>Ga0194131_10006570_pt1 | contig 16095 bp, 12 predicted proteins | sample TA2KigO120mmetaG_FD_148631 | JGI IMG/M metagenome (GOLD analysis project Ga0194131, IMG submission 148631) | Freshwater microbial communities from Lake Tanganyika, Tanzania - TA2015053 Kigoma Offshore 120m | ecosystem: Environmental > Aquatic > Freshwater > Lake | place: Tanzania: Lake... | reverse complement strand
GCCGACCGGCGCCGCCGCGACCAGCGCCGCCACCGCCGCGGCGAAGCCGACTGCCGCCGCGACCAGCGCCGCCACCGCCGCGGCGAAGCCGACCCCGGTGAAGTTCAACTGGCTCTTCGGGTTCACCATCCAGGCGAACCCGTCGATGCCGATCATCGTCGCCAAGGAGAAGGGCTACTACGCCGAGCAGGGCATCGACATCACCTGGGACTTCACCACGACCTCGGCGGGGATCCGCCTCATCGGCACGGGCCAGTACCACGCCGGCAGCGTGAGCGACGCGCGCAGCGTCGCGAACTTCGTCAAGGAAGGGATCCCGCTCAAGGTCGTGGCGCAGCAGGGCCAGGACACGGCCCGGGGCTTCGCCAGCCGCAAGGGCGAGAACCTCACCAACCCGAAGTCGTGGGTCGGCAAGAAGGTCGGGATCAAGGGCGGCGAGCCGTGGACCGAATACCTCGCGCTGATGTCGTCGAACGGGATCGACCGCAAGCAGGTGACCGAGGTGCCGATCGGCTTCAGCTCCGTCGAGCTGAAGGAGAAGATCATCGACATCCTGCCGGTCTTCCTCGGCAACGAGCCGTACCACCTGCGCGAGAACCTCAAGCAGGACATCGACCTCACCATCCCCAAGGCCCACGGCTTCGACACGGTCGGGACGGTCATGGTCGCGAACACCCAGTTCGTGCAGCAGAACCGCGCCGGCTTCCTGCGCTTCCTCAAGGCAACGATGAAGGGCCAGGAGTTCATGGCCGACGTGAAGAACCGCAGCGAGATCATCCAGATGGCCGTCCAGTACGGCGGCACCGCGACGACGCGCGGCGCCCACGAATACATCTACAACTTCACGCTCCCCGACCTCGCGCACGCGAGCGGCGTGGGCTGGATCGACAAGGCGCGCTGGCAGAAGGACCTCGACGTGCTGAAAGACCTCAAACTCGTGACGGACGTGCCGACGCTCGACCGGGTCGTCGACGACACGCTCATCAAGGAGGTCCTGAAGGACGGCAAGGTCATTTGGCCGTAGCCCGCGCATAGCGACGTCGAGCGAGGGCGCCGGCGCTGCGCGCTGGCGCCCTCGCTCGACGTTCGGGCGTAACCTCATCACGGGGAGCAGGGCGTGAAGGCAGCACTGATGCGCGCGCAGCGCGAGGCGCTCGTCGTCGAGGAGGTCGACCTCGCCGAGCCGGGCGCGGGCGAGGTCGCCGTCCGCTTGGTCGCGACGGGCGTGTGCCACACCGACAAGGCCGCGTGGCGCGGGAACCGGGAGCTGAAGGTGCCGATGGTCCTCGGCCACGAGGGGGCGGGGATCGTCGAGGCGGTGGGGCCGGCCGTCACGTCGGTCGCGCCGGGCGATCACGTCGTCCTCGCGGCGATCGCGCGGTGCGGTCGGTGCGAGGCCTGCGTGCGCGGCGAGCCGTGGCTGTGCGGGCCCGCGGGGACGACGATCTTCGACGGCACGATGCTCGACGGGACCACGCGCCTGAGCCAGGGGGGCCGGCCCGTCTACCACTTCTTCTCCCAGTCGTCGTTCGCCGAGCGCGCCGTGGTCCCCGAGGGCGCGGCCGTCCGCGTGCGCTCGGACGTGCCTCTCGAGCGGGTCGCGACGCTCGCGTGCGGCGTCGCGACGGGGCTCGGCGCGGTCTTCAACGCGGCCAAGGTGCCCATCGGGGCGAGCGTCGCGGTGATCGGCTGCGGCGGTGTCGGCGCGAGCGTCATCGCGGGCGCCGACATCGCCCACGCGGGGATGATCGTCGGGATCGACGTCGCGGAGGACAAGCTCGCGTACGCGAGGACGCTCGGCGCGACGCACACGGTGAACGCGGCCGAGGAGGACGCGGTCGAGCGCGTCCGAGCGCTCAGCGGCGGCGGGATCGAGATCGGGTTCGAGTGCGTCGGCGGCGCGAGGACGATGGCGCAGCTGGTCGCGATGTTGCGGCCGGCCGGGAACGGATTCATCGTCGGCGCCGCGCCCCCGGGCACCACGTTCCCGTTCCCGACCGACGGGTTCATCCGGAACAAGCACCTGCACGGGGTCCTGCTCGGGAACGTGCGGCCGAGCATCGACATCCCGAGGTACGTCGAGCTCTACGCGAAGGGACGGCTCCCGCTCGACCGCCTGGTCACCCGGACGTACGGCCTCGAGGGGATCAACGACGCCCTCGCGGCCATGGAGACGAGCGCCGGCCGCGGCGTCGTGGTGTTCGCATGAACACCGCCCCGCTCCGCCCCTACTGGTACCCCGTCGCGCGCGCGGACGAGATCGGGGACGGCCCGATGTCGACGCAGCTCCTCGGCGAGCGGCTCGCGGTGTACCGCGGGAAGAGCGGGCGCTACGGCGCCTTCCGCGACCTGTGCATCCATCGCGGGACGCCGCTCTCGCTCGGCTGGGTCGACGGCGACGAGCTCGTGTGCGCGTATCACGGCTGGGCGTACGCGGAGAGCGGTCAGTGCACGCGCATCCCGTCGCTGCCCGAGGGGCGGCCGATCCCCGCCAAGGCGCGGGCGAGCGCCTTCCCGGCGAGGGAACGGCACGGCCTCGTCTGGGTCGCGCTCGAGGAGCCCGTTTCGGACGTCGCGGCCTTCCCCGAGGCGGACGATCCGTCGTACCGGACGATCTGGACGACGTACCACTGGAAGGCGAGCGCGCCGCGCGTGATCGAGAACGTCATGGACTTCGCGCACTTCCCGTGGGTCCATCCGGGCGTCCTCGGCCATCGCGAGAAGCCGGTCTACCCCGACGTCGCGATCGAGAGGACGGGCGGCGGCTTCGCGTACACCGTCGACGACGAAGCGACGAACGCGATCCGCCGGTACACGGTGAGCCTGCCGCTCGCCCTCCACATGTGGGTCGGCCGGCGCGGCGCGGCCGGCCCGGCCGCGGCCCTCGCGCCGACGACGGCACCGGATGAGCGCATCACCGGGCTCTTCTTCGCGGCGCGGCCGATCACGGAGCGGGAGACGATGTTCTACTTCGGCCACGCGCGGAACTTCGCGCTCGATCAGGCCGATGCGGTGTGGGCCGAGCGGAACACGTCGGTCACCGAGCAGGACCGGCGCATCGTCGAGGCGCAGCGGCCGGAGGAGCTCCCGCTCGACCTGAGCGCGGAGCTGCACCTCAAGGGATCCGACGCGCCGGCGGTCGAGTACCGCCGAGCGCTCGCGCGCATGGGCATCGAGGCCCAGCCGGGCAGCACGAGCTAGGAGGTCGGGATGGCGATCGCCGAGAAGCCCCAGGAGAGGAAGTCCGCGGGTCCCGCGCTTCGCGTCGACCCGATCACGTACGAGATCATCCGGCACCGGCTCTGGAGCATCAACGAGGAGGCCGGCAACACGCTCGAGCGCGTGTCGGGGTCGCTCATCGCGAGCGAGGTCCACGACATGAACGCCTCGATCATGACCGCGCGCGGCGACTCGCTCGTCATAGCACCGTACATCTCCGTGCACGCCATCTCCATGGAGACGCTCGCGAAGGAGGTCCTCGCGACCTGCATGGAGAACCCCGGAGTGGGGCCCGGCGACATGTTCCTCTCGAACGACCCGTTCGTCGGCGCGCAGCACCAGATGGACGTCGTCGTCCTCGGCGCCGTCCACTTCGAGGGCGAGCTCATCGGCTGGGTCGGATCGACCATCCACCAGATCGACATCGGCGGCCCCGTCCCGGGGCAGGTGCAGGTCGGCGCGAAGGACATCTACGGCGAGCAGCCGCTCTTCCCGCCGATGCGCATCGTCGAGGGCGGCCGCCTGCGCGACGACCTCGCGCGCGTGTACACGCGCATGTCGCGCGTGCCGCACATGGTCCGCCTCGACCTCACCGCGAAGATCGCCTCGAACAACGTGGCGGTCCAGCGCATCCAGGAGCTCTGCCGCACCTACGGCGTCGAGACGGTGAAGAGCGTCATGGAGGACATGCTCGACCAGACCGAGGCGCGCATCCGCGCGCGGCTGCGCGAGCTGCCCGACGGCACCTGGCGGCACCGCTCCTACCTCGAATACGACGACAAGATCTACACCGCCGTCCTGGCGATGACGAAGAAGGACGACAAGCTGACCTTCGACTTCCGCGGGTCGTCGCCCCAGGCGCCCGCCGTGATCAACAACCCGATCCACGCGACCGTGTCGGACGTCTACTCCTGCGTGATGACCTATCTCTGCTGGGACATGCCGTGGGTCCCGGCGGGGGTCGGCCGCGCGGTCGAGGTGATCTCCGACCCGGGGACGATCGTGCACGTGACGTGGCCCGGCGGCGTGTCGAAGGCGACGACGAGCACCACGCAGGCCGTCATCAACCTGTCCGACAACGCCCTCGGCAAGCTCCTCGCCGCCTCGGACGCCCACCGCGAGCGCGCCATGGCGAACTGGGTCGGCAGCCTGACCACCGAGGAGCTCTTCGGCACCGACCAGCGCGGGCAGTGGTTCGGCGCGACCGTGCTCGACACGTACTTCGGCGGCGGCGGCGCGCGCGCGCGCAAGGACGGCGTCGACACCGGCGGCTACGTCGGGAGCATCTACGAGCTCGCGCCGAACGCCGAGGCCTACGAGTTCGCCTACCCGATCCTCTACCTGTTCCGCCGGCACCAGGCCGACTCCGGCGGCGACGGGATGTGGCGCGGCGGGGCGGGATGCACGCTCTCGTACCTCGTCCACGACACGGAGCGGATCCCGACGAAGATCATGCACACGTCGGGGTCGGAGTGGCCCGAGTCCGTCGGGATCTGCGGAGGCGGCCCGAGCCAGACGAACCAGTTCATCATCCGGCGGAAGACCGACGTCCGGAAGCGCTTCACGGACGGCGAGGTCCCGCAGGAGCTCGCGGGCCTCTCGGGCGACTGGGACATCCAGAAGGTGATCGCGGTCTCGTACCTCGATCACGACGACGTCTACCAGGTGCGCACGCAGTCCGGAGGCGGGTACGGCGACCCGATCGACCGCGACCCGGCGCGCGTCCTCGAGGACGTGAAGAGCGGCGTCGTCTCGATCGACGGCGCGCGGAAGCAGTACGGCGTCGTCATCGACCCGAAGACCGAGACGGTCGATCACGCCAAGACCGATGCCACGCGGCAGGAGACCCGGACGGCGCGGCGCGCGCGGTCCAGGCCCGTGACGCCCGCGGCGACCGGCTCCGTCGCGAAGGCGGACGGCGCGAAAGCCGGCAAGGCGCTCAACGAGTTCCTGCGGGTCGTGACCCATGAAGGGCGGCCGACCCTTCGCTGCCAGTGCGGCCACCTTCTCGGGAGCGCGACGAAGAACTTCAAGGAGTTCACGCTCATGGAGGAGGGCCTCGTGAAGGAGGCCGGTCCGTACGTGAATCAGTTCGACGTGAACGCCCGGTTCGTCTACCGGCGCTTCTACTGCCCCTCGTGCCTGCGCCGCCTCGAGACGGAGGTCTGCCTCAAGGACGAGCCGGTCCTGCACGACGTGGAGATCGCGCTGTGAGCTATCGGATCGGCGTCGACACGGGCGGCACGTTCACCGACTGCATCGTCATCGACGACCAGGGCAACGTGACGGCGTCGAAGGCGCCGTCGACCCCGAACGACTTCTCGGTCGGGGTCATGGACAGCCTCGGGCGCGCCGCGAAGGCGCTCGGGATCACGACGGAGAAGCTGCTCGCGGAGACGACGTCGTTCGGCCACGGCACGACCGTCGCGACGAACGCGCTCCTGACGATGAGCGGATCGAAGACCGGACTGCTGACGACGCGCGGCCACGAGGACACGATGTTCATGGGCCGTATCAAGCAGAAGATCGCCGGCCTCGACGAGGACCAGATCCACGACTTCTATCTGCACGACAAGGCCATCCCGGGCATCGTCCCGCGCAAGTTCATCCGCGGGATCGACGAGCGCGTCGACTACAAGGGCGCCGTCGTCGTCGCGATGCGCGACGACCAGGTCCGCGCCGCCGCGAAGGAGCTCGTCGATGCGGGCTGCGACTCCATCGCCATCGCGTTCCTCTGGGCGTTCCTGGACCCGTCGCACGAACAGCGGGCGCGAGAGCTGGTCCAGAAGGATCACCCGAAGGTCGCCCTCAGCCTCTCGAGCGACATCGCGCCGGTGATGGGCGAGTACGAGCGCACGGCGTCGACGGTCGTGAACGCGTACCTCTCGAAGAAGGTCGACACCTACATCGCCGCGCTCGCCGACCGCCTGCGCAAGGCCGGGTTCAAGCAGGAGCTCATGGTCATGACGTCGAACGGCGGCGTCGCGCCCGCGGAGCAGGCGCGGCAGCGCGCCGCGTACCTCCTCGCGTCGGGTCCGGCCGGCGGGGTCATCGGCAGCCGCGACCTCGGCCAGACGCTCGGCCACCAGAACGTGCTCACGACGGACGTCGGCGGGACGTCGTTCGACGTCGGCCTCGTCGTCGACGGGCAGCAGGAGTACGCGCGCGAGCCGGTGTTCGGGAAGTACCACCTCTCGTTCCCGACGATCGACGTCGTCTCCATCGGGAGCGGCGGCGGGAGCATCGCGTGGATCGACCCGCACGGGTTCCTCAAGGTCGGCCCCCAGAGCGCGGGCGCGGACCCGGGTCCTGCCTGCTACGGACAGGGTGGGACCGAGCCGACCGTGACCGACGCGAACGTCGTGCTCGGGCGGATCGACCCCGACTACTTCCTCGGCGGCGCGTGGAAGCTCGACAAGAGGAAGGCGGAGGACGCGATCCGCGAGAAGATCGCGAAGCCGCTCGGCATCTCGCTCGAGGAAGCAGCGCTCGGGATCGTCGACGTCATCGACGCGCGCATGGCCGACCTCGTCCGGCGCGTCACGATCGGGCGGGGGCTCGACCCGCGCAACTTCGTGCTCCTCGCGATCGGCGGCGCCGGGCCATTGCACGTCGGCGCGTACGCGAAGGACGTCGGGGTCAAGGCGGTCGTCGTGCCGCGCTACGCCTCCGAGTTCTCGGCGCTCGCGATCGCCGCCTCGCAGATGCTCGTCGTGCGCAAGGTGGGCGCGCCGATGATCGGGCCGTTCCAGGCGAGCGCGGTGAGCGAGGTGTACGCGCGCATCGAGCAGGAAGCGATCGACCAGCTCCGGCGCGCGGGCGCGGTCCGCGACGGCAACGGCGGCGTCTCGATCGTCCGCGCCGCCGACGTGAAGTACCGCGGGCAGATCCACGACGTCACCGTCCCCGTGCCGAGCGGCGCGTTCACCGAGAAGGAGGCCGTCGCGCTCGCCGAGCGCTTCCACGAGCGGTACGAGTTCCGCTACGGGAAGGGCACAACGAACAAGGCAGCGCCCATCGAGGCGATGTCGTGGGAGGTGCGGGTCGCCGCGAAGGCGCAGCCGCTCAAGCGCGTGAAGGAGAGCCCGGTCAGCGCGAAGCCGTCACCAGGCCGCGGGACGCGCCAGGTCTGGTTCAGGGGCGGCGCGCGCCCGACCCCGGTGTTCGAGCGCGACGAGCTGAAGCCGGGTCAGGCCGTGGAGGGTCCCGCGATCATCGACGCGCCCGACAGCACGATGCTCGTCCACCCGGGGCAGTCGGCGCGCATGGATGAGTACCGGAACATCACGCTGACGCTCTAGCCGCTGACGTCGCCGGCGCGATGCCACGCATCGCGTCGGCGACCTTCTCCGCGACCATCATCGTCGTCGCGTTCACGTTCACGCGCGGGCAGTCGGGCATGATCGACGCGTCGACGACGCGCAGCCCTTCGAACCCGTGCACGCGGCCCTGATCGTCGACCACCGAGTCGTCATCCGACCCCATCCGGCACGTGCCCGCGGGATGGTGCGATGTGAGCACGTTCCTCAGCATCCACTCGTCGAGCGCCGCGTCTGACGCGAGGTCCGCCGGCGTCGGGTCCAGGAGCTCGCCGCGGAGCCCGTCGAGGCGCGAGTGGCGCCCGAGCTCGACCGCGAGCCGCACCATCGCGCGCATGCGGTCGAGGTCGGTCGTCTCGGCGAGGTAGCTCAGGTCGATGTCGGGCTGGACGTCGGGGTCGTCGCTCGCGAGCCGCACGGTCCCGCGGCTCGCGGCGTGCATGAGCAGGGTCGAGATCCCGAGCTTGGGTCCGGACGTCGCGGTCACGCGCGCGGCCGTCGCGACGGGCCGCGAGCCGAGCACCGCCATGCCGAGACACGCGTCCTCCCGGTCGCGCGATCCGGGCGCCGTGGTGCGGAGCTGCGTCTGCCACGGGATGCCGAGGAGTTCCGGCTCGCCGTACGTCGGCGCGAGGCTCCACGCGGTCGCGCAGAGCGGATGGTTCCGCAGGTTGCGGCCGACGCCGCGAAGGTCCGCGATCGGCTCGATCCCGACGCGCACCACGTCCTCGGACGGTCCGATCCCGCTCAGCATGAGCAGCTGCGGCGATGCGATCGCGCCCGCTGACAAGACGATCTCGCCGGCCCCGACCACGAGCGGCCCCATCTCGGTCGCGACCTCGACCGCGACCGCGCGCGTGCCCTCGCAGACGACGCGCCGCGCGCACGACCGCGCGAGGATCCTGAGGTTCGGTCGCGCGCGCGCCGGCGCGAGGTACGCGACGGCCGTGCTCATCCGCACGCCGTCGCGCTTGTTGAACGGCACGGGTCCGATGCCGACCGCGTCGGGCGCGTTGAAGTCGGGGCAGTCGGGATACCCGAGAGACAGGCAGAGCTCGTGGTACGCCGCGGCGGCCTTCGACCACGCCGCGCGCGCGGGCCGCTCGACCGGGACCGGGCCGGTCGTCCCGTGCGCCCCGTTCGGGAAGTCGAGGTCCGATTCGATCCGCCGGAAGTAGGGCACGCATGCTTCGTACGACCAGGACGGCCCCGCGACCCGGGCCCACCCGTCGAGATCCGGGCGCAGCGCCCAGAGGAACACGGTCGTGTTGATCGCCGAGCTTCCGCCGACGACGCGTCCGCTGGGCGCTGCGAGCGCGGGCCGCAGCGCCGTGGCGCGCGCGGTGTGGTGCCAGAGGTACGGCGCGTGGCGCTCGTCGATCATCGACGCGGTCCGCAGCTCGTCCGGCATGGTCTCGAGATCCGGATGGTCCGGACCGGCCTCGATGACGCAGACCGCGCGTCCTCGGTCCTCGGTCAGGCGCGCCGCGAGGATCGCGCCGGCGCTGCCCGCGCCGACGATCACCGTGTCGTAGCGCGCGCGCGCGACCACGCCGGAGATGCTAGGCCGAGACGCCGTCTCGCAAAGTGAGAGACTGCGTCGCGAAATGCGGCCGAACACCGTCAAGCGGAAGCTCCGCGCGGGCGAGCCCGCGATCGGCACGTTCATGGCGCTCGGGAGCACGCTCGGCGCGGAGCAGCTCGCGCACCTCGGCTTCGATTGGCTCCTCATCGACCAGGAGCACGGGGCGATCGACGCGCCGCTCACGCAGTCGCTGCTCCAGGCGATCAGCACGACGGAGACGATCCCGCTCATCCGCGTGCCCGCGAACAGGGAGGAGTGGATCGGCCGCGCGCTCGACGCGGGCGCGTACGGCGTCATCGTGCCGATGGTGAATACGCGCGAGGACGCCGAGGAGGCGGTGCGGGCTGCCCGATATCCGCCGGTCGGCTCGCGCGGGATCGGCGGATCGCGCACGCGCCTGTACGGCGGCGCCGACTACGTGCAGCGCGCGAACGAGGAGATCCTCCTGATCGTCGAGCTCGAGCACGCCGATGCGGTCCGGAACGCCCGCGAGATCCTCGGCGTCCCGGGGATCGACGCGTACTTCATCGGCCCGGGCGACCTCTGCTCGAGCCTCGGTCTCCCGCACACGTGGGAGCCCGACTACCCCGAGTTCTGGGCGGCGATCGACGAGATCTCGCGGGTGGGGAAGGAGCTCGGCGTCCCCGGCGGCATCCACGCCTCGCCGGCACGCGCGACGGCGATGCTCGACCGCGGGTATCAGTTCATCGCCGTCGGATTCGACGTCTCGTTCCTCGCGGGCGCCGCGAGCGCAGCGCTACAAGCCGCGCGCGCGAAGGTCCCCGCTGCGCGATGAACGCCACCCAGCGCGCCCAGGCGGTGCGACCCGAGCGCGCTGAACGGCGGCCGCCCGCCGGCGATGCGGGCCGTCCGGGCGCGTCAGGCGAGCGCGTATCGCCGGACTCACAGCCCGATCTCGCCAAGCTTCTGAACGTCGACGAGATGGAGGCGGTGGCGAAGGCGAAGCTGCCGATCGGCTCGTACGCGTACGTCGCGAGCGGCGCCGGTGCCGAGGTGACGATGCGCGCGAACCGCACCGCGTTCGGCCGGTGGGTCTTCCGCCCGCGCGTCCTCGTGAACGTGAAAGACCGCGACCTTTCGACGACCGTGCTCGGGACAAAGGTGAGCATGCCCGTCCTCATCGCGCCGTACGCGCTGCAGTGCCTGCTCGACCCCGAGGGAGAGGTCGCGACGGCGCGCGCCGCGGGCGCGGCGGGGACCGTCATGGCGCTGAGCATGGGATCGACGCGCACCATCGAGGACGTCGGCGCGGCCGCGACAGGGCCGCTCTGGTTCCAGCCCTACCTCTTCGACGACCTCGGGATCGTCCGCGACGCCGTCGCCCGTGCCGAGGCCGCGCGCTACGCGTCGATCTGCCTCACCTGCGATTCGCCCGCGCTCGGCTATCGCGAGGCGCAGACGCGCTGGCCCCATCAGCTCCCCGAGGGCGTCGGCTGGGCGAACATGCCGCTCGAGGGGGGCAGGCCGCGCTGGCTCTCGGGGGCGTCATGGACGTGGGAGACGCTCGATGCGGTCCGCCGCACGACGAAGCTGCCGATCGTCCTGAAGGGGATCCTCACGGCCGAGGACGCCGCCCTCGCGGTCGAGCATGGCGCGGCGGCGATCGTCGTCTCGAACCACGGCGGCCGCCAGCTCGACGGATCGATCGCGTCGCTCGACGCGCTGCCCGAGATCGTCGACGCTGTGGGCGGGCGCATGGAGGTCCTCCTCGACGGCGGCATCCGCCGGGGGACCGACGTCCTCACCGCGCTCGCGCTCGGCGCGCGCGCCGTGCTCATCGGCCGCGCCGCGGCGTGGGGCCTCGCGGTCGCCGGGCAGGCCGGGGTCGAGCGCGTCCTGGAGCTGCTGCGCGACGAGCTGTCGACGTCGATGGCGATCGTCGGGGCGCGCAGCCTCGCCGACGTCACCCGCGAGCACGTCGCTAGAACTGCGGCGTGAAGTAGACGGACTTCTCGGTGTCTTCCGGGATGACCTTCTCGTAGCCGCCCATCGCCGAGTTGTTCATGAGGACGGTGAGCAGGCCGATCCGCTCGCGCGCCGCGGTCTCCACGTCCATGCCGGTCATCCCGAACGCGGCGTCGCCGAGCAGGTTCACGACGACACGGTCCGGCGCGGCGATCTTCGCGCCCATGGCCAGGCCGTAGCCGTACCCCAGCTGCGTCGACTGCCCCAGCCGAGGTAGCCCCGCGGGCGGACGGCCTCGTAGAACGGGAGGAGCCGGTCGCGCGGGTGAGCTGCCGCGCGACGAGCCCGGCGTCGCCGACGAGCCCGAGCTTCGGCGCCTGGTCCTTGCCGATGTCGCGCGGGTCGCTCGTGACCTGGATGAGCGCGGTCGCGCCCGGCATCGGCGTGGTGTACGGATCGCTCGAGAAGCTCGTCCCGATCCCCAGGATGAGGTCGGCCCGCCGCAGGAACGCGTCGACCATCTCGGTGGAGGAGAGCCCGCCCGCGCCGAGCGCGAGCGGATGGTCCTCGGGGAAGGCGCTCTTGCCGTTCAGCGTCGACATCACCGGCGCGCCGAGGAGCTCCGCGAGGTCGACGATCTCGCGCGTCGCGCGCGCGTACCGCGCGCCCTGGCCGGCGACGATGAGCGGCCGGCGCGCCTGGGCGAGCAGGCCCGCCGCCGCCTCCACGTCGCCCGGGTCGGCCATGGGCGGAGCGCCCGCGGCGGGACGTACGCGGCGACGGCCGACTCGTCGACCTCGGCGTGGACGACGTCGTTCGGGATCTCGACGAGGACGGGCCCGGGCGGCGCGCTGCGCACGGCGCATCAGCTCGGGGATGCGCTCGGGGAGGTTGACCTCGTCCGACCACTTCACCACGCCGCGATAGCGCTCGGCCGCGCTGAAGTCGTACGGCACGCCGCGCCGCGCCCGCCGGGTGCCGCCGGGGAGCACGAGGATGGGCGTGCCGTCGGATGCGGCCTGGGCGACGCCCGCGTGCACGTTCTCCGCGCCGGTCCCGTTCTGCGCCGCGACGACGCCGGTGCGCCGGCCGTCGTGCACGCGCGTGTAGCCATCGGCCATCGCCGCGAGCGTGCGCTCGGTGCGCGCGACGATCGGCCGGATGCCCTCGGCCGCGCAGGCGTCGATGAGGCCGTGCGCGGGGAAGCAGAAGAGCTGCGCGACGCCCTCGCACTTGAAGATCCGGGCGATCGCCGCGTGCCCGCGCATCGATGCCGCAGAGTAGCCGCGTGAGCCGGACCCAAGCACTGGGCGTGATCGCGGTCATCTCTTCCACGCTCGTCGCCGCGCTCGACGCGACGATCGTCGGGACGGCCATGCCCACCGTCATCGGCGACCTCGGCGGGATCGACCGCTACGCATGGGCGTTCTCGATCTACCTCCTGGCCCTCACCGTTGCCACCCCGATCGGCGGCAAGCTCGCGGACATCGCCGGACGCAAGCCCGTGTGCCTCGCGGGCCTCGCGCTGTTCGCGCTCTCGTCGGCGCTCTGCGGGCTCGCCGCGAACATGGACCAGCTCATCGCCTTCCGCGCGCTCCAGGGGCTCGGCGCGGGGATCCACTTCCCGGTCGGGATCACCGTGATGGGCGACCTCTTCGACGCGAACGCGCGCGCGCGGATCCAGGGGTTCTTCAGCACGGTCTGGATCGCCGCGGCGCTCGTCGGGCCCGCAGTGGGCGGCGTCGTCACCGAGCAGCTCTCGTGGCGCTGGGGCTTCTACATCAGCGTGCCCATCGCCGTCCTCGCGGCGCTCATCCTCGCGCTGGGGCTCCGCGAGACGCATCCCCACCGCGCCGGGACCCTCGACTGGCCGGGAGCGGCGGCGCTGTCCGGCGCGACCATCGCGCTGCTCCTCGGCGCGAACGGTACGTACACGCTCGTGCTCATCCCGGCCGCGGCCGCGCTCGGCGCCGTGTTCGTCGCCATCGAGCGCCGCTCGCGCGACCCGCTCATCGACCTGTCGCTGCTGCGGATCCCGCTCATCGGCGCCGGCCTCGTCGTGTACGCCTTCATCGCCGTCGTCCTCTTCAGCGTCCAGACGTACCTGCCGCCCTACGTGCAGGGCGTTCAGGGCGCGCGGCCCACCGAGGTCGGCGCGCTCGTGATGATCATGAGCCTGGGGTGGTCGAGCGGGTCCATCGCGTCGGGGTTCCTGCTCCCGCGCGCCGGCTTCCGCACGACGATCGTCCTCGGCTCGCTGTTCCTGCTCGCGGGAACGGCACTGCTCACGACGCTCGTGCCGCTGACCCCCGCGATCGTCCCGCTCGTCGCGGGCTATGTGTGCGGGACCGGGATCGGACTCACCGCGGTCCCCATCGTCGTCGGCGCGCAGAGCGCCGTCGAGACGCCGCAGCGTGGGATCGTCACGAGCCTCGCGCTGTTCGTGCAGAGCCTCGGCGCGTCGATCGGCGTCGGCGTCCTCGGCGCGCTGTTCGCGGCTTCGCTCGGTGCGCGCGCCGACGAGGCCGAGATCCTGCTGCAGCGCTCCGTCTCGCCGAACGCGCCGGTCGTGCCGCCGGATCTCGTCGAGCTCCTCGCGGCGGCGCTCCACAGCGTCTATCTCGCGCTCTTCGGCCTCGCCGTCTTCGCCGCGCTCATCGCCTGGCGGTTGACGCGGTCGATCCGCGACCACCCGCGCGACCGCGAGCGCGGTCAGCCGCTGCCGGAGAGCGCCGGCAACGCCTCGAGGTAACGAGCGCCGCGTGCGCTATCGTCCCGCATCGTGAGACGGCGGTCCGCCACGTGATCCGGGCGGTCCACTACCTCAACCAGTTCTTCGCGCGCGCCGGCGCGGAAGAGGCCAGCCAGCACCCCTTCACCGTGAAAGAGGGCGCGGTCGGCCCGGGCATGAAGCTCGAGCAGGAGCTCGGCGGGAAGATCGTCGCGACGATCTTCTGCGGCGACGACCGCGCGGCCGGCGACCTCGCCGCGTTCGGCGCGGAGGTCGAGAAGGCGCTTCGCGAGCTCGCGCCCGAAGTCGTCGTCGCCGGCCCCGCCTTCAACGCCGGGCGCTACGGCCTCGCCTGCGGCGAGGTCTGCGCGCGCGCGAAGGCCCTCGGGATCCCCGCGGTGACCGCGATGCACATCGAGAACCCCGGCGTCGAGCTCTACCGCCGCAGCGCCTACGTCCTCCCGGCGGCGCCGACGGCGCTCGGCATGAACGACGCGCTGACGCGCCTGGGGCGCTTCGCGGCGAAGCTCGCCGCGGGCGCGCCCATCGGCGACGCGCACGCCGAGGGCTACTACGGGCGCGGCGTCCGCAGGGTGGCGCTGCACGAGAAGCGCGCCGCGGACCGCGCGCTCGACATGCTCGCGGCCCGCCTCGCGGGCAGGCCCTTCACGACGGAGGTCCCGCTCCCGGCGATCGAGCACATCGTGCCGGCGAAGCCGCTCGCGAGCGTCGCGAAGGCGCGCGTCGCGATCGTGACGACGGGCGGGATCGTCCCGAAGGGGAACCCCGATGGCCTGAAGCAGTCGAACTCGACGGAGTGGAAGGCCTACCCGATCGCGGGGCTCGCGAGCCTCGACGCCGGGAAGTTCGAGTCGATCCACGGCGGCTACGACACCTCGAGCGCGAACGCGAACCCGAACTACGTGGTCCCGCTCGACGTCGCCCGCGAGCTCGAGTCGACGGGCGCGATCGGCGCGCTCCACGACACCTACTACGTCACGGCGGGCGTCGGGACGGCGGTCGCCGAGGCGCGGCGCATGGGCCGCGAGATCGCCGAGGATCTGCGCGCGCGGAAGGTGGACGGCGTCATCCTCACCGCGACCTGAGGGACCTGCAATCGCTGCGGTGCAGCGATCACCGCGGAGCTCGAGCGGGCCGGCCTGCCGACCGCGATGATCAGCGCGCTCGGACCCGTGGCCATCGAGCTCGGCGCGAACCGCGTCGTGCGCGGCGTCAAGATCCCGCACCCCTGCGGCGATCCGACGCTCGACCCCTCGCGCGACCGCGCGCTGAGGCTCGGCCTCGTCCGCGGCGCGCTGCGCGCCCTGGTCACGCCGCTCGAGGAGGCGGCCATCTTCGAGGGCGAGCGGGTCCCCCCGGGAGGATCGGCGGCCTGATGAGGCTCGAGCTGCGCACGCACGACGTGCGCTCGGTCGCGTTCGGCGAGCGGACCACGCTCCGCGGCGGCGCGCTCACGGTGCGAAAGCAGGACCTGCTCGACCTCATCGTCTCGGATCCCGCGTTCGCGGCGGTGCAGGTCGAGCTCGTGAGCGCGGGCGAGTCGGCGCGCATCACCCAGGTGAGCGACGTCATCGAGCCGCGCGTGAAGCCGGGCTCGGGCAGCGGCGGTGTCTTCCCGGGCCTCCTCGCCCCGGTCGATCCCGTCGGCCGCGGCACCACCGACCGCCTCCGCGGCGTCGCCGTCGTCACCGCGGGCGAGGTGCCGTGGAAGGGGGAGAAGGGCCTCTTCGTGGCGCACGACAACATCGTCGACACGAGCGGCCCCGGACTCGACCGGCAGCCCTACGGGGCCATCTGCTTCCTGGTGCTGCGCTTCACCTTCGCCGACGGCGTCGACCACGAGGGCTACGAGCGCGCGGTGCTCCTGGCGGGGCAGAAGGCCGCCCGCGCGCTCGCGCTGGCCGCGCCGGGGCACGAGCCCGACGAGGTGGCGCTCTACGAGCTGAAGCGTCCCGAGCGACCACTTCCCCGCGTCGCGTACGCGTACCAGGTGCAGTCGCAGGGTGTATTCATGCGCAGCCGCCTCAACGGGCAGGTCTTGGACCAGCTCATGCCCACGCTCGTCCATCCGAACGAGCTCGCCGACGGCGCGCTCACCAGCGGCGGGCTGGGCGGGCACGCCTCGAAGATGACGACGTGGATGCACCAGAACAACCCGATCGTCGAGGGCATGTACGCGCGCCACGGCACGGAGTGGGACTTCGCGGGGATCATCCTCCACCGCGGCCACTACTACCTCTACGAGGACAAGCAGCGCGTCGGGCTGCGCATCGCCGAGATGGCCGACGTCCTCG
>Ga0194131_10006565_pt1 | contig 16104 bp, 14 predicted proteins | sample TA2KigO120mmetaG_FD_148631 | JGI IMG/M metagenome (GOLD analysis project Ga0194131, IMG submission 148631) | Freshwater microbial communities from Lake Tanganyika, Tanzania - TA2015053 Kigoma Offshore 120m | ecosystem: Environmental > Aquatic > Freshwater > Lake | place: Tanzania: Lake... | reverse complement strand
GCAGCAGCGCTGCGTGCCGACCTTGAACGGCTGCGTGCCCTCGCCGATCGCCTCCTCGTTGGTGTGGACGATCAGCCGCGCGCCGACGGCCTTCGCCATCTCGTCGCGGAACTGAATCATCTCGCGGAACTTGTACGTGGTGTCGACGTGCAGCAGCGGAAACGGAATCGGTCCCGGATGGAAGGCCTTCTGCGCGAGGCGGAGCATGACCGACGAGTCCTTTCCGATCGAATAGAGCATCACCGGGCGCTCGAACTCGGCGACCACTTCCCGGAGGATGTGGATGCTCTCGGCTTCGAGCGCCTTGAGATGGTCGAGCGTGGGACCGGTCGTCACGTGTGATTCCAGAGTTGCTGACATGCTGTCTGCCGGAACGCCTTCACGGCGTTCCTAAATAAAAAAGCCCGGGATGTTGTCCCGGGCTTCGATCTGTTCCGTGGTGCTGGGTTTCTGTGCGTTACCCGAGCAGCGAGACCGAGAGCGCGGGGACCTCAGGGGTCCTCATACAACAACACACGCACGCGCACGCTCGGCCGCAACAGGTCAACACGGTTTGCTGATTGTACTCCACGCGCAATCTGCATATCTCTACAGAACTGCTAGACTTACCGCGTGCTGTCCCGAAAGTCCAAGTACGGCCTCCGGGCGATGCTGGCGCTGGCGGCGGATGCCGGCCGCGGTCCCGTTCAGGCCGCGGAACTGGCTGAAAAACAGCGACTTCCGAGGAAATTCCTCGAGGCGATCCTGCTCGATCTGAAGCGCCACGGGCTCGTGAACAGCAAGAAGGGGCGGGGCGGCGGCTACGTGCTGAGCCGGAAGCCTGGCGACATCACTGTGGGCCAGATCATCCGGGTGCTCGAGGGCCCGCTGGCCTTGACGCCCTGTGTCAGCCAGATCGCGTACCGCCGGTGCGAGGAGTGCATGGACGAGGAAACCTGCGGAATCCGGCTCGCAATGAAGGAAGTGCGCGACGCCACCGCCCATATCCTCGATAACACGACGCTTGCAGGGTTGAACGCCCGAAGCGGCGTTTTTCGGGTTGACAAGTAATCCTACTGATTGAGTAGAGTTATCGGGCGCGTCCGCCTCCGCTGAAGCTACGGCGGACAAGGCGCAGCGCCCCTACATCGAATGACGTCCGCCTCCTTCGTCTGCCGTTGCGCCTGTTGTTGCCGCTGAACAGCGGCCACCACAGGTTCACTGCATTCGATTCGGAGATGAGATGCCACTCGCCAGCGTTGCTCGCGTCCTCGTGCTAGCCCTTCTTCTCCCAGCACTCGCACTCGCCCAGGGCCGTTCCGTGCTGCGCGGGCCTGGCCGGTGATGAACGACTACGCGCTCGCCCTCGCCGCCATCACGCTGCTCGCCGCCGTCGTCAACGGCGCGCTCGGGTACGGCTTCTCGTCGATCACCGTGCCGGTGGCGCTGCTGTTCCTCGCCAACCGCGTGCTCAACCCGGCGCTCGTGCTGATCGAGGTCGTGCTCAACGCGTACGTGCTGTGGAACAACCGCGACGCGTGCGGCCGGGTGTCGCGCCGGGTGATGCCGGTCGTCGTCGGGCTGTTGCCAGGCGTCGTCGTGGGCACGGCCATCGTCTCGTCGGTCAATCCGGCCTGGCTTCGCTTTGGCACCTTCCTGGTGCTGCTGCCGCTCATCCTCATTCAGGCCGCGGGCTACCGGCGGCCGATCAGGTCGGAGCGATCGGCGTGGCTCGTCTTCGGCAGCGGCCTGGGCGTCCTCTATTCCGTGACGACCATCTCGGGTCCGCCGCTGGCGATCATGCTCAACAACCAGGGGTTCGCGAAGAAGGACTTCCGCGCGGCGCTGGGCATCATCCGGCTGGCGGAGTCGTCCATGACCGCGGTGGCCTACGCCTACGCCGGTCTCTTCACGATGACGAGCCTCTCGCTCATCCCGTGGATCGTGCCGAGCATCCTCATCGGCGTGCCGATCGGCGCGTTCGTCATCCAGCGCGTGAACTCGGAGACGTTCCGCCGCATCTGCATGAGCTTCGACGCGTGGGTGGTCGCGTTCGGCGTCTCGCGGCTGCTGCAGGAGCTGCACCTCGTGCAGAGCAACGCCGCCTATCTCGTGCTCGCCGGCGTCGGCGTGCTGGACATCTGGCTGCTGTATCGCTTCTTCTCGGCGCACGCGGCGCTCGAATCCGAGGCCGACGGCGCGCCGGCCTTTCCACCTGTACTCCACGCTCCACCACGCGCTCGGGGGGCAACCGGAAGAACGCCGTAGGGCCCGTCTTCCATGTCGTCATCAGCGTGAAGAGGCCGACCGCGACGGCCAGCGTCACCCAGCCGCCATCCAGCGCGCTCGTCCCGGGCCTCTGGCCTCGCACTTCATATCGCGCTTAAACGTCGATCAAATCGACTCGAATCGACTGTTTACGGTATCATCCTGAATCGTGCTGGCCGTGCTGCTGGCGTCCCTGCTCGTGCAGGCGCCCCCGTTGACCGTGGCCGCGGCGTCCGACCTGCAGACCGCGCTGCCCGCGCTCGTCGCGCGGTTCGAGCAGGCCACCGGCATCCGCGTCCGCGTCACCTACGGGTCGTCCGGCAATTTCTCCGCGCAGATTCAGAACGGCGCGCCGTTCGACGTGTTCCTGTCGGCCGACGTGGACTACCCGCGCCAGCTGGTCGCGGCCAGGCACGCGGATGCCGCCAGCCTCTACGAATACGCCACCGGCCGCATGGTTCTCTGGACGCGGAAGGACAGCGGCATCGACGTGACCCGCGGCCTCGCCGTGCTGGGCGACGCGCGCGTGCGCCGCCTGGCCATCGCCAATCCCGTGCACGCGCCGTACGGCCGCGCCGCCGTCGCGGCGCTGGAGCGCGCGGGGCTGTTCGACGCCGCGAAGCCGAAGCTCGTGCTGGGCGAGAACATCTCGCAGACGGCGCAGCTCGTGGACTCGGGCAACGCGCAGGCGGGCATCATCGCGCTGTCGCTGGCGCTCGGGCCCGCGCTGCGCGCCAGCGGTACGTACTTGGAGATTCCGGCCGACGCGCATCCGCCGATCCGGCAGGCCGCCGTCGTCCTCAGCGCGTCGAAGAACAGGGATGCGGCGACCCGGTTCCTCGCCTACCTTCGCAGCGCGGAGGCCCAGGCCACGCTGCGGCGGTTTGGCTTCGCCCCCGCGCGCTGATGGACTGGGAAGCGATCTGGCTGACGGCGCGGCTCGCGGCCCTCGTCTCCGCCATCCTGCTCGTCATCAGCCTGCCGCTCGCGCACTGGCTGGTGTTCTCCCGCCGCCGCTGGACGTTCCTCGTCGAGGCCGTCGTGTCGCTCCCGCTCGTGCTGCCGCCGACCGTGCTCGGTTTCTACCTGCTGCTCGCGATGGGCTCCCGCAGCCCGGTCGGCCGCTGGTGGACGTCGCTCACGGGACAGAGCCTCGCCTTCACGTTCGAGGGTCTCGTGATCGCGTCCGTGTTCTACAGCCTCCCGTTCGCGGTGCAGCCGATCGCCGCCGCCTTCGCGCAGGTGAACCACACGCTAGGCGAAGCGTCGGCCACGCTGGGCGCCTCGCGCCTGCGCACGTTTCTCCGCGTGACGCTGCCGCTGTCGATGCACGGCGTGGTCGCCGGCGCCGTGCTCAGCTTCGCGCACACGGTGGGGGAGTTCGGCGTGGTGCTGATGGTCGGCGGCAACCTGCCGGGCGTCACGCGCACGATCTCGATCGCGATCTATGACGATGTGCAGGCGCTGCGGTACGAGCGGGCGAACGAGACCGCGCTGGCGCTGCTGGCGTTTTCGCTGCTCGTCCTGCTGGCCGTCTACGGCGCGCGCCGGCGATCCTGGGCGCTCGCCCCCACCGCATGAGCGCGACCGTCGAGATTCGGCGCCGCCTGTCGGATGCCTTCGCGCTCGACGTCGCGTTCACGGCGCCGCCGGGGCTCACCGTCCTGTTCGGCCGGTCCGGCTCCGGCAAGACGACCATCCTGCGATCGATTGCGGGCCTCGTCCGCCCGGACGCGGGACGCATTCAGGTCGGCGGGCGGACGTTCTTCGACGCGGGCGCCGGCACCGATGTCCCGGTCCAGCGGCGGGGCGTCGGCTACGTCTTTCAGCAGCTCGCGTTGTTCCCGCATCTCTCTGTCCGCGCCAACATCGAGTACGGCCTGCAGGCGCTGCCCGCCGCCGAGCGCCTGGCGCGCGTGGACGCGATGGCGGCGTCGTTCCACATCGCGCCGCTGCTCGAGCGCAGGCCGGACCGGATCTCCGGCGGTGAACGTCAGCGGGCCGCGCTCGCGCGCGCGCTCGTCACCGAGCCGTCGATTCTGCTCCTCGACGAGCCGTTGTCCGCGCTCGATCACGCCATCCAGTCGCAGATCATGGCGGACCTCCGCCGCTGGCACGAACGGCACCGCATCCCGGTGCTGTACGTCACGCACAGCCACCGCGAAGCCTACGCACTGGCCGAGCGCGTGATCGTCGTCGAGCAGGGACGGGTGGCGGCCACGGGCTCGTCGCACGAGGTGCTCGACCATCCGGCGGAGCGCGCGCTGGCCAGCCTCGCCGGCTTCGAGAACGTGTTCGACGCGGCGATCCTCGAGCGGCAGGAGCGCGCCGGCACGATGCGCTGCCGGCTCGAAGGGACGCGCACCGAGCTCGAGGTGCCGCTCACGCAGCAGCGCGTCGGCGACCGCATCAGCCTCGCGGTCCGCGCCGGGGACATTCTTCTCGCGGCGCAGGAACCGCAGGGCATCAGCGCGAGGAACGTGCTGCGCGGGCGCCTCGTGGACACGGCGCCGCAGGGCCCCGCGGTCGTCGCGACGATCGACGCGGGAGCGCGCTTCACCGTGCACCTCACGCCCGGCGGCGCCGACGCGGTGCGCCTGCGGGCGGGCGCGGATCTCTGGCTGATCATCAAGACGTATTCGTGCCGCGTCCTGGCACGGTAGGACACCATGGCTCTTCTGACCGTTCGCACGGCGGCGCAGCGCCTCGGCATCGGCTACTCGACGCTGAAGCACTGGATCTACACGGGCACGGTCCGCACGACGACGACCGCCGGCGGGCATCACCGCATCGCGGACGCCGAGATCGATCGGCTGATCGCGAAGAGCGATGCCGCGCCCCCGAAGAAGAAGCGGTCCGCCGGACCGGCCGGGCTCATCGTGGCGCTCAGCGGGCGCAATCGCCTGCGGGGATTCGTGGACGAAGTGCGCGTGGACGGCCTGCTCGCGCAGGTGCGCCTGCGCGTCGGCGATCAGACGTTGACCGCCGTCATCACGGGCGACGCGGTGCAGGAGCTGAAGCTGCGGCGCGGCGACGAGGCGGTGGCGATCATCAAGTCCACCGAGGTGATGATCGCCCGCGAGGTCGATCAGGGCGCCGCGGCGCCCCCGCGCCGGCGGGCCTGAATCCGTGGCAGCTCGCCTCGCTGCTCCGGCGTGAGGACACGGCGGATGCGGAGCAGCAGCAGCGTGCGCTCGCGATTCCGGGCCGCGCGCGCGGCCTCGACGTTCGGAATCAGCGCCAGCGCCGCCGGCTCGTCGTCGCGGGCGATGGCCTCGTCGAGCGCGTGCTCGGCGCGATCGAGGGCTGCCCGAACCGCGCGGCGCTTCGGCAGCGTGCCGGCGAAGAGGCCGTCGATGCTCGCGATCTGCGGCGCCGTGAGCCGCAGCTGTTGCTGGACGTCCTCGTCGTGCCACCATCCCCGCCCCTGGCCGGTCACCCTCTTGCCGCAGAACGGTATGCCGGCGGCGCCGAGGAGGAGCGCGAGCATCACCCATCGCATCGCGACCATCCGCGACGACGTCACTTGCGGCGGTCCGTGGCGGTCAGCCGGTCCAGCAGCTCGCGGACGCCGGAATTCCCGGGCTCGATCTCGAGCGTGCGGCGAAACAGCGTCGTGGCCTCGCCGAAGCGTCCTTCCATTCCCCTGAGGCGGCCGAGCAGCTCGGTCGCCGCCGGGTCGTCGGGCAGCAGCGCGGCGGCGCGCTCGGCGAACGGAATCGACTCGGCGATCGCGCGCGCGTTGAAGAGCGCGCGCGCCAGCGCCAGGCACGCGCGTCCACTCGACGGGCTGGCGGCCACCGCGCGGCGCAGCATGACGATCGCGTCCTGCGGCTGGTCCGTCTCGTACGGCGGATTCCTGTCCCCTCCCGACTGTAATTTGCGCACCACGACAGGGGAGCACGCGGATCTGCGCCTGATGGGTCGGTAACATCCACTCATGGACCTCGACGGCGCGCACAGGCCGCGTGTGTCGCGCGAGACCCGGCTGCTGCTCACGACGGCGCTGGTCGCGGTGACGACGCTGTGGGCGCTCGCGCGCGTGCGCTTTCCGGACCGGCCTCCGCCGCCCGACCCGGTGACGCCGATCCTGTCGCAGCTGGCGTCGCGCCCCGCGCTCGACGAGCTGGCGGGCGAGCTCGCCGGCGTGCGATCGCGGCTCGACGAGGTGGAGCGGCTTCTCGTCCCGCCGGCGACCGCCACACCGCGCGGCTACCTCGGCATCGAGGTGCAGCAGCTGACGCCCATGCTGGCGCGCGCCACCCGCAGCGCCACCGGTGTCGTGGTGACATGGGTCGATCCGTCCGGGCCTGCAGCCGCCACCGTCGCCGCCGGCGACGTCGTCGAGGCCGCGGACGTCGAGCCGCTGCCGACGCCGCTGCACTGGGAGGCCGCGCTCGCGCGCGTCGGTCCCGGCCACCCCGTCACGCTGCGCGTGCGGCGGGACGGCAATCTGCACGACGTCACGCTGCTGGCCGCCTCCGGCCGCGTGCAGCCGCAGGGCGCCGCCCTGGGCCTCGGGCTCGCGGCGCGGCCGCGCGTCGGCAGCTTCGTCACCCGCGTCACCGCCGGCTCGGCGGCCGCGCAGGCGCAGATCTCGCCCGGCGACGTCGTCACGCGCATCGCCGGCGTCGAGGCGCCGTCGCCGGCGGCGATCCGCCGGGTCTTCGCGGATGCGCCGGCGGGCGAGCCGCTCGTCGTGGTCGTGGCGCGCGGGGATACTCACCGGGTCACGGCGCTCGAGAAATGATGCTGCTCCTCATCGGCCTGGCGGCTGGGGCGCACGGGCTCGGGCTGCTGTCGCCCGCCATTCTGTCGTTCGTGGATCCGGCGATGCCGGTCGCGCTCGTCGCGCTGGGCACGCTCCTCGGGCTGCGCGTGCGGATCCGACGCCCCGGCGGGTGGCGGGCCCGCGCCGCGGCCTCGACTGGTGCGCTGGCGACGATGGCTGTCGTCTTCGGCGGCATCGTGTTTGTCGTACCTGAGTGGGGCGCCGGCGGCAGCCTGCCGTACTGGTTCCTTCCGCTCGCGGTGGCGATCGGCGCCGCCTCCTCGGCGGCCGACGAGGTGCTGCCCGTCGTGGCCGGAGGCGTGGCGCTGGCGCTGCTGCGCGAGCCGTCGCCGATGGGGGCGCTGCTCCTCCTGCTGCAGGCGTGCGGGGTGGCGGTCGTCATTGCCGCCGCCTGGTGGCTGCTGCTCACGAAGTCCCGCTCCGAGACGGAGCAGCGGATCTTCACGATCGCGACCCTGCTGCTGCTCGGCGGCGTGGCCGACTACCTCTCGCTCTCCGCGCTGCTCAGCGGCCTCGTCGCCGGCATCTGTCTCGATCTTGCCGGCGGTCCCGCGCGCGATTTCGTCCGCCGCGACATCCTGCACGTGCAGCATCCGCTCCTGGCGCTGGTGCTCGTCGTCACCGGCGCGCGGGTGGAGCCGGCGTACCCGTGGCTCGGCCTCGCGGCCGCGTACCTGGGACTCGCCTTCGCCGGCGATGCGGCAGGGCGGTGGCTCGCCGCGCGGCTCGCAGACATGCGCCTGCCGGCGGGCGACGTCACCCTGCTGTCACCGGGTGGCGTGCTCGGCATCGCCTTCGCGCTCAATGTGCTGCGCGCGGCAGGTCCCGACGCGGCGCCGGCGCTGACGGTTGTCGCCATCGGCGCCATTGGCGTCGAGCTCATCGCCGCCATGAGCGGCCGTCGAGAGGCGGCACTCGCATGAGGCGGTTCGCGGCGCTGCTCCTGGCCATCGTCGCCGTCATCTGGGTCCGGCAGATCGGGACGTCGCCCGCGATGGCGTCGGCGGGCACGGCACTGGCGCTCGGCTTCACGCTCCTGGGCGCGTGGGTCGCAGGCGACCTGCTGCGCCGCTTTCACCTCCCCCGGCTGACGGGCTACCTGCTGTTCGGCCTCGTCGCGGGTCCGTACCTGGGCAACGTCATCACCCAGTCGATGGCGGAGCAGCTCCAGGTGATCAGCGGCATCGCCACCACGCTCATCGCCCTCATCGCCGGGCTGTCGCTCAACGTCGAGCGACTGGGGCGTCGGCTGCGTCCGATCGCGTGGTTCACGGCGACGACGCTGGCCGTGACGATGGGCGGCCTGTTCGCGCTGGCATGGCTGGCGTGGCCGTGGCTCGGCATCTCGTCCGATGCCTCAGGACTGCCGAAGCTCGCGATGGCGCTGCTGCTCGTCGTCATCGTCATGAGCTTCTCGCCGACGATGACGGCGGCGGTCACCGCCGAGACGGGCGCGCGCGGCCGGCTCAGCGAGCTGGTGCTGACGGTCGTCGTCATCGCGGACCTGGCGCTCCTGGTGCTGTTCTCGCTCGCGATGCAGCTGGCCCGGGCGACGCTTGGCGCCGGCGCCGGCGAGGTGAGCGTGCTCGTCCGCTTTGCATGGGAGATCGGCGGCGCGGCGGCGTTCGGCGCGCTCGCGGGGTCGCTCTTCGCGCTCTACATGCGCTACGTCGGCCGCGAGGTGACGCTGGCGCTCATCGTGCTGTGCGGCGTGCTCAGCCAGGTCGGCACCCTGCAGGAGTTCGAGCCGTTGCTCGCGGCGCTGGCGGCCGGGCTGGTGATCGAGAACTTCGCGTCCGCGCAGGGCGACGCGCTCAAGGCGGCCGTACAGCGCGGGGCGCCGCCGATCCTGCTGATCTTCTTCGTGGCGGTCGGCACCTCGCTGCAGCTCGACGCGCTGGCGGTCGTCGGGGGCCTGGCGGTGGTCGTGGCGGCCGCGCGCCTCGCCGTCATTCGCGCGGGCGTCGCCGCCGGGCTGCGCGTCTCCGGCATCGACCGCGAGCCGGGCCGTCATGCGTGGACGGGGCTCATCTCGCAGGCGGGGATCACGCTCGGCTTCGGCACCATCGTCGCCGCGACGTTTCCCGGGTGGGGCGGCGAGCTGCAGCTGCTGCTCGTCGCGCTGATCGCGCTGCACGAGCTGGTCGGGCCGGTTGCGTTCCGGCATGGCCTGGCGGAGGCGGGCGAGCTGGCCGGCCAGGCGGAGCGGCCGCTGATCGTGGTGTCGAACCGGGAGCCGTACCTGCATTCCTACAACGGCGACGGGCACGTCACGGCGAAGCCCGCGACGGGCGGGGTCGCGGTGGCGCTCGACGCGCTGATGCGCGAGCGGGGCGGCACGTGGATCGCGCACGGCGCGGGGCCGGCGGACCGCGAGGTCGTCGACGAGTCCGACAAGGTGGCGGTGCCGCCGGGGCTGCCGTCGTACGCGCTGCGCCGGCTGTGGCTCGAGGAGCCGGCGTTTTCCGCGTACTACGGCGGGTTCGCGAACGAAGGCCTCTGGCCGCTCTGCCACATGGTGGACGTGCGGCCGCGCTTCCGGACCGAGGACTGGGCGGCCTACGAAGCGATCAACGTGCGCTTCGCGGCGGCGATCCACGAGGAGGCAGGCGCCGACGTGGCGCCCATCTTCATCCAGGACTACCACCTCGCGCGCGTGGCCCCCGCGCTGCGCGCGCGCCGGCCGGACGCGCGCACCGCCCTCTTCTGGCACATCCCGTGGCCGTACCCCGACCGGCTGCGCATCTGTCCGTGGCGCCGCGAGATCCTCGAGGGGCTGCTCGCGAACGACCTGCTGGCGTTCCAGCTCGAGCGCGACCGCCGCAACTTCCTGCTGGCGGTGGAGGAAGAGCTTGGCGCGGAGGTCGACCTCGAGTCCTCGCGCGTGCGCTTCAGGGGCCGCCACAGCACCGTCGTGTCCGTGCCGATCGGCGTGGACTACGACCGCATCCAGGCGATCGCCGCGGAGCCGGACCTCGCCGCGGAGCAGGGGCGGCTCATCCGGATGTTCGGGCTGCGCGCCGACGTCATCGGCGTCGGCGTGGACCGCCTCGACTACACCAAGGGCATCCCCGAGCGGCTGGCGGCGCTCGATCTCCTGCTGACGCGCCGGCCGGATCTGCGGGGTCGCCTGACCTTCGTGCAGATCGGCGTGCCGTCGCGGTCGGAGCTCGCCAGCTATGGCGCGATCGAGGCGGAGATCGGCCGCGCGGTGGACGCGCTGAACGCCCGACACACCGCGCCGGGCGGGCCGCCCCTCGTCCGCTATCACACGGCGCCGCTCACCATCCGCAGCCTCGTCGCGCTCTACCGCCTCGCGCATGTGTGCGTCGTCAGCTCGCTGCACGACGGCATGAATCTCGTCGCCAAGGAGTTCGTCGCCGCGCGCGACGACGAGGACGGCGTGCTCGTGCTGAGCGAGCTGGCCGGCGCGGCGCACGAGCTGCAGGACGCACTGATCATCAACCCGTACGACGTCGACGGCTTCGCCGGCGCGCTCATGCGCGCCATCGACATGCCGCGGGACGAGCGGCACGCCCGCATGCGCGCCATGCGCCGCGTCGTCGCCGGGCGCGACGTGTTCCGGTGGGCGTCGGACATTCTGGAGGGACTGGAAAGCCTGTGGACCAAGCCGCTGCACTACTCGGTCCGGGGAACGGAAGACGCGCCGGTGTAGGCGCGCGGCTGATCCTCGCGAAACGTCATCTCCCCGTGCTGACGGCCTTCGCGGCCTCGAACGTCCTGCTGGCGTTCCACGGCACGCTGGCGCCGATCGCGCGCACGCCCGCTGCCGCGCGGATGCGTCCCGTGACGCGGCGCCTGCTGGCGCGCGTGGTGCGCTCGTACCCGTGCGTCGTGATCTCGGGACGGCCGCTCGACGACCTGACGCGCCTCCTGCGCGGCGTGCCGGCGTGGCACGTGGTCAGCGACCACGGCTTCGAGTCGGAGAGCCGGCCCGCCACGGCGAGCGCGCACGTGCGTGGCTGGGTGGAGCAGCTCGGCACGCGCCGTGGGCGGCGCGGAGGCCGTCAACCTGCTCCCGTACGCCGGCCCGCACACGGGCAGCGCGCTGCGGCAGGCGCGTCGCGCCTTCGCCTGCGACGCCGCGATCTACGTGGGAGATGACGATACCGACGAGGATGCGTTTACCGCCGACGTGGACGCGCTCCTGCGGGCGCTGATCGCGATGCGACTTACACGTACGTGACCTGGGGGAGGCGGGTTTCGATCTCCTGCCGGTGCGGCTCCTCCCACGGCGGCAGCTTCAAATCGCGCCCGAGATTCCGCAGCTCTTCGTCCACGAGGAATCCCGGCTGCATCGTCGCGACCTCGAACAGCACGCCGCCCGGCTCGCGGAAGTAGATCGACTTGAAGTACTGCCGGTCGCGCACGTCGGTCACCTTGCAGCCGCGCGCGATGAGATCCTCGCGCAGCCGGAGCTGCTCCTCGTCACCGCCGATCGCCATCGCCACGTGGTGCACGGTGCCGATGCCGTTCCTGGCCGGCGTGGCCTTCGCGTCGTGCACGACGTCGATGACGTGCCCGGGCGCGTTGCCGTTGACCGCGAGGCGGATGCGGCCCTCCGCGTCCGCGACGACCGTGTAGCCGAGCACGTCCGTCATCAGATCCACCGTCTTCCGCGGATCGGTGACGACCATCGTCACGCTGTGCAGGCCGCGGATCGCCGACTGGTCGTCGATGGTGCTCTGCCACGGCTCGCGCGTGTCGGCGTCCGACGCCACCAGCTCGAACACCAGCCCGGACGGATCGCGAAACGCGAGGCACTCGTCGTCGAACCGGCGCCGTCCCTCGGCGGCCTCGATCCCGTCGCGCTCGAAGCGCGCCTTCCAGAACGCGAGCGATGCCGCCGGCACCGAGAAGGTCGTGGCGACGATCTGTCCCGCGCCCTTCTCGCCGACCGGCACGCCCCAGCTCTTGTAGGGGAAGGTCGTCCAGATCGTGCCGGGCGAGCCGCACTCGTCGCCGTAATAGAAGTGGAAGACGTTGTGGTTGTCGAAGTTGACGGTCTTCTTCACCAGCCGCAGGCCGAGCGTCTCGATGCAGAAGTCGAGGTCGTCCTGCGCGTCGTCCACCGTCGCGGTGACGTGATGGAGCCCGAGGAGGCGATGGGGCACTGCACGATTCTAATTCCCAAGTCCCAAGTCCCAAGCCCCAAATCCCAAACTCGGGAGGATGTGAATCTTGTTGCGAGTGAGTCGCAGCAACGCACTCTTGCCTTCTCCTGCGGCCAGTCGTGGGGGACGCGCCGGGGGATAGAGCGGCGTGGTGACGCTTTGGCGGCTACTTACGCGACCCACACAGTCGCGGTCCCTGGCTTTGAGGCTTGGGCCTTGGGCCTTGGGATTTGGGCTTTGGGATTTGTTGAGGGTATAAGGGTATAACAGTCAGGTTCAGGGAGGTTTTCATGCGTGTGTGGATGGGTCTTTTTGCGCTCGTTGCCGCCATGGGCGCGACGATCGTCGCTGACACGATTCCGGCGCAGGGCGGCAACATCGAGCTGACGCCGCTCGCGCACGCGCACGTGCAGCTCGAGTTCGGCGGGAAGGTCATTCACCTCGACCCGAGCCCGCAGGCGCCGCAGGCCAGCATCAAGCCCGCCGACCTGGTGCTCATCACCGACATTCACGGCGACCACATGGACCCCGCCGCGATCGACCGCGTGAAGAAGGGGACCACGATCTACGTGGCGCCGCCGGCGCTCGCCGACCGCTTCCCGGGCAAGACGGAGCTCCTGAAGAACGGCGAGACGCGGACCGTGGACGGTGTGTCGATTCAGGCGGTGGCCGCCTACAACCTGCAGCGCGGCCCGTCCGCCGGGCAGTTCTACCACGAGAAAGGACGCGCCAACGCGTACCTGCTGACGCTCGGCGGGCAGCGCATCCTCTTCACGGGCGACACCGAGTGCACGCCGGAAATCAAGGCGCTGACGAAGATCGACATCGCGTTCGTGACCATGAACCTGCCGTTCACGATGCCGCCGGACGAGGCGGCGGCGTGCGTCAAGGCGTTCCGCCCGCGCATCGTCTACCCGTATCACTACCGCCAGCAGGGGCTCGAGCCGGCCAACAAGAACCAGACCGACTTCGTCGCGGCCATGAAGGGCTTCGCGGGCGTGGAAGTGCGGACGCCCGACATGTACCCGGCGCCCCCGGCGGGTCCCGGACGCGGCGGCCGGGGACGAGGCGGAATCTAGAGCGGTTTCTGAAACGTCGTAGTGTCCGGCTGTAGCCGGACCAAGTCGATCGGCACCGCCGTGTGTGGTCCGGCTAAAGCCGGACACACGAAGAAGTCGAAACCGCGCTAGGGCAGTGGGCAGTAGGCAATTCTGCTTTCTGCATACCGCCTACTGCCGTCTTTTCTTCGCCTTTCCCGCCTTTTCCCCCCTCCCTCAGCGTTCTTTCCTTGATCCTTTGTCGCGGCCGACGTATATAGCCGTCCACTACCCTCGCAGACCATCAGGACGGTGACCCCTCGTCGCAGACTCTCAGGGAGGCATTTGATGCGGAAAGCGTTGTTCGCCGCCGCCCTCGTCGTGGCGGTGCTCTTACCTTCGGCCGTGTTCGCCCAGGCCTCCATCGCGGGCGTCGTCCGGGACAGCTCCGGGGGCGTGCTCCCCGGCGTGACCGTCGAGGCAGCCAGTCCCGTGCTCATCGAGAAAGTCCGGACCACGGTCACCGACGGCAACGGGCGGTTCCAGATCATCGATCTGCGTCCCGGCAGCTACCAGGTGACCTTCACCCTGACCGGGTTCAACACCATCCGCCGCGACGGCGTGGAGCTGGCAGGCGCCGGCACCACCACGGTGGACGCCGAGCTGCGCGTGGGCGCGCTCGAGGAGACCATCACGGTCAGCGGCGAGGCGCCGACCGTGGACGTACAGACCGCGACGCGGCAGACCGTCATGAATCGCGAAATCGTGCAGGCGCTCCCGACGGCCCGCAATTACTACAGCCTTGGCGCACTCATTACCGGCGTCAACACGAACAGCCAGGACGTGGGCGGCGCGCTCGGCGACACGATGTCGAGCCTGACCGCGCACGGCAGCCGCAACGTGGACCAGCGCATCACCAACAACGGCGTCGGCATCATGACGCTGCAGGCGGGCGGCAACATCGGCGGCGCCACGCCGGACGTGACCTCCGCGTCGGAAATCACCATCGACACCTCCGCAGTGTCGGCGGACCTGCCGACCGGCGGCGTGCGCGTCAACCTGATTCCGCGCGACGGCGGCAACACGTGGGCGAGCTCGAACTTCTTCACGTTCACCAACGACGGGCTGGCGGGCAACAACCTGACGCAGCGGCTGCGCGACCTCGGCGTGCCGACGCCGACGCAGTCGATCCTCAGCATGGACATCAACCCGGCGTTCGGCGGGCCGATCCGGCGCGACAAGATCTGGTTCTGGGCGACGGGCCGGTACACCAAGACGGAAGATCAGCCGGCGAACGCGTTCTACAACAGGAATGCGTACAACCCCGCCTCGTGGGTCTATGAGGCGGACACGAGCCGTCCGGCGCGCAACAAGGGGGTGTGGCACAGCCTGCAGACGCGCTTCACCTGGCAGGCGGCGGAGAAGCACAAGGTCGCCGTGACTTGGCAGGAGCAGAGCTACTGCCGCTGCCCGTGGTTCCAGAGTTCGACGGTCTCGCCCGAGGCGTCGCAGGATCGCCGCTTCCCGCGGCTCCAGCAGCAGCACGCGGAGTGGACGTCGCCGCTGACCAACCGCCTGCTCGTCGAAGCGGTCGGCATGCACCTCTACGAGCGGTGGGGCAACATGCACCTGCGCGCGTCGGAAGGGAATTTCTTCAAGCTGGGCGGCTCGCTGGACGATCCGCGGCTCGAGGAGCTGCAACGCGGGCTGATCGGCGTGCTCGAGCAGTCCACGGGCCGGTTCTACCGCGGGCCCGCGGCCGTCGGCGGCAACGTGAACAACCAGCTGTTCAACACCACCTCGGTGCCGAATTACTTCTACCGCGCGGCGCTGTCGTACGTGACCGGCACGCACAACTTCAAGGCCGGCTTCAACCGCGTGCACGGCTACCTGGAGGTCTACAACTACGACTTCCAGCCGACGACGTACCGCTTCAACAACGGCGTGCCGAACCAGATCACCCTGCGCGCGACGCCCTACACGACGCGGGCGCATCAGGACAACGACTTCGGCCTCTTCGCGCAGGACCGGTGGACGCTCGACCGCTGGACGCTCAGCGGCGGCGTGCGCTTCGACCTGTTCCAGACCAGCTTCCCCGAGCAGCGCATCGGCCCGGGCCCGCTCGTGCCGACGCGCAACATCACCTTCCCGGCCACGGAGAACATGAACTGGAAGGACATCACCTACCGGTCCGCCGCGGCGTGGGACGTCTTCGGCGACGGCCGGACGGCGTTCAAGGTGACGCTGAACAAGTACCTGAACGGGCAGACGCTGAACGCGCTCGGCGTCCAGGTGAACCCGTTCAACCAGCTCGTGAACACGACCACCAGGTCGTGGACCGACGCCAACCGCGACTTCATCCCGCAGTGCGACCTGCTCGCGCCGGCGGCCAACGGCGAGTGCGGTCCGCTGGCGGACGTCGCCTTCGGCACGACGCGGCCGGGCGCGAGCTTCGACAAGGATCTGCTGACGGGCTGGGGCAACCGCAACTACAACTGGGAGTTCTCGACCAGCATCCAGCGTGAGATCCTGCCGCGCGTCTCGGTGGACGTGGGCTATTTCCGCCGCTGGTTCGGCAACTTCCGCGTCACCGACAACCTGGCGCTCGGACCGGAGCACTTCAACCAGTTCAGCGTCACGGTGCCGCGCGACAGCCGCCTGCCCGACGGCGGAGGCTACACGCTCACGGGTCTCTACAACGTCACGCCGGCGGCGTTCAGCATCCCGCGGCAGAACCACAACACGCTGTCGGACAAGTACGGCAAGCAGATCGAGCACTGGAACGGCGTGGACTTCTCGATGGGCGCGCGGCTGCAGAACGGCATCACGCTGCAGGGCGGCGTCAGCACCGGCAAGCGCGTGACCGACAACTGCGAAGTGGTGGCCAAGCTGC
>Ga0194131_10006564_pt1 | contig 16104 bp, 14 predicted proteins | sample TA2KigO120mmetaG_FD_148631 | JGI IMG/M metagenome (GOLD analysis project Ga0194131, IMG submission 148631) | Freshwater microbial communities from Lake Tanganyika, Tanzania - TA2015053 Kigoma Offshore 120m | ecosystem: Environmental > Aquatic > Freshwater > Lake | place: Tanzania: Lake... | reverse complement strand
GCGCGGCCGGCGCATGGCCGCCACCGTGCCCGCCGCTCGCCGTCGGGGCCGCAGCGCCGCCGGCCATCTCGATCACGGCGATGACGGCGCCGACCGGCACCGTCGTGCCGGCCTTGAACTTGAGCGACGCGATCGTGCCGGTCGCCGGCGCGGTGATCTCCACCGTCGCCTTGTCGGTCATCACCTCGACGAAGGGATCGTTCTCCTTCACCGACTGGCCTTCCTGCACCAGCCAGCGCGTGATCTCGCCCTCGGCGAGCCCTTCCCCGATGTCCGGCAGCCTGAACTCGAACTTCACAGTCGATCCCTCCGTCGTGGACGCGCCGCCGATCGGGCGGCGCGCGCTGCTCAGAACTTCATCACCCGCTGCACCGCCTCGCGGATCCGTCCCGGCTCGGGCAGGTAGACGCTCTCGAGCGTGTACGGGAACGGCGTGTCGAAGCCGGTCACGCGCACGATCGGCGCCTCGAGCCACTCGATCGCCTTCTCGGCGATGATCGCGCTGATCTCGCCGCCGAAGCCGCCAGTCTTCGGCGCCTCGTACACGATCACGACGCGGCCGGTCTTCTTCACCGACTCGAGGATCGTCGCCTCGTCGAGCGGGACGATCGTCCGCACGTCGACGATCTCGCAGTCGACCCCCTCTTCCGCGCACTTCGCCGCCGCCTTCTCGCACATCCCCACCATGCCGCCCCACGCGATCAGCGTGACGTCGTTGCCGGGCCGCACGATGCGCGCCTGGCCGAGCGGCACGACGTAGTCGCCCTCGGCGACCTCTTCCTTGGGCGCGCGATAGACGAGCTTCGGCTCCATGAAGAGGACCGGATCGGGATCGCGGATCGAGGCGAGCAGGAGCCCCTTCGCGTCGCTCGGCGTCGACGGGACGACGACCTTGAGGCCCGGCGTGTGGGCGAAGTACGCCTCGGGGCTCTGCGAGTGGTAGTGGCCGCCGCGGATGCCGCCGCCGATCGGCGTGCGGATCGTCATCGGGACGGTGTATTCGCCCCCGGAGCGGTAGCGCATCTTGGCCGCCTCCGACACGATCTGGTCGAAGGCGGGATAGATGAAGTCGCCGAACTGGATCTCGGCGATCGGCACCATGCCGTAGAGCGCCATGCCGATGGCCGCGCCGATGATCCCCGACTCGGCCAGCGGCGTGTCCATCACGCGATCGCCGCCGAACTCCTTGAAGAGGCCGGCCGAGCAGCCGAAGACGCCGCCCTTCAACCCGACGTCCTCGCCGAGCAGCACCACCCGCGGATCGCGGCGCATCTCGACGCGCATCGCGTCGTTGATCGCCTCCACCATCGTCATCACCGGCATCGTTGCTCGCTCCTACTCGTCGCGGTCAGGATCATCACAACGGGAATTCGCCGTGATGGCCCTTCGCCACCACGCCGCGCTGGAGCGCGTCCTTCAGCTCGGCCCACTGCGCATCGAGCTGCGCCGTGCGCCCGGCGAAGACGTCCTCGAACATCGTCGAGACGGCCGGCGGTCCGACCTTCTCGGCGGCGTCGATCGCCTGCGTCAGCTCCTTCTCGCACTGCTCGCGGATCGCCGCGTCCTGCGCCGCCGAGAGCAGCTTCTTGCCCTCCAGCCAGCGCTTGAAGCGGTCGATCGGGTCGCGTCCCTTCCAGACCTCGCACACCTTCGGGTCGCGGTAGCGCGACGGATCGTCGGAGCTCGAATGGCCGCCGATCCGGAAGGTGACCGTCTCGATCAGCGTCGGCCCCTTGCCGGCGCGCGCTCTCTCGACGGCCTCGCGCGTCGCCGCGTAGACGGCCAGCACGTCGTTGCCGTCGACGCGGATGCCCGGCATGCCGTACGCCTCGGCCTTCGCCGCCATCGTCGCCGACGCCGTCTGCCCCTCGAGCGGGACCGAGATCGCCCAGCCGTTGTTCTCGCAGACGAAGATGCAGGGCGCGGCGAAGACGCCGGCGAAGTTGAGCCCGGTGTGGAAGTCGTTCGACGAGGTCGAGCCGTCGCCGAAGTAGGTGATCGCGACGTGCGGTGCGCGCTTCTCCCGCACGGCCTCCACCTTCATCGCCATCGCCGCGCCGGCGGCCTGGACGATCTGCGTGCCGATCGGGCTCGAGATCGAGACGAAGCGGATCTTCTTCAGACTGTAGTGGACCGGCATCTGGCGGCCGAGCGTGTGGTCGGCCGAGTTGCCGTAGCACTGGTGGAGCAGCTCGACGACCGGCACGCCGCGCAGCAGCGCGATCCCCGGATCGCGGTAGGACGGGAAGACCCAGTCGTCCTTCTCGAGCGCGGCCGCGGTGCCGATGTGCGACGCCTCCTGGCCGATCGCCGGCACGTAGAAGCCGATGCGCCCCTGCCGCTGCAGCTTCATCGCGCGATCGTCGAGCACGCGCGTCAGCACCATCACGCGGTAGAGCTCGAGCAGCCGCTCCTTCGACAAGGCGGGGGTCGGCGTGTTCGACGCGACGCCGGCGTCGCCCATGACCGAGATCAGCGGGACACTCATCAAGACGCTCCAGGAGCGAGCGGAAGGGTCGAGCGGAAGGGCGGAGCAACGCCGGCGCGCCCGGTCGAGCCGCCGGCAGCCGCCGCGGCGCGCGTGCGCAAGTGCGATTCTGCGAAAAGCTCGCCCGCCTTGTAGCTGCTGCGCACGAACGGGCCGGAGGCGACATGGAGGAAGCCGTGCCGCTCTGCGAGCGCGCCGAGCGCGGCGAAACGGTCGGGGTGGACGTACTCGGCGACCGGGCGGTGCTTCTCGGTCGGCCGCAGGTACTGGCCGAGCGTGAGGAGCTCGACGCCGACGGCGCGCAGGTCGCGGAAAGTCTCGACCAGCTCGGCCTCGCTCTCCCCGTGGCCGACCATGATCGAGGACTTCGTCAGCGCCTCCGGTCGCAGCTCTTTCAAGCGGCGCAAGACCTGGAGCGACTGGTCGTAGGTCGCGCGCGGGTCGCGGACCGACGGGGTCAGCCGGCGCACGGTCTCGACGTTGTGGGCCAGCACATCGGCGCCGCTCGCCGCCACCGTCCGCAGCGCGGCCTCGTCGGCGCGGAAGTCGGGGATCAGCGTCTCGACCAGCAGTCCAGGGACCTGCGCCTTCACGTGGACGACGGTGCGCGCGAAGTGGCCGGCGCCCTGGTCGGGGAGATCGTCGCGATCGACCGACGTCAGCACGATGTAGCGCAGCCCCATCTTCCGGACCGCTTCGAGGACCTTCTCCGGCTCCTCGACATCGACTGGGTCACCGCGCCGTGCCGTCTTGACCGAGCAGAACGAACAGCCGCGCGTGCAGAGCTCACCGAGCAACATGAAGGTCGCAGTGCCGCCGCTCCAGCACTCGGAGAGGTTGGGGCAGCGCGCCTCTTCGCAGACCGTGGTGAGGCGCAGGCCATCCACCAGCGCGCGAAGCGTCCGGTACCGCTCCCCCGAAGGTGGGCGGATCTTCAGCCACTCCGGCAAGGTCGCTTGCGTCGCCAGGGGGAGAGCCTCGGTCCTGCGCCACGGATTGATCGGAAACCCTTGTCTGGCAAGGACTTAAGATTTCAGCGGCGGGCCGAGCAGGATAGCGGGAGTGCGCCGGCGTTCAAGTTGATCGGTATCCGATCAATCGGTCGCGGCCTCGCCCGAGACCGCGGCGCTACGCGGGATGTGCGGCCCGCTGGCAGCGGCTGGCGCCGGCGCACGTTCAGCCCGCCATGAAGTGGTGACGGGAATGGCGCATTGCCCCGGGAAAACGGATCCGGAACGGCGAGCGAAACCTCATGCGTGCGGTACGGCATTCGTACAGAGGTTGGAGCCCGTTGCCCCCGCGGCGGGCGGCTGGGGAAGGAAGGCGGGTTGGAGCCAGGAGGAGACCGCCGTGGCCATCGCCGGAGTCCCGCACGGACTCTCGCCAGAGGTCCGCGCTGAGATCGCCGCCGCGCAGATTCGCGGGTCGCTACGCCAGGAGCGGCTCGATGCGTGGCTGAACGCCATCCCGGAGGCGGAGTTCGAGCGACAGCTCGCGCTCCTGATCGAGGAACTCGGGACGCTCGCCATCGAGCCGCCCGCCGTGACGTCGGAACGGCCGCATGCGCACGACCTGCCAGGGGGGCAGCGGATCTCGCGCCGCTACCTCCGCGAAGTCGAGCGGCAGCCGTTGATGACGCGCGAAGACGAGGTGGCGGCGGCCAAGCGGCTCGAGTTCGCGGCGGAACGGCTTGCCGCCGCCGACTTCCGCCATCCCGCCGTGCGCGCCGCGCGGCGCGGCGAATACCAGCGTTTCTTCAACGAGTTCGTCGAACGCAACCTGCACATCGTCGTCTCGGAGGTCTACGGCTATCGCACGTACGCCGTGCCGCTCGACGACCTGATCCAGGACGGCAACGCCGCGCTGATGCATGCGGTGGAGAAGTTCGACTGGCGCAAGGGCGTCCGATTCCGCACCTACGTCGTCTGGTGGATCCGCCAGGCGGTCGAGCGCTCGATGGCGGCATCCAAGGGCGCCGTGCGCGTGCCCCACCACCTGCAGCAGAAGCTCCGCCGGCTGAAGCGGCAGGGCCGGCTGCCGGACGGCATCGGGCCGTCGACCAGCGTCGCCGACGTGGCGCAGGCGTTCGAGCTCGACCGCGAGCACGCCGGCCGGCTGGTCGAGTCGAGCCGCGTCAGCCTCTCGCTCGAGCAGGAGGCCGACGACGGCGGCGCGCGCTTCCGCGACCTGCTCGCGTCCGATTGGGAGCCGACCGACTCCGACCGCGAGGGGTCGTTGCGCAACCGCGTCGCGCACCTGCTCGCCGATCTCGACGAGCGCGAGAAGGCGGTGCTGCGGCTGCGCTTCGGACTCGACGGCGACCGCGAGCAGACGCTCGAGGAGATCGGCACGCGGCTGCACCTGAGCCGCGAGCGGAGCCGGCAGATCCAGCAGCAGGCGCTGGTGAAGTTGCGGCGCGCGGCGAGCGCCGCACGCCTCGATCGCGAGGTGTGACCGCCGCCGCGGCGCCGGGCGACACCGCCTGCGCCGCGGCGGATCGACGCGACCGGCCCGCCCGGGGCTTCCCTCGCTCCGGGCGGGCCGGCATCTTGTCCGCCCCCCTTGCGCGTGGACGAGCCGCGCGACGGGCGGACAGGAGCCTGCTGCGTGTCGCTCAGCCAGACTTCGGCGCGATTCTTCCTCGAGCTCGCGCTCGGGCTGCTGCTGACGCTGGCGCTGCTCGACCGGCGCGCGATCGGCCCCGGATTCACCCGCCTGATGGCGGCGTTCATCGGCGCCGCGCTGATCCCGGCGTGGTTGCTCGCGCGCAGCGGCGGCGTGGAGCTGCCGGCGGCGGTCGCCTGGCTGGCGGCGACGATGACCGTGGCGACGCTGCTGCTGCTCTTCGGCGCCGGCCGGCTCGGGCGCGGCGTCGAGTGGGCGACGCTGCTGGCGGGGATCGGCGGCGGCGGCGGCGCGATGCTGCTGTCGGTGCACCAGTCGCTGGCGCTCGACCAGGTCGGCCAGGTGACGCTGCAGCTCGTCTCGTGCACCGGGTCGATGGCGGTCCTCGGGCTGATCACCGGGGCGATGATCCTCGGCCACTGGTACCTCGTGACGCCCGACCTGCCGGTGCACCATCTCGGCCGGCTGACGCGAATCGGGACCTTCGCCGCGTGGGGAAAACTGGCCCTGCTCGGCGCGACGATCGCGCTGTTCCCGGACCGCTTCGGCGACGCCGGGCGCTCGCTCGGCGCCATCGTCGGCCTCGGCGACGGCGGCGACACGCCGTTCCTCGCCAAGCTCGACTTCCTCTGGCTGGTGGCGCGCGTGGCGATCGGCCTGGTCGGGACGGCGATCCTCGGCCACATGACGCTGAAGACGGTCGAACTGAAGGCGACGCAGCCGGCCACCGGGATCCTCTACGCGGCGACGGTGATGGTGCTGATGGGCGAGCTGTTCGCGTTCGTCGGCGAACGCAGCTTCGGCGTGGTGGTGTGACGCGATGGCGCACGGCGGCGCGACGGCGCGGCGCGGCGGCGGTGCGACCGTGGCGTTCCCGTGCCCGGGTTGCGGCACCAGCCGCGAGCTCGAGCTGACGACCGTCGCCGGCGCGAGTGCGGCACCGTCCGCCTGCCGCTGCGGGATGCTGACGACGTTGCGTGCCAATGCACTGGTCGACGGGGCGGTCGTCGCCTGTCCGGCCTGCGGCGAGGCGATGCTCTACCAGCAGAAGGACTTCCGGCAGGCGGTCGGTTGCCTGGTCGTGCTGGTGGCCGCCGTGCTGGCGCCGTTCACCTGGTACCTGAGCCTCGGCGTCGCCGCGCTGGTCGACCTGCTGCTCTACCGGCTGTCGGGCCAGGTCGTGATCTGCTACCGGATCCCCTGCAAGGCGCACATCCGCGGCGTCCCCGCCGGCCCGAAGGTCGGCGCCTTCGACCTGTCGATCCACGACTACTACCGGATGCTCGCGCGGCGCGAGGCCGCCGGCCTCTCCGGTCCCGACGAGCGGACCGGCCCCCCGCTCGACACGCGCTCCCACCACTGACCCGACCGCGCCGGCGCCAGCGCCGCGACGCCGCGTTCCCCGCCGGGCCGCCGACCGGCGCGAGCGCGGCGGCAGGCGGTGCGGCTACTTGATGTAGCCGAGCTGCCGCAGTCGCTCGAGCGTCTCGGGGTCGACGTTCTGCAGCTGTTCGACCGAGAGCTCGTCGACCGCGACCCCTTCATGCCGCGCGCGATTGCGCGCCCACCAGTCGAGCACCAGGTCCTCGAGCCGGTCCGCCATCTCCGGCATCGACTCGGCGAGGTCGTCGCGCTCGTCGAAGTCGCGGTCGAGCCGGTAGAGCTCACGCCGCGGCCGCGGCCGGTTGTAGGACGACTTCAGGTTGAGGATCAGCTTCCAGGCGCCCTCGATCACGCTCAGCGTGTTGCCCTGGCTGAAGAAGTACTGGTCGCCGCCGCTCACCTCGTGGTTCTCGGCGAAGACCCGTCGCCCGTCATGTTCCTCGCCGCGCAGCAGGTGCGCGAGGCTCGCGCCCTGCAGCCCCTCGGGCGCCGCGATCCCGGCGAGCTCGCACAAGGTCGGGTAGATGTCGAGCGACTGCACCGGCGTGTCGATCACCACGCCCGGCGGGATCAGCCCGGGAGCGATCACGATCAGGGGGACGTGGATCAGCTCGTTCCAGAGGGTGAATGCATGGCTGGTGCCGCCATGCTCCATGAATTCCTCGCCGTGATCGGCGGTGATCACCATGATCGTGTCGTCGAAGTCGCCCTTCGCCTCGAGCGCCGCGACCACCCGCTCGATCTCGTCGTCGTTGGCGCGGATGTCGGCGTCGTAGAGATCGAGCCCGTACTTCACGAACGGCTCGATCGGCACCCCCGCCGCCTCGAAGTGCTCCTTCGTGCAGTGGTTCGCCACCTTCACCGTCTTCGCGTCGATCAGCGCCTGCCACTGGCGGCGGTACTCCGCCTCGCCGGCCGGGTCGCCGAACAGCGCCAGGTATTCCGGCGCCGGCTCGTACTCCTCGTGCGGATCGACCGAGTGGAGGTAGAGGAAGTACGGCCATTCGCGCGGCGCCGCGATCCACGGCAGCGCGTGGTCGTTCATGCGCCTGGCCGAGCCGCTGGCGAAGCCGATCGGATCGCCGTTCGGGATGATCGTCGTCGCCTCGACGAAGCGGCGGAATCCCTGCGCGTAGTTCGAGAGCCGGCCCATCAGCGGATTGCAGGAGAAGCCGGCGGTGTACCAGCCGGCCTCGCGGAACGCCTCGGGCAGGGTGACGAACGAACTGTCGAGCTGGTCGAGCAGCCGGTACATGCCGGTCACGCTCGGGTAGCACGAGGTGAGGATCGACGACATCGACGGCTTGGTCCACGGCGCCTGCGAGAAGCAGCGGCTGAAGCGGGCGCCGCGCGCGGCCAGCTTCTCGAGGAAGGGCGTGGTCGGCCGCGTGTGGCCGTTGACGCTCATGCGGTCGGCCCGACAGGTGTCGATCAAGTAGAAGACGACGCTGCGGGGCCGCGGCGTCGCGCGGGCGGTTGCGTCCGTCGCGCCGACCGATTCCTGCGCCGTCGCGGGCGGCGTGACGGGTGCCGGCGCCGGCACCTCCTGGCGCCGGACCATCGCGCTCGCCGCCGCCGCGCTCCCGAGCCCGAGCAGCACCCCGATCCAGCGCATCGCCCTGCCTCCACCCGCCCCCACCCGCATGCAGCGCGGCCGTGCGCGCCGCTTTCGGCGTACCCGCGACCGCCGCACGCTACCGAGCGACGCCGCGCGCCCTGTGTGAACGAAACCGCGCCGATACGATCGCCGCCCCGCCTGCGGCAACCCGCCGCCGGCCGCGCCCGGAGCCCGCTCGCGATGCCATCGCCAGGCCTCGACCAAGCCCTCGCCCGCCACCACGCCGTCCGCGACGCCGGCACCCCCGTGCCGCGGGTGCAGCACTTCGGCGATCCCGCCGGCGAGGCGAGCGCCGCCTTCACCCGCGGCGTGGTCCGCGAACAGTCCACGCACGCCGTCATCGTGCTGCGCGGCAGGGAGCGCGTCGAGTTCGTGAACCGCATGTGCACCAACGACGCGACGCGCGTCACGCCGACCTTCGGGATCGGCGCCGCGCTCACCAGCGCCAAGGGCAAGCTGGTCGACCTCGCGCGGATCGCGGCCCGCGGCGAGGAGCTCCTGCTCCTCGGCAGCGCCGGCCAGGGCGCCGCGCTGAAGGCATGGCTCGAGAAGTACGTGGTGATGGAAGAGCTCGCGATCGTCGACGCCACCGCGGAGGAGAGCCGGCTGCTCGCGTTCGGGCCGCAGGCGGCAGCGGCGGTGCAGCAGGCCATCGGCGTCGAGCTCGCTCCGGCGGACGGCGGGTTCGCCGTCGCGCAGGGGCGCTGTGACGCCGCACCGGTCCTCGCGCTCGGCGCCGGCCCGGCACCGTTCCACGGCATCGAGCTGATCGCGCCCGCCGCCGCCGCCGGCGCGCTGTTCGACCGCCTCGTCGCCGGCGGGCTGACGCCGATCGGCGAGACCGCTTGGAGCCAGGTCCGGGTCGAGGCCGGGATCCCGCTCCATGGCCGCGAGATCAGCGACAACGCCAATCCGCTCGAGGCCGGGCTGCTCAACGCGGTCTCGTTCAACAAGGGTTGCTACATCGGCCAGGAGGTGGTTGCGCGGCTGAACAGCTACGCCAAGGTGCAGCGCCTGCTGATCGGGGCGCGCTTCCCCGCCGCCGTCGAGCCGGCCACGGTCCAGGAGATCTTCTGGGACCTGCTGCGCGTCGGCCACGCCACCAGCACGACCCGCTCGCCGCGCCTCGACGCCACGCTCGCGCTCGCCTTCATCAAGAACGAGTACGCCAAGCCGGGCACCCCGGTCTACACCGTGCGCCAGGGGGAGCGGATCGACGGCGTGCTCTGCGAGTTGCCGTTCCGGTAGGCGCGCTTCGCCGTCGCGGCAGCTGCCGCGCGCGTTCTGCGCCGCTTCGCGCGGGCGGCGCGGCCCCCCCCGTGCTGCGGCGGGTGCCGCGCGCTAGAAATCGACCGCCGTGGCGCGACCGCTGCCCCCATGCAGCAGCGCGCCGCGACCGACGCAAAGGAGCCGGCCATGTCGCAACTGCCGATCTGCCTTGCCGCTTTCGTGTCGCTGCTCGCCGTTCCGTCCGCGCCAGGCCACGCGGGCCAGGAGCCCGCGAAGCCGGCGCCACCCGCCGAGTACGAGAAGGGAAGAGGAACCGGCGCACCGCCGGCGACGGATGGCGTCGCCGCCGCGCCGATCGAAGACGACAAGTCGGCCGCGACGCAGCGACTGCGCGCGGCGGAGAAGGGGCTCGCCGACAAGGAGCCGCGGCTGCGCGCAGCGGCCATCGAGCCGTTCCTCGTGCACCGGCACGAGACCTACGTGAAGCGTCTCGCGTCGCTGCTCAAGGACCGCAACGACGACGTCGCGAAACTGGCGGCGAAGGCGCTGGCGAACCAGCCGTACCCGGCCGCCACCGAAGCGCTGCTCGACTTCGCCTGCAACGAGAAGCAGTTGTCGGCGCGCTCCGAGGTCTGCGCGGAGGCGATCCGCGCCGTCGGCCGGGTCGGGCTCGGCAAGAAGGGCTATGACCGCCTGCGCGACACCTTCCTGCAGGGCGACGCGGAGGTGAAGGGGGCGCTCTGCCAGGCATTCGCCGCAGCGAAGGAGAAGCGCGCGTTCTCGTTCCTCGTCGACCAGTTCGAGGCGCCGCAACCGGCGAACGTGAACGACCCGTCCAATCCGCCCGAGAGCTACTGGCGCGCCCGCCACGAGGAGTGGTCGAAGTACTCGATGCACGCCAAGAAGGCGCTGAAGGAGCTGACCGGCGAGAAGTTCGCCACGATGAAGGAGTGGAAGGCGTGGGCCGCCGGCCCGGGGAAGGCGCTGGGGTTCAGCTACAAGACCGGCCAGTGACCGCGGTCGCCTGACCGACCGTCACCCTGCGGCCGCACCGCGCGGCGTCACCCATCTTCGTCGTCGAGCAGCGCGCCACCGCGCACCCGCTTCGCCCCGCTGCGTCGCCTCTTCGCCATGAGGCGCCGCTCCTTCGAGCCGCGCGTCGGCCGCGTCGCCTTGCGCTCTTTCCGCGGGGTCAGCGCCTCGCGCAGCAGCCCGGCCAGGCGCTCCATCGCCGCGGCCAGGTTCTGCCCCTTCTCGCGGTGGCGCTCCGAGCTGACGATCAGCACGCCGTCCTTGGTGAGGCGGCTCGCCAGCGCCTCGAGCAGCCGCGGCCGCACCCACTCGGGCAGCTCCCGGCAGCGCACGACGTCGAGCCGCACCGAGGCCCGGGTCTCGACCTTGTTCACGTTCTGGCCGCCCGGCCCACCGGAGCGGCTGTAGCTGATCTCGAGCGCCCGCAACGGCAGCGCGATCCCCCAGCCGATGTCGAGTGCGGCGCTCATGCGCGCAGGTCCTCCGGTCGGTCGAAGTCGGCCACCACCATCCGATCGGCGACGACGACGTGCAACACCCGGGCAGGGTCGCGGCGCACGACCCGGTGCGCCGGGGCGCCGTCCGGCAGCTCCGCGAGCTCCGCCGCCGCGAGCGGCGAGAACCAGGCTGGATGGCCGCGCCGCCCGTCGTGGCTCGGCAGCACGATCTCCGTGCCGGGCGGCCGCGCGGCCCATGCCGTGCGCAGGGCCGCCAGCGTCGTCGCCGCGACGCGCGCATGGTCGACCGGCCAGAGCAGCAGCGCCTCGCCGCGCGCCAGCGCCCGCGCGGCGCAGCGCACCGAGCTCGACTGCCCGCCGTCGGGATCGGGGTTGACCACGATCGCCGCGTCGCCGAAGTCGATCTCCGCGCGCACTCGTTCGGCATGGAATCCCAGCACGACGCACGCGGAAAGTCGCTGCTCGCGCGCGAGGCGCAGCACGCGCTGCAGCGCGCGCTCGCCGTCGATCACGATCAACGGCTTCGGCGCGCCCATGCGGCTCGAACGACCGGCCGCCAGCACCGCCACGCGCGTCGAGTCCATGGCGTGGTCGCGCGTCATCGTCGCCGCTCTCGATCCGGCGTCTTCGATTCGGCCAGCGCGCACGCTATCATCCGCCGCATCGATCGCGGGGCGCGGCGCACCCGTTCGTTGACCAACGATTCGACGGACTTGCCTGACCTGACCTGTGGTGCGCCGCGCGTCGCGGTCTTTTTTCTTGTCACTCCCATCGCCCGCTCCGCGCCCAGCGGACGACGTTGCCGGCGAGCTGCTCTCCGCCCTCCGATCCGATCGACTCCGGGTGGAACTGGACGGCGCACGCGCCCTCCTGCTCGATCGCCATGACTTCGCCGGCATCGCTCTCGGCCACGACCTCGATCGCGCTCGGCAGCGTCGCTCGCGCGGCCACCAGCGAGTGGTAGCGCATCACCGCGACGTCGCTCCGCATCCCGGCGAACAGCCGCGTGCCGGCATGCCGCAGCCGCGAGCGTTTCCCGTGCATCGGCTGCGCCGCCGCCACCACGCAGCCGCCGGACGCCACCACCATGAGTTGCAGCCCGAGGCAGACGCCGAACAGCGGCACGCGGCCGCGCGCCGCCGCGATCAGATCGAGCGATCGGCCGGCCGCGCGGGGGTCGGCTGGATGGCCCGGTCCCGGGCCGATCAGCAGCAGTTCCGGCGGGCGGCGCAGCAGCGCGGCCACATCGAGTCCGGCGCTCTGCACCACGTCGGGGGCCCGGCCGACGATGCCGCCGAAGAGATGGACCAGGTTCCACGCGAACGAATCGTGATGGTCGACCAGCACGATCCTCACGGGCGCGCTCCGCCGTCAGCGGTGCCGCCCGCCGGCGTGGCGCGCTCGATCGCCGCCAGCGCCGCGAGCAGCGGCGCCGCCTTGGCGCGGCTCTCTTCCCACTCCGCCGCGGCGGTCGAGTCCCAGACCAGTCCGCCGCCGACGCTGACCCGCGCCCGGCCGCCGGCGCAGAGCGCGGTCCGGATCACCACCGACCAGTCGCAGCTGCCGTCGTCCGCCCACCAGCCGAGGACCCCCGAATAGGGCCCGCGCGGCTCCGCCTCGAGTTCGCGCAGGAGCTCCACCGCGCGCACCTTGGGCGCACCGGTCATCGAGCCGGGCGGGAACGCCGACGCCAGCAGGTCGGCCGTCGTCCGTCCGGCGGCGAGTTCGCCCTCGATCACCGAGACGACCTGCAGGAGCGTGGCGTGCTCCTCCACCAGTGCCGGCTGCGACGCGCGGACGCTGCCGAGCCGGCAGACGCGACCGAGGTCGTTGCGCAGCAGGTCGGCGATCATCAGGTTCTCGGCGAGGACCTTCTCCGAGTCGCGCAGCGCCTGCGCGACGAGCGCGCGCTGTGCCGCGTCGGGCGGTCGCGGCGCGGTGCCCTTCATCGGCCGCGCCTCGACGCGCCGATCCGGCCCGACGCGGACGAACCGTTCGGGCGAACAGGAGACCAGGGCGCGCTCGTCGGTCGCGACGAACGCCGAGAACGGCGCCGGATGGTCGCGGCGCAGGCGCTCCCAGAGAGCGGTGATGCACTCGGCCGGCAGCGGCCGCTCGAGCGGGTAGGTGTAGCAGAGCTGGTAGCTCTCGCCGGCCGCCAGCGCCGCGCGCGCCAGCGCGAACCGCTCGCCGTAGCGCGCGAGGTCGAGGTCCTCCCGGCGGAACGGTGACGCGTCGGCGGCTGCCGGCGGCGGGCGCGCCCCGGCGGGTGACGCCGTCCCGGTGGCCGCTGCCGCGGCGAGTTCCTCCTGCAACGTCGCCGCGAGACGCGGATCGCCGCACGCGAGCCGCGGCGCAGCGCTCGGCCGCTCCCACTCGACCGCCACGTCGGTCAGCAGGAACCAGGCATCCGGCCACGGGTCGAGGCGGGCAATCGCGGGCGGCGCGCCGAGTTCGTAGCCGAACCAGCCGAATGCGGCTCCATCCGGCAGCGCCTGCACGCACCGCTCGAGCGCGTGGAACGGCGTGGCCGCCGTCGCCAGCTCCGCCGACCCGGGCCATCGCGGCTCGCCCGCCGCCGATCCCGTCGCGCGCACCCGCCGCGCGTGCAACGCCGCCGTGCTGCCGCGCACCTCGAACTCCGCCAGCGGCGCTCCCGCCACGACGGTGCGTTCGCCGTGCGCGGCGCTCGGCCGTCCGCTCTCCAGCACGACGATGGCGCCGTGCCGGCGCAGCACCGCGGCGGCCTGCGGCGGCGTCAGCGCGGCGGGGAGCGGAAGCGTGCACCGGAGCGGCATGCGGGGCGCGATGGTAGCCCGCCGACCGGATGCCCCCCTTGCCGCGGGGAGCGGCACGCGCCAGCATCGTGCATGGTCGCGGACTGGAGTCGAGCCTCGATGATCGTCGCGCTCCCATCCCTGCGCGTCTCGGCGCTGCTGCTGCTGGCGGCGCTCGCGCTCGGTGCCGCTCCCCCTTCGCCGCAGCAGCGCGATCCGGCCCTGCTGGTGCGAGCGATGACCGACGCGGCCGGCAAGCACCGCCGGCTGCACGCCCTGGTGCGGCACGAGACGCGTGAAGGCGAACGACGGACCGTCCGCTTCTTCGAGAGCTTCGTCGACGTGGCCGGCGGCCGGGTGCGCACTCTGCAGCGCGACTTCGGCCGCGCGACGCCGCATCTCCTGTCGGTCTACGACGGCGAACGGCTGCGCCAGCAGCAGCTCGAGCTCGGCGAAGTGGCGGAGATGGTGCGGGCATGGCCGCTGGTCGATGCGCTCAAGGTGGTCACCGCCGGCGAGCTCCTGCCCGCCGCCTTCGCCGGTCGACCGCCGCTGTTCGCGGTCGCCGGCCTCGAACCGAGCCGCTGCGACGCGCCGGGCGAGCCGGTCGCCGGGGTCGGCTGCACCAAGCTCACCTTCGTCGGCAACAGCGTCGGCGCGCTCTGGATCGCCGACGGCGACCTCTTCCCGCGCCGCCTCGTCGTCACCGTCGGCGCGCTCACCGTGACCGAGGAGGTGGTCGAACTCGAACTCGACCCGGCGGAGCTCGCCGCCGAATTTACGTTGCCGGTCCCGGAAGGCCGCCGGCTGCGCAGCGTGGCCGAGGCGCGCGCCGAATGGTCGCGCGACCTCGGTCCCGAGGAATCGCGCTGGCTGCAGCCCGAGGAGGACTCGCCCGACTTCGCCGCCGTCGACCTCGCGGCGCGCCTGCGCCTGCTCAGCGAGACCGGCGAGCAGGAGGCGATCCTCGCCTTCCTCCATCCGGAGGTGCCGGAGTCGGTGGAGCGTGCGCTCGAGCTCGATGTCGCCTGGGCGGCGCGGTCGCCGCGTCCCATGCAGCTCTGGCACGTCGCCGCCGGTCGCGGTCCCGAGCCGGTCCGTGCCGCGCTCGGCGGGCGGACTCCCGCCGGCGAACTGGTCGTCGCCGGCGAGCACGCGAAGAACGCCTTCCAGCAGTTCGGCTTCTGGAAGACCCCCGTCTTTGTCCGGCTGCTCGACATGCAGGTCATGGCCACCACCCGCGACGTCGCGGTGGCGATCGACTGGCTGCGCTGACGGTCGCGGCGGCGGCACGACGCCGGCGGCGCGCGCCCCCTCAGATCGTGCGCTCGTACCGCTCGAGGGCGAGCTTCCAGACCGGGACGCCGCAGTAGCGATCGCCTTCGGGGCAATAGGGCGTCACGCCGCCGCGCAGGCGCAGCAGGCACGGGGCGCCAAGCTGTGCGCCGATGCGCGGATCGACCGCGGCGATCTGGCGCGCCTCGTCGAGGCTCGCCGCGAAGATCTCCTCCTGCGCGTTGTAGCAGAGTCGCGCCACCAGCTTGTGGTGCAGCGACAGCAGGTCGGCCGACTCGGTGAAGCGGATCGCCACCGCGTTCGGCAGCACGTAGTCGGCGAATTCGCCGCTGACGCCCAGCGCCTTCAACCGCGCCCGACCGTCGAACGCGCGCGCCATCGCCGCGACGTAGACCGCGTGCGCGTTCCCGTCCATCCGCACCAGCGCCGGCGTCAGGAAGTCGGGCTCGTCGGAGAGCTGCGCCGAGAGGATCGGCCGCGACGCCGGCACCATGCGGTGGCGCTGGTCCTGCGAGTCGGCGGTGTGCGACAGCTTCTTCCGAAACGTGTAATGGACGTGCTGCAGGCAGCGCGACAGCTTGCTGTGCATGCCGGTCTTGAGCGACTGCGAGAGGAGCGGGTTCTGCGCCGGCGCCAGCGCCAGCGCGATGGCGTCGTCGTCGGTCAGGGCGGCGCGCGGCAGCCCGAGGACCTCGCGCACCGACGCCGCCAGCAGCGTCTCCTGACCCGGCTTCGCGCCGACCAGCTTCGAGGTCAGCCCGCCGAGGTCGGCGTCGAACTCCCGGCGGAACGCGGCGCTGGCGCCCGCCGCGCGCGCGGCCGCCGCCGCCTCGAGCGCACGCCACTCCGGCGTCTCCGCCAGCGGCAGCGGGTCCTCGACCACCTGCGCGAACAGCGGATCGTGCTGCAGCACCGCGTCGAGCATCGCGCCGACCAGCTGGCGCTGCTCGAGCGGCGTGTCGAACTGGTCGCAGGCGCGGTGGTAGCGCAGCAGCGTGAGCGCGCTGACCGTGTGGTAGAGCCACGCGTGGATCGCCACCGGCAAGACGTAGCGCGCGACCTCCTGCGCCTTCTTCTGGATGGCGCCGCGCCACTTCTCCGGCTCGCGCGCGCGCGCCGGGAAGCGGCGGAAGTACTCGGCCGCCGCCACCGGCGTGAGCAGCTCGGTGAGCTGCTGGTAGTCGGCGACGAGGCCGT
>Ga0194131_10006562_pt1 | contig 16106 bp, 19 predicted proteins | sample TA2KigO120mmetaG_FD_148631 | JGI IMG/M metagenome (GOLD analysis project Ga0194131, IMG submission 148631) | Freshwater microbial communities from Lake Tanganyika, Tanzania - TA2015053 Kigoma Offshore 120m | ecosystem: Environmental > Aquatic > Freshwater > Lake | place: Tanzania: Lake... | reverse complement strand
AGCTGGATAAGACCCAGCAGGCCCTGATATCCCAAGTCGAGATCGCGCGGGTCAATGCCAGCGCCAAGGCGGTCAAGCAGGCCGATGTTGATGCCGCCGGGCAACAGAAGCTGGCCGAGGGGCTCGCACCGCTGGTCGAGCAGTTGCAGGCCCTGGCCGCGCAACTAGCCGAGATGATGGCGGCGATGGCGGCGCCCGTCGAGTTCGACCGAGGCACCGACGGCCGGATCATGTAGGTGCGCAAGAATCCCTGGTGCCGCGAGGCGCATGGAAAGCAAACAAGAACTCCACGCCCCCTGGGGCGTAAATCGGTCCGGATTTAAGCCCCAATCCAATCGGCCTTTGATCGGCATCTTCTCCCGAGACGCCGCAACCTGCGGCGTGACGCGAGAGGCTGACAATGGACAAGCAACTGCTGACCCTGCGCGAGTTTTGCGAGCTTTTCGCCTGCTCGCGCTCGCGTGCTTACATCGAGATACAGGCCGGCCGGCTTCGGCCGACCCAGCTTGGGCACTCCACGCGGATCGCCACGGCGGACGCCCAGGCCTGGCTTGAATCCTGGCGGGCCAGAGGCCCTGTACCCAAGCAAGTGCTGCGATGAAAAGCCGCGACTTGGCGCTCGCCTGGGCGAACTAAGGCCAGCGGTCTTGCGACGACCACGGCCAGAAAGACGGACTGGAATCCCGGTTCTTTTCGGCCACAGTGCGGCTTTCCGGCCTCCCCAACTGCCACCTTGATCTACTCCTTGGGACTGTGGTATCGTGATATTACCGGTTCCTGATGGATGAATCGGTCCCTGGGGGAAACCAGGGAAGAAGCGGTCGAAATCGCCAGACCGTTCGCCGAGCGGTCCTTCGCGGCCGACGAGGTGCCGCCGGTGGCGGCAGCCGATTGGGCCGCGCTGGAGGCGGCGGACCAGGCGGCGGAGCCGCTGGCGCTCTGGCAGGACTGGCGGTAGGAGCGGGAGATCGAGGACGAGTTCCTGATTTTGCTGGTGGAAAGCTGAGATGCCGACCTACTCTTACGAGTGCGAGAAGGGCCATCTGTTCGACAGGTATCTGCCCCTCGCGGAGTATGACGCGCCGCAGCACTGTTCTTGCGGCGCCGGCAGCCGGCAGTTGATCCTGGCGCCGCAGATTATGGTCCGCAAGGATATCCATTATGATTCACCGATAGACGGCCGCCCGATCACCAGCGAGCGAGCACGGGCCGATGATCTGGCGCGATCGAACTGCATCCCCTACGACCCCGGCATGAAGCAGGATGCGGCCTGCCGGCGGGCGGAAGCCGATGCGGCCTTGGAGCGCCGGATCGACGATACGGTCGAGGCCGAAATTGAGAAGATGCCTTCCGAGAAGCGCGAGCGTTTGCAGCGCGAACTGGACGGCGGTATGGAAGTCGAACCGCTACGGCTGACGCCCGGCGTGAAACCTTTGAGGGTGACGACAGGGCATGCCTGACGAAGAAGACACCGGCTCCGAATTGTCGATGGGCACCGAGGCTGCGGTGGCGGACATTGCGAACAGCCTTGGCCTGGGCAATGGCGCAACGCCGGGGGATGCGTTCGAGGACGACGTAGGCGAACCGGAACCGCAGCCGGACGAGGTGCCTTCGGTCAAGGCGCCTGCCGAGGTTCCTCTCGTCGAGGTGTACGCGCCGCCGCAGTCCTGGGCCAAGGACAAGCACGAAATCTGGTCGAAGATGGCCCCGGAGGCCCAGGCACAGTATCTCGCGCGCGAGAAGCAGATGCACGAGGGCCTGGAGCAGTACAAGGCGGACGCGCAATACGGCAAGCGCCTGCGCGACGTGTTCACCCCGTACAAGGCCGTGCTTTCCTCGCAGGGGCTCGATGAATCCCAGGCGGCGCAATACCTGATGAATGCCCACTATCGCATGACGACCGGTTCGCCGGCGGAGCGGCAGGATCTCCTGGCGCAGCTGGCGCGGAGCTATGGTGTCGATCCGGCTTCGCTCGCGGCAGCCTCGCCGGCGCTGGCGGCCGATCCCGCGATCAAGGCGTTGCAAGACCAGTTCGCCGCGCTGAAGGACGGGCTGACCGCCCAGGAGCAGACCGCGCGGGCGCGCACGATGGAGCAGACGCGCAAGCAGGTCGAGGCTTTCGCGGCCGATCCGAAACATGCCTATTTCGACGAAGTGGCGGACGACATCGCCGGCTTCGTGAAAGGGGGTATGGCCCTCGATGAAGCCTATGAAAAGGCTGTCTGGGCCAACCCAGTCACCCGCCAGAAGGAACTGGCCCGCGTCCAGACGGAACGCGAGGCCGAGTTCAAGGCGAAGGTGAAGGCCGATGCGGAAGCCGCCAGGAAGGCTTCAGCGGCCAACGTGCGCGGCCATGACACCCGACGGACTCCGACAGAGCCCAAAGGCACGATGGAAGACACGATGCGAGCTACGCTTCGCGAGATCAATTCGCGGGGCGCCCATTGACCTTTAGCGTGCTCCGAGGAGCCTTCCAATGCCTGCCAACAGCACTTTTACCGAACTGGTCTCGACGACCTTCCGCAAGCACCGGAAGGAGATCAAGGACAACCTCAGCAACCGCAACGCGCTGCTGAAATACATGAACAAGCGAGGCAATACCCGCACGGAGGACGGCGGTCTGACCATCGCCTGTCCGCTCGACTACACCACGAACAACACCTATCAGCGCTACAGCGATTGGGACACTCTTGACATCTCGCAATCCGACGTGATCTCGGCTGCCGAGTACCAATGGCGGCAGATCGCGCTGAACGTCGTCGCCTCCGGCCGCGATCTGCGGGTCAACAGCGGCGAGGCGCGGATCATCAATCTCGCCAAGGCGCGGTTGAAGAACGGCTTGCGGACGTTTTCTAACAGCTTTTCCAGCGATCTCTACTCGCTGGGCACCGCGACCAATCAGGTTGACGGCTTGCAGAAGCTCATCTCCGATTCGCCAGAGACGGGCACGGTCGGCGGGATCGACGCGGCGACGTGGACTTTCTGGCGCAATTCGGAATTTGACCTCAGCGACAACTCCGTCACGATGAGCGCCACGACCATCGAGGGCAGTGCGATGCTGCCGCTATGGCTCACGCTGGACCGGGGGCCGGACGACCAGCCCGACCTGATCGTAATGTCGAACGACTACTATGCTTTCTTCGAGACCTCCCAGGTGTCGATCAAGCGCTACACCGACCAGTCGAACGCGAACGGGGGCTTCATTACGCTGAAGTACAAGAACGCCGACGTGCTGTTCGACGGCTCCAGCGGCATCCCGACTTCGCGGGCCTACTTCATCAACACCAACTATCTCGAACTGGTGGTGCATAGGGACGCGGACATGGAGATCATGGACGAGATGCGCCCGGTCAATCAAGACGGCGTGGTCATTCCGATCCTGTGGATGGGCAATCTCGTGTGCAGCAACCGCAAGCAGCAGGGTGTGATTCAGCCGTAACCGTCGGCTGAGGAAAGGACGAATCCCATGACATTCCGCATCACTGACGAACGCGCCGGCTCTCAGCCGATCGCGAACGTCTCGACCACGCAACTGCATCCGTTTGGCACCATTGTCCGGGCGGTTGATGACGACTACGGCGAAGGCGAGTTCATCTACCTCAAGGGTGTCGCCAACACCGTCGTCGGCTCCTGGGCCACTTACAACGTCGATGACTGGACCACGACGCTGCTGGCGGCCAACGCCATCGGCCCCGTGGCTATCGCGATGTCGGCGACTGACGCAACGACCGATTATGGCTGGTACCAGATCAGCGGCAAGGCGGTGGGCATGTGCCTGACCGGCTTTGCCGATGACGGTCTGGTATTCGCCACGGCCACCGCCGGGGCAATCGACGATGCCAGCGTTAACGGCGATCTGGTCAATCTCGCGAAGGGCGCTTCCGCCAAATTGGCAACAACGGCCGAACCGAGCGCGGCGCACTTCGAGATTCACCGGCCGTTCGTCAACGACAACAGCAACTCGGCGTAGGCGTACCGATGGACTGGGCGGCGGCAAATGCAAGAGCGACGCGTTTGCTGCCGCCACATCCTGGCTTGCCTTGGCACCGTTCCGGTGCGGATGCAAAGGTGCGGGACAACATGCGTTCGGCGCTTGAACGCAATATCCCGCTTGAAATCAGGGCGATCTATGCGCCGAACGGCGACACGCTGTCGGTGATGGCCGGCGGGCCGTCCTTGGCACGGACGTGGCGGCAGGCCGAGGGCAAGGTCATCGCGGTCAATGGCGTGCACAACTGGCTGGTTGAGCGCGGCATGGTGCCATGGGCATGCTGTTTGCTCGATGTCAATCCCGACTTGCGCGATTGGATATTGCCACGCGACGACGTGATCTACTTTGTGGCGTCCATGGCAGACCCCGAAACATTCGATCATCTGGCCGGCCGACATGTCGTGCTTTGGCATGCGTCTGGCCCAGGCGGGGTAGATGCGGTGCTGAACGAGCGGTCCGGGGATTGGCTGCTGGTCGGCGGCGGCACGACAGTCGCTTTGCGCTGTCTTAATCTGGGCTATATTCTCGGCTATCGTCGGTTTCGGTTCTTCGGCTTGGACAGCAGCTATGAGAACGGCGTGAGCCACGCATACCACCACGAAACATTGCCGACCGTGACTGTTGAGGCTGGCGGACGGGAATTCGTGACGCAGGCGGGTTTTGCTCGGCAAGTCATGGACTTTTGTTCGGTCATGGATGGCTTCACATCCGGCCGCCTGACCGGAAAGCCGGAATCGCTCGACGTGCAGGTGATCGGCGACGGCCTGTTGCCGACGCTTCTAGCGGAATTCGAACAGTCGCGTTCGCACGATGAACGCACGAACGGAGAAGGAACCATTCATGCCTGACTTGATGTCGCCCGAATACGACCCGCGCGCCAAGGTTGATATTGTCCCGGTGGAGTTCTGGGTGGATCACCGGCCGATCCATGATAGGCCGGGTGAGTTCAAGCCGGTCGAGCAGGTCAAGTGGGCGAAACGCGGGCAACCGAACCATCAGACGGTAGAGGCGATCAGCCGCGTCCGCAAGAACCCACAGCTTTGGAACGCCATCGAGCCTTACTACAAGCACTGGTTGAAGGGTCAGGAAGCGCCGACGGACGGCACGCCTCTGGAAGCCTGGGCTGGTGTCACCAAGGGGCAGGTGCAGCAACTCAAGCTGTTGTTGATCCGCACCGTCGAGGAATTGGCGCAGGTTGGCGACGGCACGATGCAGCGCATCGGCATGGGCGCGAGGACGCTGGTTGAGCGCGCCCAGGCGTTCGTCGATCACAAGCGTGGCAGCGCCGTGGTGGAGGCCGCCTTGGTATCCGAGCGCGAAAAGCGGGCGGAATTGGAGGGGGAAGTGGCGGAACTCAAGGCCATGGTCGAGGCGCTGACCCCACCTGAGAAGCGCGGGCCGGGGCGGCCGCGCAAGACGTTCGATGAGGCGGCGCCAGCATGACGCTACTGACGCTCATACAGGGCGCTTGCGACCGCATGGGCTTGGCGCGGCCGGCGGCCGTTTTCAGCAGCACGAACCAAGAAGTGCGCGAGTTGCTAGGCGTCGCGCAGGAGGAAGGATTGCAGCTTTCCCGGCGCTGCGACTGGCAGGAAATCACCAAGGAAAAGACTTTCACCTCGCTTGCGCAGGAAACGCAAACCGCGATGGTGCCGAGCGACCTGGATCGCTTCGTGGCGGAGACTTTCTGGAACCGCACCAGGCGCCGGCCTTTCCGTGGGCCGGTCACGGCGCAGGAATGGCAGCAGATCAAGGCATGGACTACTTCGCCCGTGCCTGAAATTTTTCGCCATCGCGGCAGCAACATCCTGATCCAGCCGGTGCCGACAGCCGGCCACACTTTCGCCTACGAGTATGTCTCGACGCAGTGGTGCGAAAGCTCCGGCGGCACCGATCAAAGCGCGTGGGCGGCGGATACGGACGTCGGCCTGCTGCCGGAACGCTTGATGATGCTAGGTGTTGTCTGGCGGTTCAAGGCCATGAAAAGCTTCCCCTTCGAGACCGACTATCAGGTTTATGAAAGCCAGGTTCAGCAGGCAATGCTGCGTAACAAACCGCAACGCACGCTGGACTTGGCTATGGGCGAGCGCCGGCGGATACCGGGCATTGTCGTGCAAGACGGGGATTGGGCGATCTAATGCTCGATTTGGCGCAATTGGGACGGTCGCGCGGCGGACAAGCGCAGCGCATCGCGTCATTGCCCGCGCCGGTGAAGGGGTGGAACACACGCGATGCCTTGTCGGACATGGCTATCGAGCATGCTGTAGTGCTCGACAATTGGCTTCCGGCAAACGAAAAGATCGCACTGCGCAAAGGCTATAAAAGCCACGCCACCGGCTTGTCGCCAGCGGTCGAAAGCCTGATGGAGTATGTCAGCAGCACCGGCGCCGGCAAGCTGTTCGCGGCCAGCGGCACGACGATCCATGACGTTACAAGCGCCGGCGCGGTCGGCGCGGCGGCTGTGTCCGGCCTGACCAATGCCCGTTGGCAGCACGTCAACATGGGCACGAGCGGCGGGCGGTTCTTGCTTTGCTTCAACGGCGCCGACACTCCGCGAACCTTCGATGGCACGTCCTGGGCCAATGCCGGCATGACCGGGCCGGCCATTGCGAATTGCATCTGGTGCAACACGCATCAGCGCCGCTTGTGGATCGGCGAAGAGGACAGCATGTCGGCCTGGTATGGCGGCACGAACGCCATAACAGGCGCCTTCACCGAGTTTCCGCTTTATGGCATCGCCAGGCGCGGCGGCTATCTGATGGGCATGGCCACCTGGACACGCGACAGCGGCGACGGCATGGATGACGTGGCCGTCTTTATGACCAGCGAAGGCGAAGCCATCGTCTATTCCGGCATCGACCCGGCATCCGCCTCGACGTGGGCGTTGATCGGCGTGTTCGATGTCGGCAAGCCGTTGGGCCGCCGGTTCTGGTGCAAGGCGGGCGGCGATGTCATGCTGCTGTTGCGCGACGGTTTCGTGCCGCTGTCGCGCGTGCTGCTGGCCGACCGCAGTCAGGTGTCGGCGCAGTCCATTTCCGATCAAATCAGTCCGACTTTCGCCGCCGCCGCCCGCGATCACGGCGGCAAATACGGCTGGCAACCCACCGTCTATCCGGCGGAAAACATCATCCTTGCGAACATCCCCATATCGGCCGGGCTTACGTCGCACCAATATGTCTTCAACACATTGACTGGGGCGCCCTGCCGGTTCACCGGACTGAATGCCGCATGTTGGTCGATGCTCGGAAACGACCTCTATTTCGGCCACGTCAGCGATGGGAAGGTCTACAAGGCGTTGACCGGGACGGATGACAACGACGCAAATATCCCCGGTGATGTCATGCAGGCGTTCAGTTATTTCGGCCTGGGGGGAACGATCAAGCAATTCCTGATGGCGCGACCGACGTTCTCGGCCAGCAGTGTGCCGAGCGTCGCACTGGATTTCAATGTGGACTTCAATCAGAATACCCCAGCGGCGCTTGCCAGCACGATTGGCGGTAGCGAGGGGTTGTGGGACACGGCGGTTTGGGACACGGCGGTCTGGGGGCAGGAAACGCAAATCTACGCAGCCTGGAAGTCCATTGTAGGCATCGGTCGATCCGGGGCGCTGCGGACGCGCGTGAGCGTCAAGAATATTAGCGTGGCTCTTCTGGCAACCGATATAGCTTTCACGACGGGGGCCGGCTTATGAAGCTCGCCATCGACGGCAGCGGCGCGGTAGCGCGATGGGTGGCGGCACGGCTGCCCCATGTCGGCGCTGCTGGGTTTGGCCCGAATGCTGCTATCGCCGTGGTGTCTCAAGACGAAACAATCATGGCTGGCGTGGTGTTTCACGACTGGCAGGAACTTGCCGGCACCATGCAATTGTCGTGCGCCGCCGATACGCCACGCTGGGCGACGCGACGCATCGTCAGTGCGCTTCTGGCCTATCCGTTCGTGCAGCTTGCCGTCAACAAGTGCTGGACGGCGACGGACCATGCCAATGCGCGCGCGTTGCGGTTCATCAAGGGGATCGGCTTCAAGCAGGAAGCCATCCTGCGGCACCAATTCGGCGGCAAGCATCACGCGGTCATCTGTTCGATGATGCGCGGCGAATTTCATAGGAGATATTGCGATGGGCAAGAGATCGCCCTCCCCGCCCGCGCCGCCTGATCCGGTGGCCACGGCGAGAGCGCAGTCGGCCGCCAACGTGGCCACGGCGGAAGCGCAAGCACGCCTCAACCGCATCAACGAAATCACGCCGTTCGGGACGGTTCGTTATGAGCGCAGTCCCGCTGCCGGTGGCGCGGGCGCGGTCGATCCGGCCGCCATGGCGGCCTACCGGGAAGCGCTGGCGAAATGGAACGCGGCGGGGGAACAGCGACAAGGGCCAATCGTCAACTACCGCTATGAAGACGGGCCGGGTGTGGTACAAGCGATCCCGGTTTATGGGCCGTTGCCAGCCGACACGCGCGGGCCGATGCCGGCGATGCCAACTGCGGCGGCTGGTGGGGCGGATGAGCCTTCGACCTATACGCGGCGGATCGAACTGCCGCCGGCCCAACAGCGAACCTCGGACGTTCAGAACGAGTTGGACGAGGCGCTTTCGCGGCTGGGGCTTGAGAATGTCGGCCGGGTGCGCGATGCGCAGGGGCAGCCGTTCACGCTTTCCGGCCTACCGGAAATCCTCTCGGGCGAGGCGCTGAACGCGGAACGCGGCCGGGTGGAGGGCGACCTGTTTGGCCGGCTGGAACCGATGCTCGAACGCGACCGCGCGGCACTGGAACAACGCCTCGCCAGCCAAGGCATCGCACCCGGCAGCCAGGCTTGGCGGGCCGCCATGGATGACATCGCCCGCGCCCGCAACGATGCGCGGATGGCCGTGACCGGGCGCGGCTTGTCTGAGCTTCAGGGGCTATTCGGCCTGGGCCTGTCGCGCCGGCAGCAAGGCATCACCGAAAGGGCCTACGAGCGCGCCTACCCGATCAACGAGATTGCCACCCTGCTCGGCACGGCCGGGCCGGTGCAAGGGCCGAATTTCGGCGCGGTGCCTCTGGTTGGCGTGGCGCCGACCGACGTGACCGGGCCGATTTATGCCAACTATCAGGGGCAGCTTTCCAACTACAACCAGCAGCAGCAGGCCAGGAACGCGGCATTGGGCGGGCTGTTTGGGTTGGCCGGCAGCATTGGCGGCGGCTTGGCAAGTGGATATGGGGCTAGTCTGGGAGCGCATTCGCTGGCTTCAGCGGCGCCGTTCATGTTCTCCGACAGACGCCTGAAGCGCGACATCAGACGCATCGGGAACTTGATCGGATTGCCGCTCTACACTTTCCGTTATCTATGGAGCCAGACACAAACGATCGGCTTCATGGCCGATGACGTGGCGCGCGTGGCACCGCACGCGGTCCTGACAATCGGCGGCTACAAGGCCGTTAACTACAGAGCATTGGGGCTGTAGATGGCCAAATTCAATCTCGCTGCGCAGCCCGGAAGGTCGGCGTTTCTGACTGAATTGCTCCAAGACCCGCAATACCAGATGGCCATGCGGGCATACCAGCAGGGTTCGCAGACGACGCCGGTGCAGTCCGGGGGCGAGGGCTTGGCGCGTGCCCTGCAAGGCGTGGCGGGCGGCTACTTCGCCGGACAGGCGCAAGGCCGCATGAGGGATCGCGAAAAGGCCTACAGCCAGACGCTCGCCGATGCGCTGGCGGCGGGGCAACCGTGGCGCAATCCTGACACCGATCCAGAAGCCGTCGCCGGCGCGGTACTGCCGGCGCCAAATGACGGTCCGCCGGTCCCGGCCCGGCGCTACCTCACGCCGGGCGAAGTCGCGCCCGGGACCGGCGGACTGCTGGCCATGGCGCGCGTGCTGGCGGGGAACCCAGACACGGCGACGCTCGGCGTCCAGTTGCAAATCAAAGACATCGAGAACAAGCAGAAGCTCCAATCGCAATACGCGCTTGAGGGCTTCAAGCACGGCTTGGGAATGACGAAGACGGTCGAACAGCGCGCTTATGAACGCAGCCCCGAATATTTGGCGTTCCTCGCGCGAAAGGCAGGAGCAAGCCGTGAACCGCTCGGCGATCGCATGGCGCTGGCACAAGCCGGCAGACCTCAAACGAACATCGAAGTGACAGGCGAGCAGAAAGGCCTGGAGGCAGCCTGGAAAAATACGGCCGACATGTGGAAGAGCGCGCAAGAGGCTGCCTTCAATGCGCAGAAAAACGAACTTGTTTACCGCCGGATGGAACAGTCAATGCAGAAGTTCCGCCCCGGAGTCACCGCCGACTACCGCCTGGGTATGCAGGCGATTGCGCGTGACGTCTTCGGTCTCAAGGTCGATGGCGTAGGAGAGGGTGAGCTGTTTCAGGCCGTTGGCAAGCGGCTTGAATTGCTTGCCACGCCACGCGGGCAGGGTCAAATCACGGAAAATGAGCGGACGATCATTCGCGGAACCATCCCGAATATATCGAAGACGCCAGAGGGTGTTGTTGCCATCCTGGGGGCACTGCGCGAACTCGATAAGTTCGACATGGCTTACGCGCGGATATTCACCGAAAGTGCGCGCCGGAACCAAGGATCGCCCAACCCGGTTGAGGTGGCTGAAGGTCTGGAGAAGCTTGGCTCGCCGCCAATGCCAGCGTTCGCGATGAGGTTGGGCGGCACTAGCGGATTAACTCCGGAGGAAGAGGCGGAATACAACACGCTTTTGCAGAGGCTCCGCAGATGACACCGCGCGAAAGACTGGAAATATTGCGGCGCTTGGATGAGTTGGAACAGAAGCGCCGTGGTCAAACATCGGCGGACTTCGCAGCGCAGGCCGCTGGCATGTCACCTGTGGATTTAAGTATCGCCCGGTCGAAAAACGATGCCTTCGGCGACTACCTTCGCGCACAAGCCACGCAGCCGAAGAGTGGCGAGACGCCAGAACAGACGAGCGTCCGGCAATACGGGACCATGGCGCCAGCCGCGCCTGGCCCGGGCGAGGGCATGGCGCGCGCTTTTTTGCAGGGCGCCACCTTCGGCGCGGGGGACGAGATAGTGGCGGCGGGCGCCGCCGGGCTTAACGCGCTTTTCGGGCGTGACCCCAAGCAATCGCTCGGCAGCCTCTATGACGCCTATCTCGGGAGTGAACGGGATAAACTGAGGGCCTTCCAGAAAGACAGTCCGGTGCGCGGCTATATCAGCGAAATCGCCGGCGCCATTCCGACCGCTATCGCGACCGCGCCTGCCGCCATGCCGGCTTCGCTTGTGGGGCGCGCAATCGTCGGTGGGGCTATCGGTGGGGCGCAAGGCGGGTCTTACGGCTACCTCAGTGGCGAGGGCGACGCGGAGAAGCGGGCGAGAGCCAGTATCCCAGGCGCTGCTCTGGGCAGTGCGATAGGCGCGGGGGCGCCCCTTGCCGGCGCCGCCTATCGCAATCTCATCGAACAGATCAATTCATGGCGCGGTGCCAGTGCTCTTGGCATGCCACGTGCGGCGGCCAGCATACTTCGGCGGGCGGCCGACGCCGACGAGGCCTTGGGTTCACAAGGGCGCCAGGCAGTCGCTCGTGGCGGGCCGGACGCCATGCTGGTGGATGCCGGCCCGAATATGCGGGGAATACTTGACACCGCGATCCAACGCAGCGGGCCGGCGGGCGCGCAAGCGGCGCGTGCCGTTGAAGGTCGCGCCACGACGGCGGCGGGGAATATTACGCGAGCTCTTGACGACGCCTTCGGGGCGCCGAGGGGCGTCAAGGCGACAGAAACCGCATTGCGTATCGGCACGGCAAGCGGCAGGCGTGCCGCCTACGATGCCGCCTATGCCGCACCCATCGACTACTCGGGCGCCGTCGGCCGGCAGATCGAAGCTGTCGTTAAGCAGCGCGTGCCCATGGCAGCGATCGCCCGTGCGAATGCTTTGATGCGTGTCGATGGGGATAGGTCGGCGCAAATCCTGGCGCGGGTCGGCCCGGATGGCGCTGTGACCTATTCCCGACTGCCGGACGTGCGGCAACTCGACTACATCGCCAGGGCCTTGCAGGATGTGGCGGACCGCGCCAGCGGCCAGGGGAAACTCGGCGGGACTACCGATTTGGGCCGGGCCTACGCGTCGCTGAGGCGGGAACTTCGCGGCCTGATGAGGCAGGCCGTCCCCGAATACGGCACGGCACTGGATACGGCGGCCGACCCGATTTCCAAGCGGAACGCGCTCAGACTGGGCGTGCGCGCCCTATCCGCGCGTGTGACGCGCGACGAACTAGCGGAAGAAGTTGCCGGCATGTCGGCTGCCGAACTTCAGTATGTCGGGCAAGGCATCCGGTCGCAGCTTGACGACGCCATGGCGAACGTCAAGCGCGCCATGTCTGACCCGAATATGGATGCACGCGAAGCGGTCCAGGGTATCCGGATGCTGACGACCAGGGCGAGCCGAGACAAGGTCGCCACCGTGCTCGGGGAGCAGAGGGCCGATACCCTGTTTGATGCGGTGGAACAGTCGATAGGCGCCTTCGAGCTTCGTGCTGGCGTTGCGCGCAATTCCGCTACCTTCGCGCGCACGAACCTGGACGAGGCCATACGCAAGCAAACGGATGAGGGCATTTTTAATGCTCTTCGCAGCGGCCAGCCACTACAGGCAGGCCAACGGGTGATGCAGGCGCTTGGCGGCCGGACGGCATCCGAGAAAGAGCGGATCGCTGATGAGACATATAGCGCCCTGGCGGAAGCGCTGACGGGGCCTCGTGGCCCGAATGCGCTCGCGCAACTTCAGATCATGCAGAGGTTGCAGGCAATGCAGGGGCCGACCGTCCAGAATGCCAGAAGGTTGACGGAATTGGCGGAACTGCTCGCGCGCAGGAATGTGGGCGTTACCGGGCCGGCGGTCCAGGGGCTACGGCGTGAATAACCAAGCACCACAGCCGGCTATGACGAGCGGCACAAGCATGGCCAAGGCTACGGAGATGGGCGCGCCTTCATCCGCGCCGATCTTGCACGCCTTCGCCATGCCCCATAGGAACATGACAGTCAGCAGGTTGGCGCTGAGGATGGCGGCGACGAGAACGGCGAAGTCTGATGGCATCAGCGTCACATTAGCACAAGGGGCGCGCAATGGCTCGTAACGGTTCCGGGGTCATGTCGGTCCCTTATCCTGATTTCACGTCCGGCACAACCATAGTCTCGCAACAGGTGGATGACAACTTCGCCACCATCGTCGCGGAACTGACGAACAGTCTCGCGGCGGATGGCCAGACCACGCCGACCGCGAATATCCCGCTCGGGGGATTTAAGATCACCAACCTGGGCGCGCCCACGGCGACGACCGACGCGGTGCGGCTGGCGGCTATCGAGGGCGGGCACACTTCGACTACCGGCGCCACCGGCTTGACACTGGTTAACACCAGCAGCCGCTCGCAGACGCTTGTGAGCACGGCGGCATCGCAAGCCATCGTTCTGCCGGACGCGACAACGCTGACGCTCGGCCACGCTTTCCTGATCCGCAACGGCGGCACCACAAGCAGCCATCATATGTTCACCTTGAAGGCATCCGGCGGCGGCGCGCTGGTCGATATCTATAAGGGCGTCAGCATCGTGGCGCGGCTTGAGGCGCAAGCCAGCGCCGCCGGGACGTGGGCCTTGCAGATGTTCGGCGAGGTGGACGCCAGTGGTGCCGAGAAGGCGAGATCAGCTTTCCTCGCCTGGAACAGCGCGGGGCAGAGCAATATCACGACAGGCGGCGATGTGGTGGTGGCGTTCAACCAGGAGATCTACGACCAGAACTCGGACTACAACACCAGCACGTATACCTTCACGGCGCCGGTAACGGGCATCTACCACTTCGATCTGGCTGTGTTGCTGGTCGATGTTGATACGGCGATGACGCAACTTGTAGTTGGCCTCGACGCTAGTAATCGGGATGTCGAGATCAACCTCTATCCGGCCGACTTCACGGCCGACAGCCCAACGACAGTGACCTTCGGGTGTGATGTGGACATGGACGCCGCCGACACGATCAAGGCGTTCGTCAACGTGACTGGTGGCGCGAACCAAGTGGACATCTCGTCTACCGGCGCACTCGTGCTCAACAGCTACTTTTCCGGCCACTTGGTGACCTGACATGGCGCGCACATTGACAGCAAGCGAGGCGGCGATCCTGAACTTCGCGGTGCCGGACGCGCAAGCATGGTTCGATCATGCTGTGGCCGAGTTTGGCGAGCCGCGCGGCGAAGCGGCGCTCGCGGCCAAGCTGGCCAAGTGGCGTCCGGCATACGATCATGCAGTCGCCACGCTTGGCGCGGCATACAAGACCCGGGCTGAACGTCGGGCCAATCATCGCGTGACGAACATCGCCATGGCCGAGGCGAAGCGACGGGGGCCGCCCGCATGACCGCTGCCCTGCTGGTCGGATATCTCATGATACAGCAGGGCGTGTTTTGCGGGTCGGCAAAGACAATAGCGGAGTCCTTGCGGCACGCGCGGGAGATGGTGGTGGGGCAAGGGTTCAGTCAGGTACGTGGGGCGCTTCTGCAATTGTGGGCATCGCCGGCCGGCGGATGGACCGTGATTGCCGTGCTGCCAGACGGCCGCGCCTGTCTGATCGACGCGGGCATCGGCTGGGAGCCGGCGCCAGTGCTTGAGAAAGAGGGGTGAGCCATGACGCATTGGGATGGTCGGGAGCGCCGCAACGGCGGCCACTTCGACCACGGCGCGATCATGGAGCGCTTGCGCGGACTTGAGGACAAGCTCGACGAGTTCATCAAGGCGGCGACGGAGCGGGGCGAGCGGAACGTCCGTAATATGGAAACGTTGCAGGAAAAGATCACTCACCTGGAAATCTCGGCCGCTGGGCAGAAGACCGGACAGCAGGTCTTGATATGGGGCGCCGGCATAATGGTCGTCATCATCGGCGCCGTGGTTTGGCTGATGGATCGACTGACACTGATGCAGAGGATCGGCGGGTAATGCCAGGCATCTTCGATCGGCAGCCTAGCCTGATGGCCGACGTTCTGTCGCGACAGCATGCGACGGCGCGGCGCCAGCCGAACGCGCTGGCGTCCGTGTTGCAAGGACTGGGCATGGAAGTGTCGAACAAAGCCCAGCTAGGCATTGGCGGAGCGCTGTCGGACGTTCTGGCGCACGGGCCGGGCTTGCTGCGTGAGGGCGCCGGCATGGCGACGGATTGGGCGAGGAATAACCCAGGCGATGCACTTGCCTTGGCGGTATCACCAATCCCCTTTTTTGGTAATATCGCCGGCGTGGCGAATGATATCAGGCACTACATATCCGACCCGGAAAGTCGGAATTGGCTTAATTATGGCCTGACGGCACTAGGTGCATTGCCGGTGGGTTCGGCCGCCAAGACGGCGGTTGGAACGGCTTTGACGAAGGCGGTCAAGCCAGCACAAGACGACATTGCGAAGCTGATCGGCAAACGTGCATTTGCCGCCGGAACTCATGCTAAGATAGTCGGCGCGGAGCGGATCGGCAAGGATAGCCTCGATGTTCTACTGGAGGCAGCGGACGGCAGCCGCTTTAAGGCGGTCAGCGGCTTTGTGTCGCCGATAGACAATCTCGATGTAAAGGCCGATTGGGGGCGGTATGTCCGAGTCTCCAAGCCAGAGAAAATTTCCATAAATCCATTGCGCGGCGCGCAAGAGCGGATCGAGAAATACGCCAAGGCTGCGGGTCTTGAAGTGGAAGACCTGCATGGATCGTCTTCATCCGGCAGCAGATACCTAACAATCGTGGAGCCTCTTACCGACGCCATGTCGGACGCGGGGCAAACGCCACGCAGCATCAAGGTCCGAATTAGCGATCACCAATTGCCGCCGTCGCATGGGCAATGGAGCGGCTGGGCGGACTTCGAGGTCGGTGTGCACCAAGACGCGAATGGCGATTGGGTGGACGCGCTGATGTATGCTTACAAGAAACTTGGCGTGGAGCCGCCGGCAAGCCTGAAGTCAACGCTGGGCAAACGCGAAAAATGAAAGTCACCATCGACGACGTTGAAACACTGACGGGCACGATCTGGAATGCCAGGCATCTTCGATCGGCAGCCTAGCCTGATGGCCGACGTTCTGTCGCGACAGCATGCGACGGCGCGGCGCCAGCCGAACGCGCTGGCGTCCGTGTTGCAAGGACTGGGCATGGAAGTGTCG
>Ga0194131_10006561_pt1 | contig 16112 bp, 17 predicted proteins | sample TA2KigO120mmetaG_FD_148631 | JGI IMG/M metagenome (GOLD analysis project Ga0194131, IMG submission 148631) | Freshwater microbial communities from Lake Tanganyika, Tanzania - TA2015053 Kigoma Offshore 120m | ecosystem: Environmental > Aquatic > Freshwater > Lake | place: Tanzania: Lake... | reverse complement strand
GGTGTTCCTCCCGGCCGTCTAGATGTTGTGGTGAGGCGGAATATGCACGCCGTATGTCGCGGCCGTCAAGAAAAAAGGTATAGTCGGCGCGAGATAACCACAAGATGCAGTAGGAAAATTATTCCGGCTGAAGCCGCGTGGAGTTAGCGGGGGTGGATAACGGGGGCACGGTGGACAGTGGCGATGGCGCGTCGCGTCAGCACCCGCGCGCGCGCTCCTCCACTGCAGTCCACGGGTTATCCACCGCCCTCCACGAGCGGACACGCGACGGCCGCACCGCCGATCCGCGAGCTTCCGGAGGGCCATGCTATCGTGCAGATGCGCAGCGCACATCGTCCGGTCCCGCAAGGACCATAGGAGCGCGCACGTGAGACGGGTCCTCGTCGTCGTGATGCTCATGATCCTCGGCGGGGTCCTCGGCGCCGAGGCGCAGCAGACGCCTCCAGCCGCTCCGGCCGCGCAGGCCCCGGCGGCCACATCGCGCGACGTGCTCACCCAGCGACCGATCAGCCTCGACGAGGCCGTCGCGATCGCCCTCGAGTTCCAGCCGAACATCCGCGCGCGCCTGAGCGACTACGCCGCCGCCAAGTACCGCGTGGACCAGGCGCTCTCGCCGCTCCTGCCCCAGGTGACCGCCTCGGTGAGCACCAGCCGCAGTGAATCGACGAGCGTGACCACGTCGGCCACCACCGGCGCGACGATCACGAGCATCAACGCCCGGGAGTTCGGCGACACGCTGAGCGCGCAGGTCGTGCTCTCGCAGATCCTCTTCGACTTCGGCAAGACCGCGGCGTCCACCGATGCCGCCCGCAAGCTGTCGGAAGTCGCGCTCGAGGACGTGGAGCTGCAGCGCCAGCTCATCACGCAGACGGTCAAGCAGGCGTACACGAACATCAACTTCGCGCTGCGCCTGCAGCGGGTGGCGCAGCAGGCGCTCCAGCGCGCCGAGCTGAACCTCCGCTCGGCCCGCGGCTTCTTCGACGTCGGGACACGGCCCAAGTCGGACGTGACCCGCGCCGAGGTCGACGTGGCCAACGCGCGCGTCGACGTGATCCGCGCCCGCAACGCGGAGCGCCTCGGGCGCGCGGCGCTCAACGTCGCCATGGGCGTGCCCGCGGACACCGCGACGCAGGTGCTCGACAACCTCGTCTACCAGCCGAGCGCCCTCGACCGCGCCCGCCTGATGGAGGAGGCGCAGCGGCGCCGGCCGGAGTACCGGCAGGCCAAGCTCCGCGCGGAGGCCGCCGACGCCGTCGTGCGCCGCACCTCGCGCGACTTCCTGCCCGACGTCACCGGCGCCGCCGCCTACGGCGGGACGCGCACGAGCTTCGACGAGGCGTGGTCGCTCACGCTGTCGCTCTCGTGGTCGATCTTCGACGGCGGCAACCGGATCGCCCGGCACCGCGAGGCCCGCGCGAACCTCGACGCCGCCCAGGCCCGCGTGCGGGCGACGGAGCTGGACATCCAGCGGGACGTCGAGCAGGCGCAGATCTCGGTGACCGAGGCGGAGGAGCGGATCCAGGCCGCGCAGACCGCCGTGCTCTCGGCCCAGGAGAACTTCCGCCTGGCCCAGGGGCGGTTCGACGCCGGGGTCGGCACCATCCTGGAGCTCACGGACGCCCAGCTGGCCCTCACCCAGACCCAGAACACCGAAGCCCAGGCCCTGGCGGACTTCCGCATCGCGCTGTCCAACCTCGATCGCGCGGTCGGCCTGCGCTAGCCCGAGCCTTCCCGCGGGGCTGGCGAAATAGCCACGGCCCCGTTACCGTCTTACCTGTGACATGCGACTAGCATTCCGCCGCTCCCTGTGGCTCGTCCTCGTGGTCCTCGTCGTGGCGGGCGGGATCTCCGCCTACTTCTATACGCAGAGCCGGGGCGCCGCCCCGAAGTACCGCACCGCCAAGGTCGAGCGCGGGCCCCTCACCGCCGCCGTCTCGGCGACCGGCAACCTGAACGCGGTCACCACCGTGCAGGTCGGCAGCCAGATCTCCGGCCAGATCAAGGAGCTCCTGGCCGACTTCAACTCGCTCGTGAAGCGCGGCCAGCTCATCGCGCGCATCGACCCCGAGACCTTCGAATCGAAGCTGACCCAGGCACGGAGCGAGCTGGACGCCGCGCAGGCGGCCGTGCTCAACCAGCAGGCCCAGGTGGAAAAGGCGCGCGCGGACGTGGAGAACGCCCGGTCGGTGGCGGCGGAGGCGAAGGCGCAGACCGCGAAGGCGCAGGTCGCGCTCGTCGACGCCAGGCGCGACTACGACCGGAAGTCGGAGCTGATGCGCAAGGAGCTCATCGCGAAGAGCGAGCTCGACTCCGCGCAGGCGCTGCACGACTCCGCCGCGGCGCAGCTCGACTCCACCAAGGCCAAGGAGCGATCGCTCGCGGCGGGTATCGGGTCGGCGCAGGCCCAGCTCCGGGTCACGGAGGCGATGCTGAAGTCCGCGCAGGCCGTGGTGGAGCAGCGGCGCGCGTCCCTGCGCCAGGCCCAGCTCGATCTCGAGCGCACGCGGATCACGGCCCCCGTCGACGGCGTCGTGGTCTCGCGCGCCGTCGACGTGGGCCAGACCGTCGCCGCCAGCCTCCAGGCGCCGGTGCTCTTCACGATCGCCCAAGACCTCACCAAGATGCAGGTCGACACGAGCGTGGACGAGGCCGACATCGGCCGCATCAAGCTCGAGGACCGCGCGAGCTTCACGGTCGACGCGTTCCCCGGCGAGACGTTCACCGGCTCGGTCACGCAGATCCGCAAGGCCGCGCTGATCGTGCAGAACGTCGTCACCTACACCGTCGTGGTGTCGGTCGCGAATCCGCAGGGCCGGCTCCTCCCCGGGATGACGGCGAACGTGAAGCTCGTGCACGCCGAGAAGGCGAACGTCCTCAAGGTGCCGAACGCGGCACTGCGCTTCCGCCCCGCGGGCGAAGGCGGGGTGCCGGGCGGTGGTGGCGCGCCCGGTGCGCGGGCCGAGCGGGCACCGGGCGGCGGTGGCGAAGGCGGCCGTGGCGCCGGCGGGGGTGGCGGAGGCGGCGGCGCCGGGCGCCTCGATGCGATGCGCGAGCGTCTGGTCACGACCTACGAGCTCAACGCGGAGCAGCAGGCGAAGCTCGACGCCATCTTCCAGGACGTGCGCGGCCAGTTCGGCGCGCTTCAGGGCCTTCCGGACGCCGAGCGCCAGGCGCGCATCGCGAAGAATCGTGAGGCCACGCGCGCGAAGATCCGCGAGATCCTCACGCCGGAGCAGCGCGCACGCTACGACGCCGATACCGCGGCGATGGCCGGGAGCGGCGGGCGGGGCGGCGGAGGGCGCGGCGCGGTGCCCGGGCGCGTCTACGTCCAGGGCCCGGACGGCAAGCCGCAGGCCGTGCAGGTCATGCTCGGCATCAGCGACGGCACGGCCACCGAGATCGTCAGCGGCGATCTGAAGGACGGCCAGGAGATCATCGTCGGCGTCACCGGCGCCGCGGGCGGGGCGGGTCAGTCGACGCCGCGGGCGGGCGGCGGCCCGCGGCTCCGGCTCTAGCCGATGGTCATCCTCACCGAGGGCCTCACCAAGGATTACCGCCTCGGCCGCCACGTGGTGCACGCGCTGCGGGACGTCTCCGTCGCGGTCGAGCGCGGCGAGTTCCTCGCGGTGATGGGACCGTCCGGTTCCGGCAAGTCGACGTTCATGAACCTGCTCGGCTGCCTCGACACGCCGACGGAGGGGCGCTACCTCATCGACGGCGAGGACGTGGCGGGGCTCGGCCGCGACGCGCTCGCGGGGATCCGCAGCCGCAAGATCGGCTTCGTCTTCCAGACGTTCAACCTGCTCGCGCGCACGACCGCGCTCGAGAACGTCGAGCTGCCCCTGCTCTACAGCAACGTGTCGGCCCGCGCGCGCCGCGCCCGCGCGCACAAGAGCCTGGCCGAGGTGGGCCTGGCCGACCGTGAGGACCATCACCCGAGCCAGCTCTCCGGCGGACAGCAGCAGCGCGTGGCCATCGCGCGCGCGCTCGTCAACGACCCGACCGTGATCCTCGCGGACGAGCCGACCGGCGCGCTCGACACGCGGACCAGCCTCGAGATCATGGCGCTGATGCAGCGGCTCAATCGCGCCGGCATGACGATCGTGGTCGTCACGCACGAGCCGGACGTGGCCGCGCACGCGGGCCGCGTGCTCACCTTTCGCGACGGCCGCGTGATCCGCGACGCGCGCGTCACCACCCCGCGGGACGCGAGCGCCGCGCTGGCCGAGCTGCCCGACGTCAGCGCCACCGAGGAGGACGCGGTCGCATGAGCCCGCTCCAGAGCGCCCGCGTCGCGCTCCGCGCGCTCCGCGTGAACCTGCTCCGCAGCATGCTCACCATGCTCGGCATCATCATCGGCGTCGGCGCGGTCATCGCGATGGTCGGCGTGGGCGCGGGCGCCCAGGCCCGGGTGGCCGAGCAGATCCAGAGCCTCGGCTCGAACCTCATCATCGTGCTCTCGGGCAGCACGACCGCGGGCGGGGTCCGCATGGGCCAGGGCTCGCGCCTCACGATCACCGAGGAAGACTCGAACGCGATCGCCCGCGAGGTCGCCGCCGTGCAGGCGGCGGCGCCGTCGATGCGCGGCTCCGCGCAGATCGTGTACGGCAACCTGAACTGGTCCACGGGCGTGCAAGGCGTCACGCCGGACTATTTCGAGGTGCGGGAGTGGAACATCGCGGCCGGCCGCGCGTTCGGCCCGGAGGATCTGGCCGGAGCCACGAAGGTCGCGCTGCTGGGGCTCACGACCGCGCAGAACTTGTTCGGCGACTCGGATCCGCTCGGTCAGATCGTGCGGATCAAGAAAGTCCCCTTCACCGTGATCGGCGTCCTGGACCGCAAGGGCCAGAACTCGTGGGGCCAGGACCAGGACGACGTGGTCGTGATCCCGCTCTCGACCGCGAAGAAGCGAGTCCTCGGCGTGAGCCAGGCGAACGCCCGCTCGGTGGGGGCGATCTCGATCAAGATCCGGCCCGGCGAGGACATGGCCGAGGCGGAGATGCAGATCCGCGAGCTGCTCCGGCAGCGCCACCGGCTGCAGCCGTATCAGGACGACGACTTCACGGTGCGCAACCTCTCCGAGATCCTCCAGACGCAGGAGGAGTCCTCGAAGGTGATGACGTACCTGCTCGCCGCGATCGCCTCGGTCTCGCTGCTCGTCGGCGGGATCGGGATCATGAACATCATGCTGGTGTCGGTCACCGAACGGACGCGCGAGATCGGCCTCCGCCTGGCCGTCGGCGCGCGCGGGCGCGACATCCTGCTGCAGTTCCTCGTGGAGGCGGTGACGCTCTCGCTCATCGGCGGCGTGATCGGAATCGCGCTCGGCCTGGCGAGCTCGCAGGCGATCAGCCAGTTCGCGGAGTGGCGCACGCAGGTGCCCGCGCAGGCGGTGGCGATCGCGTTCGGGTTCGCGGCGGCGGTCGGTGTCTTCTTCGGGTTCTATCCCGCCCGCAAGGCCGCGCGGCTGGATCCGATCGAGGCGCTCCGCTACGAGTAAGGCGTTCGGAGGGGAGCGGCGCCGCTCCCCCCCGACATTCAGTCAGGGCGCGTTCCGCTCCATCTCCCTCTCACGCAGGCCCGCCTCCGGCGCCACGACGCCGTACGGCAGCGCGGCGGGGTCACCAACCGTGGCCGTCTGGCCGTTCGGGTAGACCACGACGTGCGTGCCCGGCTGCAGGGCCGTGACCGGCACCGCGCGGTTGTCGACCACCACGACCGTCTGCGCGGTCGCCGGGATCACCCGGCCGTCGTTGAGGACGATGAGGTTCGGCTGATCCACGCGGACGACCGTCCCGGTGTACGCGTGCGGGTGCTGGGCGACGACGGTCCCCGCGGGGGCCGCGGTCGTGTAGTAGGTGTCGCCGCGGAACGCGAGCGGCTTGGAGGACCGCGCCACCACGAACGTGCCGGGGCGCACGGTGCTCAGGACCGCCGGGGAGCCGTTCGCGAGGAGCTGCACGTTCTCGTCGATCGAGATGTTGCGTCCGTCCTCGAACCGCACGATGCGACGCACGGGGTCGGCATACTTCACGACGCCGCTCACCTCGTACCCGCCCGCGACGGGCACGGGTGCCGCCGCGACCGGCGCGGGCGCCGCGACGGGCGCCGACTGGCTCATCACGACGTAGCGGCCGTCACGCAGCACGACGGGCTGCCCGTGCTGGACGACGACCGGCGTGCCCGGCGCGAAGGTGCCGAACGCCATCGGCTGGTTGTTGACGAGGAACACGGTCTGCGGCGTGGCCTGGTACATCTGGCCGTTGTCGAGAACGACGACGCCGGCGGGCTGGTCGACGCGAACGACCGTCCCGGTGACGACATGCTGCGCGGCAGCCGCGGTGGCTCCCAGCAGCGCGAAGGCGCATACGGCGAGTGCGATCCTGCGGATCATCAGCTTCCTCCTCGTGGTAAATCCGACCGTCGCGCGTGCGGCGGCGATGTGTCCAGGGTGCAAATGGATTGCCACCGGGGTCCTGGGGGCTCGGCCCGCACCGGCCGTTCGTCCCGGTTTGCGTTCGTCCCGGTTTGCTAAGGTGAGCGTCGTGCCCTCTCGCCGCCGCTCGCGCCCGGCGCGCCGACCGCCGTCTCCGCCCGTCGCGGGGCCGGCCGCCGAGCCGCTGCTTCTCGCGCTCGCGCAGGCGCTGTCGGCGCGCGCGGCGGCGCTCACCACCGCCGACCTGCATGCGTTGATCGAGATGACGTTCGCGGCGTACGGCGCGGACACGCCGCTCGCCGCCGCGCTGCGTGCGGACTGGCTGCGCGCCCGCGGCGACAAGACCGCGGGGCTCGCCCTCGGGTGGGCCCGCGAGCAGGTGCGGCTCGCCCTCGCGGAGGCGCTTGCGCGTGGCCGCGCCGAGGGCGTGGTCCGGCGGGATGGCGATCTCGACACCCTCGCGTGGCTGTGGCTGGCCGCGTGCGAAGCGCTCGCGCACGACGTGCCGGCGGCCGCGCCGGATCGCGTGCAGGCGCTCGCCGCGTTCCTGGCCGTGTCCTCGCGATGCTAGAGTGCGGGTGATGCTCGCGCGCGTGCTCGCCGCCGTCCTTGTCCTGACGCTCGCGGCTCCTGCGCTCGCGAATACGCCCGCGCAGACCGCGCGCGCGCTCGTGGCGCGCTACGACCAGGACCTCGCCCGCATCGACCGTGCGCGCGACCTGCTCGAGGCGGCGCTGGCGACCGAGCGCCGGGTCGACACCCTGATCGCGCTCTCCTACGTGTATTTTCTCTGGGGCGAGGTTCGCGCGAAGAGCGACGACGAGAAGCTCGCGGCGTACGACCGCGGCCGCACGCTGGGCAAGCAGGCGGTCGAACTCGCGCCCCGCGAGGAAGAAGCGCACCTCTGGTACGCGATCAACACGGGCCGCTGGGGCCAGGTCAAAGGCGTGATGCGCTCGCTCTTCCTCCTCTCCACGATCCGCGAGGAGATCGAGACGATCCTCGAGCTCAACCCCCGGTCGGTCCGGGGGCGCGCGCTCGCGGGCAACGTGCTCATGGAGGTCCCGGGCTTCGTCGGGGGCGACCGTGCGCACGCGGAGAAGCAGTTCCGGCGCGGCATCGAGCACGACCCGCACTTCACCGGGATCCGTGTCGACCTCGCGCGCCTGCTCATCGCCGCCGGCCGGCACGACGAAGCGCGCCAGGAGCTCGGGCGCGTCCTCGCGGAGACGGCGCCGACGAACGTCGCCGACTGGCACGTGAAGGACCGGCCGCGCGCCCGCGAGCTGCTCGACAGCCTGCGCGACAAGAAGTAGCCGGATGGCGGGCCGCGCCGCGCCGCGACGGTCGATCGCGCCGGTGATCCGGCGCCTGCAGCGCGCCCAGCCCGCCTGGACCCGCACGGCCCTCGCCGACGAGGCGGGCTCGCCGTTCCGCGTGCTCGTCGCCTGCCTCCTGTCGCTCCGCACGCAGGACACGACGACCGGTCCCGCCGCGGCCCGGCTCTTCGCGCTCGCCGACACCCCCGCCGCGATGGCCCGGCTGCCGGTGCGCACGATCGAGCGCGCGATCTATCCGGTCGGCTTCTACCGGACGAAGGCGCGCGTCCTCGCGCAGCTCTGCCGCGACCTCCTCGAGCGCTTCGGCGGCCGGGTCCCGGACGACATCGACGCCCTGCTCACGCTCAAGGGCGTCGGGCGCAAGACCGCGAACCTCGTGGTCACGCTCGGCTTCGTCAAGCCCGGCATCTGCGTGGACACGCACGTACACCGCATCTCGAACCGGCTGGGTTACGTGCGGACGCGCACGCCCGACGAGACCGAGACGGCGCTGCGCGCCCGGCTGCCGCGGCGCTACTGGATCGGCTTCAACGACCTCCTGGTGACCTTCGGCCAGAACGTCTGCGGGCCGGTCTCGCCCAGGTGCTCCACGTGCCCCGTGCGCCCGCTCTGCCCGCGCATCGGCGTCACGACGTCACGCTGACGGGTCCCCTCGTGACGGCTCCGCCGTCAAATGTCCGTTTGACCGGGTCTTGACCCCGATGGTAAAAACTAGGGAGTCACGAAAATAAACCCGTCGGTACGCCGACCCGGAGCCAGCATGGACGCCACGAAGGCCTGGACGGTCCCCAGCACGCTCACCACCACGTTCGAGCTCGACTACGCCGTCGACGCGCCCGACATCCGGCGGCTCTACGAGAACGCCAAGCGCGACCAGTGGAACGCCTCGCGCGACATCGCGTGGGACGCGGCGCCGTCCCCCGACGGGCGCATCATCGCGGACGAGCTGGTCGACATCTACGGCAGCCCGCTGTGGGACGGCCTCTCGGAGCAGGACAAGGTCCAGCTCAACCGCCGCATCGCCGCGTGGCGCCTCGGCGTGCTCATGTACGGCGAGCAGGGCGCGCTCCTCGCGTGCAGCCAGCTCGTGGACCTCGTCGAGGGCACCGACCTCAAGTTCTTCCAGGCCACGCAGGTCATGGACGAGGCGCGCCACAACGAAGTCCTCAAGCGGTACATCGCCGAGCGGCTCGAGGACATCACCTACCCGATGCCCAAGAACGAGATGGCGCTGTTCGACTCGATCCTCGGCGAGAGCCGCTGGTACCTGAAGACCATCGCGCTGCAGCTCGTCGCCGAGACCTTCGCCGTCGCGCTGTTCAAGATGATGGCGGAGAGCGCGAAGGACCCCGTCCTCGGCGAGGTGTGCCGCCGGATCCTGCTCGACGAGTCGCGCCACATGGGCTTCGGCATGCTGTCGCTGCCGGACGTCGTGAAGAACGCCACCGCCAGGGAGCGCGAGGAGCTCGAGGACTACACGTGCTTCGCGCTCGAGACCACGCTGACCGGCTTCTTCCCGCTCGAGCCGTACCGCGACCTCGGCTTCTCGCGCGCGCAGATCGACGAGGTGCAGCGCTACCGCCGTGAGACGGCGGCGCGCAACGACTACGCGCCGTTCCGCAAGTTCTTCAAGCGCGAGATGCACGCCTCGATGGTCAGCAACCTGGCGCGGCTGGGCCTGCTCACCGAGCGCGTGCGTCCGCGCCTCGAAGCGATCGGCGTCACGCTGCCGGCCTGACCGGTCCGAGAAGCGCCGCCAGCTGCCGCGTGCGGTAGTCCCACGCCGCGCGCAGCTGGCGGCCCACGAGGGCCGCGTGCGCCATGCGGCCCAGCCCCCCGAGCGGTAAGCGGTAGACCACGTGGTCCTCGATCACCGTGCCCCCGTCCTCGTCCAGGAAGCGATGCCGATGCTCCCACCGCGTGTACGGCCCGCGCAGCTGCACGTCGAGGAAGCGGTACGGTGGATCGTACTCGCGCACGAACGCGCGCCACCGGATCGGCGCCCCGAGCCAGCGCAGCTCGTAGTCGAGGACGGCCCCGGTGGCCATGACGACCGGCCGCACGAGGCGTAGCCGGTACGACGGCGGCGTGAGGCGTGCGAGGTTGGCGGGGTCGGCGAAGAACGCGAACACGTCGGGGCGCGGCCGGCCCACCCACAGCCGCGCGTCGAGCACGTGGTCGGCCATCGCGAGCACGCTACCATAGCGCGGTGTCCGCCCCCACCGCCCCGCGGAGCCCGCAGGTCTCCGCGCAGGCCCAGGCCTACGTCGCGCTCCTCCTGATCGTCGCCTTGTGGGCGAGCTACCCCGCCGCGATCAAGCTCGCGCTCGCCGACATGCCGCCGCTCGTGATGGCGGCGCTCCGCTGCACGATCGCCTCGGTCTTCCTGGTGATCCTGCTCCTGCGCTCCGGCGCGGACACCACGCGCGCGCTGGCGCCCGGCGGGATCCGCGCGTTCGTGATCCTCGGCATCACGGGGATCTTCATCTCGACGCAGGGCAGCTATCTGGCGATCTCGTGGACGACCGCGTCGAACGTGGTGCTGCTGCAGGCCGCGAGCCCGGTGATGATCTCGCTCGGCGCGCGGTTCTACCTCGGCGAGCGTCTCCATCCGATGCAGTGGCTCGGCGTGGCGGTCTCCGCGACGGGCGTCCTCCTGGTCATCACCGACGGGCGCCTCTGGCGGCTGCGTCCGGACGACCTGAACGCGGGCGATCTCCTGAACATCGGCACGCTGGCGGGCTGGAGCGCGTTCACCGTGTACTCCAAGCGCGTCCTCATGACGTACCACCCGGCGATGGTGACGACGGCCGCGTACGTGGTGGGCACGCTCCTGATCATCCCGACGGCGATCCTGACGTCCCCGCTCTATCCAACCCCGCGCTGGGGCTCGATCACCGCGTGGGTGGTGGTCGTCTACCAAGCGATCGCGGGCGCGGTCGCTCACGTCTACTGGTCCCGTTCGGTCCACACGGTGGGCCCGGCGAGAGCCTCGGTCTTCTTGAACCTCCAACCGGTGCTGGGCCTGGTCCTGGCTTCTCTCCTCCTCCGCGAACAGGTGGGCTTCTGGCAACTGATGGGCGGCGCGTTCGTCTTGGCCGGCGTCACGCTGACGACGACGGGCCCGAAACGATCTCAGTAGCGAGGGCGAGCCGAGCCGGGCTATTCGGACCCGTGGAGCGCGAGGCGAAGCCGAGGCGCGGCAGCCGCAGCAGCGGTGCCGCGAAACCAACGGTGCGGATCCGGAGAAGGTGCTGTTGAGCGTTGGCAGGTTGGACAAAGGTCGCGGCTGACGGCGTCCGCGCCGGCGGGGGCGCGGGGCGTGTCGTCGCCGACATTGGCGGTCGGGAGCGTGCGAAGCGCGCTCCCGACGAAGCCCGGAGCGCGCCACACGTCCCGCGCCCCCGCCGGCGCGGACGCCGTCAGCCGCTTCCTTTACTTGAGCTTGGCGACCTCGGCGAGCACCTTGTCGGGATCCGGCAGCTCCCCTTTGCCGTACTTCTCGATGAAGCGCACCTTGCCGCTGCCGTCGACGATGAAGGTGGCGCGGCTGTTCGCGTTCCAGTCCGGCCAGTACACGCCGTAGTCCTTCGCCACCGTGCGATGGACGTCGGACAGCAGCGGGTAGTTCTGGATGCCGACCGACTTCGCCCAGTTCTCGTGACTGAAGGGGCTGTCCGTGGAGATACCCAGCACCTGGGTATTCGCCTTCTCGAAGTCGCTCACGCGCTTGTCGAAGGCGGGCATGCACTTGCTTCAGCCGGGGGTCCAGTCGAGCGGGTAGAAGAGCAGCACCACGTTCTTCCCGCGGTATTCGTGCAGGCTGACCTCCTTGAGCCCGATCGACTTCAGCGTGAAGTCGGGGGCCGGGTCGCCTACGTTGAGCGTCTTGTTGTCACTCACGGCGTGCGTCCTCCTCTCGCGTTGTTCCGCTTGAACGTCCGATCGAGCGTAGCACGCGCGGCGGGCCGCAACGGCGGGCGCGCCGTCGCCGCGGGCTTGCGCGCCACGGCGGTCCACAACTGCCGCCGCCGGCTCTCGAGCGCGGCGAGCGGCACGCCGAGATGCCCGGCCGCGGTGGCCACCCGCCCCGTCGCGAACAGCCGATCGAAGCGCGCCTCGAACGCGGCCTCGCGGACCGCGTGGTGATCCATGATCACGCGGCAGCCGGTGGCGTCGATCAGCCGGCGCAGGTTGTCGATCCCACGCTCGATCACCGGCGTGGTCATCTCGCGCTCGATGTACGACGGCGGCCCCGAGAGATACACGAGCGTCGGCCGCTGCTGGATGAGCCAGGCCGCGGCGACACCGGACAGCGGGCCCTGCACGTCGGAGGCGAACACGAACCGCTCGCGCTCCGCGGGATCGTGCACGGTCAGCGCGACCACGTAGCCCATCGGCGTTCCCTCGACGCCGTGAGGAAGCGGCGAGGACACGCGCAGCTCCATCGCGTGCTCCCTGCGCTCGTAGCCGTCGGCCACCGTCGGGCGCGCGTGCTCCTGCAGCACGGACCACAGCTCGGTGCCGCGGCGATGCTGCGAGCCGCCGACCTGGCGGTACGGATCCTTCGCCAGCACCGTGCGTCCGGCGTACGTCGCGGGATCGGAGCGGAAGTGGTCGTCGTGGTAGTGGCTGACGAAGATGAGGCTGGCCCGGCTCGCGTACGCCGAGATGCGGTCGTTCGCGCGGCGCAGGGCCTCCCACTCCTCGGCGGCGGGCGGCAAACTGAAGCGCGTGGGCGCGAGCGTGGCGCCGGGATCGATGAGGATGCCGGTGCCGGCGACCTCCACGTAGGTCGCCATCGAGCGCACGCCCAGAGAGTCGGCGGCGAGCGGAATGACTTTCATGCTAGATGCAACGGCCCCCGTCCACCTCCAGGCACGAGCCGGTGATCATCGAGGCGTCGTCGGACGCGAGGAACACCGCGGCGCGCGCCAGATCCTCCGGCTGGTTGAGCCGCCCGAGCGGGACCGTGGCGATGTACTGCTTGAGGCCTTCCTCGTCGACCTCGACCTTGTTCATGAACGTGGCGAGCATCGGGGTGAACGTCGCGACCGGCGCGAGCGCCACCACGCGAACGCCGAACGGCGCCGCCTCGAGCGCGAGGCCCTTGGTGAACGTCACCACCGCGCCCTTCGACGCCGCGTACACCTGCCCGCCCGGCCGCGGGCGGATGGCCGCCGTGGACGCGGTGACGAGGAACACGCCGCGCCGCGCGCGCTTCATCACCGGGATCGCGTACTTCGCGCCGAGGAAGACGCCCTTCACGTTGACCGCCATGATCCTGTCGAAGAGCTCCTCCTCGACGTCCTCCACCTCGGTCTTCCACTGCGGCACGCCGGCGTTCGCGAAGAAGACGTCCAGCCGGCCCCAGAGCGCGAGCGCGCGCTCGACGGCGGCCTTGTTGTCGCCGGCGCGCGTCACGTCGGTGCGCAGCGCGACCGCCTTGCCGCCCGCCTTCTCGATCTGCTCGACCGTGCGCTTGGCGCCCGCGTCGTCGAGGTCGGCCACGAGCACGCGCGCGCCCTCCGCCGCGAACGCGACCGCGGAGGCCGCGCCGATCCCCGAGCTCCCGCCCGTCACCACCGCCACGCGATCCTTCAGCTTCATAGCGCCAGCTCCGCCACCGTCCTCAGCGCGTTCACGTCGGTGCTCCCCACCATGATGGTGGTGACTCCCGCCGCCTTGTACGCCGCGAGGCCGTCGCGGATGCGCTCCCGCGGGCCGCACAGCGCCACCTCGTCCACGAGCGCGTCGGGCACCGCGGCCTCGGCCTCGGCCTTCTTGCCCGCGAGGTACAGGTCCTGGATCGTCTTCGCGGGGCCTTCGTAGCCGTAGCGCTGCGCCAGCTCGTTGTAGAAGTTCTTGCCGCGGGCGCCCATGCCGCCGACGTAGAGCGCGAGGCGCGCCTTGACGCTGGCGCGGCACTTCGCGACGTCGTCGCCGAGCACGACCGTCACGCCTGGCATGATGTCGAAGCCCGCGCCCGTCTTGCCCGCGCGCCTGAAGCCTTCGTCGAGCCAGGCGCGGAACATCGGCATGCGCTGCGCCGAGAAGAAGATCGGGATCCAGCCGTCCGCGATCTCGGCCGTGAGCGACACGTTCTTCGGCCCGATCGCCGCGAGGTAGATCGGCAGGTCGGCGCGCGGGTGGAGGATCGACTTCAGCGGCTTGCCGAGCCCGGTCGCGTCCGGCCCCGCGTACGGAATCTGGTAGTACTCGCCGTGATACTCGACCGGCTTCTCGCGCCGCAGCACCGCGCGCACGACCTCGACGTACTCGCGGGTCTTCTTGAGGGGCTTGCCGAACGGCTCGCCGTGCCAGCCCTCGACGACCTGCGGGCCGGACACGCCCACGCCGAGCCGGAAGCGCCCGCCCGACAGCGCGTCGAGCGTCATCGCGGTCATGGCCGTCATCGCGGGCGTGCGGCCGGCGATCTGCATGATCGCGGTCCCCACGTGGATGCGCGTGGTCCGCGCGGCGATCCACGCGGCCGGCGTGACCGCGTCGGAGCCATAGGCCTCCGCGGTCCAGATCGAGTCGTAGCCGAGGCGCTCGGCCTCCAGGATGCGGTCCATGTCGATGGCGAGGTTCGACCCGGAATAGCTCATGTGGATGGCGAGCCGCATACGCGTTTGTCTCCTCGGGAGGTCTCAGCGCCAGGCGCGCTGGTCGTCGATCATCAACACGCGGCGCCCGGCCCGCGGCGCCGGCCGCCGGCGAGGCCCGCTCCGCACGGCCGCCGCGTCGTCCCACGCGTGCTCGGCGAGATCCACGCGGCCGCGCCGCAGCGTCACGCCTTCACGCTCGAGCAGCATGCGCTGCGTCAGCATGCTCGCCGCCCGCGCCCGGCGGCTGATGCGGCCCTGCGCGTTCACCACGCGGTGCCACGGCACGCCCGGAGGGCACCGCCGCATCGCGCCGCCGACCGCCCGCGCCGCGCGGGCCCGGCCGAGCAGCGCCGCCACCTGTCCGTACGTCACCAGCCGTCCCTTCGGAATCCGCCGCACCAGGGCATACACCGCCCGGTCGAACGCCGCCTCGCTCATCGCGCGGTCTGCAGCTCCCAGAGCCGCGCGTAGAGCCCGCCGTGCCGCAGGAGCTCGGCGTGCGCGCCTGCTTCGTGGACCCGTCCGCGATGCAGCACCAGGATGCGGTCGGCGCCGTGCACGGTGCCGAGCCGGTGCGCGATGGTGATCGTGGTTCGTCCCGCCAAGAGCCGCTTCATCGCGTCCTGGATGAGCGCCTCGGACTCGGGATCGACGCTCGAGGTGGCTTCGTCCAGGACGAGGATGGCGGGATTGTACACAAGGGCCCTCGCGATGGCGAGGAGCTGACGTTGCCCGTGCGAGATGTTGGCGCCGCGCTCGCTCAGCGGCGCCGCCAGGCGGCCGGGCAGCGCGTCCACGAGGGCGGTCGCGTTCGCGAGCTGCACCGCGCGCTCGAGCTCGGCGGCACTCACCTGCCCGTCGCCGTCCACACCGAGGCGCAGATTGGCCTCCACGGAGCCGGTGAAGAGCACGGTGTCCTGGAAGATCAGCCCCACGTGCCGCCGTAGCCGCTCGAGCTCCCATTCACGGACGTCGACGCCGTCGACGAGGACGCGCCCGCGCTGGACGTCATACGACCGGTTCAGGAGCCGCGCGCACGTGCTCTTGCCTTCACCGGTGGCGCCCACGATCGCGACGTGCTCGCCCGGCGCCACCGTGAACGAGCAATCGCGCAGCACCCAGTGCTCGGCGTCGTAGGCGAACCACACGCCCTCGAACGCCACCCCGCTCGCCGTCGACGGTGCGGCCCTCGGCGCCGCCGGTCGCGCGGGGCTGGTGATGGCGGGCGCCTCCTCGAGCAGCCCGAAGATGCGCTCGGCGGAGGCCATCGCCGCCTGCATCACCGTGAACTTCGCGCCGAGGTCCCGAATCGGCAGGAAGAACCGGTTCGTGTACTGGAGAAAGGCGACCAGCGCGCCGAACGTCAGCGTGCCGGCGACGATCTGACCGCCGCCGTACCAGAGCAGCATCGCGACGGCGATCGCGCCCAGGGCCTCGACCGACGCGTACAGCGACGACTCGAAGATGCTGGAGCCGAACAGGGCCCGGCGGTAGGTCGCGTTGAGCGCGTGGAACCGCGCCCGCTCGTGCGCTTCGCGGGCGAAAAGCTGCACGACGGCCATACCTTGCAGCGACTCCTGGAGGAATCCGTTGAGCTGTGAGAGCCGCTGCCGCACCGCCCGGTAGGCGTCCCGCGCGCGCACCCGGAAGTACGCCGCCACGCCGGTCAGCACGGGCACGATCGAGAAGGTGACGAGCGCCAGGTGCCAGTCCATCCACAGCATG
>Ga0194131_10006560_pt1 | contig 16113 bp, 18 predicted proteins | sample TA2KigO120mmetaG_FD_148631 | JGI IMG/M metagenome (GOLD analysis project Ga0194131, IMG submission 148631) | Freshwater microbial communities from Lake Tanganyika, Tanzania - TA2015053 Kigoma Offshore 120m | ecosystem: Environmental > Aquatic > Freshwater > Lake | place: Tanzania: Lake... | reverse complement strand
AATTGTGTCCATTCGGTCATGGTCAGGTCCGTTGGATAAACTCGCGGCAGTGTATTCATCCCTCAAGCTTACCAATCCCTTTTTCAAAACACTCTTTTAGCGGATTTCCTTCGTGAAGATCTTGGGCTCACCGCGACCCATCTCGGCTGTGAGCATGGCGTGTGTGGCGCGTGCACGGTCAACTTGAACGGTGAGAGCGTGCGTTCGTGCCTACTGCTCGCCGTGCAAGCCAACGGTGGAGAGATAGTGACGGTTGAAGGGCTGGCCAAGGATGGACAGATGCATCCGCTGCAGCAGGCGTTTTGGGATCACCACGCGTTACAATGTGGATTTTGTACTTCAGGTTTCTTGATGAGTGCTTACGATTTGCTTCAGAAAAATCCCAAACCAACCGAAGAAGAAGTCCGGCATGGACTGTCGGGGAATCTCTGTCGCTGCACGGGATACGCGAATATTGTGAAAGCGGTGATGGCAGTGGCAGAAAAATGAGGCTTGAGACTCGAGGCTAGAGACTTGGGTGGGGAAGGGAACAAGCCTCTAGCCCCAAGCCTCTAGTCCCCAGGAGAAAATATGGCAACCCCTCTTGTCGGTATAGGAAAAATGGTTGGTGCTGAGGTGCGGCGGGTTGAAGATCCACGCGTCCTGCTTGGCAAGACTCGCTATGTCGACGATATTCAACTGCCAAACACCGTGGCGATGGCCTTTGCTCGGAGTCCGTATGCGCATGCGAACATTACGCGCATCGATGTCAGTGCGGCGAAAGAGCATCCTGGGGTGTTAGCCGTTCTCACCGGGGCAGATATCGCCGCTGACATTCTCCCGCTGCGAGTTGAGTATGACCCGGTACGTGCTCCGAAGCATAAATCCTGCAATTGGCCAGTGCTGGCACAAGAGAAAGTGCGCTTTGTGGGTGAAGCTGTAGCGGTGGTTGTCGCCGTGAATCGCTATGTGGCCGAAGATGCCGCGAGCCTGATCGATGTCGATTACGATCCGCTTGATACGATCTGGGATGTCGAGAAAGCACTCACGGCTGACTCGCCACTCGTGCACGACGAGTGGGGAGATAACCTCATGCAGGAGATCAAGGTTGAGATTGGCGAGGTCAGCAAAGCCTTTCAAGAAGCCGACTGTGTGGTCGCCGAACGTTTTGTGACGGGGCGACACATGGCAATGCCGATGGAGACGCGTGGCTGTTTAGCCAATTTTGAAGCAGCCACGGACTCTCTGACATTATGGTCTTCGACGCAAACGCCACACGTCGTGCGCACGCATCTCGCCAAGACGATCAATTTTCCTGAACATCATATTCGTGTAGTCGCTCCTGACGTTGGTGGTGGCTTTGGCTTGAAAGGGCACTTATTTGGTGAAGAAGTGCTCGCTGCGTTCCTCAGCCGTCGGCTGGGGCGACCAGTGAAATGGATCGAAGATCGCCGTGAACATTTAACCGCGTCGCTCCATGCCAAACAGCAAGTTGTTTGTGGCGAACTGGCGCTCAAGAAAGACGGGACTATCCTCGGTATCACCGGTCGTTATATTAGCGATGTCGGGGCATATTCAGATTATCCCTGGGGCTCAGCCCTCGAAGCCGGACACGCAGCTTCCGCCATGCCTGGGCCATACAAAATTCCTGCCTATCGTTTTGAGGCGTTGTCTGTGGCGACTAACAAGACAACCATTGGACCGTATCGTGGGGTTGGGTTGCCGATTGCCATATTGACGATGGAGCGCCTGATGGATCTGGCAGCGCAGAAGCTGGGAATCGATCGTATCGAACTGCGCCTGCGTAATATGATTCGCCAGCAAGATCATCCGTATACAACCATTACTGGTGCTGAGATTGAAAGTGGCAGCCATCAAGAAGCGCTTCGTATGGCGCTGGAGATGATCAATCTCGAAGAGTTTCGTGCTGAGCAACAACGTGCGCGACAGCAGGGACGTCATATCGGTTTAGGCGTCGGGTGTTACATCGAGGGCACTGCGCCGAGTTCACAAGCATTTCAAGCAATGGGGGCGCCGGTTGGCGGATATGAATCTGCGACGGTGCGTATGGATGTTCATGGGAAAGTGACGGTGCTGGTGGGCACGCATTCGCATGGGCAGAGTCACGAGACGACCTTTGCCCAAATCGTGGCAGATGAACTCGGGGTCTCAATCGCTGATGTCAAAATCATTGAAGGAGACACCACCGCCATACCTTATGGCTGGGGAACCTGGGGGAGTCGGAGCGCAGTCACTGGTGGTGGAGCGACGATTATTGCTTCACGTAAAATCAGAGAGAAATTACTACGCGCTGCCTCACGGCTCAGCGAAATACCGTCTGATGATCTGCAACTTGCTGATGGGATGGTGCGACGCAAACAGGATGGTGCGACTGTCGTTCCCATCAAAGATATTGCCCAGCGTATTCTGTTTGCGCAGTTTGCCGGTGAAGAGCCGGGACTTGAGGGAACGTCTCACTACGAACCGCCACCATCAACCCACTCGAATGCGACCCATGTGGCGACGGTGGAAGTCGATCCCGAAACTGGTCAAGTCAAGCTGCTGCGCTATGTCGTGGTTGAAGACTGTGGCACGATTATCAACCCGATGGTGGTTGATGGGCAGATCCAAGGCGGCGTCGCGCAAGGCATTGGTACGGCCTTATATGAACAAGCGCTCTATGACGAGAACGGGCAGTTTCTCACCGGGACGCTGATGGACTACCTGATCCCAACCGCAGTCGATGTGCCTCGTGTTGAAATTGGCCATATTTCGAGCCCCTCGCCGTACACGCCAACAGGAATCAAAGGCATGGGAGAGGGCGGAGCGATTGCTCCACCAGCGGCGATTGCCAATGCTGTGTGTGATGCATTGGCGCCTTTCAATGTTCGCATCAGCGAGGTGCCCATCACCCTAGAGCGTGTGTTACAAGCGATTGAGCGGGGGAGGAATGGACAGTAGAGGTTGGGTGTGAGGGCTGGGTTTATGAGTGAGGTGATGGAATTTGGTGTGTGTTTTCAAAATCTCGACGCTCAGGGATTTGTTGCTGCGGCTCGACGCGCGCAGGACTTGATGTTTGGAACGTTCTGGGTACCAGAGGACTATTTCTATCGGGGGGCGGTTTCCCTTGCGTCAGCGATTCTCACACATACTACCTCACTGAAAGTGGGACTGGGAGTGTTGAATCCCTACACTCGCCATCCGGCGCTTACGGCGATGGAATTTGCAGTGCTCGACGAAATCTCACGGGGGCGCGCGATTCTCGGCCTCGGGACCAGCATTCCGATGTGGATTGAACAACAGATGGGAGTTCCATTTGCTGCGCCGATCTCAGCAACGCGTGAGAGTGTCGAGTTGATCCGTCGCATGTTTCGGGGAGAGAGAAGAAACTCTCCGGGGCAGGTCTTCAAGACTGCGGGGGTACGCTTCGCTTTCAAACCCATGCATACCGAAATCCCGATCTATCTTGGAGTGATGGGGCCAAAGAAACTGGCACTGGCTGGCGAGATTGCTGATGGTTTGCTCCTTGGTGCATTGACGAGTCCCGCGTATGTCCGCCACGCGGTCAAGCACCTTCAGCAAGGCGCCGTTCGCAGTGGGCGACAACTCGAAAAGTTTCCCGTTGGTGCGTATCTGCCAATTGCTCTTTCGTCCGATGGCAAGAACGCACGCGAAGCAGTGAAACCGTTAATTGCAGGCATGATCGGTTTAATGAGCGGGTTTCCCAATCATGCAGTGTTTTCTTGTGGAGGTATAGCGCGAGAAACGTTGGAACGCTTCACTGCGGCATTTGCGAAAGGCGAGTTCCCGGTTGCGCTTGTGACTGAGGAGATGGTGGATACGTTTGCGGTTGCGGGAACACCGCAGGAATGCCGGGTGCGGCTCGCTGAATTTGTCGAGGCTGGCGTGACGATGCCGGTTGCTTTTGAACTGCCAGGAGTCGCACCGGAAAAACTAATGCGCGATATTCGTACACACCTGATCCCACATTTCGTGTAAGCAGACGTAAAGTGCGAGAGGTGATCGGCGTAGTTGTACGAGTTCGCCATCTGGCGTACATTCTTTCGCAGTATGGCTCTGTTATTGAAGGACGCAAAGTCATGAAGGTGCGAACCTCTGCGCGACTTGTACGCTATGACGTACCAGCCTCCACGGCAACAAAAGATCGACAGGCGCAAATCCGTCTCCTCAAAAAGGGGCTCCCAATTTCCTCTTTTGAAAAACTGCAAGAGAGAATGGCGGTATCTGCGGATACTTTAACCACGACTATAAACATTGCGCCACGTACGCTCACGCGGAGAAAACAAGAAGGTCGGTTGCGAACCGACGAATCGGAAAGAGTGATGCGTATCACTGTGTTATTTGACAGAGCCGAAGAGGTACTGGGAAGTGTTGAATATGCCCGCCAGTGGTTTAAATCTCCCAAGCTTGCGCTCGCAGGAAAGAGTCCGCTTGAGTATGCTGATACCGAACCTGGGGCCAGGGAAGTTGAGGACTTGTTGGGCCGTCTCGAACACGGAGTGTTTTCTTGAAGGTGACGGCGTGGCGGTTGGTGCAGGCAAAGTATGCCGCACATGCATTCTCTGGGGAAGGCGCACGGCAATTCGGTGGTCGGTGGAATCGAAAAGGAACGGCACTGGTGCATGCCGCAAGCTCATTATCCCTGGCGGCTCTCGAACTGCTTGTTCACCTGGAATCGTATCAAGTCTTGCAATCGTATCGGGCAATCTCTGCGGAATTTGACGAACGGTTCTGCCAGTGGCTGGATACTGAGCACCTGCCACCCGACTGGTCGGGTTTTCCCGCAGCAGAGTCGACGAAGAGTATTGGGGCTGACTGGATTCAACAAAGGCAGTCAGCTGTCTTAGCGGTTCCGAGTGTGTTGATTCCGATTGAAATGAACTTCCTCATTAATCCACAGCACCCTGATTTTGCCCGTCTGAAGATCGGTGAGCCCGGCGAATTTTTTTATGACCAACGTCTAGTGAAGGTACGGGAGTAGCTCTGTGCCTCACTCCGTCTTGGTCTGTTATGAGGACCCTACAGTCCCAAGGAGATGCTGCCGCAACCCACCCGCGTTAAACTCTGCCCAGGCTTCGACGATCTTGCCGTTTTCTACACGTTGGATTGTCATCCCACTCAAGGAGATGGCTCTGTTGGTTGGTGCGATTCCGAACAAGGTGCCTCGATGTGTCCCGGTCAGTACCCAGCGGAATACGACCTTATCATCCTCCGCGAACAAGTCTTGAACGGCGACTTGAGTATCTGGGACGGCGACACGAAAGTCACTGATCATTTGCAGAAAGGCCTCTAAGTTAGGAAACGTGGCAGCAGGTGTACGATGAAAGTACGTTGGTGCAAACACGTCGTTTGCCACCGCCAGGTTTCCTTTATTCCACACTTCAGTGACCCAGCGACGAACGAGTGATTTGCTGTTGTCTGAGCTGCGCATCGTTAACCATCCTTATTCGGAGAATTCTTACCAAACTGATGATGTTCTTCCATCTTGGTTACTGAGATGCTGCGGCTAACTCGCGCAACATTGTGACGGTCGTCGGAAAATCAACGCAGGGATCGGTAATGCTTTGACCGTAGACAAGCTGCTGACGTGGAACAGGAAAAGACTGCTTGCCTGCCACCAAATTGCTCTCGATCATGACTCCTGCAAGGGTCGTGTTGCCTGCGCGAATCTGTGTGGCAACGCTCGAGAGGGCTTGGGGTTGTTTGCGAAAATCTTTCTGGCAGTTGCCGTGACTACAATCGACCATAATGCGAGTGCAGAGATGCGCTTGTTTGAGCACGGTTTCGGCAATACTCACGCTTTCAGGGTCGTAATTCGGTGCGTTTGCTCCGCCGCGTAATACGAGATGACAATCTGGATTTCCCGTGGTGCCCACGACACTCACCTGTCCGTCACCATCAATACCGAGAAAACGATGAGGTTGCTGCGCTGAACTCATGGCGTTCACTGCAGGCGCGATACTGCCATCCGTACCATTCTTGAATCCGACAGGCATCGACAATCCTGAAGCCATCTCACGATGGGTTTGGCTTTCACTCGTACGTGCGCCGATACCGGTCCAGGTCACCAGTTCAGCCAAGTATTGCGGAGTAATGGGATCGAGCATTTCCGTGGCTGCAGGTAAGCCGTCATGGGCAAGGTCGAGAAGCAGTTTTCGCGCGAGTCGGAGACCGGTGGCTACATCATACGTGTCGTCGAGATGTGGGTCGTTAATCAACCCTTTCCAGCCAGTAGTGGTGCGTGGTTTTTCAAAATAAACTCGCATGATGACGAGCAAACGGTCAGCTAACTCGCGTTGGATCTTGACGAGATGGCTTGCATAGTCACGCGCCGCCTCGACATCATGAATAGAACAAGGGCCGACCACTGCGATCAAGCGTGAATCCTTGCCTTGTAAAATGTCACGAATAGTATCGCGTGTTGACGCGACGGTTTCTGCTGCACGTTCGCTGATCGGTAACTCTGCTTTCAACGCAGTTGGGGTGATCAACGGTGTCGTATCAACAACGTGAAGGTTATTGGTTTGACGCATCTATGTGCTCCGCACTGGTGCTAGGGGCTGGGGGCTAGTACCGTGTCTCGCAAGTTCATTGGCGGTGAAATCGTAGGGCGCGTGGTACGCGCCAGTTCAGTTGGCGCGCTTCGCACGCCCTACAACTGCTCATGAAGTTATGAGACACGATACTAGGGGCTGGTTTTTTCTAACCTCTAACACCCAACACCGAGCACCGCGTTCTATTCTTTCCACGTCCCACGCACGGTGATGCCAGCGAGCTTTTCAAGCTCTTTCACCGTTGCGAGGACATCTTCTTTGGCATAGCCAGTTTTTTGGTAATTATCGATTAGTCCTTCTGCCGCGGCCCCTATAGTCAATGGGACCCCAAACTCTTTTGCCAGTTGGGTAGCAAGGCCGATGTCTTTGCGAGCGAGATCAATAGTGAACGTTGGTGCAAGTTTGTCGCGGAGTACAGCTCGTGTTCCTGACTCCCACACGAAGCTACCGCCGCTGCTAGCCTTTACTGCTTGCCAGATGACATTGGGATCGACCCCAGCTTTTGCGCCGAGGACGACAGCTTCTGCTGCCCCCATCATGTGAATAAAGGCTAACATGTTGTTCACTAGCTTCACGACATTCCCAGCACCGATGTCGCCACAATAGAACACATTGGCTCCCATTGCTTTGAGCAATGGCTCGCATTTGTCATAGACGGATTTCTCTCCACCCGCCATGATCGCGAGCGTTGCATTGCGAGCGCCACGTACCCCACCGCTCACGGGAGCATCGAGAAAGTGCACGCCTTTGGCTGTGGTCTTTTGCGCTAAGTTGCGTACTACAGTCGGTGAGTTGGTACTCATGTCAACGATCGTTGTCCCGCTTTTCATTACCGTCAGAATACCATTGTCCAACAAGACGACATTCTCAACATCCTTCGGCATTGGCAGTGAGAGAAATACGTAGTCGACACCGGTTGCTGCTTCCTTTGCGCTATTGACCCATGTTGCGCCAGCTTCTTCCAAGTTCTTCGCTGCTTCCCGGCGTAAATCCGTTACCTTCATTGCATGGCCAGCTTTCAAAAGATTCGCTGCCATCGGGTTCCCCATATTGCCAACACCAATAAAGCCGACGTTCATGGTGCCTCCTTTGCGTGAAGCGAAATTCGTAAAATGTAGTCAGGACAATACAGCGTAATGCGTAGTGCGTAACCGCCACTCCTCTCCTTTTACGTTTTACGCTTTACGTGTTGCGTGTTTTCTATCTGTTTTCGGCGTGTGGGACTAGATCGATATGAATATGTAGATCGTCAGCGATGCGTTCGAGTCGGTCTTGAAACGCCTCCATGCCGACCGAGATTGGCACATCCATATGAATCTGCATAGTGTAGATCGCTGTGCCACTGCCAGGTTCAGGCCGTGAGTGCGTGTGCATCTCTGTAATGTTAATGCCATGATCAGCTAAGCAACGCGCTACCCGTGCGACGATACCCGCTTTATCAACGCCAGTTGCATGCAGTTCGTAACGTGAAACGCGTTCGCTTGAACGGTAATGAGACGGTTCACTTTCAAGCGGTCGCAAAAAAACCGTGACGCGTTTTTCCCATTCCAGGCGCTTGCACGCTGAAGACAGGCGACGATCAAGATCATTCCCTTGCCCTGAGAGGAGCAAGAGAACCGCAAATTCGCTGCCAAGGACCGTCATACTTGACTCTTCCAGGTTGCAGTCGCATTCGTAAATCAATTCAGCAAGATCAGAGACGATTCCTGGATGGTCTTGAGCAATAGCGGATAACGCAAACCATTTCTTCATTGACGTAACTCTTTCACCGCAGCTACCAATTTCGGCATCACCTCAGCGGACCCACCACGTAAACTCAAGGTGCACAGCGGGGTCATTTCACTTTCGTAGAGATTAACTTCTATGAGCGTACCCCCACGTTCACGTACTGCCAGCGGAAACGATGCTGCCGGGTACACCGTAGCGGAAGTTCCCGCCACGATAAAGCAGTCACATTGCTCGGCTTCGCGAAAACACGCATCGAGTGCATCGCGTGGAATAGGCTCACCAAACGATACTGTGTCAGCTTTGAGAATTCCGTCACACTGCGGGCAATGCGGTGGCAGTCCCTTTAAGGGCACTTCTGCTGCGGGGTAGCGATTATTACATTGGATACAGCGAATCAATGAGAAATTGCCGTGAATTTCGATGAGATTCGTACTCCCGGCGCGTTTGTGGAGGTTGTCAACATTCTGTGTGATCATGCTCCGTAAAATCCCCATCTGTTCGAGTTCGACAAAAGCATGATGACCGGGATTCGGGTCTGCGGTGCTGAGTGCGGACCAAATTTCTTTGGTGGGACCTTTCGGTGATAAGCGTTCTTCCCACGCTTTCTTGGGGTCGCGCAGGAAAATTTCATAGCCATTCATCGGTGGTTCGCCGTATTTCGTCCACAGTCCACCTGGTCCGCGAAACGGTGGAATGCCACTTTCTACGGAGATCCCTGCGCCGGTGAGGGCCATGACGTATTTTGAAGACAACAATAACCGGGCGGCTGCACGGATAGTATCGTCTTGAGATGTTGTTGCCATAGTTCGACCTCTTCACTCACGGTGAAAACATGAGCAGGCGAATGGGCGAGCGGGCGACCTAGCGATCTCCCCGCTATTCCTGGTCGCCCATTCGCCTGTTCGCCCACTCTCCCATTCAGTCCGTGTTGTCCCTATTTCGCCTTCCACTGCGGCGTTCGTTTTTCCGCAAATGCCTTTGCTCCTTCGCGGGCGTCTTCTGTCCCTTGTAGCCAGTTATACAATTCACGTTCGAGCTTGAGCCCATCGGCGAGTGACATGTCCAGACCGCGCAACGCGGCTTGCTTGATCTTCTGTACTGCTAATGGTGCACTTTTACAAATCTCGCTCGCAATAGCTTCGCATTTGCTCATGAGTTGGCTCATCGGCACGACATAATCGACTAAGCCCAAGCGGAGGGCCTCTTCCGCATCAATGCGATTACCGGTGTACAGCATTTCTAAGGCACGACCGAGTGGAATCAATCGAGGTAGTCGCTGTGTTCCACCTGCGCCGGGAAGCCAACCCAAGCGGACTTCACCTAAGCCAAATTGCGCATGTTCAGCGGCAACACGGATATCACAACACAAGGCTTGCTCGAGACCACCACCATTCGCGTGGCCGTTGATGGCGGCGATAATCGGTTTGTATAAATCAAAAAGAAGCGGGAAAAGGATGTTCTGCGGTTCTTCTCCAGGCCGTTCGACATAGTTGGCTTTGATGTCGCTGCCAGCAGAAAAGGCGCGCTCGCCCACACCGGTCAAGATCGCAACACGGAGTGCAGGATCATCACGAAACTCCCGCCAGACCTTTGCCAACGTCTCGTAGGTTTCAAAGTCACAGGCATTGAGCCGCTCTGGACGGTTGATGGTGACGTAGGCGATGTGGCCCTTCTTTTCGAATAGCACTTTCATGGGTTGTGCGCTCCTTACTATGCAATTCAGCAGTCAGAGGGGAAACCAAAGTGAATCGGAGAATCGGTGAAGGGGAGAACCGGAGACCTCCCCACCATCCGCCATTCTTTTTCCCCGATTCTCCGTTTCCCTGATTCTCCGTTTCCTGTTCCCTCGATTTACCGCCCTTTCTTCCCGTCCGTCAACGGCTCGAAAATCTCTTCCCTCTTAAAGGCCCCTGGATCGACTTTGCGTGACGTACTACTGTTTGGGGTCTCACCTAAGCGGATCGCATTCTTGCCGTAGCGGGTGGTGAGTTGGTCAATGAGTTTCCCGAGCTGTTGGCGTTTGTCATTTTGGTGCGTCGGTGGAGCAAACAACGAAAGCTGCTGGGTGGTTGGTTCAGTTTCGATGTTACTGGCATAAATGCCGGCGAGTCGAACTTTTTGTCCGCGACGGGGAACCGCAGCAAAGAGGGCAACTGCAGCGTGATAAATTTCTTGCGCGTCACTCGTTGGAGCGGGGAGGGTGTGACTCCGGGTGTATAAACGAAAGCGTCCCTCTCCCAACCGCTCTGCTGTTTTTATCTTCACTGTGATCGTGCGTCCCATCAGTTTGCGCGACCGTAGCCGGCGAGCAACAGTTTGCGCGTAGCGAAGCAAAGCCGCATGAACTTCGATGTCCTGGTCGAGATCCTGGGAGAACGTTTCTTCTTCGCCGATAGATTTCATCTCTTGATTTGGATCGACGGAGCGTGGGTCAATACCATGAGCGAGTTGATAGAGGTGGTCCCCATTTGCGCCATAGCGTGAAACTAACGTCTCTCGCGGCCACCGAGCCAGGTCACCAATCGTGCGGATGCCAAGAGTAGCCAATGATTGTGCGGTGACTCTCCCAACTCCCCACAACCGGGTGACTGGAAGTGGGTGCAAAAAAGACAGGACGTCTTCATCTCGCACTTCGACCAGGCCGTTGGGTTTTTGCATGTCGCTGGCGATCTTGGCGATGAACTTGGTCGACGCAATGCCCGCTGAGCCCGTTAGCTGCGTTTCACGATAAATCTGCTCTTTGATACGTGTGGCGATCGTTCTCGCGGAGCCAAAAAGCGATTCACTCTCTGTTACATCAAGAAATGCTTCGTCCAGGGATAGTGGTTCAACGAGTGGCGTGAAAGACCGGAGGATGGTGAACACGTGTCGGGAAGCTTCCAGGTAGGCTTCCCGTCGTGGCGGAACGACGATGGCGTGCGGGCAGAGCTTCAGCGCTTGCGCCATGGGCATGGCGGAATGTACGCCATAGGGGCGAGCTTCATAGGAGGCTGTGGAGACGACGCCCCGCGCGCGATCTCCACCAACGATGAGCGGCTTGCCACGCAGTTCAGGGAAATCGCGTTGTTCGATCGCCGCATAGAACGCATCCATGTCAAGGTGAATGATGCGGCGTTGAGACATGACGTGTTACTCCGCTGAATCTTCTTCCTCGTCTGGTGGATCAGGAGGAGGAGGGAGGGGATCTGTACTATTCGGCTCAAGACTGGTCCGACGAGCAATAGTCAGAAAGCCGGTGTGTGCGACCATGCGATGATCTGGACGCACGGAAAGTCCTTTAACGTGCCAGCCACGCACCAGGTTTTCCATAACCTCGATTGCGGTGAAACAGGGGGAAGCGCGTAATTCATCGACGAACGACTTCACCTGGATCATAGTTGGACTGTAACTGACGATGACCCCACCTGGCCGTAGGGCTTGTGCCGCGTGCGGGAGCACGCGCCAGGGCTCGGGGACATCGATGAATAAGCGATCTGCGTCCTGAACATCGAGGCCAACGTACGCATCTCCGACCAGCAGCGTCCAGTTCGGGGCCTCGCCAAAAAATTTTGTGACGTTCTCCCGTGCCATGTCGCAGTGATCTTCACGGATTTCAATAGTTGTCAACTTGCCAGTGGAGCCGATGGCTCGCAAGAGTGCAATTGCCAACGAGCCAGGGCCGGCACCAACCTCGACCACAGAAGCACCAGGGAATACATCTCCCCACAACAACATCATGCCAACATCTTTGGGGTAAATGACCTGAGCACGACGCGGCAGATTTGGTATCAGGTGCGCATAGGTCGGGCGAAACACCCAAAATGCATCATTGGTCGAATTCCGCACCAGGCTCCCTTCAGGCAGGCCAATGACTTGGTCGGCAGGGAGCAGGCCTCCGTGCAACGACATGCGGTTGCCGGCCTTGAGGGTACGAAGATACTCGCGCTCTTTGGTATCGATAAACAATACCGTATCTCCAGAGCGGAGCAGTGAACGATCAGACATAGGAGGTTCCTAGATGCCGACGGGAACGACTTTCTTCGTAGAGACACCCCGGTGCGGCGTCTCTACACGTTGTTACAAAACGCGGCGCACCGTACCACGCAGTCTCTGGTCGGACAATAACCCTTGACAGTAAAAGTTATCCTTCCTATCCTAGACAAATTCGTTTCGAGAAAAACAATCCCTACATCATTATTTTCATTTTTGGAGGAGACCCGTGGCTGAAAAAGCAAAAACCGCGCAAAAGTCCGACGCGTTGCGGACAAAACGTTTCTGTCCTGTCTGTGGAGCTGAGAGTAAAGTCGTGCAGTATGCCGGCTTTGGACAAATGAAAGGCTTCTTTTGGGTGTGTGACAAGAACCCTGAGCACGTCAGTCGCACGCGCTAGTGTGGAAGAGGGGTGACCATGCCGCGAACACGCAAGAAAGAAAAGGAAGCAAAAGACCTTAATCTCTTTGATGAAGATGCACCCGAGGAAGCGTCAGACGAAGAGTTACCTAAAGACGAAGCAGGGCGCAAGAAGATTAAAAAACGCTACGAAGAGTTGCTCGGTATTCGTATCGAAAAACTCAAAGGCCGTGTGCTCAATCGAGAACGTATTAACAAAACGATCGAGGGCATCTATTTCATCTGTGCTGTGTGCAAAAAGATTTGTCACAATCTGGATGAGGGGCTGATCGAAGATCCAGATAACGTGAACAACTTGTGTTCTGCCTGTGAGAAGCCAAAAGGGAAAAGTCCTGCAGCTGCGTAATGCCTTTTAGGGGGTACTGGCAGTCTTCACCCTCGCTCATACGTGCACTGCTTGTATGGGCCTCGCTCTGGCAGGGAAAGAGACAAGCGGGTTCGGCACTAATTGGGGGCTGTACGGCAGGACAAGTTTCGTTTCTTCTCCCACCGGGGGTAATGGCATTAAGTCAGCGGTTTTCAGGTTCCCTCTCCCTCCGAGAGAGGGCTAGGGTGAGGGGATGAAATAAGGAACGCTACACTTTCTTCCCCTCATCCTGCCCTTCTCCCTAGGGGAGAAGGAACCCTCCTTTGCAACGTCGTGGCTTAACTTAATGCCATTGCCTTTCAGGGGAGAGAGACCTTGTAGACAGAGCTGCATCACCAGTGCCGAACAGTCAAAGCTAGCAAGCGCGTTGTGCGCACAGCGCACGCTACCCCACCTGTACGAATGGTTCGGGGTCCAATTTAGTGCCCACCATTTGTGACCAGCCGGCTGACCGACTGCTCGACAACCGTCCCTTTGAAAAAGTTCGGGTTCATTCCCGTCCATAGCGTTGTTGGATTGGTAAAGACAAAATCACGAAAGTCGTCTTCGGTAATAACCCCGTGTTCCACTAACTCGTAGGCTTCTTCGGTGACTTCGGTCATATCTGGCACATCCCAATGACCTATGTCTGAACTGAAGACCGCTTTTATTTTTTGCCCGAAGGGATTCACCTTGGTATTGAAAGCGATGGCATTCATGGGGTCATCGGCTTCACAGCCAAAATAGAAGTGCGGCACGAACAGGTCGCGAATATCCTCTTCTTTGGAGACACCACTACGGGCAAAGTCGTTGGTATTGCCTGGTGCGGCTTTCGTGTTAATTGTCGTGCCACTCGCGGTACTGAGTTGTTCCAGTTTTCCTTCTGTCACGCGACCACCGTAGCGTCGACACAGATCTACAACCATCTCCATGTTAAGATTTGCCGGATTGTAGTTTTCAATTGCTTCAGGATTACGCTTTTTCCAGCGCGCGATGAGATCCGCGTATAGTCGTGCGCCGGTACTCACGCCGCCTTCGAGAAAAGCAACTTTGAGGGTTGGAAAACGTTTTGTGACACCGCTAAAGAACAACGCCTTGCACAGCGCTTCACCGGCTTCCGCAAAATGGCCGATGTGGTTGTACATGTATGTGGAAATCGATGTGCGATGGCCCCAGCCCATTCCGGCCGAATGAAAGGTTGGCGCGACGTTCAGCTCTACGCACTTTGCCCAGACTGGATCGTAATCATATTCGCTTTCAAGACAGAACGTATCGAGCCAGTAGGCATATTTCGCCACCTCAGGAGCCGTACGTGCGACATGTGGTACCGGACGGAGAACGTGTCCAGCTAACATCACCGCTTTCATTCCTAGCGTGGTGACTGCGTAGTCAAGCTCTTCAATCGCTTCTTGCGGTGTGTGCATGGGAATCACCGCTACGGGAATGATACGATCGCTGTACTCACGAAACACATCGGCATGATACGAGTTGAATGCTCGGCAGGCGGCACGGCGGATCTCTTCGTCGTCGAGATGTGGCGCAAGCAAGCCGAATGTCGGATAGACGATCGTGACATCCAACCCTATGTCATCAAGTCGTTCGTACATGAGCCTCGGCAACATTGCCGTCACGCGATCCAATGTGTTCTTGGCAGGAAGAGCCCACCACGGCGGCACCGTCACTCGCTGATCGCGACGCTGGTCAGGTGACAGGCGATGCCAATTCAGCATCCCGCCTAACCCAGACATCATCCCTTTGGTTCGTTCATTCTTGTAGCGCTCGACAATACCGGCCCCACCGACCTTGCGCAAATAATCCATGACTCCCGGCTCAAACTCGACCGTGTGACCGTCAGAATCGATTACCGGGTGCGTGAGATGTTTACGAACCTCCGCAGATTTCGACACTTGTGTAGCTGCCATACGCATCCCTCCTTACTGTAGGTTGATAGCGCGTCACAAGACCGCGATGCGCACAACCCTAGCCCAAGCGCGATGAGATGTCAGTAGGATGGACGGCCAACTGCTAACTCCCGACTTTCGTCTTTTGGGCTATAGTTTCAGCTTTGTCCCCGCTGAACTGGGTCTCAATACGAATGACCTTCCTCTCTTGCGTTGTTCGTCGTACGAACGCTTCGTGTTGTTCTTCCACCTCCGTGCCGGTTTTTGTTGCCGTTTGCTGTCAGACTGGAACGAAACGCGCCGGCGCGGTGAGCTGGTAATACAGTGACAGGTGTTGAGAAATTGCATCAACCGTAGCGTCGCGTTGATCACATGCTGTTTGTCGTTCGAGAATGGTGACGAGGATCCGTCGGTACCGGCGGCAGAGTTGCCAGGCGAGGTTGTGGTAGGACCAATCCCGGTAGCCAATGTATCGTTGCTCTAGCCCTCGGGCTTCGCGGAGCAGCTTGGTTGAATTATCTGCCCATCGGCGTAGGAGGGGCGGCAGTGTATCGTCAGTCACAACTTAAGACATCGGCAGTGTCAAATTCCCTCTCCCTGAGCGAGAGGGCTAGGGCTCATAAGGGTAGGTTTTTTATCCAAGCCACAATTGGCGCGGATTTCCCGTCCTGAGGAGCCGCGTGTTCGTCAGGCCCGCGCAGGCGGGCATCCAGGAGCTTCACCCCTGAACGATTGCGTATTCCCCCTGGATTCCCGCATTCGCGGGCATGACGTCCCTTGAGTTATCCATCAAAACTTTCTGGACTATCTACTAGGGTTCTCCCTTCCCAATCCCTAAACCCTCATTCCCAAGTCCTAGATCCGCACGGCGAAGCCGAAGTCTGTTTTCTCAAAGCGTTGGATCTCGCCCGGCGACAGCAAACGAAGATCTTTGAGCTGCGTACCACGATGAGTCTCGGTCGACTGTGGCTACAGCAAGGAAAGAAAAAAGAAGCACACTGCTTGCTCAGCGAAATCTACAATTGGTTTACCGAAGGGGGCGACATCGCGGATCTACGTGAGGCGAAGGCACTCTTAGAAAGTGTTTTTTAATTCGTATTTTCCGTCGTCACCATCCGCAGCGTGCGCCGGATACTGGCCAAGTACACCATAGCGTCACTGGAAACGGTGGTATGTTCGAAGTCCCGACACAAGC
>Ga0194131_10006559_pt1 | contig 16119 bp, 15 predicted proteins | sample TA2KigO120mmetaG_FD_148631 | JGI IMG/M metagenome (GOLD analysis project Ga0194131, IMG submission 148631) | Freshwater microbial communities from Lake Tanganyika, Tanzania - TA2015053 Kigoma Offshore 120m | ecosystem: Environmental > Aquatic > Freshwater > Lake | place: Tanzania: Lake... | reverse complement strand
CACCTGATCATCTTCGAACGAAGCAGCCGGACCTGGGACGAAAAAGTGTACCGGAACTCCCGCGAGGTGAACGGCCGGATCATCGGTGTCTGGGGAATGTAGAGATGCGCTTCTTTAACACCGAAGGCCCCGTCAAGGAAAATCTCCACTACGTGCTCCCACCGCTGGACAGGATCAGCCTTCAGCAGGTCCTGTCGCTGATCGATTCGCAGCGCTACTTCCTTCTCCATGCTCCGCGGCAGACCGGCAAGACGACGGTTCTGCTGGCCCTGGCAAGGCACCTCAACCAGACAGGCCGCTATCGGGCGGTGTGCACCAACGTCGAAGCGGGGCAGGCTCACCGGGAGGATGTCGCCGCCGCCACTCGCGTGATCCTGCGGGCGATTGGGAGCTCAGCGATTACGCAGCTCAAGGACAGATTTCCCACGGAGCGGGCCAGGGAGATGCTGGGCGCGGAAGGTGATTTGTCCGGCGCAATCGGGGAGATTCTTGCGGATTGGTCCGGTCAGGATGTCCGGCCGCTGGTGGTGTTCCTGGACGAAGTCGACGCCCTGATCGGTGATACGCTGCTCTCGCTGCTACGGCAGCTTCGCGCTGGCTACCCGGACCGCCCGGAGCGGTTTCCACAGTCGGTGGCCCTGTGTGGAGTGCGTGACATCCAAGACTACCGGATTCACTCCGCCCGGGAAAACGCCGTCATCGCCGGCGGCTCGGCATTCAACATCAAAGCGGAGTCACTGCGGCTCGGCGATTTCACCGCCGTGGACATTCGAACGCTCTACATGCAGCACACCGCGGAGACGGGACAGGTGTTCGAAGAGCCGGTCTTCGACCGGGTTTGGGAATTGACCCAGGGCCAGCCGTGGCTGGTCAACGCACTCGCACACGAGGTGACCAGCCGGATGCCGGAATTCGCTGATCCAGCCCACCCCATCACCATGGATGCGATCGACGAAGCCAAGGAGCGACTCATCGTCCGCAAAGTCACCCACATCGACCAACTCGCCGACAAGCTTCGAGAGGAGCGGGTGCGGCGCGTAGTCCAGCCGATTCTCGATGGTGCTGACGCATCCCAGGGGGCCGCCTCAACCGACGACATGAGCTACACAATCGACCTCGGGCTGGTCCGCAAGACGCGAGCCGGGCTGCACATCGCCAACCCAATCTACCGCGAGGTAATCCCACGCTACCTCACCGAGGCCGCCACCACGAACCTCAGCTCTGTCCTGCCCGCCACGGCCTGGTACGTGGACCCGGCGTCCGGCCAGCTCGATATCGAGAAACTCCTGGAGAACTTCCAGCAGTTCTTCCGTGAAAACTCCGAGCACTGGGAGGGACGGTTCGACTACCAGGAGTCCGGACCCCAATTGCTGCTGCAAGCCTTTCTCCAGCGCATCATCAACGGGGGCGGATACATCGAACGCGAGTACGGACTCGGACGCATGCGGACCGACCTGCTGATCCGTTGGAAGCACGCCGCCGGTGAACAGCGCGCCGTGATCGAGGTCAAGGTGAGCCGCGGCGTGACCACGGAAAAGCTGCTCGATCAGGGCCTGACACAGACCGCCGAATACCTGGACCGTGTCGGCGCCGCCGAAGGACATCTGATCATCTTCGAGCGCAGCAGCCGGACCTGGGACGAAAAGGTCTACCGCTTCTCCCGCCAGACCGCCGGACGCGACATCCACGTGTGGGGGATGTGAGGCAAGCGAAGGCCGCTTGCCAACATGTAGAATAGGGTTACCAGTCACGCTCCACCGCCCGGCTCTCCGGGCGGTTTTCATCGAAAGGACCCAAGTTGACTCCCACGGATGTTCGGGATCCGAACTATTTCCATAAAGTTGTAGATTGCCAATGGGCATGCCCGGCGCACACGAACGTTCCGGAGTACATTCGCTTGATCGCCCAGGGCAAGTACACCGAGTCGTACCTGCTGAACCGGAAGTCGAACGTATTCCCCGGCATCCTCGGACGCACCTGCGACCGCCCCTGTGAACCGGCTTGCCGCCGCACCCGCGTGGAAGAAAAGCCTGTGGCGATCTGCCGCCTCAAGCGCGTTGCGGCCGACCTCAAAGGCGAGTACAAGCAGTTCCTGCCCACCGCTCCTGAAACCAAGAACGGTAAGCGCGTCGCACTGATCGGCGCGGGTCCGGCGTCACTGACTGTCGCCAACGACCTGATGCCGCTCGGCTATTCCGTCACTCTGTTCGAAAAGCAGGACAAGCCCGGCGGATTGATGCGGAGCAACATCCCGTCGTTCCGGCTTCCGGAGAGCGTGCTGCAGGAGGAGTGCGACGACATTCTCGAGATGGGCGTCGATGTGCGGTACAACTCGCCCGTCACCAGCATGAGGGACCTGCTCGGCCAGGGCTACGACGCCGTCTTCGTCGGCACCGGAGCCCCACGCGGCAAGGACCTCGACATTCCCGGCCGCCACGACACGGACCGCATTCACATCGGGATCGACTGGCTGGAATCGGTTGCGTTTGGACACATCGACAAGATCGGCGAGAAGGTGCTGATCATCGGCGTCGGCAACACGGCCATGGACTGCTGCCGGACCTCGCGCCGCCTCGGCGGCAACGATATCAAGGTGATGGCGCGGCGTCCGCGGGCCTACTTCAAAGCGTCCCCATGGGAGCTTGAAGACGCCGAAGAAGAGCAAGTCGAAATCGTGATCAACCACGCGCCCAAGCGGTTCGTGATCGAGGACGGCAGGCTCGTGGGCATGGAGTTCGAGCGGCTCGAATGGGACGCCAAAGCCCGCAACTCGAGGGTGCTTGAGACCGTGATTCTGCCCTGCGAAGACGTGATCCTGGCGATCGGCCAGGAGAACGCCTTCCCCTGGATCGAGCGGGAAATCGGCATCGAGTTCGACAAGTGGGACATGCCCAAGGTCGACGAAACGACGTTTGAGTCAACCCGCCCCGGTGTGTTCTTCGGCGGCGATTCCGCGTTCGGACCCAAGAACATCATCTGGGCCGTCGAACACGGACACCAGGCGGCCATCTCGATTCACAATCATTGCATGGGCGTCCCCGTCACCAGCCGCCCTCCGCAGGGGCTGAACATTGTGAGCCAGAAGATGGGTCTTAGTGAGTGGAGCTACCACAACGACTACAATCCGTCGAAGCGCCAGAAGATGGTGCACGTCGATTTGACCGAGCGCTTCCAGAAGCTCAACATCGAAGTGGAGCTCGGGTTCGATCCCGAGCAGACGGCGCGCGAAGTCCAGCGCTGCCTCAACTGTGACATCCAGACCGTGTTCACCGCCAAGCGTTGCATCGAATGCGACGCTTGCATCGACATCTGCCCCGTGCAGTGTCTCACCATCACGCGCAACGGCGGCGAGGAGGATCTGCGGGGGCGGCTGTCGGCTCCGGCGATCAACCTGACCCAGGCGCTTTATGTCTCCGATGCGCTGCCCCAGACCAGCCGCATCATGGCCAAGGACGAAGACGTGTGTGTCCACTGCGGGCTGTGCGCCGAGCGCTGCCCGACCGCTGCCTGGGACATGCAGAAGTCCGACGTTCTCATTCCATTCGCAGGAATCTCAGTGTGCACCAACTCCTACGCGACCGTGTAAACGACTTCGCCTTCAAATTGGCGAACGTCAACGGCACCGGTTCCGCCAGCGCGAATGGCCTGATCATGCAGGCCATTTTCCGCATGGGCATCCCGGTGTCCGGAAAGAATCTGTTCCCGTCCAACATTCAGGGACTGCCCACCTGGTACGAGATCCGCGTGAACCGCGAGGGACACACCGCGCGGGCCCTCGAGTACGACCTGATGGTGGCGATGAATGCGCAGACCTACGCGCGCGACGTGAAGGAGGTCCGCTCCGGAGGGTTCCTCCTGTACGACTCGTCGTGGCCGCTCGACTCGCACCTGATCCGCGACGACGTCAACTACGTCGGTGTCCCGCTGGCGCGCATGTGCGGTGAGCATTTCCAGGATTCCCGCGAGCGGATCCTGATGAAGAACATCGCCTATGCGGGCTCCCTGGTGGCGCTGCTCGACATCGACATGCACCTCATCGAGCAGTTGCTGGAGGAGAAGTTCTCGGCCAAGCCGTCGCTGCGCGAGTCCAATCACAAGTCGGTGATGATCGGCTACGAGTACGCGAAGAAGCATTTCGACTGCCCGCTCCCGTTCCACCTGGCCAAGATGGACGGCAACCAGGGCAAGATCCTGATCGACGGCAACACGGCCACCGCGCTCGGCGCCGTTTACGCCGGGGCGACGGTCGCCGCCTGGTATCCGATCACACCGGCCACATCGGTCATGGATGCCTTCACCCGCTTCTGCGCCAAGTACCGGCGCGACAAGGAGACTGGCGCCAACAACTACTGCATCATCCAGGCCGAAGATGAGCTGGCGGCGATCGGCATGGTGATCGGCGCTTCGTGGAACGGCGCGCGCGCCTTCACGTCCACCTCAGGCCCGGGCGTGTCGCTGATGAATGAGCTGCTCGGGCTCGCCTACTACGCGGAGATCCCGGCGGTGCTGGTCGACGTGCAGCGGGTCGGTCCCTCGACCGGAATGCCCACCCGCACCCAGCAAGGCGACCTGATGGAGTGCGCCTATGCCTCCCATGGCGATACCAAACACATTCTGCTGATCCCCGCCGATCCGGCCGAGTGCTTCGACTTCGCGGTCAAGTCGTTCGATCTGGCAGAGAAATTCCAGACCCCCGTGATCATGCTGAGCGATCTCGACATCGGCATGAATGACTGGGTAGTCGACAAGATGGCCTGGGACGACAGCTATGTCCCCGACCGCGGGCGCGTGCTGACAGCCGAACAGCTTGAGCAGATGCCCAAGTACTTCCGCTATTCTCCTGAAGACGAAAACCACGTCGCGGCACGGACCCTTCCCGGTGTCCATCAGAAGGGCGCGTTCTTCATCCGTGGATCCGGCCACAACAAGTTGGGCGGATATACGGAGATCCCGGACGAGTACCAGGAAGTGATCGGCCGTCTGGCACGCAAGCACAAGGCGTCGGCCAAGTTCGTGCCTGCGCCGGTGATCGAGCGCCGCGAGGGCGCCGGGTTCGGCGTGATCACCACCGGCGGCTGCGACCGCGCCGTCCGCGAGGCGATGCAACTGCTCGCCAACCGCGGCATCAACGCGAACTACATGCGCATCCGTGGATTCCCGTTCGATGATCCGGTGGTGGATTTCATTGAGGAGCATCCGTTCTGCTTCGTTGTCGAGCAGAACCGCGACGCGCAGTTGAAGTCGCTGCTGCTGCTCGAAACCCCAGTCGCCAAGAACAAATTGAGATCGATCTGTGTGTACGGAGGATTCCCGTTGAGCGCCAACTCGGTGGTGGACCGGATTCTTTCCCAAGTGGAGGCCAAGTAGCCGTGCCCTCGATAGCCAAGCCCGTAGCCAAGCATCCCAGCCTGCAGCGGAACAAGCTCGACCTGACGATCCGCGATTACGAAGGGGCGATGTCGACCCTGTGCGCCGGTTGCGGCCACGACTCGATCACCGCGGCGATCGTCAAGGCGCTGTGGAAGATGTCGATCGAGCCCCACCGGATCGCCAAACTGAGCGGCATCGGCTGTTCCTCGAAGACGCCGACCTATTTCGTCAACGGCGCGCACGGATTCAACTCGGCGCACGGCCGCATGCCGTCGATCGCCGCAGGCGCCAGCGCGGCCAACCGCGACCTGGTCTACATTGGCGTCTCCGGCGACGGCGACTCGCTGTCGATCGGCCTGGGCCAGTTGTGCCATGCCATCCGCCGCAACGTGAAGATGGTCTACGTGATCGAGAACAATGGCGTCTACGGACTTACGAAAGGGCAGTTTTCCGCATCGACCGACATCGGATCCACCAGCAAGAAGGGCGATCCGAACCGCATGCCACCGATCGACCCCGTGACCATGGCATTGAGCATCGGGGCCACGTTCGTTGCGCGCAGCTTCTCAGGCGACAAGGATCAACTGGTGCCGGTCCTCGAAGCGGCGGTGGCGCACCGGGGCTTCGCGCTGATCGACGTGATCTCGCCTTGCGTGACGTTCAACGACCACAAGGGATCCACGAAGAGCTACCTGGCCTCGCGCCAGAGCATGGTGCGGCCGATCGAAACCGACTTTGTCCCGCCCGCCGAGGAGATCCTGGCGCAGATCGGGACCAATGGGGTCACGTCGGTGACGATGCACGACGGCAGTGTCCTGCGCTTCACCGCCGTGCCCAAGGACTACGATCCCACCGACCGCGGCAAGGTTTCGGCCTACCTGCGGGAGCGCGCGGCGGCGGGTGAGGTGGTGACGGGGCTGTTGTACGTCGACGAGTCCCAGCCGGACATGCATGAGATGAGCCAGACGGTGGCGACGCCGCTGGTGAACGTGCCGTATTCAAAGCTGTGTCCGGGGTCAGGAGCGCTGAGCAAGCTGCTCGACCAGTTCCGGTAGCGCCGGGGCAGCGATCCAACCCGGCTCCGCGTGTCCGCTGGACCGCCGGCTTCTCTATCCCCGCCAGGCGATGTCCCCCGGCACCGATGAGTTGGAGCCTACGGTCACCGGCAACTCGTGGGTGCGGATCAGTTGGGGGCCTTCAAGCTCAAAGGCAAACTGGCGTCCGTCCGGAGTCACCTCAACGGTGGATTCCAAAGCAGCGTCCCAGTGAAACGACGCCCCATCCGGGAAGACTCCATCGATTCCGAGCTTGCTTTCTCCCGCGGACTCAAGCGCTTTCAGAAGACCCTGCTGCTCGCTTGCGGTCAGGTCCCAAAATTGCTCTGCTCGCTGCTGCGCACAAAGATCCGCGACGGAGGCTTCACTGTCTAGAACGGTTACACGTTCGGTGGCGCCGGTCTGATTCCTCGTGTTCATAACCACACCGCACCGCGAAACGTGTACCAACGGATCTCACCGCGGTTCAATGAGATTCTCCCAACCTTCACTGTCCCACGCCAGAGGGTCCGCGTCGCCAGAGAATTCCTCGCGCGCCGGTGGGATCGCCCGGTAGATCGACGAATCGTCAGGCCGGAGGTTGGTGATCAACCGCAACAATCGGGCACGTTCGGGTGGCGGGAGGGCTTCCACGAGCGGCACAATCTCCTCCACCGTCAAACTGGATGCCATCGACCGGAGTGTACCACCGCCGAGTTGCTTCGCACCCGCCAGGCAATAAAGGCGCATTGATGGCAGCCTTACGGGGCCCCAGTGAAACCGAAGCCATCGGGTCCGGGTTTCAAGTCCGGCTCGACCCATTCCCGCCGGGCCTCCTCCGACTTCACCACGTCGAAGCTCCAGTACTCCCGGAAAATCCCACTGCGCCCAGCGAACCCAGCCACCGCGCTCCGCACCTGATCGATCCTCGCCATCGCCGGATCCAGCCCGCTCAAGTGGTGTGCCACCAGCCGGATCCACAACACCGTCAGGGACTCATGATATCCGCTCGACTCTGTGTTCTCACCGCCCACCGACACGTTGTAGCTCTTGATCCTGTCCCGGATCAGCGGCAGCGCTTCCCCGGGTGTCATGCGCGTCAGGTAGCCCGCCGCCATGGTGACATGCGCCGCGTGGGTCCACTCGGACTTCGGAAGCGTGTGCTGCTCTAACCGGCGCAAGAACTCATCCAGGTGCGCTTCTGATTCCAGCCAGCTCATCCCCAACTTTCATTATCGCCTCTTCCCGGCGCTATACTGAAGTTGAACCATCCCGTGGGGGAGTGGTGGAATGGCAGACACAGCAGACTCAAAATCTGCCGGGTGCACAACCCGTGAGGGTTCAAGTCCCTCCTCCCCCACCAATTGCATCTAAAGAACTATGGAAATCGTATCCGTTCTGCTTGTTCTCGGGCTGCTGCTGCTAATCACCCGCTCATCCGGCGGCGGTTGAGGACCGTCGTGGCCTGGCCGTGGGCCGGGCTCCTGCGGAAAATAGCAGCATTGGCGCAGTGGTTCCACATCCGCGAGGACAGCGCCTCGAGCATCCTCAGCCGGACCACTGGCTTCATCGCCGAGGCGGGCTTCACCCATTCGCTCACCCCGGCGCGGAACTGCACGTTCGGCTGCACCTATTGCTACGTCCCGACCATGCTCCTCTACGGCGGACTCAAGAAGGAGGACTGGCAGCGATGGGGCCAGTTCACCACTTTCAAGTCCAACGCGGCTGAGCTGCTCGCCCGCGCGGTCAGGGGCAATGAGCTGATCTACTGCTCGCCGCTCGTCGATCCCTATCAGCCAGCGGAAGCGGATGATCCCCACATGCCTGCAATCCTGGAGGCGCTCACCGCACGGCCACCCCGGCTGTTCGTGTTCCAGACGCGCGGACCACTGATCCTGCGCGACCTGCCGTTGATTGAGCGGCTCGCGACGCGCACCGATGTCCGGGTCAGTTTTTCGATCACCACCAATCGCGAGGATGTGCGCAGGCTGTACGAGCCTCACTGCGCGGCCTTCGCCGAGCGTCTGGACACCGTGCGCCGCCTGCGTGCCTCGGGAATCCGGACCTTCTCTACTCTGGCGCCGCTGCTGCCGTGCGACCCGGAGGAGCTTGCCGCCGCCGCTCTCGATGCGACCACGGAGAACCTGGTCGGCGATCCGTTCCACTCGCGGGTGGCCAAGCCCCACGGCGCCACCACCCGCAAGCAGGCGGAGAAGATCAGCGCGATCCACGGCTTTGGCGGGTGGCACGATCCGGAGTTCTACAACAGCGTGATCGAGCGGATCCGCACCGTGGCGCGAGCCGCTGGACGCGACTTCGGAGTTGGCCCGCCTGGATTCGGATGGCTGGCCGCTTAAAATCAGAATTGGAGCGAATGTTTGGCTGTCTATACCTGCTTTGACATGATCGCGGACTGCAAAGCAAACAAGTCCGAGGGCTGGACCTACCTGTCGAAGGTCTTCATCCCTCCGCTCGAATGGATGGTGAAGCGCTACGGTGGCGGCCAAGCGCATCTCGCAACCCTGCTCGCGTCGCTGAAGCCCTTCCCGCGCGAGATCGCCCCGATGGCCGAGCGTGAGTTCATCGCCGCGATCCGGCCCCACATCCTGGACTCCACCGGCTGGACGGGTGGCGAAGCGCAGACTCTCGCCCTCACCCAATTCGAAAGCGCCCTCACCGAACTGACTCCGCTCGAGCGCCAGCTCGTCTGGTTTGAAGTCCTTGGCTACAGCATCCCGGATGCGGCACGGCTGTGCCGGGTTTCCGCGGAAACCGCCACCAAGTCGCAGGACCGGGCGTCCGATCTCCTGCGCCAGTCGCTCGACCGCTGGGACCGCGCCATCGTCCGCGACAACGCCGCGATCCTCGCGCGAGAGGCTCGCGCCGCCGTGCCCGGCGAGCCCGTGCCGTTCCGCGGATACCTCGACATTATCGACGGCCGCATGACCTGGTCGAACCGCATGACGGTGGAGCGCAGTCTCTCGGCGAGCTGGTTCGAGGTGGACCACTTCTGCCGCGTACGCGAAGCCGATGCCGCCATGCGCGACACCAAGCCATTGACCGATGAGCAATCGGCCCCGTACGTGGAGCGGTTCGGAGTCCGCCTTCCCAAACCCTCATTGTGGAAACGTGTGATCGCGGCGCGGTAACCTGTTGGGGATATGGCCAAGAGCCCCGCAACATACGACGACGTCAACCTCATCCTGCGGTTGTACGATTGCAGACGAGAGGAGCGGCTGCGCGCCGCCCGCGCCTGGTTTAGCGAGAAGTTCCACCCACAGACCATGGACGAGCTCCAGACTCTGTGCCCGCCCGGCTCGGCGGAGAATGCTTCTCTGCGAATGGTGGTGTCGCACTGGGACATGGTTGCTTCCTTTATCACCAGTGGAGTGCTCAACCCGGATCTGTTTTTCGAGAGCGGGCGCGAACTGCTTCAGTGCTGGATGCAGATCGAGGCGTTCGTCCCGCCGCTCCGCGCGCTGTTCGGCGAGCCGATGATGTTCCACAACCTCGAGAAGGTCGCCAAGCAGTACGCCGATTGGCTCAACGCCCGCGCGCCCGGCTCCTATGAGGCATTCGCGGCGGCGATCCGGAAGATGCGCTGATCTCCTCCCGCCTGTTCGATCCGGATCCAGACCGCATCGGCGGGCCACAGTTCCGGGAAGCGCTCGCCCCACTCGATCACGGTGAGCGCATCCCGGTCCATCAGTTCCTCAAGACCAAGCGTGGCTGCCTGCGCCGGAGTCTCCAGCCGGTACAGATCGACGTGGTAGACCCGCGGTGGATCCCCGTATTCATGGATCAGCGTGAAGGTCGGGCTCGACACCTCCTCGACGCTCGCCGCGCCGCGTCCTTCGGCGATCCCTTTGGTGAGCGCCGTCTTCCCCGCGCCGAGATTCCCGCTCAGCAGCACCACGCCGCGCGGTGGCAGGACCTCGCGCGCCAGTAGGCGTCCCAGCTCGATGGTCTCCTCTTCGCTTTGGGTCGTGTAGGTCACCGCAATTGCCCGATCGCCGCGGGCAGGAATCGCAACAGGTCGGTCGCGATCACCGGTTTCTCGCCCAACTCCGCGGCTGCCAAGTCGCCGCTCCGGCCGTGGAGCCATACGGCGGCCAGCACTGCGTGTGTGAGGTCGTCCGGAAACTGCGCGGCCAGCCCGGCGATCAGCCCCGTGAGGATGTCACCAGATCCACCGGTGGCCATCGCTGGGCCACCTGTCGGGTTGACGAAGACCATCCCGTCGGGCAGCGCCACCAGCGTGTTGCGGCCCTTGAGCACGAGCATCAAATCGTGGCTCGACGCAAACTCACGCGCGACTCCGGTCCGGTCGCGCTGGATCTCCGCCGTCAGTCTTGCCGCCAGCCGCGACATCTCACCCGGGTGCGGCGTCAGGATCAGCCGCTTGCCCTTCGGCAGCTTCTTGCCAGCGAGCAGGTTGAGTGCATCGGCGTCAAGCACCACGGGCTGTTCCGCGTCCTGAACCAATTGCGCGAGCCACGGAGCATTCGACCCCAACCCAGGACCTACCGCCAGCACCGTCTTATTCGCGGTCTGGAAGTGGCCGAGCGGCTCGGTCATCAGCTCCGGTGCGAATCCAGCGTGCGAGGAAGCAGCCACGCTGACGAGTCCGGCTCCCGCCCGCAGCGCTGCGATCCCGGCCATGCCTGCCGCGCCCGTCTTGCCCGGAGCTCCACCGATCACCAGCACGTGTCCAAAGTCACCCTTGTGGGCGGTCACGGCCCGCGGTGCGAACAGCGGCCGGATCAGATCCGGTGTGATTACGGCCAGCCGCGTGCGAAGCAGCTCCGGCGGCGTCCCGATCGGCGACACGCGGACTTCGCCGCACGCCGACGCGTTCGGCTCCAGAAAGTGCGCCGGCTGCGGCGAGGTGAACGTCACCGTCGCATCCGCCCGGACGTGCCGCCACGGGGTCACCGGCTCGTCACTCGCCATTCCGGAGGGGAGGTCGACAGCGACCACCTTGGCCAGTGGAAATCCACTGTTGATCAGATCGATCAGCTCCGCGAACGGTTCCCGCGGCGGACCATTCAACCCGGTCCCGAGCAGCGCGTCGACCACCAGTGTGGCGGCACGCATCACGGGTGTCAGCTCGCTCGCCACCGGACATCCACAGGCCCGAAGCGTCGCAATGTTCGCGGGTGGATCGGCCGCCAGCACGACATCAAGGCTGCGCGGCTGGAAGCGGGTATGGAGCTGGCGCGCCACCACCAACCCATCGCCGCCATTGTTGCCCTTCCCGCACAGGACCACGATCCGGTGCGCAGAAAGCGGCCCGAAGCGCTCCTCCAGGAACTCGACAACGCGCTGTCCGGCGTTCTCCATCAACACCGGATCCGGGATACCCAACTCGACGGTGCGCCGGTCCGCTTCACGCATTTCGGCGGCGGTCAGGATGTACATGGATCATCAGGCCTCAGGCCTGACCAGCTTAGCGCAGAGTAAGGGATACCGAGGGGGAATTCCCAACGCGGTTCGTCACCACGACCGAAACCGACTGAACCGTGTCGGAGAGCTGGGTCACGGTCTTCAAATCGCCTGCGAGCGTCAGCGGAATCGACGCGGTGAACAGGCTTCCGAAGCCCGCGGAGGCCTGGCCGTTGTAGTAGCCGAGGAACGCGCCTTCAACCGGCAGCGTGACCTGTGTGGTTGACACGGTTTCTCCAGTGGCGGGCGTGAAGTTCAACTGGATCTGCGTGATGTTTCGCGAGGTCGCGTATCCGCTCACGAGGATGGTGAGTGTGTTGGCGGTCTTGGCTCCCAATGCCACACTCAAGATGCGCGGTGCGCCCGCGGCAACCGTCAGATTCGCGGCAGGAGGCGTGGCGGGCGTCAGGTTGATTCCGCCGTCCGTGGTTGCGATCGACGGGGTCAGCGTGATTGTACCCGCGACGCTGCCGGTCTGGATGCGCACCTGATTGGCGTTATTCGCGAAGATGGCGCGCGTCGTGTTGGCGGGAATCGTGTAGGTTACCGTGCGGCCGCCCGTGGCGAATTGAACAGCGGGATCGTTCGAGAAGACATCAGAATTGAAAGTCAGCGTGACCGTCCCTGACAGCGGAAGCGGATAGGCGCGCTCGAGGAGGAGGCCGACGGCGGGCTGCTGCAGCGCCTCTTGAGCGCCGGTTGCACCGTCGAAGCGGAGGCCCGGCAGCGGCGGAGGCGCGTTGCCGGCACCCGACAGCGTGAAGGTCGCGTTGTCCACGCGGAGGGTTGCGTTTGAAGTTCCCAGCACGTTTGGCGAGAACGTGACGTCAAAGGCCACGCTCTGGTTCGGATTCAGCGTCGCTGGCAAGCCCGGTAGCGTCCCTAGTGTGAACTGGGTGGAAGGCGCGGCCAGTCCGATCGAGGACACGGTAGTCTGCGCGGTTCCCGTGTTCGCGATCACGAACCGGAGCTGGCTGGTGGCGCCAACCGCGGCGGGCGTGAAGATCACGGATCCGGCGGTCGCGACCGTAGTTGTCACGTTGTTCGCCACGTACGAATACGTCAGCGTAGCGCCGAGCCCATTCCCCGAGAGTTCGAAATCATCGGTGCCGATCCGCAACCGGCCGAGATGCCGTCCAGGAGCGGGAGGCCCGAAGTTGATCGTGAATCCGAAGGTCTGGCCGGGCGGAACCACCAGCGGGAGCAGCGGAACCTCAGTCAGTGAAAACGCCGCGCCCGTGGCGCTGATCACTGCGATGCGGCCGTCGGCGTTCCCAGTGTTCTGGAAGCGCACCACCAAGGTGGTCTTGTCGCCGGTTACCTGGGCGTCGGGCAATGTCAGCATCGCGTTCGGGAGGAGCGGCCCCCCGGCGGTCTGGTAGGAAAACCGCGCGCCGGTCCCCGATCCGGTGAGCCGGAACGTTACGCGCCGGTCACCCGTTTCGATGGTGACGGTTCCGGTGGCCTCATCAAGAGCCCTGGCCGTGAACTGGACCACAAATCGGATTTCGCGGTTGGGGTCAACGGCGGTACCTCCGAGCGGCACCCCGACGGATTGAAAGCTGTCACCGGTCACCGAGGCGCTGTTGAACACGCCCGGCGTGGTGCCTCGGTTCGTGATGACGAACGTGGCGTTCGCGCTCGCATCCAACGGTGTCGCAGGGTAGGCGACGCTGGCGCCATCCACAAGGTTCACCGCATTGCCGCCAGGCGGGATCACGGAGAACGTCAACTCGGGTGCGGAGCCCTGGAAGGTGAGACTTACGGTCACGGTCGCTGTCCCAACGGTGTAGTTCACCGCAACACGGGCTTGGTTGCGTCCGCTGTTGGTGGCTCGGTAGGACACTTGGAATCCGAACACCTGTTGTGGTGCCACCGACAGAGGTGTCTCCGGCACTCCGCTCAAGGTAAAGTCGGTGGACCCCGACATCTGAATGAAGTTGATCTGTGGGGTGGTGGTGCCCCGGTTGGTGAACACCACGGAGGCAGCGGCGCTCTGTCCGATACCGCCCGTCACCATGTTGATGGTGGCGCCGTCGGCCACGTCGGCCGCCGAGTCGGGGAGCGTCACACGGATCCCGATGTTGGCCGTGTTGGCCGGAGTTGCCTGCCCGAAGACCAGACCAGAAAGGGTGAGGAGAGCGGTTGCGAGTCGTTGAGTCATCTGCATTCTGATTTAGTCCTCCCGGGAAGCAGCGGCGGCGGGAACGAAGAAGACGGCCGGCTCAGATCCGAGCTGGAGAATCTGGACCGGGTCCGTGGCCGAATCGCGGATATTCAAGCGGTAGAGTCCGCGCGCGAAGCGGTCCAGCCGCGCGGGAACGAAGTCGAGTTCGAGGCTGTACTGGGTTTCCCCGGTCGACAGGCTCATCGCCACCAGCTTGCGGCCAGCGTCGGCGATCAGCAAGGATCCGTTGTCGGCCGCCACCGCCACCGGCGCGCCGACTCCGGCGGCCTCGTTGGCAATCAGTGCGATCTCGGGAGCCGAAGCGAAGTTGCGGACGGCGAGGACTTCCTTCCGGGCCAGGTCCGCCACGTACAGAGTCCCGCCGGAGATTGCCAGCCCTTCCGGCTCATCCGCGGGGACGATCAGCCGGCTCCCCTCAGAGTTCAGCACGAAGACGCCGCCCTTGGCTCCGGCAGCCACGCCGCGTCCGGACACGGCCAGCGAAATCGCATCGCCTTCGAATCGAGCCAGCGGCGACTGCTCGGGCTGCGTGTCGAGGTTGATCCACAACCGGATCGATCGCGACTCTACCGCCACCGAGTGCGAGTCCGCGCTCCAGGCCACTTCTCCGGTCACTCCTTCGGCGGCGCCCAAGCGGACCGCCCCGCCACCGGATTTCAGGAGCATCAATTCCGCGCCCTGGCGAACGACGGCGAAGTTCCCGTCCGGCGAAATGGAGCCTTCATCCCCCTCCGCGAGGCTCGATCCCAGATATGCCGCGCCTGGAACTCCAGCGATCACGCGGACCGCCTTTGCCTGTTCATCAAACACCAGTCCCGAAACCGGGCCGGAAAGCTCTTGCGCGCCCAGCACGCCCGCCGCGACGACAGCGGCGATCATCAGTTTTCTCGGATACATTACGGAATCCTTTTTCATCCAGCTCTAGCGCGGACCGCCCACCGTTACGGCTCCCGGGGTGATCGTTACGGGATTCGACGCTGCCGCCACCGCCGCGGGACTGTCTCCACCCACCGAAGCTGCGATGATGCCGCCCGCAATGGCCGCACCGCCGATGATCGCCACAGGCTTCCACCAGCCGCGCTTCTTCGCATCCGCGGTTCCGGAAGACCCGGTTCCCACGATATTCGCCTGGGCAACGATCACCGACCCATTCTCGGATCCGGACGTCGCCGTTACCTTGATGTTGAACCGGCCGGCTTCGTCGTTTGGCGCGTAACCGGTCACGGTCGCGCGGCCGTTTTGATCGGTCCGGACCGTCTGGGTTTTCAGCCAGCCATTGAACGAGCCAGAAGGACCGACCATCGGCAACTGGAACACAACTTCGGCGCCGTTCACCGGCTTGTCCGAGGCGTCCTTCACCTCGACCACGGGCGCGGTGGCCGTCCGGCTGCGGATGTTGTTCTTGGCGCCTTCGCCCTCGATCACCGAAACTTTCAAGGTTCCTTTCGAGGTGTCAACAAGCTTGTTCGGCTGCTGGGCCGGCGCTATCAGAGCGAAGGCGAGCGCTGAACAGATGAATCGGGAAAATGACAAGTCTGCCTCCTGCGGGCCGGGTCTTGGGGGATGGTTCGAACCTGTGGCGGTGGTGGGATACGAATCCTTAAGAATACACCATTGCCCTTGCAGGCGAAGTGGTTACGACGCCCGGCTGGGCCAAAATGTTACTACCGCTCCGGGTGCAAGATCGGTTATGATGGAGGCGTGGTTTCCCGTCGAGACCAGGTGAGGTGCGAGAGTGGTTGAATCGGGCGGTCTCGAAAACCGTTGTACCCTTGCGGGTACCGTGGGTTCGAATCCCACCCTCACCGCCAGTTTCGCCAGGATCCTGCAGTTGTTGAAATCGCTCTGGCTTTGCGGCCGGGCAAAGGAGCTTCCTTGGCGCGCGTAGTTATACGCATCCAATGGCAAAAGCAGGTTTCTGACAGTGACGCCTATTTTCCGGCCAGAATCAGACCCCCACAATCGGGGATCCCTGGTCTAGGAGCCTGTCCGAGAATTGACGGGCGAACGCTCATCGCCGCCGGTCGAAGTGTGGTTGTTGCGTAGCACGATTTTTCGTTGCCAGGCTGCCGGAACGCCTTG
>Ga0194131_10006558_pt1 | contig 16120 bp, 13 predicted proteins | sample TA2KigO120mmetaG_FD_148631 | JGI IMG/M metagenome (GOLD analysis project Ga0194131, IMG submission 148631) | Freshwater microbial communities from Lake Tanganyika, Tanzania - TA2015053 Kigoma Offshore 120m | ecosystem: Environmental > Aquatic > Freshwater > Lake | place: Tanzania: Lake... | reverse complement strand
GTTCGGCGCGGGCCTCCCGGCGACCGAGGGCATGGCGTCGCTCGGGACGTTCGCCGAGATCGCCGAGATGATCCGCCTGTTCGGGCGCGAGGTCATCCCCGCCTTCGGCTGAGCGCGGCTCGGGTCGGGCTCAGCGGCCGCGGACCATCCCGCCGTCGACGGTGTAGAGCTGACCGCTGATCCACGAGCCCTGGTCGGAGCAGAGATAGACGGTCATCCAGGCGATGTCCTCGCCCGCGCCGGCGCGGCCGAGCGGGATCTGGTGGGCGATCGTCGCGTCCCAGCGCTCCCCGCGGCCCATGTCGTCGAGGCGGTAGGTGTCGACGATCCCCGGGCAGATCGCGTTGACGCGGATCTGCTCGGGCCCGAGCTCCTCGGCCATCGCGCTGGTGAGCGCGTGGATGCCGGCCTTCGACGCCGAGTATGCCGCGGTGCGGGCGGCCAAGAGCTTCCCGGCGACCGACGAGATGTTGACGATGCTGCCGCCCTCGCCCTGGTCGACCAGGGCCCTGCCGAACGCCCGGCTCATGAGGAACGTGCCGTCGAGGTTGACGCGCAGCACGGTGTTCCACACGTCGACGGGGAGGTCGATCACCGGGACCCGGTCCTCGCCGCGCGCGGCACCCGCGTTGTTGACCACGATGTCGACCCGCCCGAGCTCGTCGAGCGTGCGGGCGACGAGGCGGTCGACCGCGTCGGCGTCGGCGACGTCGCTGACCACGGGGATCGCGCGCCGGCCGAGGGCGCGGACCTCGTCGGCGACCGAGTCGATGTCGCGCCAGCCCGCCGCCCGCTCGTCGTCGGGGTAGCGCTCGGGCGGCCGCCCGGTGCCGGTGAGCACCACGTCGCAGCCGGCCCGGGCCAGCTCGACGGCGATCGGCCGACCGATCGACCGCATGCGTCCGGCGCCGGTGACCACGGCGACCTTGCCTTCGAGCCCGGTGAGGAGGAGTCCGCTCATGACGGGAGTATGCCTCCCGGCGCACATTCGGGGAGAAGGGCGGCTACAGGCGCGCGGCGTGGGTCGAACAGACGGCGTAGGCCCACCAACGTTGTTGAATCCGCCGCGCATGTAGGCTCACCCTGGTCCGCCCCGGGGTTGGAATTCGATGCAGCGGTCGGCGGGACGAGGCTCACGAGAAGGGGTCGAGACCGTGTCGCGACGCCTCTTGGCCGTCGCCGTGTTGGCGGGGGCATTCGGCCTGCTCGCGGGTTCGACCGCGTCGAGCGCGCTTGACGTGGCGAAGAACCCCCGCCCGATGTCGGCGTCTGACGTGTGCGCGGCGCCGCCCAGCGATCCTGCGCCCGGGACCGCGGAATGGCGTGACCGCGAGGTCGTGAACCTCGACTGCATGCGACAGGGTTCCGAGGACGCACTGGCGAATCCCGAATACGTGGCGGCCTTCGACGCGATGCGCACGGAGTGGGCTCAGGAGCCGGGTCACGGGGCCGAGGTGCGCGGCGACCCGTTGCGCCACCCGGCGACTCGGTGGGACGGCGTCCGCGGCCGCCACCAGCAGGTGTGGATCGCCACCCTTGGTGGCGGCCGGATGTCGGCCGAGCTGTTCGCCCCCCTCGGCCCTTGTCGTGGCAAGTGCCCGAGACTGCCGCAGGGGCTGCGCCGGGAGCAGCCGCCGTACCCCGTCATCGTCCTCCTCCACGGCGGCGGCGCAGCCAAGGAGATGTTCTGGAACACAGCGGAGGTCGTCGCCGAGCACGGCTACCTCGTCCTCGTCGTCGATGCCAACTTCGATCCGATCGCAGGAGGCAAACCACCCGACCCGCCACCCGACGAGCCGGGCTTTCTGTTCGCAGCCCGCAACGCTCTCGACTACGCGCTCGCGACGCCCGAACGCGAGACCGCCGCAGGCGAACACAACCCTTGGTGGAAGCTCGCGGAGACCGAGCGCGTGGGGCTCATCGGTTCGTCGCTGGGAGCGGTGACGCTCGACTACCTCGGACAGATCGACGAGCGTGTCGACACCATCGTGGCTTACGACAGCTGCGAGTACGTGCTCGAAGCACTCGGCGCAGCCGGGCCGGATGTTTCGAGCATCAGTCCGAACGGGGGCGGATGCCGGAGTCGACCCGCGCCTCTCACGCCGGAACAGCTCCGCACATCGCGCCTCGGGTTCAACGCCGACTACCACACGCCAGCGGACACCCCACGAAGCAGCCCGCCCGATCCACACCACAAAGACGAATACACGCGAGCGCTGGTCGCGCAGGGCATCGATGCGATGCAGGTCGCGGTCCGGGCAAGCGCGCACGCCGATGTGGCCGACGATCAACCGGGAGCGACACGGGCCACATCGCAGTCGCGTCATGGCCAAGCCGCGATGAACTACTACACGCTCGCGTGGCTCGACTATCAGCTCCGGGGAGGCGAGCTAGCCGCCCGCGTGCGGGCGTGCCGGCGGCTCACGGCATCGACCTTCGATGACTTCGCCGACGCCTATCAGATCGGGACCGGTCGGTACGAGCCTCGTATCGGGAACGTCCCGGAGACCATCGGCGGGCTGCCTGTCCCGGCGCGACTCTCCTACCTGTTCGCGTCGTCACTGTTTCTCGACAACGGGAACGTGAACGTCGCGGACCTGCACGTGACGACACCGCGATCCGCGTGCACCAAGTTGTCATGACACCGTTGACAGAGCCGTGACCCGCGAAAGCGCCGACACGCACCCAATCAGACCCGAGAATCACGGTCTGGGGCGGTGAATGAGGGAGTATCGGACCACCACGCGAGATGGCCCTGACCAGGGTGTTTCCGTAGGTCAGGGCCAACTTCTGGGTGGCGCCCTCGGCAGGACTCGAACCTGCGCACACGGCTCCGGAGGCCGATGCTCTATCCGCTGAGCTACGAGGGCGGGGAGATGCAGAGTAGTGGCTTGCCGACCCCACGGCCCGGGCCGGCCCGAGGGGCCGGAGGGTGGACCTACCCGGAGCGGTGCGACGCGCGCAGGTCGGCCTCGGGAACCCACCAGGTGTGGTAGCCGGTCGGCACCCGAACCGGGACCGAGAGCCGGCACACCGGCTCGTCGCCCACCCGCGCGGCATCGAGCACGTGCACTTCCGACTCGCCGGTCGCCTCGTGCACGACGAAGGTGACGAGGTACCCCGCGTCCTCGGCGGTGCTCCCCTGCCTGGGGCAGAAGACCGTCTCGCCGCCGTACCAGCCGTCGGGCCAGGGGTGGCTGGCGGTGGTGTCGGTCGCGAGGTCGTGGCGGATGACCGCGTCGAACGCGAGGGTCTCGAGCGGGGCGAAGCGCATCAGGTACGTGTAGCGGGTCGGCCGACCGGTACGGCGGACGTCGATCTTGGGGAACTCGGCGATCTCGTCGTTGATCCGTCGCTTGGTGATGGTGTTCGAGTCGAGGTGGAAGACCCATTCGGTCAGGTACGGCTCGAGGCGCAGCATCGCGATCTCCGGGGCGGCGCGGCGGTCCCCGGGTGAGTCGGGGTCGTCGACGAGCGGGTCGGAGATCTCGCAACCGATCAACCGCACGATGCCGTCTTCCTGCCATGCGTTGGCCACGTGGTACATGAAGCACGGGTCGGTCTCGAACCAGGTCGTGTCGTCGGCGGTCCCGGAGCGGGGAACGAGCCCGAATCGCGAGGCCCGATCCCGATGGAAGCGGAGCCGGTTGGCAGTGGCCGTCGTCTCCCACATGAAGGGGAAGTCGAACACGATGGCGTAGTCGTCGGTGAAGGCGAGATCGTGTTGGAGCCGCGGGCCGCCGACGTCGATGCTCTCGCTCCGCACGACCCGACCGTCGGGTGCGACGACACCGAGGGTGAGATAGGGCGGGATCGGGTCGAAGTCGATGAACAGCAGCTCACCGGTCGCGGTGTCGACCTTGGGGTGCGCGGCGATGTGGGACGTGAGCGTGCCGGCGAAGTCCTCGGTGCCGAGCGTCTCCAGGTCGGGCAGTGAGACGCGGTACGCGTCGCCGCCGAGCCACCACAGCGCGAGCAGCTCGCCGTTGAACCAGACGAGGTCGGTGTTGGCGGTGTCCTTGAACACCTGCGGGAAGCGGGAGAGATCGGGCGGCTCGAGGATGCCCGTCCACAGCGCGGCGCCGGCCTCACGTTCGGCTTCGAAGCCCGTGGTCGTCACCCAGCGGTTGCGGTAGCGGGCGCCGTCGGCGGTGAAGTGGACGGCGTGGATCATCCCGTCACCGTCGAACCAGTGGTACCGACCCTCCGGCGCGAAGCGCGGGTTGCTGCCGTTGCGCACGAACACGCCGCGGAGATCGTCGGGGATCGCACCGGCGACCACTTCCAGGTCGAGGTCGTGCTCCTCGGCCGTCGGGGCGTAGTTCCCGGCGAGGTAGGGGGATCGGGTCACGGGCTGGGCCGAGGTCATGGACGGGCTCCTTGGGCCACGGAGGGCGCAACGGCGCACCGTCCGCATCCGGGTGTATACAATGTAGACAAGTCGAGAACTTGACTACATCGTATAGGAGTCCATGGTGCGAGACGAAGCCCGCCCGCCGGCGCCCCACGCCGCCGTCGCCACCCGGTTCCGGCACTTCCTCGAGGCCTGCGAGCTCGACCGGTCGGAGTTCGTCGCCGGGGTCGACGGTGCAATCGACGCCCGCACCTTGTACCCCATCCTCAACGGGACCCGCCGACCCTCGCGCGCGGTCGCGGTGCTGATCGAGCGCACCTGGGGGTTCCGGGCCGACTACCTCCTCGACGGCATCGAGCCCGTGTGGGGGACGCCCCCCGCCGAGGCCCACCCGGAGGTCGGCCCGATGACCGACTTCGAGGGCGAGCTCCTCGCGTTCGTGCGGCGCTCCCTCGACAACATCCACTCCATGCGGCTCGATCTCGAGCGCGGGCTGCAGTGGGAGCGCCTGTTCGCACGGACCGAGGGTCTGCTCGAGACGCTCGACGCGGTCAGCGGCGACGACGGGGCGCGCGCCGCGGCGATCGGCCTGGTGTTCGACGACTGCCTCCGGGCCGCCGCCGTCTTCGAACGGTTCACCGTCGCGATCCAGCGGCGCCGCGCGTTGCAGCTCACGTTGGCGTACTTCGACCGGCACCTCGCCGGCAGTGCGGGTGCCGGCGCGTCGACGCAGCGCCGCGCCGCCCGTCGCCAGGCTCGCGCCGCGTTGGCGGCGTCGGAAGCCGAGGTGGCGGAATGTCGTGCGCGCATCGAGGCGATCCTGGCGCTCCCGAACCCCGTCGCCCTGATGAGCGCAAGTGCAGCGGACGCGGACGAGATGTTGGCGGCCATCGTCGGCAGCGCCATCCCCTAGGTGCAGTGCGTTCTGAGCCGCGCCGTGCGGGTCCCTGACACAATCGGGCGATGGCAACGCCGCTCGAGCCGGTCGACCTGGTGGGGGAGTTCGACCCCACGGCCCCCGAGTACCTCGCCGACCCGTACGCCCACCTCGCCCGGCTGCGGGCCCAGGGGCCGTGCGTGGTCGACACCTCGCGCGACCTCTGGTACCTGGTCGGCTTCGACGCGGTCGAGGCGGGCCTGTCCCGCATCGTGCGCGGGCACCACCGGGGCCCCGACCGGCACGTGCACTTCCCGGCCAACCCGTTCGCAGCCGACGGCCCGGGGCACACCGAGCCGCGGCGGATCATCGCCCCCACGTTCAGCAACAAGGCGGTGCAGCAGTTCCGTGACCGCGCGCAGGAGGTCGTCGACGCCGCGCTCGCCGACGCGGTGGCCGGCGGCGGCGAGCTGCGGTTGGTCGACACCATCGGCTTCCTCCTGCCCTACACGCTCACCTGCGACGTGCTCGGCATCCTCGACGTCGACAACCGCGACGAGCTGCGCGCCTGGACGTGGCAGAGCCTCGAGCTGATCGACGCGTTCCTCACGCCCGAGCAGATGCAGGAGTACATGGCGTCGGCCGGCTTGCTCGCCCAGCACCTGCACGGCGTGATCGAGTGGAAGCGGGACCACCTCGCCGACGACCTGCTGTCGTTGATCATCCGCACGGCCGACGCGGGTGAGGTCCTGCGGCCCGAGCAGGTGGTGCCGTACGTGCACACGCTGTACCTCGCGGGCATGCACACGACGGTGAACCAGACGGCGCTGAGCCTGCTCGCGCTGATGCACCACCGCGACCAGTGGGACCGGCTCTGCGCGCAGCCGGACCTCCTGCCCAACGCGGTGGAGGAGCTGCTGCGCTTCGAGTCGACCGCGCAGTACATGAAGCGCACCGCGGAGGAGGACGTCGACCTCGGCGGCGGGATCGTCGTGCCGACCGGCGCGGAGGTCGTCTGCTGGATCGCATCGGCCGACCGTGACGAGGCCCGCTGGGGCGACACCGCCGACATGCTCGACCTCACCCGGGCCGACGCCAAGCAGCACATCGCGTTCGGCAAGGGCCCACACGTGTGCGTGGGCAGCTGGCTCGCGCGGCTCGAGCTGCACGTGGTGGTGGAGTCGATCGTCTCCCGCTTCCCCGACACGACGATGCCCGATCAGGAATTCGTCTGGGAGAGCAACTTCATCCGCGGCCCCGAGGAGCTCGTGCTCCACCTCGCCTGATCACGACCGTTTTGGCGTCCCCATCGCATCGCATACGTGCACTGGTGACGCCAAAAGGGGAGCGTCAGGGCAGCGGCCAGCCGACAACGCGGTTGCAGGCGTGGAGGGTGGCGCGGGCGGCGGCCTCCACGGGGCTCGACCCCGAGGCCAGTCCGTAGAGCGACCGGTCGAGCCCGCGCCGGATCATCACCGCAACGAGGAACTCGCGGTCGGCGGTGGTGTCGATCGTGCGCACCCACCCGACGTGCCACTGCACGGCGCGCGGCGGATCGGGCTCGAGCCCGACCAGCGCGTCGAGGGTGGCGGCCGCGGCGGCCTGACCGGCGCGGACGAGGGGACCCCGCCCGACCGTCCGCAGGTCGCCCGAGCGCAGGTGCACCTCGAGCTCGCCGGTCTCGGGGACGGTCCGCACCGCGATCAGCTCGGCCCGCGGGCGCGGGCCCGGCTCGCCCGCGGGGGCGTCGACCGCGACCTCGTGCAGGACCACGGCGCCGCCGGGCGGGAGGTCGGTGACCGCGAGCCGGGCGACCACCTCGTCGCGGTGGCCGGCGGCGACGGTGGCCTCGACGACGTTGCCCACCCGCAGCACCCCGGTCACGTGGGGCAGCGACCGCACGAGCACCTCGAGCGCGGCGTCGGGGTCGGCATCGGGATCGGCGCGGCCGAGCCGCAGGGCGGTGGCGGCGAGGGCCCGCAGCACCTCGATCTCGGTGGGGGGCACGTCGGGCAGCGGCCGGGCCCACCAGCGGCGGGCCGGATCCGACACCACGTCGTCGAGCACGGCGCGGGCCTCGGCGCCGGCCGCGAACCCCTGGTGGCCGAGATCGGGGTCGTCGACCGCGATCGCGAGCCCGTCGAGGCCGTGGCGCTCCGCCGTGGCGGCGAGCGCCTCGTAGAGGGCCGACAGTCCCGCGCTGCTCACGTGCCTGCCGTCCTCGCTGGGGTCGTGGGTGTCACCCGGTTCCACCGATCGCGAAGCGTAGCGACCCGGGCCACGAAGCGGTCCGGGGTGAATCCGAGCCGGGGGCCGGTGCGCCCCGCAAGTACGATTCGACGTCTCCACCACCCTTCTGAAGGACCACCGCGTGATCCGCGAAACCCTCGTCGACGCCGTGCGCGCGGCCCTCGGCCGCGCCGGCTTCCCCGAGCCGGGCGGGGGCGTGGTCCTCACGCCGGCGGATCGGCCCGAGCACGGCGACTGGACCACCAACGCGGCGCTCCAGATCGCCAAGCCGGCCGGGGTGCCACCGCGGGAGGCCGCGCAGCGGATCGCCGACGCGCTCATGGCCCAGCCGCCCGCGCACCTCGATCGCGTCGAGATCGCCGGGCCCGGCTTCGTCAACCTCCACCTCTCGCCCACCTGGCTGCACGACGTGCTGCGCACGGTGGCGGCGCGAGGCGACCGGTTCGGCCACGGCGACGCGCTCGCCGGCAGCCGGATCAACCTGGAGTTCGTGTCGGCCAACCCGACTGGGCCCCTCCATGCCGGCGGTGGGCGCTGGGTCGCGGTGGGCGACGCGCTCGCCAACCTCCTCGCGTCGCAGGGCGCCGAGGTGCACCGCGAGTACTACCTCAACGACGCCGGGACGCAGCTCGACCTCTTCGGTGCGTCGCTGCACGCCCGCTACACCGGCGCCGACCTGCCCGACGACGGCTACCAGGGGCAGTACCTGATCGACATGGCCGACCGCATGCGGGCCGCGCTCGGCGACGACGTCACCATGGAGCAGGCGCGCGAGTGGGGCTACCTGCAGATGGTCGACGAGATCCAGCGCGACCTCGCGCGCATCGGCGTGGTGTTCGACACCTGGTTCTCGGAGCGCACGCTGCACGAGCGGGGCGATGTGCAGCAGGTGCTCGCCACGCTCGCCGAGCGGGGCATGACCCGCGACGACGACGGCGCGGTGTGGCTGCGCACCTCCGATTTCGGCGACCAGCGCGACCGGGTGCTCGTGAAGTCCGACGGCACCACCACCTACCTGTGCAACGACCTCGCCTACCACCGCGACAAGTTCGCCCGGGGCTGGACCCACCTCATCGACATCTGGGGCGCCGACCACCACGGGCAGGTGAAGTCGCTGCAGGCGGGGCTCGAGGCGCTCGGCTTCCCGGCCGGCGAGCCGGAGGTGCTGCTCGGCCAGCTCGTGAAGCTGCTCCGGGGCGGTGAGGAGGTCCGCATCTCGAAGCGGTCCGGCACCGTCGTCACCCTCGCCGACATCCTCGACGAGGTCGACCCCGACGTCTGCCGGCTCACGTTCTTGCTCCAGGGCATCGACACCGCGCAGACCTTCGACCTCGAGGTGGTCACCTCGCAGTCGATGGAGAACCCCGTCTACTACGTGCAGTACGCGCACGCCCGCATCGCCTCGATCGGCCGGCAGGCCGCGGCGCAGGGGATCACCCGGCTGCCGCTGCCCGACGCGAACCTCGGCGTGCTCACCCACGAGCGCGAGCTCGAGCTGCTGCGCGCCCTGGCCGTCTTCCCCGACGTGGTCGAAGAGGCGGCCGCGTTGCGCGCGCCGCATCGCGTCGCCACCTGGGTGCGCGACTTCGCGGCGCGCTTCCACGGCTTCTACCGCGACTGTCGGGTCATCTCCGACGACGCCGCGCTCACCCAGGCCCGGCTGTGGCTGGCCGAGGCGAGCCGGATCGGCCTCGCCAACGCGCTGGCCATCCTCGGCGTCGGCGCGCCCGACGAGATGCACCGGGCCGATGACCTCGAGCCGGACGCCGACTAGTGGACGCCGCGTTCGACGTCTCGCTCGTGCCGCCGGGCCTGCGCCGGCTCGACTTCGACGCGCTCGCGGCCGAGCACGGCACTCCATTGTTCGTCTACGACGAGGACGCGCTGCGATCGAAGATGCGTGAGTACGTCGCCGCGTTCGGCCCCGACGCCGTGACCTACGCGGGGAAGGCGTTCCTCTGCACGGCCATGGTGCAGCTGGTCGGGGAGGAGGGCCTCCACCTCGACGTCGCCACCGGTGGCGAGCTCCACGTCGCGCTGCGGGCCGGCTTCCCCGCGGCCCGGATCGTCTTCCACGGCAACAACAAGGGCGACGCCGAGCTGCTGGCCGCGCTGCGCGCCGGCGTGGGCCGCATCGTCGCCGACTCCCACGACGAGCTCGACCGGCTCGAGCGCCTCGGCGCCGACGTGGGCGTGGTGCCGCGCGTGCTGGTGCGGGTGACGCCCGGGGTGGAGGCGCACACCCACGAGTTCATCGAGACCGGCACCGAGGCGTCGAAGTTCGGCTTCACCGTGTCGGGTGGGGTGGCGCGCGACGCCGTGCAGCGGGTCGCGGCGTCCGCCGGCCTCGACCTGGTGGGGCTGCACTGCCACATCGGCTCGCAGATCTACGTGCTCGACTCGTACGCCCGGGCGGTGGAGGTCCTCGTCACCCTGGTGCGCGAGCTCGCCGACCGGGGCGTGACCGTGGGCGAGCTGAACCTCGGCGGTGGCCTCGGTGCGCGGTACCTCGCGGAGGACCCCGTGCTCGACGTCGCCGAGTACGCGCAGGTGCTCCAGGGCGCGGTGCGGGAGGTGTCGGCCGGCGCCGGGATCGCCGAGCCCCGGATCATGGTCGAGCCGGGCCGGTCGATCGTCGCCCCCGCCGCGCTCACGCTCTACCGGGTGGGCACGATCAAGCAGATCCCCGGGATCGGCACCTACGTGGCGGTCGACGGCGGGATGAGCGACAACCCCCGACCGGTGCTGTACGGCGCGGGCTACGAGGCCTACCTCCCGGCCCGCCTCGACGCCCCCCGTGACCTCGAGTGCACCATCGTGGGCAAGCACTGCGAGCAGGGCGACATCGTGGTCCAGGGTGCCCGCCTCCCTGCCGACGTGGCCGTCGGCGACCTCCTCGCCACCCCGGCCACCGGGGCCTACGGCTACTCGATGGCCTCCAACTACAACAAGGTCCCGCGTCCGGCCGTGGTCTTCGTGCGCGGCGGCGTGGCCCGGACGGTCATCCGGCGGGAGACCCTCGACGATCTCCTCCGGCTGGATCAGCCGTGAACGGGCAGACTGTGACGGTGGCAGATCACGTCCGGGTCGGACTCCTCGGTTGCGGCAACGTCGGGGCGGCGCTCGCGCGCCTCGTCGACGAGCACGCCGACCTGATCACCGCCCGGGCCGGGGCCCGGGTCGAGATCATCCGGGTGGCAGTGCGCGACCTCGCCAAGCCCCGTGAGCTGAAGCTGCCGTCGACCGCGTTCACCGACGACCCGACCTCGGTGGTGGCCGACCCCGACATCGACGTCGTGGTCGAGGTGATGGGCGGGGTGGAGCCGGCACGCGGGCTCATCGAGGCCGCGCTGCGTGCAGGCAAGCCGGTCGTCACCGCGAACAAAGAGCTCATCGCCCGCGACGGGCCCGAGCTGCTCCGCATCGCGGCCGCATCGGGCGTCGACCTGCTCTTCGAGGCGTCGGTCGCCGGAGGCATCCCGCTCATGCGGCCGCTGCGCGAGTCACTCGCGGGCGACCGCATCCGCCGGGTGCTCGGCATCGTCAACGGCACCACCAACTTCATCCTCACCCGCATGACCGAGGACGGCACCACGTTCGCCGACGCGCTCGGCGAAGCCCAGCGCCTCGGCTATGCCGAGGCCGACCCCACCGCCGACGTCGAGGGGTTCGACGCCGCGTCGAAGGCCGCGATCATCGCCACCATCGCGTTCGGCGCGCCGATCGGTCCCGACGACGTGTACCGCGAGGGCATCACGCAGGTCACTGCGGACGACATCGCGTCGGCCCGCAGCCTCGGCTACATCGTGAAGCTGCTCGCGGTGGCCGAGGAGGTCGGCGGCGACGTCGCGGTGCGGGTGCATCCTGCGATGGTCCCGGTGCAGCACCCGCTCGCCTCGGTGCGCGACTCGTTCAACGCCGTGTTCATCGAGGCCGACGCGGTGGGCGAGCTGATGCTCTACGGCCGCGGCGCCGGCGGGAACCCCACGGCGTCGGCCGTGATGGGCGACCTCGTCGACGCGTCGCGCAACCTCGTGGCCGGGGCCCGGGGGGCGACGATCGGCGAGCTGGTCGCCAAGCCGATCCGGCCCATGGCCGACGCCGAGTCGCCCTTCTACATCATGGTGGAGGCGGCCGACCGCCCCGGCGTGCTCGCCGCGATCGCCACGACGTTCGGCGACCACGGCGTGTCGATCAAGTCGATGGAGCAGCGGGGGATCGGGGCCGACGCCCGCCTCGTCTTCATCACGCACCGGGCGCGGGAGGCCGACCTCACGGCCACGCTCGATGCGCTGCGCCACGTCGACGTCGTCACCCGGGTGGGCTCCGTGATCCGGGTCGTCGGCGAGGAGGACTGACGGGGTGGGCGGCGAGCACCGGGCCTGGCCCGGGCTGATCGAGGCGTTCCGTGACCGGCTGCCGGTCACCGAGCGCACGCCGGTCGTCACGCTGCTCGAGGGCAACACGCCGCTGGTCGACGCACCGCGCCTCGCTGCGCGTGCCGGCGTCGCCAGCGTGCGTCTCAAGGTCGAGGGTGCGAACCCCACCGGCTCGTTCAAGGACCGGGGCATGACCATGGCGGTGTCGACGGCGGTCGAGCACGGCGCCAAGGTGGTCATCTGCGCGTCCACCGGCAACACGTCGGCCTCGGCCGCCGCCTACGCGGCACGGGCGGGGCTGCTGTGCGCGGTCGTGCTGCCCGCAGGTCAGATCGCGCTCGGCAAGCTCGCGCAGGCGCTGATCCACGGGGCGCGGGTCGTGCCGGTGTCCGGCACCTTCGACGAGGCACTCGACATCGTGCGCGAGCTCGGCGAGCAGCCCGGCGTCGAGGTCGTCAACAGCGTCAACCCCGTGCGCATCGAGGGGCAGAAGACGGCCGCGTTCGAGATCGTCGCCGCGCTCGGCGACGCGCCGACGGTGCACTGCATCCCGGTGGGCAACGCGGGGAACATCACCGCCTACTGGCGCGGCTACTGCGAGGACGTCGCTGCCGGCAACGCCGGTCGGCCGCCCCGCATGCTCGGGTGGCAGGCCGCCGGGGCGGCGCCCATCGTGCGGGGCGAGCCGGTGCCGCACCCCGAGACCATCGCGACCGCGATCCAGATCGGCAACCCGGCGTCGTGGGACTCCGCCGTCGCGGCGCGCGACGAGTCGGGCGGCCACATCGGCGCCGTCACCGACGCCCAGATCCTCGACGCCTACCGCATGCTCGCTTCCGACGAGGGCGTGTTCGTGGAGCCGGCGTCGGCGGCGTCGGTCGCCGGGCTGCTCCAGGCCGCGGCCGACGGGCTGCTCGTGCACGACGACGTGGTCGTGTGCACGGTGACGGGCCACGGCCTCAAGGACCCGCAGCGGGCGGTGAGCGAAGTCGAGGTGGGCGACGCCGTCCCCGCCGAGGCCGACGCGGTCGCCGAGGCGATCGGCCTGTGAGCACGGCGCGTGCCGGTGACGCCGGTGACGCGGGTGGCGCGGGTGGCGCGGCGGAGGAGAGGCATCGATGAGCGCAGCACGTCCGGTCGCGTTGGTCACGGGCGCGTCGTCGGGGATCGGTGAGGCGTTCGCGATCGCGCTCGCGCAGCGGGGCCACGACGTGGTGGTCGTCGCCCGTCGGGCCGACGTGCTCGGGGACCTCGCCACGCGGCTGCGCACCGACTCGGGCGCGGAGGTCGAGGTGCTGGCCGCCGACCTCGCGACCGACGCGGGCGTCGCTGCGGTGGCGGAGCGGCTGGGCGACCCGAACCGGCCCGTCGACCTGCTCGTCAACAACGCGGGCGTGGGCACGATGGGCCGCTTCTGGGAGCTCCCCGTCGAGAAGGAGGCGGCCGAGGTCGCGCTCAATGTCGTCGCGGTGATGCGGCTCACCCACGCCGCGCTCGGGCCGATGGTGGGGCGCGGGCGGGGAGGGGTGATCAACGTGTCGTCGATCAGCGCCTACCAGCCGATCCCGCGACACGCGACGTACGGCGCGACCAAGGCGTTCGTCTCCAGCTTCACCAACGCCGTGCACGAGGAGCTGCGCGGGACGGGGGTGAAGGCGATGGTGCTCGCGCCCGGGTACACCCGCACCGGGTTCCAGGCCGACGGCTTCGACCCGAAGGGCCTCCCCGAGATGGTGTGGCAGCAGCCCGACGAGGTCGTTGCCGGCGCCCTCAAGGCCTACGACCGCGGCCGGGCGGTGTGCGTCACCGGTGCGATCAACGTCGCCACCGTCGCCGCCACGAGCGTCCTCCCCGCCGGCATCACCCGCAAGGTCGCCGGCGCCCTCACCCGCCGCGCCTACTGATCACGATGCGTTTCTCACCGTCGATGGACAGGAGCCATCGACGGTGAGAAGCGCATCGGCGGGGCGTTGATCGACGGTGAGAAGCGCATCGTCAGCGGAGGACGGTGGGGTCCTGGGCGAGGAGGGTGCGGAGGGCGCCGTTCCAGTAGGCGTCGAGGGCGTGGGTGCGGAACGCGTCGCGCAGGCCCTTGCGGTGCTCGGGCGCGATCTCGAACGTCGGGCGGTGCGCGACGAGCGCGTCGGCAGTGATCCGGCACATGCGGTCGAACGTCACCGACCGGTACGCGGCCTCCTCGGTCGACTCGCCGATGACGATGCACCCGTGGCTGAGCAGGATGATGCCGATGGCGTCGCCCACGGCGTCGGCGAGCCACGTGCCGGCATCGGCGTCGAGCACCTGACCCTGGTACTCGTCGACGAGGCGCAGCCCGCCGTCGAACATGCACGCGGCCTGGTGCGTGATCTCGGGCAACAGCCCCATCGTCGCCAGCAGAGTGGCGTGGTACGGGTGGTTGTGCACGACCACGCGGGCGTCGGGGCGCGAGCGGTGCAGCTCGGTGTGCAGGAAGATCGCAGGGCTGACGCCCCAGCGGCCCTCGACGACGTTGCCGTCGGCGTCGACCCGGCACAGGTCGGAGGCGGTGACCTCGTCCCACCAGAGGCCCCACGGCGACGCCCACATGTCGTCGGTGCCGTCGCCCACCGCCATGGTGATGTGGCCGGCCATGTTCTCGTTGAACCCGATGCCCGCCAGGATGCGGTGCAGGCACGCGAGCTTCTGTCGCTCGTCGAGCACCACGCCGGTGGGAGGCATCGCCCGGGGTGCGAACGGCTCGCTCTCCATCGCCGAACGCTAACGCGTCACCGGTGGCGTCGCGCGCGATCACCGGTCCCGCCGCGGTGCCGGGAGTAGGTTCACCGCCCGTGACCCTCTCCGACTCGGTGCGGCACCACGCCGCGGTCCGGCCCGATCGCGACGCGTACGTCACGGCCGACGATCGGATGACCTGGCGGGAGTACGACGCCTGGGCCGACCGGCTCGCAGGCGCCGTGGCCGGGATCGGCGAGCCCGGCGACCGCGTGGCCGTCCTCGAGCCCGACGGGCCCGCGGTCCACGTCGCCTTCCTCGCGGTCGAGCGGGCGGGCCGGGTCATCGTCGGCATCGGACCCCGAGCGGGTGACCGCGAGATCGAGCACCTGGTGGGCCTGACCGGCGCGCGCGGCCTGGTCGCCGGACCCGAGCGGGCCGCGCTCGCCGATCGGCTCGGCCTCGTGCACCTCGACCCGCATCCGCTCCGCAGCCCGGGGGCCGGCGCCGACGCGCACCTCGACGCAGCCGCGGAGGTGGGCCCGGGCGACCTGTGGCTGCTCAACTCCACCTCGGGCACCACCGGCCTGCCCAAGTGCGTGATGCACGACCAGCAGCGCTGGTTCGCCTTCCACGAGCTGGCCGTGGCGGCCGCCGCGCTCACGCGCGACGACGTGTGGATGAGCCTGCTCCCGGCACCGTTCGGCTTCGGCATCTGGACGGGGCACGTCACGCCCACGCTCCTCGGTGCACCCACGGTGGTCATGCCCCGGTTCGACCCGGCGGGCGCGCTGGCGCTCATCGAGCGTGAGCAGGTCACCGTGCTCGCCGCGGTGTCGACGCAGTTCATCATGTTGCTCAACGCGCCCGAGCTCGACCGCTTCGACCTCACGAGCCTGCGGGTGCTGTTCACCGGCGGTGAGATGGTGCCGTACGAGCGGGCGTCGGAGTTCGAGGAGCGCACCGGCTGCACCGTCCTCCAGTTCTACGGGTCCAACGAGACCGGCGCGCTCAGCAACACCTGCCTCGACGACTCGCGCGAGCGCCGGTTGCGCACCGCGGGTCGGGTGATCGAGGAGATGCAGGTGCGGCTGTTCGGCGACGACGGCACCGACGTCACCGCGACCGGCGGACCGGGCATCGCCGGGTGCAAGGGCCGGGTCACCTGCCTCGGCTACTACGGCGACGCGGCGGCCAACGCCCGTCTCCACACCGCCGACGGCTGGATGCTCACCGGCGACTACTGCGCGATCGACGCCGAGGGCTATCTCACCGTGGGCGGCCGGGCCTCCGACTTCATCATCCGGGGCGGCAAGAACATCAGCGCCGCCCAGGTGGAGGACGAGGTGTCGAGCCACCCGGCGGTCGCGCTCGCTGCCGCTGTCGCAATGCCCGATCCCGTGTTCGGGGAGCGGGTGTGCGTCTACGTCGAGCTGCGCCCGGGCGTCGCGCCGGTCGACCTCGACGGGGTGCGGGCCCACCTCGAGGCCCGGGGCGTGGGCAAGGAGCTGTGGCCGGAGCGGGTGATCGGGGTCGACGCCCTGCCCC
>Ga0194131_10006557_pt1 | contig 16120 bp, 29 predicted proteins | sample TA2KigO120mmetaG_FD_148631 | JGI IMG/M metagenome (GOLD analysis project Ga0194131, IMG submission 148631) | Freshwater microbial communities from Lake Tanganyika, Tanzania - TA2015053 Kigoma Offshore 120m | ecosystem: Environmental > Aquatic > Freshwater > Lake | place: Tanzania: Lake... | reverse complement strand
TTTTGAATAAGAAACTGTTCCTTCTACGAATTTGTCAGTTTTCTTAAATTGAGCGTTTGTTGTGAACGACACTAACATAAATGCTAATGCAGTTACAACGAATTTTACTTGATTTTTCATTTGTTTTGTTTTAATTAAAAAATCACGAAAGAGTAATTCTGGATATAAATATTGAAAGTATATGCAATATGGTAATATTTGATATATACTTATATCTAAGTAAAAGAAGGTCCTGCAAAAGCAGGACCCATGGCAGAGTAACATAACCTAATTATGCAAGTCCAAGAAACTCTTCATTACGCATACGACGGCTTGTAAGGTTATACATTGCATTAGCAACGATTTGATTTACCTTACGCTCACCTGCGAGGATGTAATAAATCATACGCTCGCTGTAACCAGTTGTGTCAGCTAATTTAGTTACATCACCGTTGCGCTGACGGTGTTTGAAAAATGACAACTTGGCTGTGCGGTTTAAGTAATTCGCACGTACTTTTGTTTGATAACTCATAACTGTGTTTTTATTATTGAATTTGTTAACAGAGTAAATATACATTAGCTTTTTTAGGTAACCAAGTTTTTCTCAAAATACTTTGAAAAAAGTCTATAATCTTTCTCATATATTGCCATAACACGTTGGATTTGAGAGGGAGTAAGTGTTTCTTCTATTGATTTTTTTAATTCAGGGGGCGTAGCATTTATTTTAGGTAATGGAAGTGCTTTCCAACTGCCCCATGTAAAATATTTTTTAGTTAGTTCCGGCCATTGTTTTATCAATTCATCTAAACTAAAAATATGTAACCATTCAGGAATAAGTCCATCTACATCAACACAATATATCCATTGAGGATGTAATACGTAATCTATTTGACTTACTTGACACCAGTAAGCCCCATAATCAGAATCAGCATTAGGTGTAATCTGTTTCTCTAATAATTGAATAGTTGTTTCTATGTCACTTAAAAATTGGTATGTACCAGGTCTTTTTTCTTCTGGGTTCCAAGCTTGACGTTCAAATATTCCTGTATTCCATTGTAAAAACCACCATGCTGAAACAAAACGTTCTACTGGATTCCTGATAGTAGCAAAACAAAAGTATTTAGATCTATTTTCCCTTCCGTCTGCTAATACCTGAAATAAGGGGTAATGCTCATGTATTCTATTTTGTTCACCATTTGGATAAACAAAAGCTAATGCCTCATGAATTGATTCAGAGGCGTTTTTAGGAATTGCAACTGCAATTACATAACAGTGTTTGAATCTCATTTATCTTTTTTTAATCCATATTTAATGTGATTATACCAAACACGTTCATGTAAGTAATATAGTATTGGTTTGATAGCAAGTTCTCCAAATGAAAAAGCAGCACCAAGAACAATACTACCCGTTGCAAAATACATTATAGTAAAACCAATCAATGTGCTTATTAATCTATAACTAATTGTTTTAGCTATATGTCTTTTTTTAGTTACATGCATTATAATTTTCCCTCCAATTTTATTTGTTCTCTAATTTTAGTTGCAGATATTTCTTTTATTTCAGTAGGGGGTTGATGTTCAATTATATCATATCCAACACCACGACCAAAGTTAACTGATTCAATATCAGGTATAATTAATACTTTAACTTTTTCTTCACCTACTAATTGCCACAATTCTTTTTTAATATTTGCTTCTACTTGTAACGCAGTAAATGGATTTTTTTCGTCTGGTTTAATATCACGGATACAGATTAATACATTTTTACCTTCATTTAATCTTTGGTCAATTAACCAACGATGACCTGCGTGCCAAGGTTGCCAACGACCAATAAACATTGAATACTGCTTACCTTCTATTTTAAGCTTTGGATCTGCTGTAGCGTGGAAAATTACCATAACTAGTTAGTTGAGTTATTAATTTATAAAAACAATTTGTTTCACTTTCTGTAGTATCAATATCAATATAATTATCAATAGGAGGTTCATAATCAGATACAAAATAATCTTCACGTCCTCGTTTTAGATTAGTATGAACGTAGATTTCAACTAAATTATTTTGCATTTCAATTTTAAATTCATTTCTAATATCTTTATATGGAGACACAAGAGTAACTATTACATAATAACCTTGGTGGTGAAGAAATTTAGCTATAACTTGAGCGCGTTTAATATTTTCAATTCTACCTTCTTTTCCGTAATTGACGTTTTTAAAAATATTTCTTAGATAATCACCATCAATAATTATGGTTTTTTCATTATATGTATTTAAATGACTATATAATTCGGCACCTAATGTTGTTTTACCATGTCCTGGTTGTCCTGTAAACCAATATATCATATAACTTCATTATTTTAGTCGTTTACAATTAAATCGTCTACTTACTTCATTTAGATAGGTAATATCTATTTTTTTATAATTAGTGCCTTTATCATTCATCCATTTTTTACACTGCTTAATATAGCGAACGTAATTTTCCATTTGTTCAAGAACTTGATAAGGACGATTATGTTGAATACTAAATTTGTATTCTTCAGATAAACAAGGTTGAAGTGATTCAAGTAAATCACTTATTTCCTTCTTTCTTAATTCTTTAGGGTCTATTTTACTACCAAAAACTGCTTTTAAATAAACGGGATCAAAATTTTTCTCCTTTAGCTTGTCTGATTTATCAAGCTTACCAAAGAGATTCTTTGTTATATCGTTTATGTAGGTCAATGCCCCAACTCATTTACTTTTTCTTTTGTGAAGAATTAGTTTTCTTAGTAGCTGTTTTCTTAGCCACTGATTTTTTCTTAGTAGCTGTTTTCTTAGCCACTGATTTTTTCTTAGTAGCTGGTTTTTTCTTTACAACAACAGCAGGGGTTGGTACGGCCGTTTTGTATCCAACTACCTCTTCATTTTTCTGAAGATTGTGATCAGGACATGGACATTTTTCCGTGGGGTTAGTGTTAGTAGTTTTATTTTTTTGAACTTTCCATATTAAGAAAGTTATAACAAAAGAAATTGCTAATAACATCAAAATTGTAAATACCATAAAAATTGTTTTGTTATAAATATGTATATAATTATGTTTTCTGGATACGTCTTTGGTCAATTATACGCTGCAGGGCAGGGCTAAAAAAATTAGGCCCATATGCTTTTTTCCATTCACGTATATCTGCTTCTTCATCATAACGACTTCGTCTTGTAAGCCGTTTTAGTTTTGGCTTATGTTTTATCTCAATATAACCATAAGTACTTTTTCTCATGGCTTGAATATAATGAGATTAATTTAGAGTACCAAATCTTTTATATAAGAAAAACCTCCAATTTTTAATTACTGCCTGGATAGTAATTAATTCAAGGGGCATAGTATTATTTTCAAGTAATTTAACTACAACTTCTTTCATATATGGATTAGGGTTAATATGGAGAAAACAATCCTGGCTATCAGGAACCCATCTATCTACTAGTTGATAAATAACTTCTTCTATTTCAGGAGTAACTATCATACATAAATAAATATGCCCAGTGTAGAAACACCGGGCATTTAAAAACTAAAAGTATGAACAGTTAACTCTCCTCTTCAGGAGAGAAAACTTCGTAATAACACATCCATTTATATTTTCGTTCCATTCTATTTGCTTCACGTTCCATTGGATGTGATTTGTAAGTATATATTTTATCTAATTTTTGATATTGTTTTTTAACACTATGAAATTTATAATGTATAAACTCATGAATAATAGTTGATATGAATCCTAAAATTGTTCTGTGATAGTTTTTACAAACATGTATCTCATTTTTCCAAGGATCATATAAGCCAGCATATTCGACTTTTTTATGAAACACTAATTTAGGATAGGGACCATTTATAGCACTGGCCCCAAAGGTTTGCTTACACCAATCAAACACTTTTATTGCATCTTTTCTGGTTATACCCCCTTTTCCCCTTTTCATAGCTTAATCCATTTATAATGTTCTTAATTTTACTACATTCTTCATATAACTCTTGTTCAGCATATATATCCAAACAAGTATTTAATGCTAAAGGCCATTGCTCACGACTCAACGAAAATCCATATATATCATTACTCCCTTTTTGCCTAAAATTAAAGGCAGTAACCTGTTTCTTTTTACTTTTATAACCTTTAGAAATAGCTTCGTAAATAGCTGATACTACTTCAAAATCTTTACCTTCAACTCTTAAGCGAAATTCACTAAAACTATGTCCTTCAAAGGTTATTATTTTTGTACTCATAGTTTAATATAAATATTATTCAAAAGGATTTACGTGTATTAAACTTTTATAGATGCGTTGTTTCTTTTCCCAATTATTTTTTAACGCTTGCTTTAATTTTTCATCACTAATATCCTGTTTCATCAAATTATTATTATAGTCAATTTGTGCTTGAAGTTCAGCCTTTTTAGCTTCAACGTGTTTACAAGTGTGTTTACCACCTGACCAACCAAAAGCAGGGCATTGACAAGACCATTGTTTGCCTTTTAGTTCAACAAGGTATTTTTTACCTTTACTACCATCTACTTCCCATTCTAAATGATGTTCAAATGCGGGATTTGGTGTTTGTTTATCAAATTTTTTGAACCACTGAATGTCTGAATATTTAATGTTTTTAGATACTTCTCTCCATTGTCCATCACATATTAGATATCTTTTATTTGCTTCTATTATTGAATCGAATAAAACGGGTACTTGGAAGCTGTGTGCAATTATCATAACCTTTAATTTGTATAAAGATAATAAAAGGAGGTTGGATAACCAACCTCCTCTTTACTTTATGTTGAATTAAGCTGCTACGAACTGTTCAGCTATTTCCCACAACTGACCATTCAGGGCCATATCTTGTTGGAAATTCTTAATTGGTCTTGCTTTACGCAATTTACCATCAGCATTAACATACGTAAATAAACCCTTAACCAATTTCTCTTGAACGCGGTTAAATACTTTCCATAACGTATTACCATCATCTTCGTTACGCTCAATAGCAAGTAACGCTTCAAGTTCAATACCTGTAACTTGAGAACCACCAAAACGAGCATCAATTGCTTGTTGAGCAAATTCTCTCATTTCGTTTTCGCTCATTATTTTAGTAATGAACAAATTCATACGTTCAACAATTGAAGGTAATCCATCAACAAACTCTTTAATATTGGTTTGTAATTCATCAAACGAATATCCCATATGACGAATGTTAAATGAACCAAAGTCATGAGATTTAATTACCAATCCATTAGAACATACTAAACGGAAAATACCAGCTTCAAACTTAAACGACGATTTACCATCGTGGCTATTTGTAAGCAATATTTGAGGATACATTAATCCCTCGTCACCATTAATTTCGATACTTGGATTAAAGAACTTGATAAGGTGTTTTTGGTAACCAGCATTTTTACGGCTACGAACCATTGTTGCTTGACCTACATTCCAACCTAACTTATCCATATCATTAATGATATTAGATGTTGGAATAAACGTGTAATTTTCTGATACGGCATTTGATGCCTTTGTTTGATACGCTACAGGGCAATGTTTTTTAATTTCGTCCTGAGTCATTCCTTGAAGATTCATCTTCGCTGTTTGATTTCTGTTGTTCATAACATTTAATTTTTAATTATTAATTTTTTAACAGACGTAAAATTATGAAAGCACTCTGAGGTAGCCAAGCTTCCCTCGAGCGCTTTTTAAGATTTTTATAGAGCGTTAGTAATTAACGTGCTATATATTATGAAATAGGCGTATCTTTTATGTTCTGTTGTATATAACCAAAGCGTTTATAATCCTCCGCGTACAATTGTTCTATTAACCAGCGATGTTTTTCTATAACGGGTAAAAATCTATTTTCTAATTCTTTTATTTGCTTATTAAAATCAGGAAGAAAATCTTGGTATGTAGGATATTTTTCTATAAATTCTTTATCAGGTTTAGTACTATAACCTACTTCTATAGCGTCAATAGGCAAACCTGGGGATATAGTATTAGATGCTGGGGTGTTAAGATATGTAAATACTTGGGTTGATAGAGGATTAATGTTGGGTAATTCATATTTTTCAACATCTATTCCTGAAAAACGAGATATTTCTGTTTTTAGGTGGGGAAAATCAATATTTAGATTTTCATAAGATAAAAATAGGATATTAATAGGATTAGGAACTACTATGTCTGTAAAATAATATTGAGGCCAAAGATGTAAAGGAACAGCACACATATTATTTTTTTCAAATCCCCCCTTCGCATGTAATATTTTTAATTTATTAAAAATTAACTCAGCTTGTTTATTAAAAAGAAAATCAATATTGTCTTCATTTTTATTGCGATATATTATCCAAGTATCAGGAAAATAGAGTTTATTAGTTAGTACATTTCCATGATCCATTGAATTTCCTTTCATATCATAAAAGATATTAACCATAAACTCTACAAACGCTGATTTGAAACGAGTAAAAGGATCTCTCACAATTGAAAAAATAAAATAATCATATATGTAATGTATATTATTATAGCAAGAAATTAAGGGTTCGTGCCTATTAGAAGAAATAGTAATTGATCTTTCATTGCTTTTAAGAAAAGGAGTAACGTATTCAGGACATAATCTATTTATCCACAGAGGAGTAGAACATCCCAAAATATCAAAATTATTTCCTAAACTTCTATATAAAAAATTCTTTATAGAACTAGAACCTGTTTTAGGTATATCTATAAACATTATTTTGAGCTGAGGTAATATCATATTATAGGTAATTTATAAATTCTTCTCCATCTGTTTTTTTGTCATCTATTAATCCTAATTGTTTAAAATGCTCTTTAGTATACTCATCTAATTCCCAATCAACCTGAGCTGTTTTAGGTTGGTCCACATAATCTTCAATTGATAATATTTGTTTATTACTATAAACATCACCTATAAATAAAAAATAACAATTGTAGCATAACAACTCTAAATTATCTTGTTTCCAGTTTTTCTTATTACCATCCTTATAGTTTAATAATAACGGAACTCTATAATCAGTAACACGTTGCTCATTAAATCCACATCGGCAACATGCTTCAGGTAATATAGCTTCTTGTATTAATCGACTCTTAAGTTTATTTACACTATATGATTCAATATATAATTCACCTGATAATATTTTTTCTAATGCTGGTTCTTTGCCCTTGTTGGACATAAATTTATTAATGCCTCTACCCGCTTGGTTTTTATGTAATTCAAATAATGATTTACCACTTGCTTCATCAACTAATATTTTAGCAAATTTCTTATAATGTTGATAAGAGCAATTTAGATAACGAGCCGCTGAGCGATTACTTTTAGTAACGCGCATTGCTCGTAATATATCTTCTTTACTTAATGGTTTAGGCAACATTAGTCAAATAACGATGGGTTTATTTTACAAATTAAATCAAATAAATCCTCAGCGTTTTCTAATTTAACTTCTTTTTTATCTGTATCTAATAAGTAATTAATTGTACCATCTGGATTTATTCTATCATATAAATAAAAAGATACTAATTCAAATCCATTTTTTCCTAAATAAAGTAATAATAATGAATCTATAATTTGATAAAAATCTTCATTATACTTATCTAGTTGTAATTTAAAGTCAGCAGCAAGTAATATTTCACGTGTAAGTACAGCTTCACACAAAGTGATTATCTTTAAAAACATTTCACGCTTCCTATCAGATGTGTTTTTTTTCTTAAATTTTAGGGAAGTTGAGATATTGAGTAACGCATCAAATGCTTGCTTTAATTCTTCGTTTTTGTCTGGTTGGCTCATATAACGTATTTTGTAACTCTTTTATTTCAATACACTTTTCAAAATCATCTTGGTCAGCATAGTAATCTATTACTGATTGTAAAGCGTTATTCCAGTTAGGTTTTTCAATAGTAATCAAAGTGCCTGATGTGTTAATTTCACATATGTGGGCTTCTGTTTTTTTGCTAGTAATAGCACTTTTAATGCTATTATATGTTTCAATGAATACAGATTCTTGAAATTGGGGTGATTCAACTAATTCATTAGATGATATTTCACTCATATCAACCATGATTTTAGGCACAACTCTATTTTGTTTTTTTGTTATCATGCTTTTAATACAAAAGATTGTAGAAATGCTACAAATGAATCTAGCGGCACCATAAAGGCAGCAGCATTTTTTTCAGGTGCGTCTCCGTCTCTATCTAACTCAAGCCTATATTTAAGAAACTTAGGAGATAATTTAACTGCTAAGTCATTTGATATTTTATCTAATTCCTCAGGAGTAATAAAATCTTTAGGTTTACCATTTTCTAATGGAAAAAATTTAATTTTAATGCCTTTTTTAGTTTCATTTCTATTAACATCAAAAGTTACCTTAAATTGTTGATCACCTAATTTAGCATTATACTCAAGGTCTTCAACAATTGGATCATACATTTTTTCATCACGAGCATCTGATTCATCCTCATTTATAAAAAACTTCTTTAAACTATATTTTCCCATTATTATTTTTTATTAAAAGTTAAAGTTATATCTCCTCCTTGTTCAAATTCATTCCATGCAAGTAATGTTTCACCTCCGTTTGATGTTTGAGTCCAAGATTTATCATTAGCAGTAGCAACCATTTCAATTATCTGGTTATCTTCTGCTAACCAACCCCTATCAACATATACACCTGCTTCAGGTCCAAAAGAAAGGTTACCTTCCATTAAAAAAGGTGCTTGGTATTCTCCAATCCAAAATCTGATTGCATTTGCATTGTTTGTCATGTCTGTATTCCATGAATGACTATCTGTTGTATTCAATTGGACAAAGGGCATATAATTATTAACAATCCCGAGCACCCAATCAGTATTGTTAGTGATTGTTACGTTTACATTCCACATAAGATATATTTGTAATAAATATTTAAGATACTTGAGAATCACCTTTCCATACGCGATATGAATCGCTATCGAAATGTTCAGTTGATACTTCAAATACTATACCATCAGTAAGTGCTTCTAATTGGTGTGGCTGACCAGGCATCTGTCTTACACTATCACCTTCACGTAGATGTTTTTCTACTGCTTGAGCAGTTTCAGTGTTAATATATCTATATATAAATTCACCTTCCTTAACATACCATGTTTCATCTTTAATCATGTGGTAGTGCATACTAAATTTAGCCCCCTTTTTAAAACAAAGTAATTTACCACAATATAATTCATTGTTTTCAAATATGATTTCATGTCCCCATCCTTTAGGCACATTACATTCTTTACATTCTTTAGCATTAAATACTAGTGGTTGTTTATAACTCATAATTTATAATTTTTGTTGTACTAAATTTTTCTATACGGGGTATAAATACTATATTTCTAATGTATTCTCTTCCCACTATTGGTTTATTTTTATAATCACTTCCTATAACATAAACATCTGGGTTAATTGCCCTTATTAATGTTATTAATTCATCATCTGAGTTGAATGAAAATACACTATCAACCCATTTAATTGATTCTAACATTTCTTTACGTTCTATTACATTATGGAAGGGTCTGTGTTCACCTTTTTTTTCTTTAACACGCTCATCTGTGTCTATAGCAACATATAATTTATCACCTAATTCAGCGGCTGCTTCTAATAACCTGAAGTGCCCGTAATGTAAAACATCAAATGTTCCATTAACAAATACTTTAGTAAGTTTCATATTCAATTTCAGTTGAACCTAAACCCCAATATTCGGTGTTATCAGTTTCGTTAAAAAATTCTACATACTTCCAAGCATCATTATATGCTTTAGTTTCACCTTTAAAAGCACCTTTATTTTCAAGATCAGCAACACGCGTTCCATCTTCTTTAGTAAAATAAGCTCCATGTTCCATATGAAATAAAGCAGGTTCATAAGCAGTAGCTAATGTAAAGTTATTTATTGATGCTTTCTTTTGAACATTAGTATCACAAAAACATTGATATAGCATTGATTCTTCAAATCCTCTAATCCAATGCCATACCTTAGAATGTGCTATTTGGAAGTCACCACAACAATTAATTAATGAGTAATTATCGTTTGGAGTAACTTGAGCTGGAAAATGACGTTCTGGGATTGTATTACATAATTCATCTCTTAATTCACGCCAATTATCTTTACCATATTTATAAACTATGTCCTTAGGTGCCTCACGTCTTGAAACAGTAATAAATGTTTCACTCCCCATTGATTGAATTAATCTATCTAAATCTTCTCGTTTAGGAGCAATTATATCAATATTAGTTGATACTATAAAATCAGTTGATAAACGTCTTATACCAATATTTCTACTTATTGCCTCATTACATTGTTGTGCTCGAGGATCACCTTGCGTTAAAATATTAGCAATATGAGGTTGAATAACAATGTGTTTTAATTTACCTGTTTTAGGTAATTGATCTTTGATTTCCCAAAAAAATGAACCTGAGGGTGAGTTCCAATCAATATAAAATACTTCATCGAATGTATCTAACATTGACTTAAAGTGGATAATACCACGTTCAAAGTCTTTATATCCATCATTTCTATTTACTACTACTGCTCCTACTGACATAATATTCAATTGTTTTTCTTAATCCCTCTTCTAAAGAAGTAAACTGAAAGTCTGCTAAATAAGTATTAATCATTTTTTTCGATAATGAACCCACAAACTGATTAGTATCAAACTTAATAGTATTAAAGTCATAGCCAACTATATTACAAATTGTTTGGGCATAATCTCTAATTGAATAATCTTGCCCTGAAGATAAATTACATATTTGTAAATTCCAAGTTAATGCTTGTTTTATTATTTTAACAGCGTCATTAATATAAATTAATTCACGTCGTTGGTATCCGTCACCCCATAAAACAACCTCTCCCCCATTCTGTTTAGCATCTACTATTTTTCTAATTAAGTCAAATATAAAGTGTCTATCATTTAATTCATAATTTGGGCCATATAATGTAGAAGGAATAAGATAGCTAAATTGCATACCATATTCTTTATTCATTGCTTGACACCCAATAAGTAAATGACGTTTAATATTACCATATACTTCATACCCGGGTTCAGCTTCACCTTTTAGATAGTTAGATTCTGTTTTTTCAACGTCAGCATCATAACCACAAGATGAACCAAAAGTAACTACCTTAGCTTTAGGAAAACAATTTTTCCATCCTTGAAAAAAAGTATTATTAATATCTGTATTTATTAAGAACTGCTCTCCACTATGGTTTTGACAATATCCCCCCGCTGCTGTTTTAACAGCCATGTGAATAATATAGTCATATTCTCTTTCACAATCAAATAACTTACCTTTCATGTTATGGCTATCAGTCACTTCCACTTCATATTCAGTTTTTAAAGCGGGTACTAATGCTTTACCTACAAACCCCGTTCCTCCTGTAATTAATATTTGTTTCATTATTCTGTGTGTGTTCCAATTGATAACTGATTATCACAAATTACTCCACATAAATGGGTTTCATCGCGGTAAAATATAGCCATACCATTATTGCCTTTTTGCACTTTAAATTTCCATTCGGGATGGGCCTCTAACCATTCATCTGTTGCTTTAGCTTGATCAGCAAAATATTCCCAAGGATCCATATCATGCATTATAATAATACCTGTTGGAGATAATAACTGCATATAGTTCCATAATTCAAATTTAGTATCTTCATAATTATGAGAAGTATCAGTAAAAAAAATATCAACTTGACCTTTCAAATTAATTAATTTAGGAAATACTTCCTCAGTACTGCCTTGATTAAATGACCAAAATGGTAGTTTTTCTCTTAATTCTTGAAAGTTATATTTTGAATCGTCCAAATTCTGATAATCACTCGTGTCAACATCTACCAGTGTGGCTTCTATTTTATATGCTCCAAGAGCAAAAGCAGATCCTGAGTGTCCATCTCTAATTCCAGCGTGAATAATTACTTTTGGTTTTTTTGCTTCTACTAATTCAAGAAGTAAAGGCAGATGTCCTGCTATATCACTTCCACTTCTATTTTTCTTTTCCTCAAAGAGACCTTGTAGTATTTCTAACACGTTTATAAATTTGTAAAATTGTTATTTGATGCCTCTATTATAGGATATGCTTTAAGTAATTCATTAATTCCATCCTCTAATGAACGTGAAGGTATCCACCCAAGTGCTTCTAATTTAGCATTAGAAACTATATAGTTGCGTTTATCCGGATCTTCATTTATTTCGGATTCAGATATATAAAAATCAGGAATAAATTTTTTAATCGTTTCACATAATTCCTTCTTACTAATATTAGCTGTACTTAAACCAACGTTATATGGTTGGCCTTTCATTCTATCAAAATTATCAATAGCAAATAAAAAGGATTTAGTTACATCTCTAATATGGATAAAATTACGTTTAAAATGGGATTCAAATAATACAATGTATTTATCTTTAAAGGCTTTGTATGTGAAATCATTTACTAATAAATCAAGTCTCATTCTTGGAGATATACCAAATACAGTAGCTAATCTGAAGGTTACTGCGTTGCCTTTTTTTAATAGGGCTTCCTCAGCTTTAACCTTAGTAACACCATACAATGAAATTGGTTTCAAAGGTGTTTTTTCAGTACAATAAATGCCCTCTTGACCAATACCATATCCACTGTTTGTGGTTGGGAAAATAATTTTTTGATTATCTCTAGTATTGCGAGCTAACCATTCAATAGCTATTTGATTTGTATCTAAAGTCAATTCAGGATGTTTTTTACAAGCAGGCATCCCTACTACACAAGCAAGAGGAATAATTATATCCGCGTCATCAACTAATGGTTTCATCATATTCCAATCACGAACATCCCCCTTAATAAACTTAAAGTAGGGTAAATGACAATGCTGGGTAAGTGATGTTTGTTTATACATTAAACTATCAACAACAGTAACGTTGTATTTTCTGTTTAATAAAGCTTCTACTAATACGGAGCCAATATAACCTGCTCCCCCGGTTACTAATACTTTATACATTGGATAAAAATAAAGGGTAAGTGTCTTTAAATTCTAAAAATTTAGCTGATTTGTCTCTTTCAGATAAAATTGGACTTTGAATAGGCCAAGTTATGTTTAATGCTGGGTCATCCCATCTAATAGTAAATTGATTTTTAGCACCTGAATAGTATTCAGATTGTTTGTAACTAAAAATACCAAACTCACTCATTACTAAATGCCCGTTAGCACAACCAGCAGGTACTAATATTTGGGTTCTGTTCTTGTCATTAATAGGGATTTGAATCCATTTTAAATAACTTGGTGAGTGATGTCTCATATCCACAATAGTGGCAAGCATACTACCATATAAACACTGGATTAATTTCCATGTTTTGTCGTCACCATGAAGTCCTCTTAATGTGCCCCTAACTGAGGTACTAACATCATCCTGTACCCATTCAGTAGGTGCATTAGCATTGGATTGAAAAACTTCATAAAACTTTTTGTTGTATGTTTCTATATATTCCCCCCTATAATCATAGTGTTTAAAGGGGTCAATAATAGCTACATCTGTAATTACATTACTAAATTTGTATTCCATATTATATTTCGTTTGGGTTAATAATTGTTGTTCCTCTTTTTTGTACTACATAAGTAGCACATTTGTTAGCATATTCAATTGATTTTTTAATATCACCTGTTTGACAAAATTTAACAGCTAAACCAGCTAAAAATGTATCTCCTGCTCCTGTATTATCTTTAACATCTACTTTTTGTACTGGGAATATTTCCCCTTTGTAAATACATCCTTGCCCCCCTATAGTAATAATAATTTTATCTAATGTTTTTTGTGATATATGTCCTCTACATTTAACAAATTCACCTTCATTAATTTTAATAAAGTTAACATTATTAACAAACACATTATTGATAATTTTTTTAGTATCTAAAAAAGTAAGATAAGAATTTTTAGCTATATAAGTAATATCATCTTCCTCAAGAAAGCCTTTACAATAATCACTTATAACAACAGCATCAAATGCTTTAAAATTAATTTTTTCTAAATCTTTAACACGGGCAATATGTTCTTCTCCAGTATCAATTCTAACAAACATATGATTTGTTTTAAAATCAACATATCTAGTTTTATATATTTGTTCTGTATTTGTTAAAATATCTGCTTTAATATCTAATGCTTCAATATTCCTAACAACATTACCAGCCATGCCCGAGTATGTAATTGTCTCTTGTGGTATCATTACTGGTACAGGGGCATCAGGACACATTCTAGGACATTTACCATAAACGTAAACATCTATACAACTATCTCCTACTACTAATATTTTAGGTTTTTTCATATTACCAACTAATTTCCCAATCTTTAAAATCTGCTGCTAAACAATCTATTTTATAATCTTTTCTACCACCAACTGCTTCTTGTATTTTATTTTTAGCAGTATTTCTAATTCCGTTTAAACCATGAGTTAACTCTAGGTTATTATTATTTTTAATTCCCTTACGATAATTGGATTCATTCTGCCATATATGTAAGTTCATTTGAGCTAATACTACAATTGCTCTAATTGTTTCAGCTGTTATTTTTCTATCTTGCTTATCCAATAATAATTGAATATCATGGATTATGTCTTTAATTTCTTGAGCATATTCATCTTTATGATTAGGAATGAATACCTCTTTAAGTTGACTAATAGATAATCTGTCTACTAGTTCTGACAATGTGGGTAAATATTTTCTTTCCATATATTATAATTTATTATAGGAAATTAGCTTATCCAAATAGTTTTCCAATCGTTTAAAAAAGAAACCATTTTCTTTAACAAGGTTATAATTATATTCAATGTAGGGTAAACGATTATAATAGTCTTCAGGAGTAAGATTATTAATAATTTCTACTAATTCGTTTTCATCCTTAAAAGTAATAATGCCTCTTAAATCATACCATACACCAATATTTGGAGCCCCCCAGTAAATTGGTAATGTTTTAGTACCAAAGCAATCTAATATTTTATCTGTGTAATAATGTCTATGTTGTGAATTTTCTACAGCAACATGAAACATTTTATTAGTATTCCATACTTGTTTTTTCCCATCACCCTCAATTGGATTACCATTCGGGCCTATTTTTGTTTCAAAATATCCTGGGCGTTGTCCTCTTACATGATCAAAGTCATCTAATGTTTTCCACCAATTGTTGGGTATTTGTATTTCACTACCTTTAGCTAATATACGTTGACGTAACTTATGTCCTTCTAACATTTCGAGAATGCCACTCAAAAAAGTAACTCCAAACTCACGTTTAGGATTAGTTTCAAAAGTGTTTATATATTCTAAATCTAAATTAGTTTCACCATGAGGGAATAAAACATAATTAGGCAATTCGCCTAATATCTCTTCATTCCAACTCATTATAGCAGAAAAAGCTTGATAATTATTTTTAGCAAATGTATGTAGCCCAAATAACTCATTAGGTTCATTTAATATAAGTAAATTAACTTCACTAATTTGGTTAGCTTCACGAGGGGCAAAATCATTAAATATTGAAATAGGTTTATCTTTAAAACGTTGAATAGAACCTATCTCATATTCATAACGTTCTATAGGTAAATAATTACTATAGATTTTCATAAAACTTATTTTGTTTTTCCTGGCGATTAATATCTTTAATATGAGTTAAAGACCATTCTTCCAAAGCAGGAAGTTGAGCTGATGTTTTAAATCCACTTAAACGTTCATGTACTTTATTAATCCACCAGATATCATTTTTATTAGCACAAATACGTGTTTGATAATCAGGCCAATTAACCCATCCTCTATCATCAACAAACCATTTCCACTTATAGATATGTTCTTCAGTCAAACCATTTACTTTATTAATTCTTGGAATTGATATTACATCAACTATATTTTTATTCAATTTTAAAAATTCATGAATATTTTTAGCAAAATAATAATTTAAAGTTTCATCAGCATCAATGAAAAATATCCAATGACGTGTACAATGTTTTTTAAGATTATTTTTAAATGAAGCAAAATCACCATTTAATCCAAAATATATTCTATGAAAGTCATATGGTGTTCCAATATTATAAGAATCTACTAATTTTTTTACTTCATCTGTAGAATTTGTATCTAATTGAACCATTATTTCATCCTCAGGTTTAACTATAGATACAATTGATTTAATT
>Ga0194131_10006556_pt1 | contig 16121 bp, 18 predicted proteins | sample TA2KigO120mmetaG_FD_148631 | JGI IMG/M metagenome (GOLD analysis project Ga0194131, IMG submission 148631) | Freshwater microbial communities from Lake Tanganyika, Tanzania - TA2015053 Kigoma Offshore 120m | ecosystem: Environmental > Aquatic > Freshwater > Lake | place: Tanzania: Lake... | reverse complement strand
AGAACGAGTTAGCAAATATTCAAGTGCTTTGTCGATCCTGCAACTCATCAAAAGGTTAGGGCTTAGATTATGCAGGCCCCCTCCGGCATCTATATATATGGGGCAAAAGTTGCGCATATGCGCGTGCAAAGCACCCCGCGTATTCGCGTCTGCGCATCTCCGCAGTTTAAAAGTTTTTGGCAATAAATCAAACAGGGGAAGAAATGATTATCGAAAGCTTGCAACCGCTTGCAGTTGCGATTGAATCTTTGACAGGGCTTGAGAGCAATCCAAGAAAAGGCGATGTCGCTGCCGTTGCCGCATCTTTGGCACGCTTCGGACAAAGAAAGCCGATTGTCGCGCGTAAAGATGATGGCACAATCATTGCCGGAAATCACACTTGGCAGGCTGCGAAGAAGCTTGGCTGGAAAGAAATTGCTGTGGCGTTTGTGGGCGATGATGATGTAACTGCGCAAGCCTATGCCTTGGCTGATAATCGAACAGCAGAACTAGGGAGCTATGATGAAGAGCTGCTCCTTCAAATGATTCAAGAGATTCAAAAAATTGACGAGGACTTGCTTGCCGACACAGGATGGGCACAAAAAGACTTTGAGCAACTTGTTGAAAAATTAGGCATCGTTGAGCAATTAGATGTTGACTCTGCTTTTGACAATCTCCTTCAAGGAGATCGCGAAGATGCAACTCAAATGACCTTCATCGTTACATTGGAACAAGCAGAACAAATTAGAACTGCTTTGAAGCTGGCCTTGTCAGATGGCGCTGAAGAATATGACTCAGAAAATAAAAATAAGAATGGCGTTGCCCTTGCTTATATCGTTCAGGGGTGGCTAAATGCCAGGTGCTAAAGATTTAATCGTTGCAAAGATTGACACAAATGTTGCAAACAATTTTGTAAAAAAAATGCACTATTCAGGCAAAGTTGTTTCTAACTCGCAAGTCCACTTGGGAGTTTTCTATAATAATCGCCTTGAGGGGGTTATGCAATTTGGCCCAAGCATTGACAAAGCAAAGTCAATTGGCACTGTCAAAGATACTCCTTGGCATGGATTTCTTGAATTAAATCGAATGGCCTTTTCTGAAAAGTTGCCAAAAAATAGCGAGTCAAGAGCAATTGGAATTGCAATGCGACTTTTCAAAAAAAATGCGCCGCAAGTAAAATGGATAATTAGTTATGCAGATGGCACGCAATGTGGGGACGGAACGATCTATCGCGCATCAGGATTTCATTTAATTGGCATAAAGAAAAACAATTCAATGTGGAGAATGCCAAGCGGAGAAGTTGTTTGCAATTTAATTTTTTCCCCATCTGTTTCAGGAACCGCAGGCCCGAACAACAAAAAAGGTCAGTATGGAAAAACCGGCACGGAAAGTTCTGTTGCCTTCTTAAAATCTGTCGGAGCAGAATGCTTGCCAGGATTTCAGCTTAAATACATTTATTTTTTAGACAAAGAATATGAGAAGAAACTGACAGTTCCAATTTTGCCTTTTTCAGATATACAAAAAAAGAACGCCTCTATGTATCGAGGCACGCGCCGCGTTGGAGTAAACGAAAACTCGTCTGCATTCCTTGCAGAAGTTGACGGTGCAAGTCCGATCACGCGGCTCCAAAATTAATGAAGAGAACAAATGCCTAATCCTCCTAAGCCAACAGAAGAAAAACGCAGACTAGGCAATCCTGGAAAACGCCCTTTGCCGGCAGTTCAAAATTTGATTTCTTTGCCAATGGCAATGGAGGCACCTGAGCCACCTCGACCTCTTGGAGTCGAAGGGATGAAGCTTTGGAAAAGAATTTGGGAGCAGGGCCGCACTTGGATCAGTTCAAACTCTGATTTAGAAATGGTCACACTTTTATGCGAATCTATGGATGAACGCTCGCAGTTGCGCTTCATTGTTTTGAAAGGCACGGGCGACTGGCGAGATCGCGTGGCTCTGAGAAGCCTAGATTCACAACTGCAAACTATTCTCAGCCTTCTTGGAATGAGTCCAACTGACAGAGCTAAATTGGGGGTTGCAGAGGTGCAGGCACGAACAAAAATTCAAGACCTTCTGCAAAAACGCAATGCCGCAAAAGAAAAGTAAAAAAACAACTAGTTGGCCTCCGCGCTGGCTAACGCCTGTGCCTGAGATTGAACAGAATGCAGGCGATGGCGACATCTACGCCAAGTTCGCAGAGGCAGTCTGCAAAGTGACCAAGGATTCCGTTGCCTCACCTGCTGGCAAATTTCTTGTCCTAAGAGATTGGCAGAAACAGCTCCTAAGGCACGCTCTAGCAAGAAATAAAGAAGGAAGATTTAGGCATCGCACAGCTCTCGTCGGCATGGGTCGCAAGAATGGAAAGTCTGCTCTTGCAGCCTCAATGGGTCTTGCGGGTCTAACTCTTGGCGGGAATGGCTCCGAGATTTATTCCTGCGCAGCAGACCGAGATCAAGCACGAATCGTTTTTGGAACAGCCAAGCGGATGATAGAGATGGATGATGAACTTTCTTCCATGTTCACTCTTTACCGCGATGCAATCGAGTTCAAAGAAAAGGCAAGTGTTTATCGTGTTCTCTCAGCAGAGGCTTACACGAAAGAAGGACTCAACCCTTCACCGCTTGTCATCTTTGACGAAGTTCATGCACAACCCTCGTGGGATTTATGGAACACGCTCTCGCTTGCAGGTGGCGCTCGCGCGGATTCTCTGCTCTTTGGAATTACGACTGCGGGAGTCAAGACTGATGCGCAGGGTCAAGACTCGCTCTGTTACTCGCTCTACCAATATGGACAGAAATTAGTCAAAGGCGAAAAGAGCGATTCGACATTCTTCTTTGCATGGTGGGAGCCAAGTGCAGCCGATGCAGATCACAGAGAATCGCAAGTTTGGGCAGAAGCCAATCCTGGTTTTGGCGACATTGTTGACATGGCTGATTTTGAGTCAGCAGTATTGCGAACGCCTGAAGCAGAGTTTCGCACAAAGAGATGCAACACTTTTGTCAGCACCTCGAAAGCGTGGCTACCGCAAGGCTCGTGGGAATCATTACTCTACGACGGAAGACCTAACATTCCTGGCGAAGATGTCGTGCTTTCCTTCGATGGTTCTTTCTCCAACGATTCAACTGCATTGCTTGCTTGGCATCTTGGAACCGAGAAGCCTCATTGCCGAGTCGTTGGATTGTGGGAAAAGCCCGACAATGCAGAGCAGGGTTGGTTCGTGCCAGTCGCGGAGGTAGAAGCTGCAATCGTGGCAACTGCGCGCGATACCTCGTTTCATGTGCGCGAGATTGTCTTTGATCCTGCTAGATGGAATCGGACTTTCATGGTTTTAGATGAAGAAGGCTTGCCTGTTGTGGCTTATCCTAACTCCGCAGAACGCATGGTTCCAGCAACACAAAAGTTTTATGAGGCAGTTGTAAATAAATCTTTCACGCACGATGGCAACGAGGGTCTTGCTAGACATGTTGCAAACTGTGTCACGAAGCAATCATCGCGGGGCGTAATGGTGGCAAAGGCATCAGCTAGGCGCAAGGTCGATGCCGCCGTCGCTGCAATCTTTGGCTATGACAGAGCCACGCAACCGCAACCGCCGAAGCCACCTGTGGCGCAATTCTTTTCGATACAAGTCTGAGAGGCGTTAATGAAGAAACCTGATGTGTCAATGTTGGTCGGACTTGGCGGTTTGATAATCGCAACAAGTGGGCTTGTGATGATTTCAATACCTTTGGCCTTGATTTGCCTTGGCTCTTTCTTGATTTGGATGACAGAGAAGGCTGAGTAATGGGAATCTCTAAGCGCATTCGTATCGCAAGCGAGCGACGAAACAATAACTCACAATATGTCGAGCCTATTATTCCAGGGCGACCACCTTTCATGGCCCCATCGGGAGTTGATGTAACTGCCGACTCTGCTATCCGCATGTCAACTGTTTATGCTTGCGTTAGACTTCTAGGCGACACAATCTCATCGCTTCCGCTTGGCGCTTATGTTCGCCGTGGTAGAAACCGCATCTCTTATGCTGCTGTCTATGGATCGACACCAGCTTGGGTTAATAGACCAAACCCCGAAGCCTCAAGAATAGAGTTCTTTGAGCAAGTCCTCGCATCTCTTAATCTGCATGGTAACGCTTACATCCTCACAGTTCGTGACGAGGATGATGAAGTCATAGAGCTTTACTGTCTCAACCCTGATGAAGTGCGAATCCGTCGCCTTGCACTAAATAAACCTCTTGTCTATGAGGTCACAGTTCGTGAAGAAGGTTTGGCGCGAACTGAGATTCTAGGTGCGCGCGAGCTGCTACATATCCCAATGTTTAGACTGCCAGGATCGCACTATGGCTTAGGCCCTGTCGCAGCGACTCGCCTTGCAATCGGCGGCGCTATGGCTGCCGAGACTTATGCAGCAAGCTACTTTGGCAACGCTGCTAATCCAGGCGGAGTGATCGAAGTGCCTGGCGAGCTGACACAAGAGCAGGCTCAGGACATCGGGCGCGATTGGAATATCAGTCACACAGGCCCTTATCGTGCGGGCAAGATTGGCATCCTTTCAGGCGGTGCGATGTTTAAGCCATTGACTCTGAATGCAAGTGATGCGCAGCTCCTAGACTCGCGCAGATTTGGAGTTGAAGAAATTGGAAGAATTTTCAGATGCCCGATTTCATTACTAGGTCATCCTGTCGCCGGCGCGATGTCATTCGCTTCAGTTGAGGCTCAGAACTTGTCTTTCGTGCAGCATAGCCTGCGACCACTTCTTGAGCGTTTGGAACAGAGCCTTTCGAATCTTTTGCCTGAAGCTGATGGATTTATCAAGTTCAATCTTGATGCACTTCTAAGAGGCACAACAATCGAGCGCTATGATGCTTACACAAAAGGCTTGCGAGAAGGTTTCTTATCGCTAAATGATGTTAGAGCAGTCGAAGATTTAGCACCAATAGGCGAGGCAGGCGATCAGTTCCGCGTGCCATTGCAGAATATTGATGCTTCTGATGCAAAGGATGTTGGTCTCAACTTGAGAGCCGACATCGTAAGCAAACTCGTGCAAGTTGGATTTGACCCTGCCGAGGTGCTTGCAGCAGTTGAGATGGTTCCAATCGCACACACAGGAGTTCCAAGCTCGCAATTACAACCCATCTCTCAGATTGATCCAGGTGATCCTGCTGCTGCCTATGATGTCAGAGAGGCTCGCAACAACGGAACTGTTGTAAATATGCCTGAGCCAATAGTCAATGTTGCTGCTCCAAGTGTCAACATCGAGCCTGCGATGGTCATGCTTGAATCACCTGAAGTCCGTGTTGAATCACCAACTGTCAATGTGGAAGCGCCGACTATCGAGGTCACAAATCAAATTGATAGGCGCAAGGTTCGCAAGAAAGTCATCCGCGATGCAGAAGGTCGAATCTCCGAGGTCATTGAAGAGTTCATTGAAGGGGATGAGTGATGGCAACAGGTCTTAGCTCCTATCTAGCAAACAAGTTCCTTGATGCGGTTGGCAATGCGACGGCTTTTTCGTCAGCCGATGTCTATATCAAACTGCATGTCGGAGAGCCTGGCGCAAATGCAACAGACAATCCAGCAACAGAGACAACGCGAAAGCAGGCAAGTTTTGCAAGCGCATCAAGTGGATCGCTCACAAGTGATGCCGCAGTAACTTGGACAAACATATCAGGCTCACAAGATGCAACGCATTTCAGCGCTTGGGATAACGCTTCTGCGGGAAACTTTCTCTTTAGTGGCACAATCACAGGCAATGCTTATGTTGCAGGTGATACTTACACAATCGCAAGCGGATCGCTGACTGTCTCTCTGACCTTGGCCTCATAGGATGCCAGCCCAATTTGTTTTAGGAGAGGGTGTTCTCGACACCGACCTCCTTGGCCCAATAATTATTGTCACCGCAAGCGCAAATCTTGGCGGATTATCAGGCAACAGCACAGCGCTTGTTACTCATCTCGCAAGTGCGAGTGCGCTTTTAGGGGCGTTGAGTGCGACTGCCAACACGCAACCTGAAAGTCCAAGCGAGGCTTCCGTTGTCGCAAGTCATCGCTTCATCCAACCTAATTTTCCTGTCCTACCGCAAGAAACTGAAATCACAAAAGTCCTCGCGACTGCAAATGCCGCACTTGGGCAAATGCTTGCGCAGGGTCTTTGCGAAATCACATTTTCCATTGTTGAAGATGATGCAGAAGCGCTGCTTCTAATTTAGGAGAAAAATGCCTTACTACATATCTGAGCAACAGAGTGACTGCGATGGGTATGCCACAGTCAAGCAAGAGGCAGACGACTCTTACACAACAATCGGATGTCACAAGACAAAACAAGATGCTATCAATCAGATGGTTGCAATTAGTATTTCCGAGGGCCTTGAGCCAGGAGGCGAAGTTGCCAATAGAGCTTTGCCTGATAATTACAGGCCAGCTCTGTCAGAAGATGTGCCTGAAGGTCGTGCTTGTGGGAATTGTTATTTCTACAATGAAGAGAAACAAAATGAGGCAGGCACTAAGGCTTGGTGTGAGCTTTGGCTTGACTATGTTGATGGCGCTTACTACTGCAACAAATGGCAGGGAGAGATTGGCAGCAGACAGGTTGATTTGACTGTGCCTGCGTTCATTCGCGCTAATGCAGAACGCGGGCTGAAATATGTTCGTGAGGGTTTTGGGGGCGATGGTCTGACAGAGGGCGCAAAGCGTGAAGCACGCGAGATGGCAGCAGGTCGGATCACAGAGAATAAAGTTCGTAAGATGGCTCCTTGGTTCGCTCGCCATAAGGTTGACGGTGAAGCGCCAAAGAACAAAGACTCATCTCACCCACAATATCCAGGCGCAGGCTTAGTCGCCTGGTTGATTTGGGGCGGTGACTCTAATTTTAGTGACAGAGCGCAAAACTGGGCGCAGCGAAAAATTGATGCCCTTAATGCAGAGGAAGATGCAAGGAGTAAAATGTCAAAGAAAATCGAACGCCGCACTTATGCCGTCAAGCATGTTGAGGCTAGAAACGACAGCGAAGGAATGAAACTTGCAGGTTATGCCGCAGTCTTCAACGATGCAAGCATTCCTCTTCCATTCAAGGAGACAATCGCGCCAGGTGCGTTTCGCAAGACTTTGAGCGAGACTCCTGATGTAAGAATGCTGGTCAATCACGAGGGTTTGCCGGTTGCTAGAACGAAGAATGGAACTCTCAAACTAGAAGAGGATGATAAAGGTCTGCGCTTTGAGGCAGAGCTTGCAGACACGCAAGAGGGTCGAGATGTTTATGAACTCGTTAGGCGCGGCGATGTAGATCAGATGTCCTTTGCCTTTCGGGTTATCAGGCAACGATGGAATGATGACAGAACCCGCAGAATTTTGACAGAAGTGTCTCTTGCAGATGGCGATGTCTCGGTTGTCACTTATCCTGCCTACCCAACAACGACAGTTGAAGCAAGAAAACATCTACAAAAAGCAATCAAAGCAATTAGAGAAGGTCGTGACATTGACGAGGCAACGATGACTGTCTTGCAGACCATTTTCGACGATATGAGTGAGGGTCACGATCACATCATGCGCGCGCTAGGAGTGTTTGAAGCAATGCTTGATGACAGAAAATACGGAACAGGTTATGGCATGGATGAGGATGATGAAGACGACGACAAATCACGCGCCGTGGATCGAGTAGGCGACTTCGTTGAATGGGATGCCTCAGGCGGCAAAGCAAGGGGTCGCATTGTCCGAGTTGTTCGTGAGGGCAGTATCGATGTGCCAAACTCCAGTTTTACAATAACCACAGAAGAGGGCGACCCTGCTGTTCTGATTCGCCTCTATCGCGCGCTTCGCGATGGATATGTTGCCACCGACACCCTTGTCGGTCACAAAGCCTCAGAGCTTCGCGCGATTGACCCACTACCTGAGCCAAGCGAGGAATCTAACCGCAAGATTTCATTGCGCCTCGCAAAAGCCATAGTCGCAGCTAGAAAATAAGTTTCTGCTCAAAAGAGCAGATGGAAGTCGGAGCCAACCTCGCACCCCGTTCAGCGCCGCGAGCATCTTGGCCACCACCTCAAAACCTAATCATAAGGAGCAATACTAAATGTCATACCTTGACAAAGTAGTCGAGCGCCGTGATGCAGTTAAGGCAGAGATGGATGCCGTTCTTGATGCAGTAGCCTCCGAGAACCGCACCGATCTGACAGAAGAAGAGACCATCAAGGTTGAATCTCTAGCAACTGAATCTCGCTCACTCGATGAGAAAATAGAGAAGCTAACTGCACAAGCGGCAGCCGATAAGAAGGCAGCAGAAGCTCGCGCAGCAGTAGCAGAAATCGCAACCCCAAAGGTCGGCGGTTTCAAAGTAACAAAGGAAGCACGCACTTACTCCGCAGAGTCAGATGCCTCTTTCTTCAAAGATGCTTACAATGCACAGTTCAAGTCTGACTATGCAGCACAAGAAAGACTTGCTCGTCATCAGCGCGAAGAGGAAATCGAGCGCCGCGATGTTGGAACGGCACAGTTTGAGGGCCTTGTAATACCTCAGTATCTCACAGAGTTTGCGATTGGCCTGGCTCGCGCCGGAAGACCATTCGCAGATTTTGCGACATCAAAGCACACCTTGCCTCCATCTGGAATGACTCTGAATATCAGCCGCATGACGACTGGATCGTCAACTGCTGTGCAGGTAACTCAGAACGATGCAGTAAGTGAGACAGATGTTGATGACACGCTGTTGACTATCAATGTTCGCACCATTGCTGGCCAGCAAGACATCAGCAGACAAGCCATTGAAAGAGGAACAGGCATCGATCAGTTTGTTGCACAAGACCTCATTCGTTCTTGGCACACAACTCTTGACAATCAAATTCTGAATGGCTCAGGATCAGCAGGAACGATGGTTGGACTTGCAAATGCAGGTGGCAACTCAGTCACCTTCACTTCCACTTCACCAACGGTGGCCTTGCTGTATCCAAAGCTTGCCGATGCCATACAGAAAATTCAGACAAACGCCTTTGTGAATCCAACGCACTTCGTAGTCCATCCGCGAAGACTCGCATTCTTGCTAGCTGCCGTTGATTCATCAAATCGGCCACTTGTTGTGCCAGCAGCTAACGGCCCAACAAACGCCGTTGGCACAGGTGCAGGTCTAGCAGCTTATGGCAACTCTGGTTATCAGATGCTTGGACTGCCAATCGTTACAGATGCAAACATCACAACGACAAATGGAGCAGCTACAAATCAAGACGAAATCTATGTCGTGACCGCTTCAGAATGTCATCTATGGGAGCAGCCAGGTTCTCCATTCACTCTTCGTTATGATGCGACAGGTGCAGGAAACTTGACAATCAAAACAGTCGTATATGGGTTCGCTTGTTTCACGGCTGGAAGACTCCCACTTGCTAACTCGATTGTGTCGGGAACTGGTTTAACTACCCCATCATTCTAAGTTAGTTGCATCAACCTTCTAGTTTTTACTAGGAGAAAATAAATTGTGTAAGAGCGTTTAAGGCCCCCCGACTTGAGCGCTCTTACACTTCTAAATGATTCGGGGGAATCAATGAAATCGGGTCACAAAGTCTCAATCGGCTCATGCGACCCTGGAATGATAAATGGAAACTTCGCTTATCACTTGATTCAGTTAGCATCAGCACGCACAACAAGGCTTGGCCCCTTTGTCAGAGTCAAGGGATCAGGCTTAATATCAAAGCAACGCAATCGTGTTGTCAAGCAATTCTTGGAGATGACTGATTCTGATTGGCTTCTCTTGCTTGATTCTGATGAAGAGCTAGATGTCTTGAATTTTGATTTGCTCTGCGAAACGGCACACGATAAAGAGCGACCTGTCGTCGCCGGTCTAGTCTTCGCAGGATTCGGGGTTGTTGGCAAGCCTTATCCAAAGCCTGTGCCTGCGATATTCCAAGACTCGCCCGATGGCTTTCTTCCGCTTTACAAATATGACAAGAACTCAATCTTTGAGATAGATGCAGCAGGCACAGGTTGCCTGCTAATTCATCGCAGGGTGCTTGAGGCGATGCGAGAGGCAGCAGACCCAAATCAGGGCAAAGACTGGTGTTGGTTTTGGGATGGCCCAATCGCCGGTCAATGGATTGGAGAAGACCTGCTCTTCTCGCGCAGAATTAGATCGCTTGGCTTTCCTATCTATGTCAACACAAGAGTCGTTCTGCCACATCACAAGTCATTTTGGATGAAGGAAGTGCATCACGACTTATGGCGCGACTAAAAAAGAAAGAAACGGCAACTGCTCTGCCTATCTTAGAAAGAGCAATGCAAACAAAAACGAAGAAGAGGAAATCTAGTGGCAATCACCAACGGATACGCGACACTCGCGGAACTAAAGTCATCTCTAGCGATAACTGACACCTCTGATGACACGATGTTGGAGCTTTCAATAACCTCGACAAGCAGGATGATTGATGACTTCACAGGAAGATTCTTCTTTGCTAATGGAAGCGCAGGCAGTCCTGTCACGCGCTACTACACGCCGCTTGACCCTTGGAGCTTGGCAGTAGATGACTTCACAGTCATCACGGAGATTGCCACGGATGACAACGCAGATCAAACATACACGACTGTTTGGGCGACTTCTGATTATCTTGTAGAGCCTGTCAACAACACCATAAGGAGCTGGCCTTATACCCGCCTGCTTGCTATTGGTCGTTATGTTTGGCCTTATTATCTACCTCAAGCCTGTCGAGTGAAAGGCGTTTGGGGTTGGCCCTCTGTGCCAGCAGAAGTCAATCAAGCCTGCATCATCCAAAGCTCAAGAATCTTCGTGCGAAAACAATCGCCTTTTGGAATTGCTGGCACACCTGAACTTGGAACAGTTCGTCTTTCATCACGCCTTGATCCTGATGTTGAGGCTTTTCTGCGACCTATGAAAAGAAATAACGGGCTAGCAGTATGAATCCAAGCACCGTTAGAGATGGGCTAAAAACAGCTTTACAGACAATCTCAGGGCTGCGTGCCTACGATTTGATTCCCGATACTGTCGTGCCACCTGCCGCAGTCGTCGGACAACTAGATTTCACATTCGACATTGACAACGCTCGCGGTCTTGACCAAGCGCAAGTTGATGTGCTTGTGATTGTGCAACGCTTCTCGGAGCGCGCTGGACAAGACAAACTCGATGCCTACCTCGCAGGGTCGGGCGCGAGTTCTATCAAAGCGGCGCTTGAAAGTGATCGCACTTTGTCGGGAGCAGTCAACACGCTGCGAGTCACAGGAGCCGAGGCTGGAACCTACGATTCGCAAGGTGTCACATTCCTCTCATACAGATACAGACTCACGATTTGGGGATAGGAGAAACCCTTATGGCTTACAAAGTCATCTCAGGCCGTTCGGTCTGTGGAAAAAAACAAGGTGACACAATCACTTTGAAAGAGATAGAAGATGCAGGCGCAAGCGTTGAAATTCTTGTCGCAGGCGGTCACATCCAAGCAACGCAAACAACAATCAAATCAGCACTATCAGAAGGAGCCGATAAATAATGGCACGACTCGTTTTAACAAATGCCCTAGTCACAGTCAATGGAGTTGACCTAAGTGACATGGTGGCATCGATTACACTCAATTCAACTGTTGACTCTGTTGAGACAACAGCATTCTCAACTACCGGCACTCGCACTCGCGTTGCAGGCTTGACTGACAACTCAATTAGCCTTGAGTTCCACCAAGACTACGCTACAAATGAGGTCGAGCAGACAATTTATCCGTTGATTGGCACAACTACGGCTGTCACCGTCAAGCCTGTCAATGCTGCAACAAGCACGACCAATCCTCTTTACAGCATGACATGTCTTGTTGCAGAATGGGCTCCACTAAATGCAGCCGTCGGTGAATTAGCAAGTGCAAGTGTGACTTGGCCTGTAAGCGGAGCAATCACAAAAGCCACAAGCTAATATGGCAAGACTGGTCTTAAATAATGCCTATGTTGCGATCGGTGCTGTTGACCTCTCCGATCACATTGCAAGCGTTTCTCTAAACACGACTTTCGAGCTTATTGAGACGACTGTTTTTGGAGACACATCAAGGCGCAGGGTCGCTTCCCTTGCGGATAATTCTGTGAGTTTTGAGTTTCATCAAGACTTTGCATCAGGCTCGGTTGAGTCAACGATTTATCCGCTTCTTGGCACAGCAGTCACTTGCGAGATTAGACCAGTCAACACAGCAGTAAGCACAAGCAATCCCAAATACACTTTCAGCGCGGTTGTTGCAGAGTGGAACCCCATCGGAGGTTCTGTCGGCAATCTTTTGACTGCGACTGTGACATGGCCTATTTCGGGCGACATAACAAAAGCAACAAGCTAATAACTAGGGGGAAATAAATGGATGGACTAAAAGTTCGTGTTAGAACGACGGATGGCATGGACTCAACCTATGCACTCCGACCAAGAGTGATCGTCGAGTTCGAGCAGAAATACCAAAAGGGCTTGGCTAAATTGATTGCAGAAGAGCAGAAACTAGAACACATCTATTTTCTTGCCTGGTCTGCGATGAAACACGGGGGCAAGGTTGTTAAGCCCTTCGGCCCTGACTTTCTTGATACCCTTGAGGAAGTCACTTTGGTAACAGACCCTTCTTCCGAATCCACAGAGACAGCCTGACCTATCAAATAGCAGCTCTCTCTGTGGAGTCAGGAATTTCACCAAATGCTCTACTCGATGCCCCTGATGGTGTCCTAGAGGCAATCTTTATCTATCTCAAGGAGCGTGCGAGGTCGCGTAGGAAATGATTTCACCAAATTACCACTTTACATTCGAGGGCGCTGCTAAAACAGTTCAAGCCTTAGAGAAATTTCAACCTAACTTGAAAAAGTCTCTTGATCGTAAAATTGGCAAAGTTTTGAGTGTGATTGTTAATCAGGCAAGAGCAGAGATACCTTTCGACATTCATCCTTCAGGTTGGGCAAAGCCGCCTGTGAATGCTGGCCTTGTCGGGCCTTTGCAGGCAGGGTTTTCTCGTGGGCAGTTCAAGATTTATGATGCTGCTAAAGCAAAAGCAGGCATCAAGAAAATGACTGCAAAGTCGCAAAAAGATGGCAAAGGATTTAAGAGTTCTTATGGTGTTATCCAAAGAGATGCAGCCGGTGCAATCTTTGAGACCGCAGGTCGTGGCAGTCAGGCAAGTCGCTCTCGCACTCGCGCCTCACGCTCCGACAATCCGATAGCTTCTCAGCAATTTATTGAGACATTAAACAAGTATTATGGGGTTCTGCCAACTGCTCAACAACGGGGTAAGGATAAGGGTCGCGCACTTATCAAAGCAGTCGATGCCAACAAGTCAAAAGCGCAGGGTGCTATCTTTGAGGCGATTAAAGAGGCTGAGAAAAAAGCCCAAGAGCAACTAGATAAGCCTGCAAAGGGAGGGCGTTAGAAATGACAATTTTAGAACGCATCCTTCTTGTCTATAATGACAAAGGCTCCAAGCAAGCCATCAAAGATGTCAAGAAACTAGAAAAGAATTTTGCAAATGCTGGAAAGAAGATAGCTAAAGCGTTTGCAGTTACAACAGCAGCAGCAGGTGCGCTTGCAATTAAGATTGGCAAGGATGCAGTCCAAGCAGCTATGGAAGATCAAAAGAGCCAAGTGCTACTTGCAAATGCGCTGCGAAATACTGTTGGCGCAAGCGACGAGGCGATAGCAGCATCAGAGAATTTCATTACCTCATTGCAAAATCAGCTAGGTGTGGCAGACGATGAGTTGCGACCTGCCTTGGCGACTTTGGCAACTGCAAGCGGTGACTTACAACAAGCGCAAACGCTTTTAGGTCTGTCTTTAGATGTGGCTGCGGGATCGGGCAAGAGTCTCTCAACAATAACAGCAGCTTTAAGCAAAGCACAAAATGGCAATTTTACTGCTCTTAGTAGGTTATTCCCTGCTCTTGACAGAAGTGCAATCAAGAGTGGTGATTTAGTTGCAGTCTCCAAACAACTTGCTGATTTATACGGCGGCGCAGCTCAAGAAAATGCTAACACCTTTGCCGGCAAGCTTAACATCCTGAAACTGCGATTTGGAGAAGTGCTAGAGAATCTTGGCAATCGCTTTCTTCCTATTTTAGAAAAACTAGTAACCTTAATAAATGAAAAGGTCATTCCTGCCATTGATGCTTGGCTTGAGGCCAATGGTGAAAAATTAGCTCGCGTTTTTGAGAATGCTATTGGATACATCGTAGCTTTCACAAAAAGTCTTTTTGATGCCTTCAACTTTGTCGCACAAAACATCAAGGTCTTCAAAGTCCTCGGTGCAGTTCTCATTGCCACATTCGCAGGGGCAAAAGTTGCTGCTGCGGTCACAGTCTTTGTGGGTGCAATCAAGTCAATAATTGCTGTGATGAAACTTTTGAGGGCTGGTTCCATTAAAGCGGCTGCTGCCACGGCGCTTGCAACAGGGGGCGCATCTGCTGTCGCTGGCGCTGCCGCGTTTGCAGTTGCACTAATTGGAGTAAATAAAGCAGCAGAAAAATTTGGAGATACTGCTGAGGATGCTTCTGACAAAGTAGATTTCAAGTTTAACAGCCTGACACTAGGTGCTAATGATTACACTAAGGGCCTTGGCAAATTAACAGTAGCCCAAGGCAAAAACACAGCAGCTAGCAATAAAGCAGCAAAAGCTGCTGCTTTGGAAGAAAAAGCCAAGAAAGTTTTGGCAAAACTTGACAAAAAGTTTCAAGTAGTTGCAACAAGTGAAAAAGACCCGATTGCTCTACAAGCTGCTTTGCTCAATCTAAAAAAACAAGACAATCTTGAAGAGCAACGCAAAATTGAAGCGTTGCAAAAAAACTTAGATGCGCAAAAGCTAGTTAATGAAAACGCGCAACGCTATGCCGACTTGCTAACTGTCCTTTCAGATCAAGTCATCTCAAGCGAAGAAGTCGCAGTTCTTGCTAACAAGTGGGGAGTGACGACAGGGCAAGTTCTCGAATATATCGCTCACATCTATGCAGCCAACACCACAGATGTAAGCGATGCCGCCGTTGTCAACCTTCTAATGAAATGGGGTCTGACAAAAGAGCAGGCTGAAAAGTATGTCGATTTCACTCGCGCTCTAAAAGACGAGAAGATTGACGACAAGGAAATCGAAGAGCTGATGGCAAAGTGGGGCATGAGCCGTCAAGGGGTTCTTGATTATGCAAAAGAAGTGCGAGATGGCAGCGCTCTGCAAAGCGTGCTTGGCAAATCATGGGCAAGTCCAGGGGATGCAACAGCAGAATCGTGGCGCAAAGCTCTTGAGGCGCTCAATAATTATCTTGCAGCCCTCAAAGGTGCAAACTTCAATGTCGCAGGCGCTCCAAGCGTTGCAGCAACAAAGATTGTGCCACAAGGCAGCGTGATAAACCCATTCAATCCTGCCTCCGATCCTGTAACAAAAGAGAAGATTCAGGAAAACATCGACACACTAACTTCTTTGAGGGAGACGACAGACAAAGGCACAGCAATTAGTTTCTTGCTCAAGGAACACATCGACACTCTGACAGATTCCCTCACGCCCTTTGTGCAAAGCACTCTAGGTGATGAACAGTCAAGACTGCGCAACATGGGCTTCTTTGATGGCCCTGGAATCTCATCTTCTTTCGATCCTGCTGCATTCCGTCGGGGCGAGGAAGCCTCAATGACGACAATCAATATCAATGTCGAGGGCAATATCCAAAGCGAAGCAGATTTTGCAGAGGCAATTCGCTCGCGCTTACTATTAGAACAACAAAGCGGTAAGCCTCTGCTCTTTGTCGGCGGTCTATAATGCCAGGCACTCCGACCCTTGGGGTGACGATTGACTTTGCAAATGGCCCTGCCTTTGGTAACCCTCTTCTGCTCGATGACCCGACAACGCCCCTTGGCACAGGCATCTTGGCAGATGCGCCGGCAGATGTCGTTGATGTAAGTGACATCGCCCTTCGCGTTTCCACTCGCCGAGGCCGCAATCGAGTCCTTAATAGCTTTGAGGCAGGAACTGCAACTGTTGTCTTAGAAGATGAAAATGGTGACTACAACCCACAAAATGCCTCATCTCCTTACTTTGGCAAACTATTGCCATTGCGCAAAATTCGCATCTTTGCAGATTACGACGATGGCGGTGGCACAGATCGCTATTATATTTTCTCAGGTTACATCACTAGCTTTGACAACACATTCAGAGTCGGTGAAAATGAGGTCTCGACAGTCACCTTCCAAT
>Ga0194131_10006554_pt1 | contig 16123 bp, 15 predicted proteins | sample TA2KigO120mmetaG_FD_148631 | JGI IMG/M metagenome (GOLD analysis project Ga0194131, IMG submission 148631) | Freshwater microbial communities from Lake Tanganyika, Tanzania - TA2015053 Kigoma Offshore 120m | ecosystem: Environmental > Aquatic > Freshwater > Lake | place: Tanzania: Lake... | reverse complement strand
CCGCCGCGGCAGCCGGCGTCTCGGCCCGTCCGTCGCCCGTCGCCTTGTCCTTGCGGTCGAACTGCAAGCCGAACCGCACCGAGGGGTCGACGAAGGCCGACAGCGCGGCGAACGGCACGCGGATGCGTTCCTGTTGCTTGTTGAAGCTCACCGTCACTTCGAAGTGGTTGCTGCCGATCACCAAGTCCCAGTACTGGTGCTGCAGCACGATCGTCATCTCCTCCGGATACTTGGCGCGCAAATAGTCGGGCAGCACGACGCCCGGATCGGTGCTGCGGAAGGAGATGTAGAAATGGTGCGATCCCGGAAGACCCTTTTCGGCGACTTGCGTCAGCACGCGGCGGACCACGCCGCGCAGCGCGTCGTCGACGAGAGCGTCGTAGTGGAAGCGATCGTTCATGGTCCGTCGGAAACTTTGCAAAGCATCGACCCGCGTACCATCAGAGTCAATCGCGGGAAACAGCGAATGCGCCGGAGAAAGTGGGAGGGCTTCTGTTGCCCGGTGCCCTCCCGAACCGCGCTTACGTCCGCTGTTTAGGCGGCAGCAGCGAGTGCAACGTCGTTATCGTTGGCACTTGTGAATGGCCCGTCACGGCGGAACCATACCGGGCAAAAACCGCGCCTTTACCACGCTCGTCGATCCTGGTTCGCCCCCATCGACGCCGCACCCCGAGGATGCGGCGGAGAATGGTGGAGGCGCCGGGTACTGCCCCCGGGTCCGATACGCTTATTCCACGCGGCGTTTATCGCCATAGTCGGTTTCCCGACGACGCCAATATAAGCATCCCGAGCAGCCTTTTGAAGACGGCGGCTGTCGCCGGGACCGCGCCCATTTTCGTATTGGTTCGTTCTGAATAGTTGTACAGATATTTGTGCCGGAGTCGGCAATGGACGTAGTGTCATATAGCCGCGCGCGCCAGGATCTTGCGCGCTTGATGGACAGAGCTAGCGACGATCGATCGCCCCTTATCGTGACGCGACGGGGCGGCAAGGCAGTCGTCGTTCTTTCCCTGGCGGAGTATCGGGACATGGAGGAGATGCTCCATCTGATGCGCAGCCCGACCAATGCCCGTCGCCTTCTGCGGTCGATTCGAGCGGCCGAACGCGGTGACGTGACGCCGCGCACGTTGATCGAGTCGAAGTCGGTGAAGGGCCGTCGCCAAGCCAAGAAGTGAAAATCGCTTTCACCGCACAAGGTTGGGCGGACTATCTGCACTGGCAGGAGGCCGACTCGACCGTTGCTCGCCGTGTCAAGCTGTTGATCGAGGAAACCCCGAGGATGCCGTTCACCGGCATCGGCAAGCCGGAATCATTGCGCGGTGCGTACGCAGGATGGTGGTCGCGGCGAGTGAGCGGCGAGCATCGGCTGGTCCATCGCGCATCTGGCCAAGGAGCGGACAGGCAACTCGAAATCGCCCAGTGCCGCTATCATTACTGAGTATCAACGGGCTTGTGGGCAAGAGCGGTTGGCACGGGCGTGCTTGCCGCTAAAGTGCGGCCAAAGAAGACAGGACCCAGCCATGCCCCTCTCCATCGATCAGCAGGCCGAGATCGACCAGGCCCGCGGCAGCGCGCAGTCGACCTTGAGGCCGAGCGTGCCGGCGCTGGAGGAGGTCTTGTTCCGGGCGCTGCCGGTGCTCGACCACGGCTTTGTCCGCGTCGTCGACTACATGGGCGACGATGCCGCCGTGGTACAAGCCGCGCGCGTCAGCTACGGCCGCGGCACCAAGAAGGTCAGCGAAGACCGCGGGCTGATCAACTACCTGATCCGGCATCGCCACACCACGCCGTTCGAGATGTGCGAGATCAAGTATCACGTGAAGCTGCCGATCTTCGTGGCGCGGCAGTGGATCCGCCATCGCACCGCCAATGTGAACGAATATTCGGCGCGCTACTCGATCCTCGACAACGAATACTATGTTCCCCGTCCCGAGCATCTGGCGGCCCAGAGCAAGTCCAACCGGCAGGGGCGCGACCAGGTCCTGTCGGGCAAGGAAGCCGAGCGCGTGTTCGACCTGCTCAAGAAGGACGCCGAGCTGGTCTACGAGCACTACATGGAGATGCTGAACGAGGGCGAGGCGGGCGAGCCGCTCGATCCGGAGCGTTCCGGCCTGGCGCGTGAGCTTGCGCGCATGAACCTGTCGCTCGCCTTCTATACGCAGTGGTACTGGAAGACCAATCTGCACAATCTGATGCATTTCCTGTCGCTGCGCGCCGATGCCCACGCGCAGTACGAGATCCGTGCCTACGCCGATGTCATGCTCGACTCGCTGCGCCGCTGGTGTCCGATCACCTACGATGCCTTCATCGAGTACCGCATGGCCGGCGCTCACCTCTCCAAGACCGGGCTGGCCGTCGTCAAACGCCTGATCGCGGGCGAGAAGGTCGACCAGAAATCGAGCGGCCTGAATCCGCGCGAGTGGCGCGAACTCGCCGCGGTACTGGGCCTTGGCTAGGGACAATCCCGGGCGCCTGCGCCTGGTGCGAGAGCGCTCGCGCGATCATGCCGCCATCGAGGAGATGAACGAGGCGGCGTTCGGCCCGGACCGCCTGCACAAGACGGTCTATCGCCTGCGCGAAGGGGCGAAGCCGATCAAGGAATTGTGCTTCGTCGCCATCGACCAGAAGGGCCGCATGGTGGCCTCGATCCGCAATTGGCCGATCTTGATCAACGAACGCTGGCCGGCGGTCTTGCTGGGACCGCTCGCCATCTCGCCCGAGCTGCGCGGGCTGGGCTACGGCAAGGCGCTGATGTGGCACGCCATGGCGCAGTCGCGCATGCTCGGCCACAGCCGCATCATCCTGGTGGGAGACCCCGAATACTACAACCAGTTCGGCTTTCGCCGCGACCTCGCGCTCAACATCCAACTTCCGGGCTGGGTCGAAGAGCGTCGTTTCCTGGCGCTCGAGCTGGTCGCCGGTGCGATGATCGGCGTGCACGGCATGATCGGCAAGTGGCAGCCGGGCAAGACGGCGAGGCGCAAGAAGCGCAGTTAGAAGCTTACGGAGATCAACGAACGACGATTCTCGGTGCCGCCCGCGGGCCGCGCTGGTTGGCCGAGAGCTGCTTCCACACCCGGCCGGCAATGTTCTTGTAGATCTGGGCGTACGGACTGTCCGGCTGAGCCACCACGATGGGATGGCCCGAATCCGAGGTTGTGCGGATGTCGAGATGCAGCGGCACCTCGCCCAGGAAGGGAACGCCGAGCTTGTCGGCCTCGGCGCGCGCCCCGCCATGACCGAAGATCTCGGCGCGCTCGCCGCAGTGCGGGCAGAGGTAGAAGCTCATGTTCTCGACGAAGCCGAGCACGGGGACCGCGACCTTGCGGAACATGTTGAGGCCCTTGCGTGCGTCGACCAGGGCGATGTCCTGCGGCGTCGAGACGATCACCGCGCCGGCCAGCGCCACGCGTTGCGCGAGCGTGAGCTGGGCATCGCCCGTGCCGGGTGGCATGTCGACCACCAGAACGTCGAGCTCGCCCCATTGCACGTCGCGCAGCATCTGCTCCAGGGCGCTCGACACCATGGGGCCCCGCCAGATCATCGGCGTGTCCTCGTTGACGATGTAGCCGATCGACATGGTCTTGAGGCCATAGCGCTCGATCGGCTTCAGGGCCTTGCCGTCGACCGATTCCGGCTTGTCCTTGACGTCGAGCATGCGCGGCATCGACGGGCCGTAGATGTCGGCGTCGAGCAGCCCGGTGGCGACACCGTTGGCCGCCAGCCCCAGTGCCAGGTTCACCGCCGTGGTCGATTTGCCGACACCGCCCTTGCCCGAGGCTACGGCGATGATGTGTTTGACGCCTGCCACGTCGATGCGGCCGCCGCCGCCGGTGGTTTTGGCGGCCGGTCCCGCTGGCCCAGGGCCGTGGCTATGGCCGCCCGCCCGTGGCGCAGGCGCTGGGCGCTCGGAGGTCATCACCGCCGTTGCCGAAAGCACCCCCGGCATGGCGCGTACGGCTTGCTCGCAAGCCTGGCGCAGCGATTCGAGGGCCGGCCCTCGCGCCGGATCGACATCGAGGGTGACCGCGACATGACCGCCGCGAACAGCCACGCCGCCCACCATGCCCTGCTCGACGACATTCTTGGCCGTTTCCGGATCGACGACGGCCTCGAGCGCCCTGCGAACGGCTGATTCGGTTATTTCCGTCATGTTTTCGTGTTTCCGTGAGCCGGCAATTCCGTGAGCCGGCAATATTGTGTCGTGGCTTGATTGCAGGTGGTGCTGCCGTCACATATATGCAGCGCGACGCGAAAGCAAAAGCGACAATGGGCCGAGATGAGACGGCCGTTGGCCGAGGTGAACGATGGTCTGGAACAATAACAGCGGCGGCCCCTGGGGCGGCGGCGGTGGCGGTGGCGGCGGCAATAGCGGCGGCCCGTGGGGTGGCGGCGGTGGCGGCAACCGCGGCGGTGGGGGCGGCGGGCCGTTCGGCTCGCGCCGGCCGCCCGACATGGAGGATGTCATCCGCAAGGGGCAGGAGCGGCTGAAGAACCTCGTTCCCGGCGGCTTCAACTCCTTCAAGGGCATCGTGCTCGTGGTGCTGGCCGGCGTGGTCGTCTGGCTGGTCACCGGCTTCTTCCGCGTCCAGCCCAACCAGCAGGCGATCCAGCTGGTGTTCGGCAAGCCCTACGGCAAGCCGGTCGAACCCGGCCTGCACTACAATTTGCCCGGCCCGATCGGCACCGTCGTCGTGGTCAACGTCCAGGATCAGCGCCGCGTCGTCATCGGTGCCCGTGCCGGCGGTCAGGACCGCAACGTGCCCTACGGCCGCGGGCCACGTCCGACCTCGACCGAGAACCTGATGCTGACCGGCGACGAGAACATCGTCGATATCGAGTTCGCCGTCCTGTGGCAGATCAAGGACGTGTTCAAGTTCGCCTTCGATGTGCGCAATCCCGAGGAGAACGTGCGCGCTGGCGCCGAGGCCGCCATGCGCGAGGTGATCGGCAAGTCGAACCTGCAATTCGCCCAGACCGAAGGCCGCAGCCGCATCGAGCAGGATACCAAGGACCTCCTGCAGCGCATGCTCGACGAATACGGCCTGGGCGCGCGCATCTCCAACATCCAGCTTCTGCGAGTCGACCCGCCGCAGGAGGTGATCGCGGCCTTCCGCGACGTCCAGGCGGCGCGCGCCGACAAGGAGAAGAGCATCAACGAGGCCAATACCTACCGCAACCAGGTGCTGCCGCGGGCCAAGGGCGAGGCCGAGTCGATCATACAGCGCGCCGAAGCCTACAAGGCCGAGATCGTTGCCCGCGCCAACGGCGACGCCCAGCGCTTCACTCAGGTCTACGAGCAGTACGACAAGGCCAAGGACATCACGACCGAGCGGCTCTACCTCGACACCATGGAGGAGGTGCTGCGCAACGTGAACAAGGTGCTGGTCGACAAGAATACCTCCGGCACCGGCGGCGTGCTGCCCTATTTGCCGCTGCCCGAGCTGAAGCCAGGCCAACCATCTTCGCAGGCGCCCGCGCGTAGCGGCCAGGCCCAGGGAGCGACGCGATGAGCAACCGATCGATCATCGCGCTGATTGCGCTTGCCGTCGTGGCTTTCCTGGCGACCCAGACCTTCTACACGGTCAACCCGACCGTCCAGGTCCTGGTCCGCCAGTTCGGCGCCATTGTCGGCGACCCCAAGATCGCACCCGGCCTCTATGCGAAGATCCCGCTGGTCCAGGACATCCAACGCATCGACCGCCGACTGCTCGACTACGAGGCCGAGGAGTTCGAGATCATTGCCGGTGACCAGAAGCGGCTGGTGGTCGACGCGTATGCTCGTTACAAGATCGTCAACGCCAAGACTTTCGCCCAGACCGTACCGGGCGGCGAGGCGACACTGCGCGGCCTGCTCGATTCGCTGATCAACTCCGAGATTCGCGGCGTTCTCAGCGCGGTGCCGCTGCATGCGGTGCTGACCGACCAGCGCGCCAACCTGATGGATGAGATCACCCGGCGGGTGAACGCCAAGACCAAGGAACTTGGCGTCGAGACGGTCGATGTGCGCATCAAGCGCGCCGACCTGCCGCAGGCCAACTCTCAGTCGGTCTACAATCGCATGAAGACCGATCGCGAGCGTGAGGCCGGCCAGCTACGTGCCGAGGGCGACGAGGAGAAGGCCCGCATCACGGCCACGGCCGACCGCGAAGTCGCCGTCATCAAGGCCGAGGCGGGGCTCAAGGCCCAGATCCTGAAGGGCGGCGCGGATGCCGAGGCGACCCGCGTCTACGCCCAGGCTTTTAACAAGGATAAGGATTTCTATGCCTTCTACCGGCGGATGGAGGCCTACAAACAGGCCTTTGGCGGCGGCGGTTCGACCATGATCCTGAGCCCCGACACCGACTTCTTCCGCTATTTCAACGATCCGTCGGGGCCGTCGCCGGCCAAGAAATAGCCCTCGGGAAAGGCGGTTCGGCCGGCGCTGGCGGCGCTGTGGCAGCCATGCAACGCCGTCGGCCGATTTTCTGCCGGCGGCGCCGAAAGGCCGAAACAATCGGCAACATCAAGGCCTCTTTATTTGCGCCACAATCGCGCCCCATGTAGACAGGGACCGGAACGCGCGGCGCCGGCCGTTCCGAACCGTCGAGGCCTGAGCGCCGTTGGAGGTCGGACGTGATTCTCACTGATTTTCAAGGTGTGTTGAAGGGCGCCGCGGTTGCCGCAGCGATGTCGCTTGGTCTCGCGCTGGCCCCGCCAGTGATGGCGCGCAACGCGCCCGAGAGCTTTGCCGAGCTGGTCGACAAGCTGATGCCGACCGTGGTCAACATCACGACCACCCAGAACGTACCCCAGCAGGGGCCCCGTCTGCGCGACATGCCGCAGCTGCCGCCCGGCTCGCCGTTCGAGGAGCTGTTCAAGGAGTTCTTCGACAAGCGCGGCGGCGAGGAGCAAAAGCGCCGTGGCACGTCGTTGGGGTCGGGCTTCGTGATCGACGGCGAAGGCTACATCGTCACCAACAACCACGTCATCCAGGGCGCCGAGGACATCACGATCATCTTCCGTGACGATACCCAGCTTAAGGCTAAGCTGATCGGGTCGGACAGCCGCATCGACGTGGCCCTGCTGAAAGTGGAGCCACCCAACAAGAAGCCTTTGCCGGCTATCAAGTGGGGCGATTCCGACAAGGAACGCGTCGGCGACTGGGTGATCGCCATCGGCAATCCCTTTGGGCTCGGCCATTCGGTGACTGCCGGCATCATTTCGGCGCGCGGCCGTTCGCTGAACGACTCGCTCGACGACTACCTGCAGACCGATGCCGCCATCAACAAGGGCAACTCGGGCGGCCCGTTGTTCAACGCCCAGGGCGAGGTGATCGGCGTCAACACAGCGATCTACTCGCCATCAGGCGTCAATGCCGGCCTGGCCTTTTCGATCCCGTCGAATCTCGTCCGGCAGGTCGTCGACCAGCTGCGCGAGTTCGGCAAGGTCAAGCGCGGCTGGGTCGGGGTGAGCTACCAGAGCGTGACTGACGACATCGCCGACAGCTTCGGCCTCGACCGCGCCCGAGGCGTGCTGGTCGCCAATGTCGTGGCCGATGGGCCTGCCGCCAAGGCCGGCATCAAGCGCAACGACATCATCGTGAGCTTTGCTGGCCAGGACGTGCTCGACCTGCGTCGTTTCCCGCGCCAAGTGGCGAATGCCCGGGTCGGCAGCACAGTCGATGTGGTGGTTTGGCGCGGCGGCAAGGAAGTGCCGTTGAAGCTGCGCATCGGCGAGCAGGAAGAGGACAGCAAGCAGAACGTGGCCGCCAAGGGTGGAGCCAAGAAGCCGGCCGAGCCGGACCAGCCGGTCGTCTCCAACGTCGAGCAGCTCGGTCTCACCTTGCAGAAGCCGACCGACCAGCTACGCGAGCGCTATGGTCTGTCCGACCAAGTGAAAGGCGTGATCATCACCAAGGTGGCGCCGAACAGCCCGGCCGCCGAGAAGCAACTCCAGGCGGGCGACGTCATCCTCGAGGTCGACCAGAAGCCGGTCACGACACCGCAGGAAGTCGCCGACATCGTGGGCAAGCTTCAGGCGGCCAAGAAGCGTTCGGTCCTGCTGTTCGTCGAGCGCCAGGGCGATCCACGTTTCGCGGCGCTGCGCCTGGTCAAGTAGCCAAAGCGCATTGTCGAGACAGGGTCAACGGCGGGGCTTTGCCGCCGCGACCCAGGTCTGGAGAACCGCCAAGTCAGAGCTGAGGTGGACAAGGTCGGCCGCATAGCCCGGCGCGATGCGGCCGTGCTCGGCGTCGAGCCGCAGGAAGCGAGCGGGATAGAGCGATGCCATGCGCAGCGCTTCGTCCACGGGTAGCTCGAGCCTTTCGACGCAGAAGCGGACGGCGGCCGCCATGTCGAGATGCGCGCCAGCCAGCACTGGCGCGCCGCTTTCGTCGCTCCAAGTCAATCGATTGCCGCGCCGGTCGATGGTGCGACCCGCCAGGGCGAACGACGTGACGTCCGCTCCGACCGTCGGCATGGCGTCGGTCACCAGGAACAGCCTCCCCGGCGGCCGCTTGGCGCGCAGCGCGATCTTGAGGGTCGCCGGCGCCACGTGCAGGCCGTCGGCGATGATGCCGGCCCATACCGGCCCGGCATCGAGAGCTGCGCCGACCAGACCCGGCGCGCGGGCCTGAAGGGGGCTCATGGCATTGAACAGATGGGTGACGCCGCCAGCGCCGGCATCGATCAACGCCATCGCCTGGTCGTAAGTCGCATCGGTGTGACCAAGGCTCACAATCACGCCGCCATCGACCAGCCGTCGGACCTGCGCGGGTTCCACCTGCTCGGCGGCGACGGTGATCAGGAGCCGGTCGACCTCTGCCGACAGCAACATGTCGAGGTCGGCGTCGGTCATGCGCCGCATCGCCGTGCCGTCATGGATGCCGCGCCGCGCCGGGCTGAGATGCGGCCCTTCCAGGTGCAGCCCGGCTACGCCTGGACCGGCATGGCGGACCGCGGCCATGGCGGCCCTGACGGCTTCGGCCGTCGTCGTCACCAGGGTCGGCAACAGCCGGCAGGTGCCGAAGGCACGGTGGGCGGCAGCAATCCGATCCATCGACTGGGCCGTCGGCGCGTCGGCCAACAGCACGCCGCCGCCGCCATTCACTTGCGCGTCGATGAAACCTGGCACCAGCATGCCGCCGTCGACTTTCCGAAACGTGGCGTCGGCCGGAACATCGGCGACGGGCGCGATGCCGGCGATCGTCTCGTCTCGGACAAGGATTGCCGAGTGCTCGTGCCAGCGCTCACCGTCGAAGATGCGTGCCCCGGTGATGGCGACGATTGGCATCAGCGTCGGCTCCGTCGTCGCTTTGCCGCGGCGGCACGGGCAAGGTCGATGGCTCCAGCGAGCGCATCACGCTGTGGCGGCACGAGCACGCGCGCGAAACGCCGCGGCAGGCGGCTTGCATAGGCCTCGGCCAGTCCGCCGGTCAGGGCAATGCGCCGTGCGCCTAGCGCGATCATGCTGTCCAGCAGCCCGACGACGTCGCCGACGGCGGCGTCGGCCAGACGGCCGGCGATGGGGTCCGCCTTGGCAGCATAAGCAAAGACCAAAGGCGCAAGCTCGGCCCAACGGCCGGGTGTCGCGGCCAAGGCCCACGCCAGCATCTTGGAGGGGTCATTGTCGAACCGCCGCATGATGTGGCGAGTGAAGGGCGAGGCGGCGATCAGGCCCTGATGGGCCGCAAAGACCTCACGCGCGGCGGCATGGCCGACAACTGCGCCCGACCCCAGGTCGGAGAGCAGAAAGCCACCACCACTGACGCGTCGAAACCGCCGGCCACGGCGTACGATGCCATTGCTGCCGGTGCCTAGGACGAGCACCCCGCCGTCGGCTCCGCCGTGGGCGCCAAGACATGCCGTCTCGGCATCGCTCCGGATGGTGATCGAAGCGAATGGAAACCGCGCCGCCGCAATGCGGCGCGCCCGTGCCGGGTCGTCGACGCCGGCGATACCCATGCCGGCGTGGGTGCGGGCCATCGCCGCTCGGCCGAGTCCGGCGTCGCGGAAAGCTTGGGCGCTTGCCGCCAGGATCGTTCGATGGGCCTTGGCGACACCGAGCGTGAGATTGGCCGCTCCGCCGCGACCGGTGCCCAGGACACCGCCGCCGGCGTCGACCAGCCGGGCCCGGCAATGGGTGCCGCCCGCGTCGATGCCGAGGAAGAGCGCGTCTTTCATCGCTGGACGTGGATGGTGTTCAGCCGACCTTGACCACCAGCTTGCCGAAATTGGCGCCACGCAGCAGGCCCATGAAGGCCTCGGGGGCGCGCGCCAAGCCCTCGACCACGGTCTCGCGGCTCTTGAGCTTGCCGGCTTTCAGAAGCCCGCCGACCTCGCTGATGAAGTCGCCCATCGACGAGATGTGGTCGGAGATGATGAAGCCCTGAATGGTGAGGCGGCGCTGCACGATGGTGAACATCTTGGGCGGTCCGGCCATCGGCTTCTGGTCCTGGTACTCCGAGATCGCCCCACAGAAGGCGACGCGGCCGAAATTGTTCAGCCGCTCGAACACGGCATGGAAAATGCGGCCGCCGACATTCTCGAAATCGGCATCGATGCCCTGAGGGCAGAGCCGGTCGAGCGCCGCGCCCGGCTCGCGCTCGGTCTTGTGGTTGAAACAGGCATCGTAGCCCGCCTCGCGCATCGCCCAGGCGCACTTGTCGTCGTCGCCGGCGCAACCCACGACCCGCGCTCCGGCAAGCTTGGCGAGCTGGCCTGCGACCTGGCCGACCGCGCCGGTGGCTGCCGAGACGAACACCGTCTCTCCGGCCTTGGGCTTGCAGATCTGCTTCATGCCGTACCAGGCGGTGAATGACGGCATGCCGAGCACGCCGAGATGGGCTGACAAAGGCGCGATCGACGGGTCGATCTTGCGCAGGCCACGGCCGTCATGGAGCGTGTGCGTCGCCCAATTCAGCATGCCGATCACCGCGTCGCCCCTGGCGAAGCGCGGATTGTTCGACTCCACGACCTCGCCCACCGAGCCGCCGGTCAGAGGCTTTTCGAGCTCGAAGGGCGGCGTGTAGGAACGCATTTCCGTCATGCGCGGCCGCATATAGGGGTCGAGCGACAGAAAACGGGTGCGTACCAGGATCTCGCCGTCGCGCGGTGCCGGCAGCTTGACTGTCTCCTGACGGAAGCAGTCGGCGGTGACGTCGCCCGCCGGACGCTTGGCGAGCACGACTTGCATAGCATCGGTCATGGGTCGGTCCCTTCGACGAAGTCGGCACGGCTATAGCCCTGCAGGTAGAGCAAGGCGGTGAGGTCTCCATGGTCGACGCGGGCCGCCACCTGGGCGGCGACGGCGGGCTTGGCACGGAACGCCACGCCCAGGCCGGCCGCTTGCAGCATCGGCAGGTCGTTGGCGCCGTCACCCACCGCCATCGCGTCGGCCAGCGCAAGACCATGCTGCCGTGCCAGGCGCTGCAAGGCATCGAGCTTGGCCTCCTTGCCGAGAATCGGCGCCTTGACCGTTCCCGACAGTATCTGGCCGTCATGCTCGAGCGTATTGGCGGCGTGGCTGTCGAACGCCAAGGCATGACGGACCAGGTCGGTGAAGTGGGTGAAGCCGCCCGACACCAGGGCACAATGCGCACCATGCCGCTTCATCGTTGCAACCAAGGTGGCGCCGCCCGGCATGTAGCGGATGCGCCTGGCTGCTTCGTCGAGCTTGGCGACCGGCAGACCCTTCAAGAGGCCGACGCGTTCGGTCAGCGCGCCGGCGAAGTCGATTTCGCCGTTCATCGCCCGCGTTGTGATGGCTGCGATCCGGTCGCGCAAGCCGAAGAAGTCGGCCAGTTCGTCCAACATCTCGTTGTCGATCATGGTCGATTCCATGTCGGCGACGAGCAACTGCTTGCGCCGGCCGGTCGTCGGTACGACAACGGCATCGATGGCGGTCATGGCGACCGGCCCGGCCTCGCCGTCGAAGGGCAGTTCGCAGGCGATCTCCGGCGCCAGCCACCGCGGCGTTCCCACGCTTGCGCCCCGGGCCTGCAGCACGGCGACGGCATTCCGAATGGCGCCGTCGTTCAACGCCGGATGCGCCGCACTCGAAATCAGGACCAGGACGTTTTTCACGCTCCGGCTCTAGCGGCGGCATGGTGGATTTGCAAACAATTCACCCGCGATGGATCAGCCCGTCATCGTCATCACCGGTCCGACCGCCAGCGGCAAGTCGGCGCTGGCGCTCGCCCTCGCCGAACGCTGCGGCGGCACCGTGATCAACGCCGACGCCATGCAGACCTACGATGCCTTTCCGATCCTGACGGCACAGCCCACCGCCGAGGAGCGACGCCGTGCACCGCATGAGCTCTACGGCATCTTGCCGCTCAGCGAGACGTTGTCGGCGGCACGCTGGCGAGGTCTGGCGGCGGCCGCGATCGAGCGCTGTCTCGCTGGCGGCCGCAGGCCGATCCTGTGCGGCGGTTCGGGCCTTTATCTCAAGGCTCTGATGCAGGGGATCGCCACCATCCCTGACATTCCGGCGGGTTTGCGCGATCAAGCCAACGCCGATTGGCAGACGATGGGTGCCGAGGCGTTTCGCGCACGTCTCGCCGAGAAGGACCCTGCGATCGTGGCGCGACTGAAGCCCGGCGACCGCCAGCGCCATGTCCGTGCCTGGGAAGTGGCGCTGGCGACCGGCCGGCCGCTCAGCGCCTGGCAGGCCGGCGAGAGCCGGCCGCCCGCTTGGCGTTTCGTCACGCTGCTGCTGGCACCGGACCGCGGCTGGTTGCGGGCCCGCATCGAAACGCGCTTCGACACCATGCTGCAGATGGGCGTGCTGGCCGAGGTGCGTGCGGCTTTCGATCGGGGTGTCGATCCGCGCTGGCCAGGCTTGAAGGCCCATGGTGCGCCCGAGCTATCCGCCCATTTCCGCGGTGACCTTTCCATCGAGGACGCACGCCGCATTGCGATCGACCACACCCGGCAATATGCCAAACGCCAGATGACGTGGTTTCGTCATCAGATCACACCAGATGTTGTGGCTGACTCCATGTCAGACCTGGTCCTGGGACAAGCCGAGAAATTATTGACCAAAACTGAGGCCTGAAACTTTACGTTTCGTGCGATTTTGGTTGACCCCTGGGGACCCGGCCATTACTTTCCGCGCCGCCGCAAAACCCCCGTTTTGCGGCACATTTGTCAGGAAGGAGACCTGTGCCATGACCGCCGAGGAGTCCGCCACGACTGGCGCCGATCTGTTGGTGAAAGCCCTGATCGACGAGGAAGTCGAGGTCGTCTTCGGCTATCCCGGTGGCGCGGTCCTGCCGATTTACGACTCGCTCTTCAAGCAGAACCGGCTGCGCCACATCCTGGTGCGCCACGAGCAAGCGGCAGTGCACGCCGCCGAAGGCTACGCCCGGTCGACCGGCAAGGTCGGTGTGGTGCTGGTGACCTCGGGGCCCGGTGCCACCAATGCGGTGACCGGCCTCACCGACGCATTGATGGATTCCGTTCCCGTTGTCTGCCTCACCGGCCAGGTGCCGACGCACCTGATCGGCAACGACGCCTTCCAGGAGGCCGACACGACCGGCATCACCCGGCCCTGCACCAAGCACAACTACCTGGTGAAGTCGGTCGGCGATCTGGCGCGCATCGTCCACGAGGCCTTCTACGTGGCGCGCTCGGGCCGGCCCGGCCCGGTGGTGATCGATCTGCCCAAGGACGTGCTGATGAACAAGCACGACTATGTGGCGCCCAAGAAGCCGGTACAGCACAAGAGCTACCGCCCGCAGGTCAAGCCCGAGGCGAAGAAGGTCGAGCAGGCGATCGCGCTGATTGCCGGGGCCAAGCGGCCGGTCTTCTACTGCGGCGGCGGCGTGGTGAATTCCGGCCCCAAGGCCTCCAGGCTGCTCACCCAGCTGGTGCGCCTGACCGGTTATCCCATCACCAATACGTTGATGGGGCTCGGCACCTTCCCGGCGTCGGACAAGCAGTTCCTCGGCATGCTCGGCATGCACGGCACCTACGAGGCCAACCTCGCCATGTATCACTGCGACGTGCTGATCAACATCGGCGCGCGCTTCGACGACCGCATCACCGGCAAGCTCGCCGAGTTCTCGCCCAAGTCCAAGAAGATCCACGTCGACATCGACCCCAGCTCGATCAACAAGAATGTTCATGTCGACCTGCCGATCGTGGGCGATGCGGGCCATGTGCTGGAGGATATGATCCGCGTCTGGAAGGCCAAGCAGCCGCGGGTCGACCACAAGGCGCTGAAGGCATGGTGGGCCGAGATCGACAAGTGGCGGGCGCGCAACTGCCTCGCCTACAAGACCGACAACGAGACGATCAAGCCGCAGTACGCGCTCGAGCGGCTCTATCACCATATCAAAGACCGCGACCACTACATCACCACCGAGGTGGGGCAGCACCAGATGTGGGCGGCGCAGTTCCTCAAGTTCGAGCAGCCCAACCGCTGGATGACCTCGGGCGGGCTCGGCACGATGGGCTACGGCTTCCCGGCGGCGATGGGCGTGCAGATCGCCCATCCCGACGCACTCGTCATCGACGTGGCCGGCGAGGCCTCGATCATGATGAACATCCAGGAGCTGTCGACGGTGGCGCAGTACCGGCTGCCGGTGAAGATCTTCATCCTCAACAACCAGTACATGGGCATGGTGCGGCAGTGGCAGGAGCTGCTGCATGGCGGCCGCTATTCCGAAAGCTACATGGAATCGCTGCCCGACTTCGTGAAGCTCGCCGAGGCGTTCGGTGCGGTCGGCCTGCGCTGCCACGAACCCGCCAAGCTCGACGACACGATCAAGGAGATGATCGCCATCAGGAAGCCGGTGATCGCCGATATCTTGGTCGACAAGGCCGAGAACTGCTTCCCGATGATCCCGTCGGGGGCGGCGCACTACGACATGCTGCTGGGACCCGACGACCGGGCGGCCAAACCGGTGTCCGAGGAAGGCATGGTGCTGGTGTGAGCGTGCCGCAGACCATATCCAGTCACACCATCTCGGTGCTGGTCGACAACGAACCCGGCATCCTGGCGCGCGTCGTCGGCCTGTTCTCGGGCCGCGGCTACAACATCGAGAGCCTGACCGTGGCGGAAACCGACGCCAAGGAAAACCTCTCGCGCATCACCATCGTGACGGCGGGCACGCCGATGGTCATCGAGCAGATCAAGGCGCAGCTCGACCGCCTGGTGCCGGTGCACAAGGTCCGCGACCTCACCGTCGAGGGGCCGCACATCGAGCGGGAACTCGCCTTGGTCAAGGTCAAGGGCACCGGCGACAAGCGCGTCGAGGCGCTGCGTCTGGCCGATGTCTTCCGTGCCAAGGTGATCGACGCCAAGCGGGATTCCTTCGTCTTCGAGGTCACTGGCGCGTCGGACAAGGTGCAGACCTTCATCGGCCTGATGGAGGGGTTGGGCCTGGTCGATGTCGGCCGTACCGGCATCGTCGCCATGTCGCGCGGCGGTGAGCCGCTTTAGCCGTGGACTACGCTGCAGCGCTTCTCGGCTTGGCCATCGTCCATCTGCTGGCGGTGGCAAGTCCGGGCCCGTCGACCGTGCTGGTGATCCAGACGGCGGCCGCTGCAGGCCGCCGGGCGGCGCTGCTGGCGGCCTTCGCCATGATGCTGGGCGCCTTGGTGTGGGCCGCTGCGGCGCTCTATGGCTTGCAGATCCTGTTCGCGCGTTTCGACTGGCTGTACGCGGCGTTCCGCATCGGCGGCGCACTCTATCTGCTCTATCTCGCCGTCATGCTGCTGCGCCATGCCGGCGCGCCGCTGCCCGAGGTCAGCCTAGCGGCCGGTCCGGCGGGCCATTGGCACGGCTTCCTGCGTGCATTGGCGCTTCAGCTCAGCAATCCCAAGGTGATGGTGTTCATGGGCAGCATCTTCGTGTCGCTGCTGCCGCCTCAGCCGCCGGCTTGGATGGACGCCACGGTGCTGGCGATCGTGGCATTCAACGAGTTCGCCTGGTTTGCCTTGCTCGGCTTGTTGTTCTCGGGCGACTCCGCACGGGCCTTCTATCGACGGACCAAGCTTTGGCTCGACTCACTCATGGGTGGAATGCTGGGCGCCTTGGGATTGAAGCTCGCCTTCGACCGCTGATTGCGGTCAGCGCAGACCTTCGATCGAGGCAACGCGAGCCTCGACCTCCGCGAGGTTGGCCGGTGTCCGGG
>Ga0194131_10006551_pt1 | contig 16132 bp, 21 predicted proteins | sample TA2KigO120mmetaG_FD_148631 | JGI IMG/M metagenome (GOLD analysis project Ga0194131, IMG submission 148631) | Freshwater microbial communities from Lake Tanganyika, Tanzania - TA2015053 Kigoma Offshore 120m | ecosystem: Environmental > Aquatic > Freshwater > Lake | place: Tanzania: Lake... | reverse complement strand
CGGCTCACCTTGTTGAATTGGTTTCCCGTTTCATTCGCCAGCCGGCGCTCGGCGCGCGAGGCGAGGCCACGATCCCTGTCGGCCCTCCGCCTGTCCCTGTCCCTGGCCCCGGAGAGGCGCTCGAGCCTGCGCCTCGTGCGGTCGATTTCCCGGTCGTCGGATCTGACCTCGATTTGTATTACAACGCGCTCGTCGGGCATGCCTTCTCCGGTGGTTGGTCACGGTGACCGGCCGCTCAAATGCCAGCGTTCTTCTCGGCCGCGACGCGATCCTGCTCTATTACTTTAGCACAAGCCATGCGTATGACCCACTCGACATCGGTGCAATCGAGCAGGCGTATGGGGTCGGTCCCCCACAGTTCGCCCAGCCTCGCGGCCGACTTTATCGTCTGCTCTTCGACTAATTCGTCGAAGATTTCGTCGTAGGGTCCTCGGCAGGTTCGATGGTGTCGCCGAACCCAGCGGCATCAAGGATCGCCAATGCCGCCGCCTCCACGTGCGGGTCTAGTCCGAAGAACGCGCGGACGGCGTCCGGGACGGGCCGCGTCGTCTTGGTCATTGCGAGTATCTGGTCGTGGGCGAAGTTGAGCGGGAATCCGTTCTCGTCGTGCACTTCCTCGTCGCCGAAGAGAACCCCCTCGGTGGTGTGGCCGATGACGAACGTGGCGAACTTCGTCGCATCCATCCCGTTCTTGGACTCCTCGCCTGACTCCTTGCGCCACTTGCGCACCTGTGCCTGTGTTATGTTCGGGCTGATCCGCAATGCCACGCGCGGCCGTTCGGGGACGTTTATGAACACGTCCTTGCGGCGGACCTTCTCGCCGATGGCCGTCGTGAGCTTGTCCAGCAGGGTTTCCTGCTTCTCTGGCTGCTTCGCCGCCCTCTTGTTCTCGGCAGTCTTTGGTTGTGGTTGCTCCGCCGATGCGTCGGTGGAGTAAATGGCTTCTGACATATTATTCCCTTCGGTGAATTGGGGTGACGGCAATAAACTAGCAACAACCAGATTGATTCGTTGCAACTAATTCGGGGGGCCGTTTGGCCACCGATGGGGGTGGCTACCCCAGATTTGCGATGGTGCCTAGGCTGTCGCCGGAACGTCTATGTCGCTCACCGAGAAGGTGAGGGCGAATGTGGTCGGGGCACCCGATGACGAGTCGCCGTCTGGCTCGGTCAAGCCGACGAGCAATGCGGCTTTGTACAGGCGGTCATGTGCGGCCGAAGTGAGACCGCAATTGTAGGTCTGAATGGTCACATCATAGAAACCGACGCCGACGAACTGTCGCAAGTTCTTGATTGTGGTGGCAATTCCCAAGTCACCAGCGGCATCATCGTAGTGCGCGGTGAGGGTCAGGTCGCCTATTTCGGCTGGTGCGCACAACGTGGTCGGGCGAAACTTTCCGCCCTCGTAGATTTTTTCCACAGATGCAGTAATTTCGCCGCCAGACACCTGTGCGAACACGAATTTGTCTGGGAATGGCGGTGGCGTCGTCGCCGCTGAGCCCGTACCAAGGGTCGTTTCCCTGCTTGCACTTGGAACGATTGATGCGAGGACTTGCCTCTGGGATACCTTTGCCATTGTTCCTCCGTTATGCGGTGACCGATGCGGTCAGGCTGGACTTGACTATCTCGACCTCAATGCGATCGCCGACACCAGATACTCTGACGCCGACCTTGGCTCGGATTTTCCCGTTTGCCAATTCTGACGCCGGATTTAGTTTAGCATCACATCGGACCGTGTAGCCGTAGTCAATCCTTTGGCCGTTCAGTCCGAATGCCTCAAACAATGCACCAGCGATTCTGAAACCCTCAAGGACGGCTATCAGACGAGACTCAATGTTGGCAAACACGGTTCCGCGGCCATCAATCGACGTGAACACAATCGGCTCAAGCGCCCTGTAGGCGAGGGTGACTATCCCGTTGACGGTGTCCTGCGCGGTGATGTACCTGAAGTTGGTGGTGTCCTGGGACAGCGACCTCGCACCGTAGACGCGAACCGTGTTGCTAATCACGCGAATCGCATTGACGCACTCATCATCGAGGGCATTGCCGTTCACCCTGTCAACGTCCGTGACCACGCCGAGGATGAACGATGCCTTAGACATCCCTCCGGCGAAGGGAACGTGCGACCCAGTGGTGTTGACCGTCTTTGACCTCGCCGCCGCGACGTATCCGTCCGGCGGTATCAGCCTGTTTACGCCGTTCACCGACGACGGGGCGTACACCCACGGATAGTAGAGGGCACCGTGCTCGAGGTTGGACTCGTTGGCGATGATCGTCTGGGCGAACGACTTTATGTTCGCGATCGTCGCGTTCGATGCTCCGTGCAGGATGGCAATCCTGTTGTACGCATTCCCGTGCGCGAGGAGGCCCGAGTAGACGGTCTGTGATGCCGACTCGGGGCATGCAACCGCCCCTGAGCCGAGGGCATCGTTGAAGAGGTTGAGCGCGGTCACGTAGTTTGCGTCAACGACGTTCGCTCTGTCGTCGCTCCCGGCCGACAGGGCCGCTGCCGCATTCATGACTGCCGGGTTGCTGGTGTCCGCACCGAGCGATGCGACCACGTACTTGCTCGCCTCGGCATGCAGGTTGATTTTGCCAATCGCCTGCTCGCGCGAGGTGCAGTTCCCCGTCGTCGCTATCTGGGCGCCATCCTTCAAAATCTTTACGGCGAAGCTTCCCGACACTGTGCCAGCGATGACCTGGGCGGAGATGGTTGTACTCCATGCCCCGGCTCCGTTGGCGGTGAGAACTATCGTCGCATTGCTGTCGCCATCGTCAAGTTCCAGTGTTCCTTTGGTTGCCGCTGGACCGACGACCCTGGCGATGTGACACTGGGTGCCGCCTTCCTCAAAAAATGCCTCAACCGTGGGGTGAAGCAGGGAGTACGCCTGATACTCGCCGTACACATTCTCGAATTGTTCTAGGCTCGTGCAAAGCCCCGCCGCATCGGACGGACCGCGCTCGGCCAGGCCGACGAAGAACGCCTGTGATGACTCATCGATAAGTGTAACCGATGGTCCAGTGCGGACCGAAGTGTTGATGACTACGCCTGGCATGGTACCTCGCTAAATTTCATCCGTCGTCGGAAGCCCGACTATGCTCTCGTTAGATGATACCCAATTTTCTAGTTCTGGTTCGGCAACTAAATTAGTACTTTGTTGGGCATCGGTATTTGGTGACGGTTCCGCAACTGGCGAATCCTCGCCCTTGCGCTTTCGCTTGACCTTGGACACCCGGGTCGGCTCTGGGCCGCCGCGCGAGATGATGAGCAGCCCCCCGTCTACGTGCAGGGGTATCATCTTGGACAGCGAGGCGGACACGGCATCAATTGCGGCATGGCTGTGGGGTGGCAACCTGTGCCCCTCCTCGGTCAATGTCAGCCAGTGCTGCGACTTGTTCGTGAGTATGACGGCATCCTGGAAGCCAGGATCCTCGTCCCTGCTGGACAAAAATTTGAACATACTACAATAATAGACTAATCAACGACAATTTCGTTGGTGTAGCCGTTTTCGTCGAATGTCTGGCCGGGTCCCTTGGATTGGTACTGAATCTTTATCTCGGATATGTCGGACATGTCCTCCCTGTGGACCACCTCGTCTATGGCGAGGTTGTAGGAGACGTAGGCGCCGGCGAGCATCCTGTCGCCCTTGAGCAGGGTCACGTCGGAGAATTCCTCCCGCATGCTGGTCTGGTCTATCTGCGCCCTGAACGACTGCCTCGGGTCGGATGCCTCAAGGCACGGCGCATCAAGGAGCGCCGACCTCAGGACGACCGTGAGCCTGTCCCTCATTACCGTCGTCTCCTCCGACCCCTCGGTGCGCGTCCAGACGTACGACCTCATTGAGTACAGCACGCGGTAGAGCGGGTGCGCCCCGTCCCACCCGATTTGCTCAAAGGAATTGGTCGATATGGCGACTGTTATCAGGGTCGGCCAGTGATCGAGAGCAATCGGCTCGTAGGCGAGGTACTCGTCGGGGTCGGGCAGGTCGGCATTGCTTTATCCCCATCCATTCCTGTACTTGACCAGCCGCTTCGGAATCTCCCGCTTCAGGTACTCATTGACGTATTCCTTGGCGAACTGCGGCCCGTGCATCAGATACTGGGTCACGGCATTGACTCCATAACGGATCGTATCTCACCGTGGCATATGTAGGTGGCGGCGGTCTCGCCGAACTTCTTCGCGAACCCGACCGGCTCGTAGACGACCTTGCGCTTCGGCATCCTCGTCGTTCCGTACTGGTGGAATTTCGCGTACTCGACGCTGGTTCCGAACGTCGCGTCCATCAAATCGATTTTGTTCGGCGGGCCGTTGAGCGACGAGAGGCTCCTGAACAGCCTGCCCGTGCGTATCATCGTCCCCCCCCAGCCGCCGTGCGCCTTTTTCCATGCGGCGTACTGCGGGTCGAGCGATGACCACCCGCCGGAGGGCAGGCCGCCCTGCCTGAAGTTCTCCTCGTTGGCGAACCTGAGCCACACTCGCGCGCGTCGGAATATGGGGCGCATGTCGTTCGCCCGCTTCTTCATCATCACCATGCGAAGGATGGCCTTCTTCGCGTCGACCTTGATTTCCAATTTGTCAGCCATCAGCCGTACCGGTTCTTGCGATACCTCTTCAGCGACATTAGTTCCGTCTCCAGGAATCCAGTCTGCATCGGTGCGACGTTTCGCGGCTCCAGGTCCTTTACGCCGACGACGTCGTCGTGCATGTTCTGCATCTCGCGCGTTGCGGCGCGCAGTATCAGCAACTTGATTGACGGTATGGTTGCGCCATTCAGCCCGCCCTGGTACGTGACCGTCACCAGGTCGTCGGCGTATGCCGGGAAGACATCCACGCCGAACCTCCTCACGATGTAATCCTGCTCGACGACGAGCGTCCTCTCTGTCCCCATCAGCGGCTTCAGCTTGACCTCCGAAACGCTGACGACTGGTGTGTTCAGTAGGTACACGGTTTTCGGTGGGTCAAGGTACGTCGTGTTGTTCACCTGGCTTCCGAAGAGCGAGTTCCCCGAGGGGTTTGTATTGACGAAGGACGAGCTCATTGGCACCCCAGTGTGGGTGCTCGGGATTCGGTGCACCTCGGTCGATGCGACGACCTCAACGGGTCTGCGCAGGAACAACTCGATCTCGCTCTGTAGACCAGCGAGTACCATCTCCGCAGCATCGACCTGCCTGTTGGTCAGGCTAATGTCCATGTAGGTCTTGAGGTCAGCGACCGTCGCTATCGGCATCGGCTTTACCTGCCGAGGGCGGCCGCCCTGCGAGCGCGCGCCCTTCTTCTCTCGTTGAGTTCCTCGCGCGTCTGCCTGCGCGCGTACTCGAGCACCCTCGCCGGGTTGCGCTCTCTGTTGCGACCGAACGCGAAGCCGAGGACCCTACCGATTCGCCTCGGGATGCTGATGTCTTCGTCGCCTGCTTCGGGTACGAGTGCTTGCGGCATGCTTCCTCCGTCTGATGAATCTGACGGTTGTTATTTTATCACTAGCCCGCTATCTGTCGTCGTTCGGCGGGGCCTCTATGGTCGGCTCGTCCACCTTCGCCGACGACTCGATCGGCACCCACGCGCGGGAGTAGAGGTGGTCCTTTATCGCCCGGTGCTTGATTATCGTCCCATCCACCAGCAGGTCGAATTCGTCGGCCGAGAGGTTGAGGGCCAGCATGAGCTCCTCCTCGCTCGCCGAGCCGGAGATGATGAGGCGCCTGATTGCCGACGAGAGCTTCTTTGACATCACTGACCCCCTGCCCCTGTTCATCTGCACGTGGAGGATTATCGCCTCGGCCTCGGTACAGTCAACCACGGACACGGGCACCGTCGCTCCGACGGCATCCCTGACCTGCTGGTTGTTCATGGACAGCAGGCATCGTTCGTGCCCATCAATGATGGTCAGCCCGTCCATCCTCGCCACTATCGGCGAAAGAATTCCGTGCCTACACAGCGAGCGAGCCAGCACCGCAATGTCTGGGGAGAGCGTGTAGGTCGTGCGCCACGACGCCAATGCGAGACTGCTCGGGTTCAAATGCGATATTTCATTCATTGGTTTCCCTCTGGTTCTTTATCATTCTGCCAGCCTTCGTGCCTGGGCCAGCGGGGTTTGCGGATGTCACATGGATTGAGTTGAGCAACAGCGTCCTCACTAGCCAGTGGGTCGGGTACGAGTCGGGGTCGTGTGCCATCTTCTTCTTGAAGGTCGAGACGTATCTTCTCGCTGCGGTCTGCATCGTCTTGCCAATCATGAAGTCAGATATGAACTGGCTTACGCCATCTAGGCCGTTCTGTGAATATGTCTCGACAATCCTGTCCGCGTCGAAATCCTTGCCGAGGCGCCTCTGCGCATCGATGCGCGGAAAGACCCTGACGAGCTGGTCGTAGAACTCCGGCTCGGTGGCGATTACATCGCCCAGCCTGCGTATGGCTATCGAGTGCAGGGGAATCCCAACCCTCGTGTTTGAACCAGTCATTTCGGCGGCATCGTAATACTCGGAGTACTCGCCGCCAGATTCGTGGATGAACTTGAACACATCGCTCGTCTGCCAGTCGTAGATGACCTTGGCGAATTTTAGCGGCAAGCCGCGCTTGACCCCGAACGGGGTGACTATGTAGTTCTCGTGGAGTTTCTGCACGCATGATCGGTAGCGAATCATTGACTCGTTCGCACGCACGCCAGTGATGAATGCGGTCCTTCCCTTCTTGCCCTGCATCGTGTAGTAGTCGATGGTTTCCTTCAGCGGCTCGTCGTGGGTTAGGCCGAAGTTCCTCGCGCTAATCGCGAATTCCGGCATCGGCCTGACGAGCCTGCCCTCGCGCTCGCGCTTACCGCTCCACAGGAGCGCCGTCTCGCGCCTGCCGAGAATCCATATCTCGGCGCCGTACGGGAGGCAGTACCACTCCATGTTTACCCACGGGTAATCGCGCACCCTCATCACATGGTCAATGACCATCGGGCTGACCATCTCCTCGTCGCGGAATATGACCTTCACTGGCCCGAGGTCGCGCTCCTCGTGTATCTCCCTTGCGAGGTGGAGTATCGCCGTGGAATCCTTGCCCCCCGAGAACTGGATACAGACCGTGTCAAAGGTGTCGTACACATGGCGCACCCGCGCCCTCGCCGCATCCACGCACGATGTGTCGAGGAACAGCCGTTGTCGCGGCATTAGAAGTCGGTGCGTGCTTCCAGATAGTTGAGGAGTTTCTCGGCCGTGGTGCTCCCGTTGACTTCGGGGTTGGAGCGCAGCCACTTCACGAAGTCGTACCACTTGCTCTGTTGCTCGACGCTGTCGAAGACGATTGTGTACTGCACCACCGCGTTCGGCTTCTTCAATCCCGGTATGGCGGTGCTGCCGAGGGCGGCGATGTTCAGTTCGTCTCCTCTGGGAACGACCAGTGTGCTTTGGGTTTGGTCAACCATCACCGGGGGTACGAATTCGCTCGACGTGAGTATCTCGCTCTCGGCATTCAGGATTGCATTCTCTATTGATGCCACGTCAAACTCGTCTATGCCGAGCCCGGTCATCAGTTCCGAGTATTCCCCGCCCACCTCGCCAATCATCTGCATCAGGAGATCCTCGTCGTACCCGCCGAGGTCGGACGTCCTGTTGTCTGCGTAGGCAAATGCCGTCGCCTTCTTCTCGTCGCCGTCAAGGACTGTGCATGCAATTGAATCCCATCCGAGTCGCTTCGCCGCCTGGTACTGGTGGTTGCCAGAGATGATTACATAGCGTCCGTCCCCGTTTTCGGCGACGACGATTGGCTTGACCTGGCCGAATTCCTTGTACGAGGCCATGATGGCATCCACGTCGCCACGTCTCGGGTTGTCCCTGAGCGTCACGAGGCTGCCCAGCGGCATCGCCAGCGATGCGAGCGACTCGTGTATTCCGTTCACACCTGCACTCGCACATTCGCATTGAGCGTCCTGAGGGCATCAATTTCGGTGCGAAGGGACAGTAGTTTCTCGCGCTTGGCCTTGACCAGGGCCTCGGCGCACTTGTGGTCAAAGTCCATGTCGGCGAGCTTGTAGTCGGCCCATGCCTCGCGCTCTCTGATTGACCCCTTTGCGGACAGGTACTCCTTGGCCCACTCGCCCTTCAGCCTAGATTCCTTCTTCGCACCGTCCTCGGCGAGAGACTCGAATGCTTCCGTGTGGTACTCGAGTTCGTCGAGGAGCCTGAGTATCCGCTCCTCTATCTCGACCTGGCTTATGGGGGCGGTTCTGATACTGTTGGCGACTGTCATTTCGCCCTTCCTTTCGTGATTCGCTCCAGCGGGGACCAATCTACCTTTTCCAGGCCTTCGGCGTGGGATTTGGGCCACTCGATGACGGATTGGCCGAGCTTGCACCTGAGCATCTCCTCGATCACCCATGCGTCGCACCTGTCCGGCCCGTCGCCGCCGTTCCACACGATTCCGGTGCGTGCGGATATGGCCGAGACGACCTCTGCCTTGCCGGCATTCCCCTTGCCGGTCGCGAACTTCGCCCTGCATGTGGGCGGTATCTCGATGGTCGGTATCCCCGCCTCGTGGAGTGCGACCCTCAGCACGCCGCCCAGTTCGCCGATTGAGTGCGCCTGCGAGTTGCGCGAGGCGTACGAGTAGTGCTCTATCGCCACGCAGTCGATGCCGTGATGGGAGACGAGGCGCATGACCTCATCCCGTATCTCGACGAGCCTCTGGGGGCCGGACGAGTTGCGACGGATGCTCGTAGTCTGCCCCGACACCGACACGCCGGTCGACGTGAGCGACGGGTCAATCCCGAGGGTGACCAAGCCGCGCCTGCTCATCGCTCCCACCCTCGCTTTGCCAGCCCGAGGTCGAATGCCAGCGACGGCTCCCTGCCGATCCTGTCGTGGCACTTCCTGCACACCGCAATGACGTTCTTCTCGTCGAGTATCGAGCCCCCCTGCGATCGGCGGACGAGTTCGTGGACGTCCTTTGACGCGAGGCGGTGGTATGTCCTTAGCCCGTCGTGCGCCGCGAACTTCGGGCACGCCTCGCAGTACGGGCGCTCGGACAGCACCTTCGCCACGAGTACTCGCCTGTCGGCGTACTTCGCCCCCATCTTCTTGTTGCGTGCGCGCAGGCGTCCTGAACGCTTGAGCGGCTTTCGCCTCTTCACGAGACATCCGATGCCCGTATGTCGTCGAACTCCCACCTGTCCTCAAGCAGGGACCACAGAGCCCTGTCGAGCACAGTCTCCTCGAACTCGTACTCGCGCATGAGCGACTTGTGCTTTGCTATGCCGCGGCGCAGGAACTCCGCGTTCGACCAGCCGCTGTTCTCGAGCATCTCCCCGGTGTCGATCATCGTCGCCACCTCGTTGAGCCGCCTCTCGACGTGGAACCTGAAGCGCGAGATTTTCTTGATGCGCGAGTCGTACGAGGAGTTCGCGCTCTCGAGCAGCGCGAGTCCATCGTTGCCGAACGATTGGTACCTCTCGGTGTCGTCCTGTCGGGCCTTCTCCGTCTTGACCATCTGCGAATCGAGGTTCTCTATGAGGGCGACGAGGTTCTGCCTCCACCTCTCCCAGTTCCCCCTCTCGAGCAGCACCCTGCGCTGGCTGGGCGACAATTTGTTCTTGACCTCCTCGGCCACCATCTTGGCGAACGTCTGGTCGTCCATGCATCACCAGTTCCTTCGGTTCGCCCAAGCTGGGCAAATCCTCTTGTAATGGCACCAGTCGCACAGGCGTGACACCTTCGTCGGAAACTCCCCCGTGCTGACTGCTTTCTGTATTTCCCCGTGGACCTTCACGACGCGGGCGAGAGTTCGCTCGTCGTCGCCGTCTTTCATCTTCCTGCTTACGCTTTTCCCGTCTTTCAGGTAGATGAGCTCCACCTCGTCAACCGATTTCCCGGTCGTCATCAGGGTCGGCGAACGCTCGACAATGATTTTGTACAGCATCAACTGGAACCACCTCTGGTCCATGTACGCCGGCTTCGGGAACTTTCCCGTCTTGTAGTCGGTGACCTTCATGCCGTCCCCCGCCTCGGCCACGCGGTCAACAAACCCGCGCACCTTCACCCCAGGCGACACCTCGACATTGTATTCGGATTCAAGGCTGAGCGGCGAAACCTTCGCCGGGTCCTCCACCGCCCACAGGTTCTCCACGCACCACCACGACCTCCACCTGAACTCGCGCATCTCCTTCTCGTTTAGTCCCAACGATGACAGGCGTTCTGCCCATCCATTCGCCCATATGACGCGAGACACCTGCTGGGCATTGTCGACGGTGCGTTGCTCGTTCGGCAATGCGTACAGATCCTCCAGCACCTCGTGGACAAATATGCCCATCACCTGACTCTCCGTCTCTGGCTCGGGGATGCCATCAATTCGACTGTACTTGTACCTCTGCGGGCACTGCTCCCACGTGGATATGGACGATGCCGACAGGTAATCCGGCATGCGCAGTTCTGGGGACTGTCCGGTGGTCACCGAACAACCTTACTACTTCTGGAAGCTGAGCCTTACTGCCTCGGCCTGCAGTTCGTTGAGTTGGGCGATTGTCGCATCGCTCGGCTTGCGTGGCTTGGGTGCATTGCCGGACAGTTTCGCCCAGAATTCGTTCAACTGCGCGCGCTTCGATTCGTCAAGCCCCTTGCTCACGCTGACGAAGTTCTCCCAAATCTGAACCGACTCGTCGACGGGTGCGTCCATGGCCTGCTCAATCTCAATCGCCTCGTCGCTGCGTGCGAGGTAGAGTCCGACGCCCATGGTCTGGGCGGCCTTCTTGAGCGCGTCGGAGATGGCCCCCTTGAACTCGTCGCCGAGGTCGACGATCGAACCCTGCTTGGTGCGCTTGATCTTCTGGCCGCCGATTCCGTCGCGGGAAATCAGGCTGAACTCGTTGATCCTGTAGTCAATGCGCACATGGGCGACGACGAAGTCGGGGTCGATCGCATCGCGCTCGCATCGGATGACGATGAACGACCAACTGTCGGCACCGAGCACCTTGTTCAGCCGGTTGATGACCTCGCTGACGGGGATGTACGTCAGGTTGGTGCCGCCCTTGTTGATGGTGCGCTCCATCTCCTGCGGGAACGGCTCGGAGAGCGGCCCGTATATGTCCTTCTTTGTTGCTTCACTCATCGCTTATACCTCCGTGTGGTTGTCTTACTATTACACTCATGCGCGAATCGCCCGATTCGCAGTAGTTGTCGGCATTTATGCCGAGCTTCTCCAGTTGCGTGACCCTCCAGTACGACGGCTGGACGTAGTTGAGCATCGCCTTGGCCATCTCCTCGGGGTCGACCTTCACCTCGCCCGTGTCCATGTCAATGGACATCCTGTGGAGCTTCTGCGCGACGGCACTTGCGAGATCCTTGTGCTGCCACTTGCTGCGCTTGTTGGAGAAGTTGCGCTCGACCTCGCCGCCGTCGGCGAGAGGCACCTTGTCGTCGGTCATCATCGACCCGACCCTGAGGGCGAACGAGTCGTAGACGAACCTGAGGTCGGCCTTGGCCCTGTTGAAAGCCGCGAGCACCTCGCATGCTTCCTCCTGCGGCGGGGGGCCCGCAAGGTAATCGTTGAGCCGACCCTCTAGGTCGGAGAGTCGCTGCGAGAAGTCGCCGAGCAACAGGTCGGCAATAGTAGGTGTGGTATCCATGTTCCTCTTCGTTTGTGTCGTAATAGAACTTGCCTAGACGATGATAGCAGCCCTCTTGCGTTGCGGCAACCCGAGCCCTGTCAGGAAGCCGAAGGCCCCGGTGGCCGAGTCGACCTGGTCGTCGTGGCTGACGACCTCGGGGAAGGTGGACAATTCGTCCAACCACTCCGTCAGCCACGGGCCACGCAGGACCCTGACATTGCCATTGGCCGCCGCCGCCGCAAAGGGCCTGGCTCGGGTGACCTTGTCCCCCGTTGATCGTATCCCGACGAAGTCGTAGCCGGGCACCACGTACCTCGCATACTGGTCAACGAGTGCCTTGCCCGACGAACCGGGCTCCTGCTCCATCCTGATGCCGACGCTCGGCCCGTCCTCTATCGCCGTTTGTTTGACCAGTTCCTCCACCTTGTCGCCCCTCACCCTCGCTCGCCTCACGTCCAGCACGTAGGCAATCCCCTTGTCAAACAGCATGAGGGTCCCCACCGTCCAGTCTGGGTCGGGGTTGGATTGGGATGGCTCGGTCGCCGCCAGGTCCCAGAACCTGACCGCCCTCGCCGAGCCCGTCACTATCGGTATCTCGTGCTGGTCGACCACCACGAAGGATGTCCTGTCAAACATCGAGCCGAGGGTCGTCGCCCACCAGTCGCCCTCCTCCAGCCTGCGCCGTTCCAGCGGGTCAAGGGCCTGGAGGGAGCGCCTGTAGGACGCGGCATCGATGCCGGGGTTGTCCGTGAGGCGCGACGGAACGAATATGCGCTGCTCCTGCTTGCCCTCGACGATGAACCTCTGCCTGACCCAGTTGGGAGCGGGGTTGGATGCCGCCCGCATCCTCAGGGGGACTTCGGAGAGAGGGCCAGACACTGGGCGGCGAAGTCGGGAGAACAGGTATCGGTAATCCGATTCCCTAATCTCGGTGATCTCGTCCATGCCGATGAACTGGAACTCCGAACCCTTGTATCGCAGGTAGTCGTTGACATTGTTGAGGTAGCCGAACGACACCCTCGCTCCCGACGGGAAGGTTGCTATGAAACTGTTATTATTCCAATGAATCTCATCGTGCGAGGCTATCCAAGTCTTGAAGCGATCCATCAGGGCGCCGGGCAGGGACAGGTCGGCGAACGTGCGCCTGAACAGGATCGCCGAGTAGTTCGGGATGTCCACGTACTGCAACGCGGCCATCAGCAGCGCCGATGATTTGCCGCCGCCGGCAGCCCCGCCGAACAGCGCCTCGAGTGAGTAGCACCTGAGGAACACCTTCTGCGTCAGGGACGGTTCCTCCGGGCAGTAGATGGGCGCCTTCGGCTCAAGGTAATCAATTATCGACTGCCAGTTGGCCATCCGAACTTCCTGTCTCAACTATGCTTGCCCGTATCGTAAAATGTACAAGGAGAAACGGGGGTAGATATGAACAAAGTAAAGGTGTTCCTCGCCAACCGTTCAAATGTTGCTAACATTCTAATGGTTTCATTCGTGGTCCTGACCGCAGTGGGGGCTGCCCTCATTTTTCCTCCCGCTGGTTTAATCGTCGCAGGAACGTGCTGTGGGATCCTTGGATTCTTGCTAGGACTCGAGTAATAAATGGCCTGGAACTCACCGAAGAACAAATCCATCGGCGGCGGATCGGCGAAATCCGCAATAGGACCTGGTGCTCCCGTCGCCCATACGATTGGCATGACGGGGAAGGCGTACAGGGACTCGTGGGACATAGAGCGCGCGTACCGCGAGGGCATGCAGCGCGTCACCTGGGTCGCCAGGTGCATCGATGTAATAGCCGGCAACCAGGCCAGGCTCCCAATCATCCTCAGGAAGGACAACTCCCCCGACGGGGAGATACTTTCCGACAAGAAGATGTCCAGGTCCCCCCTCCTCGAGGTTCTCAACACGAAATCGAACATCGGCGAGAACTCGTTCATCTTCAGGTACAGGCTCTCGGCGCAACTGCTACTCGGCACGCGCGGGGCGTTCGTCGAGAAGGTCAGGGGCCGCGACGGCAGCATCATCGGCCTGAACCTGTTGCCGCCGCAATCGACCGCACCGATACCAGACCCGAAGAAGTTCGTGTCCGGCTACGAGGTCTCGCTGCCGCACGGCAAGACGACAATCCTGAAACCGGAGGACGTCATGTGGGTGAGGCGACCACACCCGCTCGACCCATACCTGTCCCTCACCCCGATGGAGGCCGCCGGCATAGCGATCGAGATAGAGAACTTCGCCAAGCTCTACAACAGGAACTTCCTCATCAATGACGGGAGGCCGGGCGGAATCCTCGTCGTTCGCGGAATGATGGACGAGGAGGACAAGGAGGAATTGAAGAACAGGTTCAGGGGCAACCTGTCAAGGACTGGGCAGACGACCGTACTCGCATCGGATGACGGCGCAGAGTACGTTGACGTCGGTGCATCGCCGAGGGATGCCGCCTACATCCAGATGCGCCAGATAACCAAGGAGGAGATACTCGCATCCTTCGGCGTACCAGAATCCGTAATCGGCAATGCATCCGGGCGGACCTTCTCGAACGCCGCCGAGGAGATAAGGGTCTTCTGGACCGAGACGATGCTCCCCCACATCGATCTCATAGCCAGGTCGCTCGACGATCTTGACGAAGATAACTACGTCGACTTCGACACCAGGGAAGTCCCCGTCCTCATGCTCTACAAGCAGGAGCGGGAGAGGTACCTGAGCGACGAGTTCTCGCGCGGAATCATAAGCCTCAACGAGTACAGGACCGGCAGCGGCAGGAAGGAGATCGAATCCGACCTCGCCGACTCCCTGCTGCTCAACCCCAACCTGACGCCGATCGGCAACACGAAGAAGAAGATGGAATCGCCCCCGATGATGATGCCGGGCGGCCCAGCACAGGGTGCCGTCCCAGGCGTGGAGCCGGGCGGCCCGCCGATGCCAGGCATGCCGCCAGGCGCCCCGCCACCCGAGGGGGCGCCAGCCGGTGCCCCGCCGGCGGATGCCGCGCCGGACACGATGGCCGGAGCCATCGCCGCAGCAATGCAACAGGCAAATCCGTCCGGCGCCCCAGATGTGCCGATGGCAACGGCGGAAGCAGCCCCAATCGGGCAGGTCCCGGTGTCGGAGAAGACCGACGACGTGGAGAGATCCATCGCCCGGTGGTCGGAGATACTCGGTCGCTCGCTCGAGCGGGTCATCGAGCGGCAGCAGAGGGTCGTGATGGAAAAGTCCTCGGGCATCAAATCGAAGAAGTCGCTGTCGGCGGGCACGCTCGATTCCTCGTCCGTTTTCAGCAAGGACATATGGGCGAAGCAACTCGAGGACGACGTGAGGCCGGTGCTGTACGCGATCATTCAGGATGCCGCCGAGGCGGCCGAACTACCGAAGCCGTCCAAGAAGGAAATGCAGGACGCGTCGGTCCGGTACCTGTCGCAATTGCAGGAACTGAACGAGCAGGTCGAGAGGGACATCAACAACGCAATCAAGTCCGCCCTCGCCGTGCCCGGCGACGATCCCCGCTTCTCCCGATTCAAGGAGACGCTCATCGAGTCCTACGCCCAGATCGACGGCAAGGATCGCTACTCGCTGGCCGAACTCGTCACCGCGTCCCTGTGGAATCAATTTAGCAATTAGCAGGTCTGATTACTGAATTGATATTGGTAGTTGCACCGAACCCAATAAACAGTGGTTTATCATTACTGAGCGCAACACCAACAAGGCAGGACGATGGACAACCTTCTCTTCAAGGCTGGCAATGCCGGGAATGTCAACATAGACGAGGCCCAGGGAATCGTCGAGTGCTTCGTTGCCGGGATCGGCAACAAGGACTCGGTCGGTGACGTCGTCATCAGCGGCGCATTCACCAAGAGCCTGACCCACCGCAAGCCGCGCGTCGTCTGGGGTCACTCCTGGAATGACCCGATCGGCAAGGTGCTGGAGATGTACGAGGTGCCAGTCGGCGACTCGCGCCTCCCCTCAAAGATGCGCAACGCCGGCATCGGTGGCCTGTACGCGAAAGTGCAGTTCAACCTGAACTCAGAGAAGGGTAGAGAGGCCTTTGCGACCGTCGCCTTCTTCGGCGATGAGCAGGAGTGGTCGATCGGCTACAAGACGATCGACTCGGTGTTCGACCCCAACCTTCAGGCCAACATCCTCAAGGAAGTGGAACTCTACGAAGTCTCGCCGGTCCTGCACGGAGCGAACCAGCTCACCGGGACCATCTCGATAAAGGCGGATGAGAAGTGCGGCATGCCAGTCATCCCGATGCAGGGGATGGGCGAGTACCACATGCCGATGATGCCACAAGTCCCGCGAATCGTCGTCATCGCCACCCCACAAGAGGGCACCGATGAATCGGGCGATGGCGACCCGTTCGCGCAGGGAATGTCGCAGGAGCTCTCCCAGCCGGACAAGGCGGCGCTGCAGGCGGAACTCACCGATCGCACGGGATCAAAAATCGACGTCATTAGTGCGACGGAGAACAGCGTCGTGTTCAGGCGCACGACACCAGACGGCAAGGCATCGATGTACAGACTCCCCTACCATCGCGAGGGCAACCAGTACATGTTCGGCAAGCCG
>Ga0194131_10006550_pt1 | contig 16132 bp, 16 predicted proteins | sample TA2KigO120mmetaG_FD_148631 | JGI IMG/M metagenome (GOLD analysis project Ga0194131, IMG submission 148631) | Freshwater microbial communities from Lake Tanganyika, Tanzania - TA2015053 Kigoma Offshore 120m | ecosystem: Environmental > Aquatic > Freshwater > Lake | place: Tanzania: Lake... | reverse complement strand
GACACCCACCTGCGTGCGCACCTGCTCGGCTGCGGCAAGGAGCGCCTCGCCGCCAACGACGCCGTTGGCGCCCTGCAACTGTTCAACCGCCTGCTCGCCATCGACGAGGACAACGCCGAGGTGCTCCAGCTCATCCAGTCCCTGCACGCACCCGCGCGGAGCCGCGGCAAGGCCGGGATGTGGGTGAGCGCAGCGGCCGTGTCGCTGCTCCTCGTCGGCACGCTGGCCTGGTGGCTCTATCCGCGCGAGGGCATCGACGTCAAGCAGCCTGCCGTCGCGACAGCAGCGGTCATGCCGCCCCTGATCGAGGCGGAGTTGCCCGCCGCGGCGGCGACCCCCGTGGAACCCCTGCCCGCCGGGCCGGTCCAGCCGGTGTCGAGCACACCCGCGGCAGCCCCCCCGCAGATCAAGAGGCTAGCCGGGGCGCCGGAAAAGCGAGAGCCGCCTGCCGCGGCCGTGGTGGCACCCGAGGTGGTCGCCGCGCTCCCTGGCTCCGTCACCATCGAGGTGATCAAGCCCGTCGAGGTTTATCTCGACGGGAAACGCCTGGGCGTGTTCCGCGACGGCCCCGCGTCGGAGTGGATCGGCAGCCGCGCCCGGCCCATCGAGGTGCAGGCGGGCACTCACACGCTGGAGCTGCGCAACAGTGGCGCGTTGCCCTACACTGAGGAGTTCACCATCGGGGCCGGCGAGTCGCGACTGGTGAAGGCGGAGCTCAAACAGCTGCCCACCCCCTTCATCATCCACGCGGGTGTGCCGCGGGACTGCACGCTCACCGTGGGCACCACGCCCTACGGCACGGTGGCCAACATCCAGGGACGCCTGGATCTCACCGCGCCAGATCCCGCCACGCCGGTGCGCCTCGACTGCCCCGGCAAGGGCACCTTCGAGATGCCGCTCGGCCCGTCGCTGGCGGGCAAGCCACGTTTCCTTCCCGACAGCCTGCCGACGGGGCTCTTGTGACACCGGGATCGCGACCGGCAAGGCCGCCGGGCCGGAAGATCGGCGCCACGCGAGCTTTCACCTATGTTGTCCTTGCATGGCACGCTCTTTGCATTCCCTTTGGGACGATGGGCTGCTTCGCGTTCTGGCCGACTCCCTACCTCGACGAGAACGAGGCGCCGGAGCTCGAGCGCGCCTCGTGGGAAGATGGCCAGCCCGTGACCGTCGACGGCGTCAACGACATCTTCTTCGCCGTGGCCTTCGACCCCGACCTCGACGCCGAGGCAGGCGACAGCGTGGAGTTCCTGTGGCAGGCCGGCCCCTACCTGGTCGACCCGCGCGAGGAGCGCGAGGAGGAGACGGGCGACCAGATCTACTTCTACAGCTTCGTCGAGCTCCCCCACGATAGCGAACTCGACGGCGAGATGCTCAGCGTGACGGTGTACGACGTGGAAGGCGCCGACGACCGGATGTCGTGGCCGCTGGAGGTGCTGTGATGCTCGCGGCCCTGCTCCTGGGCGTTGGCTGCAACGGCAGCTACGACCTGTACGACACGGGCAGCACGGTGTCCCTCGACGGCGGCCTGCCCGAGGGCACCCTCCGCGTCGACGTGTACCCCTCCGACGACGGCTCCGGCGCCCTGCCGCAGAGCTTCCTCCTCGCGCCGGGCGCCTACGGCGAGGGCATCACCGCGAGCCACGAGCTCGACGCCACCGTCTCGCTCGCCGGCGCGCTCAGCGCCGACAGCTACCAGGGCTGGAGCGCGAGCGCCTCGTCGGCCAGCGGCGCGCTGTCGGCGGTGGTGCGTGCCGAGCGGAGTGGGCTGGTGCAGTCGGGGGCGGCGGCCACCGACGAGGCCGGCGCCTTCGCGCTCCCCCTCCCCGGGCAGCAGCCCTACGACCTCGCCATCGTCCCCAGCGACGCGACCGTCGCGCCGCTCTTGCTGTTCCCCGGCACCGATGTCGGCGCCGGCCTCGATCTCAGCCAGCACCTCGGCCCCGGCACGCCGATCTACGGCCGGGTCACCGACGCCGGGGGCAACCGCATCGCCAGCGCGCCGCTGCGCATGCGCTATGCCGACAGCGAGGTGTACAGCGCCACCTTCTACGCCGACGACGACGGCTGGTTCGTGGCCCGCGCCGAGCCCGGCTACGAATACGTGATCGAGACGGTGGGGACCGAGGCGAGTCGCGGGGTGCTCGTTCCCGCTGTCGCCACCGAGTTCGTGGTGGAAGACGCGGCCGGCGCCCAGGTCGACATCGACGTGGGCCTGCTCGAGACTTTCCGCTACGACGCGCGCATCGTGGATGGAAACGACGAGGTGGTGAGTGGGGCCACGATTCGCGCCACCAGCCGGGGCCTCGAGGGCTCGGCGGGATCGTACATGGTCGAGACCACCAACCTCGACACCGGCTACGTCTACCTCGATCTGCTCGCCGGGAGCTACCAGATCGAGGTGTGGCCCGCCTACGCCGACCAGCGGCTGGCCCCCTTCTCCGAGGTGGTGCGCGTCCACCGCGACGTCGACGTGGGCGACATTGCCCTCGCCGGCAGCGTCACGCTCGCCGGCACCATCGAGACGGCCGAGGGAACGCGGGTGGCCGGCGCGACGGTGACCGCCACGCAGCGGCTCGGGGGCCAGTACACGTTCAGCACCACGGCCAACGATCGCGGCGACTACAGCCTCGACCTGCCCGCCGCGGCCTACGACATCGTCATCAACGCGCCCGGCCCCGAGGCGGGCGCGCTCGCCTCCAGGTACGTTGACGGTCGCGACGGTGGTGAGATTCAGCACGACGTCACCCTCGCCAGTGGCACCCCGGTCGCGGGCGGGGTGCGCCTCGGCGACGCGGCACTCGGCCTGTCGCTCGTGGAGATCGTCGATCCCAACAGCGGCACCCTGCTGGCGCGCACCCTCACCGACCTCGACGGCAACTACTCGGTTCGCGTGTCCCTACCTGAGGGCGACGACGGCGGCGGGAGCGACACCGCGGGCGGCGGGGACAGCGGCACCGACACCGGCGGGTGATGTCCCCCGTTGACCGCCCGCCAAGGGCGACGTACCTTCCGCGCAATGTTTGCCCCCCTCCTCGTCGCCGCCGTCTCCTGCACGGCACGCGCGGAGGAGGTGGCCGCGGTACCACCGGCCTCGCGGCTGGAAGAGGCGATCCGCCTCTACGCCCAGGGCGAGACGGCGAGCAGCCGATCGCTCCTGCAGGCGCTGGTGGCCGTGGGGCCGGAGCTACCCGCCGAGGTGCGGCAAGCGGCGCTCGCCTACCTTGGCGACGTGCTCTACTCAGAGGAGGGCCCACAGGCGTCGCGGCCGATGTTCGACGCGCTCCTGGAGGAGGCGCCCGACTTCGTGATGGACCCCTTCGAGCACCCCGAGGAGGTGTGCCGCTACTTCGAGGCGCTCCGCGAGGAAGCGCGCGTGCCCGTCATCGAGCGACCGCTGCCGGAGCGGGGGCCGCCGCCCTACTGGTCGCTGGTCCCCGGCGGGCTCCACTGGTACGCCCGGGGCAAGATCGGCACCGGTCTGGCCGTCACCGTCGCGCAGGCGGGGCTGCTCGCCACCAACATCGCGCTCTACCAGACCCTCGTGTCGCGCGGTCAGATCCCACGGCAAGATCCCGCCGCGCTGGCCGACTACGACGCGCACCGGCTCGGCACCAACATCGCCGCAGGCGCCTTCTACCTGTCCCTCTTGCTGCCCCCCGCCATCGAGTTCTCGCGCTGGTCGGCACAGCCCAGCCGCGTGGGCGTGGGGGTGGGGCCGGGCAGCCTGCTGGTGTCGGGACAGTTCTAGGGGCCCGCCGTCGGGATAAGGAGCCCTCATGGCATTCCTGCGCGTGAGGGACCCCCAGGGCGGCGAGCCGCGCGACGTGGCGCTGCGCAAGCCGCTGGTGCTGATCGGCCGCGCGCCGGGCAACGACGTGGTGCTCGACGACCCCGCGCTCGCGCCCACCCACGCCAACCTGCTGCGCAAGGGCAATCACTTCACGCTCTCGGTGATCGACCGCGCCACCACCTTCGCGTTCCAGGGCATGCGCGCGCGGAGCACCGACCTCAAGGTGGGCGACGAGGTGGGCTTCGGGCGCTTCTTCGTCACCCTCATGGAGGGGGAGCCCCGGTCGGAGTCGCGAGGCCCCGGCCCGGCGCCGATGAACGAGGTGGCGAGCCTCAAGCGACTGGTGGAGTTCTCGCGGCAACTGATGTCGGAAACCTCGCTGGAGAAGGTGTTCGCGCTCCTCCTCGAGAGCGTGGTGGAGATGTCACGGGCGGAGAAGGGTTTTCTCATCGTGCTGCGCGACGGCGAGCGCCACCTCGCCGCGAGCCACAACGTGGGCAAGGAAACGCTCGACATCAGCCGGGTGAGCGACAGCATCGTCGACAAGGTGATCCGCGAGCAGAAGGCCGTCATCGTGAGCGATGCGATGCACGACGCCGAGTTCGCCTCGGCCCGCAGCGTGATGGAGCTGCGCCTCTCCAGCGTGATGTGCGTGCCGCTGGTCTACCGGAACGAGTCGCTCGGCGCCTTGTACCTGGGCAACGACAGCGTGCGATCGCTGTTCCAGCCTACCGATCTCGCCGTGCTGGAGATCTGGGCCGGCCAGGCCAGCGTGCTGCTCAACACCGCGCTGCGCCTCGACGAGCTGGTGCTCACCAACAAGAACTTGCGCGAGCAACTCCGGCAAACCGGGCAGGGCGCGATGATCGGCCAGAGCCCGGCGATGAAGGCGGTGTTCACCGTGCTGAAGAAGGTGGGCCCGAAAGACATCTCCGTGCTCGTCACCGGGGAAACCGGCACCGGCAAGGAGCTGGTGGCCCGCGAGCTGCACCGCCTCTCCCCCCGGGCCACCGGACCCTTCGTCTCCCTCAACTGCGGCGCCATCCCCGAGCACCTGCTCGAGAGCGAGCTCTTCGGCTACAAGAAGGGCGCCTTCACCGGTGCCAACACCGACAAGATCGGCAAGTTCGAAGCCGCCGACGGCGGCACCATCTTCCTCGACGAGATCGGCGAGATGCCGATGCAGCTGCAGGTGAAGCTGCTGCGCGTGCTGCAGCAACGCACCATCGAGCGCGTCGGCGACGTGAAGTCGCGACCGCTCGACATCCGGGTGGTGAGCGCCACCAACAAGAACCTCGCGGGCGAGATCGCGACCGGCAACTTCCGCGAAGACCTGTACTACCGCCTCGCCGAGGTGACGGTGGAGCTGCCGCCCCTGCGCGAGCGCGGCGACGATCTCCTCCAGATTGCCCAGTTCCTCCTCACCAAGTTTGCCGAGCAATACGGTAGTCGCGCGCGGGGATTCTCGGCGGGCGCGATGAACCTGCTCAAGTCCTACCACTGGCCGGGCAACGTGCGCGAGTTGGAGAACCGCATCAAGAAGGCGGTGATCATGACCGACCGGCAGCAGCTCGGTCCCGACGACCTCGGCCTCAACCTGCAAGGAGCCGCCTCGCCCGTGAAGACCCTCGCCGAGGCCGAGGAAGAGTTCAAGATGGAGTACATCAAGCGCGCGCTCGACCAGAACGCCTGGAACAAGGCGCAGACCGCCCGGGTGCTGGACGTCGATCCGCGCACCATCTTCCGCTACATCGAGAAGTTCGAGTCGCCGGAGTAATGGCGAGGCGCCTGTCGTTTCTTCGGGGGACCGAATGCTGACCAGCATGCTGCTGTGGGTCGCCGCCGCCTTCGCGGTGGAGGGCGAGGAGCCGCAGGCGGCGCAGGCGCCGCCCAAGACCCTCGGCGACTACCTCTCCGACCTCGCCAACGACGACAACGCCGAGCGCCTCTACGCGGCGCGCTACGTGCGCGGCGAGCTCAGGCGGGCGCTACGGGCGGCCGCGTCGCGACCGCCGGGATCCACCGAGGAGCTGGAGGCCCGCGTGGTGCTCACCGAGTTGTGGAACCGCGTGCCCGGGAGCTGCGCAGTGGCGTTGAAGTACACCAACACCGCCGCGCCCTGCGCCGAGATGCTCGCCGACCTCGAGGTCGACACGATGCACGACGCGGTGAGGGCCTCCCTCGCGCTCGACCTCGGCAAGGGCCAGCGCGCGCGCATCGAGAAGGCCATCGCGCGGCTGCCGGCGCCCGCGGCACCCGTGGCCCCACCCGACACCACGCTGGTGTTGCCGTGATCACCGTTGGCCTCACCGGGGGCATCGCCTGCGGGAAGTCCACCGTCGCCGCGATGCTGCGCGAGCGCGGCGTCCCGGTGCTCGACCTCGACCAGGTGGGTCGCGACATCGTGGCCCCCGGCAGCGAGGCCCTGCGCGAGATCGGCCGCCGCTGGCCCACGGCGGTGATCGACGGCGTGCTCGACCGCCGCGCCCTCGGCGCCATCGTGATGAAGGATGCCGCCGCGCGGCGAGAGCTGGAGGCGATGACCCACCCGCGGATCTGGGCGCGGATGGAGGACTGGCTCGCGGAGACGGCCCGCAACGGCGCGCCCGCCGCCGTGGTGGAGGCGGCGCTGATGGTGGAAACGAGCAGCTACCGCCGCTACGACAAGCTCATCGTCGTCAGTTGTAGTCGCGACGTGCAGTCGGCCCGACTCGCCGCGAGGGAGGGCTTCGACGCCGCTACCGTGGAGCGATGGATCAACGCCCAGATGCCGATGGCCGAGAAGGAGAAGGCGGCCACGGTGGTGATCCGCAACGACAGCGACCGCGAGGCGCTCCGGCAGCGGGTGGACGTGGCCTGGGGGCAGTTGCTGCCAGCGGACTAGTCCGCGTCGCGAGCCGCCGGGGTGGACCGGCCTCCGCCTAGTCCCCGGCGTGGGCCTTGTACGCGGCCGCGTCCATCATCGCGTCGACCTCGCTCGGGTTGCTCAGCGACATCTTGAACAGCCAGCCCGCCCCGTGCGGGTCGCTGTTGATGCTGCTCTCGTTGCCGTCGAGCCCGTCGTTCACTTCAGTGATCGTGCCCGACACGGGCGCGTACACGTCGGACACCGCCTTGACCGACTCCACCTCGGCGGCACTGTCGCCCTGCTTGAAGCTCTTGCCCACCGCCGGCAGCTCCACGTGGACGATCTCCCCGAGGGCGTCCTGGGCGTGGTGCGTGATGCCGATGGTGGCGACACCGCCGTCGACCATCACCCACTCGTGCTCGGAGGTGTACTTGCGATCTGCAGGGTAAGACATTGGCTTTTCCTCAGTAGGGACGGGTGTAGAAGGGGGTCTTGACCACGATGGCCTCGGCGGTCTTGCCGCGCACGTCGATCTGCAAGGCGGTGCCGGCCTTGGAGAGCTCGGCGGGCACGTAGGCGATGGCGACGTTCTTGCCGAGCGAGGGCGCGCGGCTGCCGCTGGTGACCTCGCCGACCACCGCGCCCTGGTGCAGCACCGCGTGGTGCTGGCGGGCGATGCGCTCGCTCACCTCGATACCCACGAGGCGACGCGACACGCCGGCCTCCTTCACCCGCAGGATCGCGTCGCGACCGACGAAGTCGCCCTTCTCCAGCTTAGTGACCCAGCCGAGGCCTGCCTCCAGCGGGTTGGTGTCGTCGGTGATGTCGTTGCCGTAGAGGCAGTACTTCATCTCCAGGCGCAGCGTGTCGCGCGCGCCGAGGCCGATGTCGGCGAGGCCGTAGTTGGCGCCTTCCTCGTGGATCGCCGTCCACACGATGTCGGCGGCGCCCGCGGGGAGGAACACCTCGAAGCCGTCTTCGCCGGTGTAGCCGGTGCGCGCGAGGATGCAGCCTTCCACCCCGGCGAAGCTGCCCTGGGTGAACCAGTAGTTCTTGACGCCCGCCAGCGAGCGCCCGAGCAGGGCCTCGCCGATGGCGATGGCGTGGCGGCCCTGGATGGCGAGTTGGGCCCAAATGTCGCTCTCGTTCGCGATGTCGACGCCGAGGGGGTTGTGCGCCAGCATCCAGGCGTAGTCCTTGGCGCGGTTGGCAGCGTTGACGCAGATGAGGACGTCTTCTTCCGCGAGCTTGTAGACGATGAGGTCGTCGACGATGCCGCCGCGCTCGTTGCACATCGCGGTGTACATCGCCTGGTCGACGGCGAGCTTGCTCACGTCGTTGGTGACGAGGTGGTTCACCGCGTCGATCGCCCGGGGACCGCGGAATCGCACCTCGCCCATGTGGCTCACGTCGAAACAGCCCACCCGCTCGCGACAGGCCGCGTGCTCCTCCAGGATGCCCTTGTACTGCACGGGCATCTCCCAGCCGCCGAAGTCGATGAGCTTGGCGCCCGCGTCGCGGTGGTACTCGTGAAATGGGGTGCGGCGGATGGTCACGGCGGCTCCAGGGCGGCCCGCCTTCTATCGCGCCAGCCGTCGCTCCGCGCTCTTGACGGTGTTGGCCATCAGCATGGCGATGGTCATCGGGCCCACGCCGCCCGGCACCGGGGTGATGAAGCCGGCGCGCTCTCGCGCGGCCTCGAAGTCCACGTCGCCCACGAGCTTGCCGTCGGCGCCCCGGTTGATGCCCACGTCGAGCACCACCGCGCCCGGCTTCACCCAGTCGCCCTTCACCATGCGCGGGATGCCCACCGCGGCCACGACGATGTCGGCGCGGGCCACGTGAGCGGCGAGGTCGCGCGTGCGCGAGTGGCAGGCGGTGACGGTGCAGTCGGCGTGCTCCAGCAACCGCGCGATGGGACGCCCGACGAGGTCGCTGCGCCCGATGACCACCGCCTCGACGCCTCGCGTCGCGACACCCGTGCGCTTGAGCAGCTCCATGCAGCCGAGCGGCGTGCACGGGACGAAGCCGTCGCGCTTCGTGGCGAGATAACCAGCGTTCAATGCGTTGAGACCGTCGACATCCTTCTCGGGCGGGATGCTGTCGATCACGCGCAGCCGGTCGATGTGGCCGGGGACGGGAAACTGGACGAGGATGCCGTCTACCTGCGGATCGCCGGCGAGACGACGCACCTCGGCGAGCAGGTCGGACTCGGCGGTGTGCGCGGCGAGGGTGATCTGCCAGTGGGCGAGCCCGAGCTTCTCGGCGGTGCGCGTCTTGTTGCGCACGTACACGGCGCTCGCCGGGTCGTCGCCCACGAGCACCACGGCGAGGCCGGGGGGCCGGGGCAGGGCCGCGGCGCGGTCGCGCAGGGATTCTGTCACCAGGGCGGCGACGGCCTTGCCGTCGATGAGCGTGGCGCTCACGACGACGACGACGACGAGGGGGTCGACGAGCTCGCCGGCGCCGGGGCCGCAGGGGCCGCAGCGGGCGTGCTCGCGGCGGGGGTGGCCGTGGCCGAGGGCTTGTCCGCCGCCTTCTCGGCGCCCTTCTCGGCGCCCTTCTCGCCCCCTCCGGACTTCAGCCCGTAGTGGTCGTTGTACCAGCCGCCGCCCTTGAGCACGAAGCTGGTCTGCGAGATGAGCTTCTTCACGTTGCCCAGCGAACACTTCGGGCAGGTAGAAACGGGCTCGTCGGAGAACTTCTGGAGGACCTCGAAGAGATGCCCGCAGTCGGGGCACTGGTACTCGTAGATCGGCATGTGGCGCTCGTGAGCGGCCGGCTACTTACGCACGCGTCGTCGCTTGTCTAGGGCCGCGCGCACCGGGATACAGCGCCGGCCCTGATGTCATCCGCTCTTGGCTCCCGTCGCGTCGTGCTGGTGAGCGGCAAGGGCGGCGTGGGCAAGACCACGGTGAGCGTGGCCCTCGCACTGGCGGCTGCTCGCCGCGGAAAGCGCGTGCTCCTGTGCGAGACGCAGGGCGCCACGCGCGTGCCCGCGATCTTCGGCCGCCCGTCGAAGGGCTACGAGCCGATGCAGGTGGCGACGAACCTCGACACGCTCTCGATCACCCCCGAGGCGGCGATCGAGGAGTACGTGCTCCTCCAACTCCACTTCCGCCGCCTGTACCGCATGGTATTCCGCAACCGGATCATGGGTGCTTTCGTCGACGCGGTGCCGGGCCTGCACGACCTGATTCAGCTCGGGAAAGTCTGGTTTGCCGAGCGAGAAACCGCCAACGGGCGCGCCCGGTGGGACCTCGTCGTCGTCGATGCCCCCGCGACCGGACACGGCCTCACCATGCTCGGCGCGCCCCGCGCCATGATGGACCTCACCGGCTCGGGCCCCTTTCACGACAACGCCAAGCTCATCGCCGACCTCATGGAAGACGAGGCGCGCACTGCCTTGTTGCTGGTCTCGACCGCCGAGGAGATGCCGCTGCGCGAGACGGTCGACCTCTACGCCCGCCTCGGCGACATGCGACGCCTCGTCGGGGGCGCGGTGCTCAACGAGGTCCACCCCTCGCCTGTCCCCTCCCCGGAGGCGTGGACCAGCGAGCGGGCCGCATTGCTGGCGCAGGGCGGCGGCGATGTGCACGCCGCCATCGACATCGTGGACGACGAGCTGCGGGCCGTGTCGCGACAAGCCGACGCGCGAAACCGCCTCGCCTCCCTCGGGAGGGTGCTCGACCTCCCATTCCAGTTCCATCGCGACCTCAGCCGGGCCGAGTACGAGAGCTTCGCGACGGCTCTCGAGGTGCTGCTGTGACGCGGGTCGTCGTCACCTGCGGCTCGGGGGGCGTGGGCAAGACCACCACGGCGGCGGCGCTGGCGCTGGCCTTCGCCTCGCGGGGCGAGCGCGTGGCGGTGCTGACGATCGATCCCGCCCGTCGCCTCGCCGACGCGCTCTCCCTGAAGAACGTCGGCAACACCGCCCAGCGCGTCCCTACCCCCGAGGGACAGCTCGACGCGATGATGCTCGACGCCAAGCAGACCTTCGACGAGCTGCTGTCGCGACACTCGCCCTCGCCGGAAGCCCGCGATCGCATCCTGCGCAATCACTACTACCGCTTCGTGTCGGAGCGCCTGCCCGGCGTACACGAGTACATGGCGATGGAGCGGCTGCTCTCGCTCTGCGCCAGCGACGAGTACGACGCCATCGTGCTCGACACCCCGCCAGCGCGACACGCTCTCGACTTCCTCGCCGCGCCCGACAGGATGGCGGGGCTCATGGACGAGGGGGTGATGCGCTGGCTCGTCCTCCCAGCGAGCACGGGCGGCTGGCGGATGATCGAGATGGGGAGCGAGGTGCTGGCGGGCGTGCTCAAGGGGATGCTCGGGCAGCGCACCATCGAGGATATCGCCGAGTTCTTCACAGGTTTCCAGTCGCTGTGGGGCGGCTTCCGCGAGCGTTCCCTGGCCACGCGGGAGCTGCTCCGCGCGCCGTCCACCCAGTTCGTGCTGGTGACGACGCCTGCCCCCGGCTCGCGGGCGGAGGCCCTCGCCTTCCTCGAGGTGCTCCAGCGCGACGGGCTGCCGTTTGCCGGGTTCATCCTCAACCGTTGTGCCGACCCGCCGCCGGAGCGGGTGGCATGGCCCGGCACCGATCCCGAGGTCCGCGCCGCGATCGAGTCCACGCTCGCCTGCCGCCAGCGCCTGGTCGACGCGCAGGAAGCGGCGATCGCCGACCTGCTCGCCCACGCGCCGCCCGGCGCTCGCGCGTGGCGGCTCCCCGACAGCGACACCGCCGTGTCGTCGCTCGAAGGCCTCGCGCGGCTGGGCCGCCTCGCCAGCGTGTAGGCGGCGTCGATCGAAGCCGACTTGCCGATCGACGCCACCCTCACCGTCCCGGGCGAGGAGCTCTCGGTGAGCACCAGCCGCGCCGGCGGCCCCGGTGGCCAGCACGTCAACACCACCGAGAGCCGGGTGAGCCTGCGCTGGAACGTCGCGACCACGCGCGCGCTAGACGGCGAGGCCCGAGCGAGGCTCGTCGCCGCCCTCGGGTCGCGACTCACCGCCGCTGGCGAGCTCCTGGTGCACGTGGGCACCGATCGCAGCCAGCACGCCAACCGCGAAGAAGCCCGCGCGCGCCTCGCCGAGATCGTGCGGGCCGCACGGAAGCCCCGGAAATCCCGCCGCCCCACGCGACCGACCCGCGGGTCGCAGCTCCGCCGACTCGGCGCCAAGAAAGCCCGCGCCGACCGGCTCAAGAACCGCGGCGGCGGCCACGACGACTAGACCGTCCCTCTGCGACGGCCCGCCCAGCCCTATTCCACGACGCGGGAGACCCCCGATCTCCAGGCGGTCCGGCCTTCGGCCGACGGATCCTGCCGCCCCTGGCCTCCCCATCGGCTGCGCTGCGCTCCGCGATGGGGCGCGCCAGGAACGTCATCCGTCACCCCTACTCGGCTTCCGGGCGCCTCGATCGCGTCGGCTCGACCCCGCTGCGGACGGTCCGGGCGGGCCTAAGTAAAACACTTGTGTCGCGACCGCATGGTGACGGTCTACGACCTACACCCTACAGCCTACCTAGAATCTCTCCACCCGCTGCGTGTAGCCGAACACGTAGCCAAGATCCGACGACAAGCTCCACAACTCCGCGCCCTCGTTCGTCACCAGTTGCACCAGCCCCGAGGTCGACCAGGTGACGAGCACGCGGTCGTCGTCGACGCGATCGACATCCCCGAGGGCGTAGGTGTAGAGCGGGGGATCGTAGGTGTAGGCGAAGGTCTCCCGGACCTCGGCGAGCGCCTCGTTGAGGTCGTACTCCACCACGCGGGAGGCGCCGCGCTCGGTGCTCCCGTTGTCGAAGACGATCAGGTTGCCGTTGGACAACAATTCGAACTCGTGCTGGTACTCGGTGGGCTCGGCGCCGTCCTCGTAGGTGAAGTTGCCGTTGCTACCGGTGAGCCGCCACTGGATGGCGTCGCTCTGCCGGTCGGCCTTGAGGATGGTGTCGAGGTTGCGCAGCGAGATGTACCAGGCGTCGTCGGCCTCGTCGTAGTCGAGCGCGTTGGCGTGGGTCCAAGTGCCGTCGCTCTCGTCGATCTCGTAGTTCGCCGGGTTGAAGTGGTCGAACACCGACCACACCACGCCGCGGTCGCCGTTGCGCTGCACCTCGACGATCCGGTCGCCCACGTAGTTGTCCTGCAAGTCCTTGGTGAGACAGGCAAAGCTCCCGTCGGGCAGCTCCTCGAAGTCGTGGGTGAGGTAGGGCACGTCGAGGGTGGTCTCGGTGCTGCCGTCGAGGGTGACGATGACCAGGCGACCGTCCGGGCCGTAGTCCTCGGCGCCCACCGCCCCGTACACCACGCTGGTACCGTCGCGGGTGAGCATGGCCCGGGTGACGAGGTAGTCGCCCTCGACCTCGTGCCACCAGGTGTAGCGGCCCTTGCTGTCGAGGATGACCACGGCGTAGAGCGCGCCGTTGACCGGGGCGACGACGAAGCCCTCCATCGCGGCGGGGTCGCCCGACACGGTGAAGCTCGGGTAGCCGCTGGGGACAGGCCCGGTGGTGTAGGCGGTGTCGCTGCCGTGCTCCCCGCCCCCCGTGGGACGGAAGTGCCACTCGGTGGCCGCCGCCAGCCCGCGCACCACCACGCTGTGCTCGGTGGACTCCGCGCTCTCGACGGTGGTGGCCTGCCCATAGGCGGTGCTCTCGCCGTACTCGAGCGCCCCCGCCGTGGGCACGTCGGTGCTCCACGCGACGGTGAGCACGGTGGGCATGTCGGGCGACGGGGTGATGCTCAGCTCGCTGAAGATCACCGTCGGCTCGGGCGCGCTGTCGGCGGTGTCGTCGGGGACCGAGTCGGCGCCCGTATCGGCGCCGGTGTCGATCGACTCGCCGCTGTCGGCGTTCTTCGCGCTTTCGGCACCCGGGGGACAGGCGACGAACGTCGTGAGCCAGAGGAGCATTCCGCCCCTCTATCTCGCCGGCGCGAGGCCCTACTGCACGGCCTGGACGATCCGGGCGTAGCCGTCAACCCGCGCGGAGGCGGCCTCGCCTCGGTTGCGGCGTCGATCGCCGACGCGCGGTTCACCCAGGATACCGTGAAGCCATGAACCAGGATGACTGGCTCCGCAAGCGCTACAAGCAGGGGAAAAAGATGGGCTGCGCGCCGGAGATCGGGGCCATCTTCCTCGTCGCGCTGCTCGCCTACTCGGCCATCCACTCCACGCTGTAGAGCACGCTGGCCTCGCCCTCCAGGTAGGGGCCGTCGATCGCGCCGGGATCGACGAAGTCTTGCTGGGCGTGGTCGACCGAGTAGGCCCCGGACTTCCCGCTCGGCGACAGGCTCGGCGCGTCGATCACCCAGGACCGCGCGGGGCGGTCGCAGGGGTCGGAGAGGCAGCCGCTGTCGGCGACGATCCAGCGCCCGTCGCCGGTCTCGCTCACGTCGCGCGAAAAACCAAGGGCAAACTTACCGGGGAATCGCAGGTCGCCCAGGTACTCCGCGGCCCCGTCGACCACGCGGATCACCCCCACCGTCCCCTCCCCGGTCACGCCGCTCCACTCGTCGTGAGCGCCGAGGCTGTGCGCGAAGGCGATCACCTCGTTGCCGTCGGCATCGTGGAGCAGTTGCACGCCGTGCGGCGTGTTGACGAAGCTCTCGGCGCCCTGCACCTCGGGCGGGAACTCCCAGGCCTGCGTCCAGCGGCCGTCACGCTCTTCCCACCACGCGATCTTGCCCTTGCCCGCGCCCGCGAGCTGCGCCGCGGCCTCCTCGCCCTCGGCGTGCGTGCTCTTCAAGGACACCAGCAAGAACGGCACGCCGTCGCGCTCGCCGTGGGCCAGGGCGTTGGGCGACTCGTAGAGCGACCAGTCGGCATCGTTCTCGCCGACCAGGGCGCGCACCACGCCGCAAGTCTCGCCACGGGGAAGCTCGACTTCCAGGAGCCGCGTGTTGCGGGTGTCGGCGATCCAGCCCCGCCAGCCGGCCTCGCTCTCGCTGGCGATGACGATGTCGTGGGGCATGTGCAGTTGGCAGCGCCAGTAGGCGGCGGTGTCGAGGCCCCCGGGGACCGTACAGGGATCGGCGGGGTCGAAGGGACAACCCGCGTCGCGACCGAGCTGGGAGAAGTCGAGGGCCGAGAGCAACCAGCGCTGTTCTCGCGACGCGAAGTCCACCGCCGCGAACTGCCCGATGAGGTCGGTGGCCTGGTCGTCGCTGCCGTCGGAGCTGTCGAGGATCGACCAGGTGAACACCACCTCGTCGGCCCCGTCGTGAGCGGCGCGGCGCTGCGCCTGGAAGGCGAGGCAGTAGGGGTCGATCTTCTTGCCCTGGCAGCGCGAGTCGATGGCGTCGAGGGTGTAGCGGCTGTCGACCGCGCCATCGGTGCCGGTGGTGAGCCACTGGTTGCCGGCGAGGTCGCTCGCGAGCAGCCGGCCGCCCAGCGGGGCGGGGGCGAGGGCGCTGTCGGTGTTGGGGTCGCAGGCGAGCAGGGCGAGGAGCACGGGGTAGCGTAGCCGCGCGCCCCTCACCCCGGCTGACTCAGTAGGTCACCGTCAACGAGGCGCGCACCGAGCGCGGCTCCTGCCGGTAGTAGGCCTCGCCGAAGAGCGCGCCCTCGTTGGCGTAGTAGGTGGTGATTTCCGACAGGTCGAGCACGTTGAACACGTCGACCGAGAGCTCGGCGCTCTTGTCGTCGTCGTACTGGAAGCCGACCGCCGCCGACACGTCGAAGTAGTGCAGCGGGCTGGTGAAGCGGGTGCCGCGGCCCTCGGGAAACTGCAGGTAGTCCACGTAGTTCTCGACCAGCGCGCGCTTCTCCCACGTGAGCCCGCTGAGGAACTCGTACACGGCGCCGACTGTCGTTTCCACCTTGCCAAACGAGTGGGTGTAGCTGCCGTTGAGCTTGGCCTGGTGGAGCGAGTGGTACGGCAGGTAGCCATAGTAGCCCGCCTCGGCCGTGGCCGAACCGAGGCCGTAGTAACCCTGGACATACTCGCCGTAGCCATTGTCGAAATACCATGCGCGCGTGTCGGCATCGGCGATGTCGTCGCCCCACACGCCCACCTCGTTGCCGTTGCTGCCGAAGTCGCCGCCGGACGCGGTCTCGAACTGGCCCGGCATGGTGCCCTTGGCCTCCGACAGCGTGTAGCTGGCGAGTAACTGCCAGTGCTCGTCGAACTTGCGCTCGGCGGTGAACTCCAGCGCCCAGTAGTCGCGGCGCTTGTTGTCGGGGTTGGTGATCACCCAGTAGTAGTCGTCGTAGTTGATGTCTTCCGGCAAGTCGACCGTCTGGCTGACGATGCCCTTGACGCCCACGGCGAAGAGCGGGAACAGCTCTCGCTTCACCCCGAGGACAATCTTGTCCATGTGGTAGGGACGAAGCTCGCCGTTGCAGATCTCCTCGAGGGCGCCCACGTCTTCCTGCGGTTGCGCGGCCAGGCTCTCGGGGGTGCAGAACACCAGGGGGTACGCGCCCTGCGTGTAGACCGGCACCACCTCGCCGGCCGAGTCGTCGTAGGCCCAGAAGGTGTAGCCGGCGCT
>Ga0194131_10006541_pt1 | contig 16156 bp, 15 predicted proteins | sample TA2KigO120mmetaG_FD_148631 | JGI IMG/M metagenome (GOLD analysis project Ga0194131, IMG submission 148631) | Freshwater microbial communities from Lake Tanganyika, Tanzania - TA2015053 Kigoma Offshore 120m | ecosystem: Environmental > Aquatic > Freshwater > Lake | place: Tanzania: Lake... | reverse complement strand
CATGTATGGACGGCCCCGGTGCAAGGGCTATTTGCAACACGATAGCGCTGCGGTCGCTTGCGCTCATGTATCCGGCCTGTTTGCGCGGCGTTTTGAGCCGCTGGCCATGATGGAGGCCGCGCAGCAGGTCCCAATCAAGTCGGCGCGCTCGAAGGCGCATTGTTCGGGTCGGGTTTGGCCTGCTGCTCGGTGCGAGCGATGTGGCTACCATCATGCTGCTGTTGCCCTCGCAAGCGTCGAGACCGTTGGCGCTTCAGGCCGCCACCGGTCTGTGGTGATAGGTCTCGCCGCGTGCCATGACCACCCAGGCGATGCGGGCCATCTTGTTGGCGAGCGCAACCGCGACCACGGCACTCGGCCGACGTTGTCTGAGCGCGCTCAGCCAGGGATCGCGCGGCCCCGGCATGGCGCGCCGGCCGAGCTGGCGCATCACGGCATGGGCGCCGAGGATCAGGAGCCGGCGCAGATAGCCATCGCCGCGCTTGCTGATGCCGCCCCGGCGCCGTTTCAGCCCGCTCGACCATTCACGCGGGGTGAGCCCGAGCCAGGCGGCGAAGTGTCGGCCGGTCTTGAAGGCCTTCGGATCGCCGACGCTGGCCACGAGCGCCGTGGCCGTGATCGGCCCGACACCGGGAATGCCGGCCAGGCGCCGGCTCGGCTCGTTGCCCTTGTGCCAAGCCACGATGCGCCGCTCCAGCGCCACGATCTTCTCATCCAACGCGCGCCATTGCGCCGCGACAAGCTCGAGCGCGAAGCGGGCTTCCTCGGGCAAGCTCAGCCTGCCCAGCCCCGCCATCAGCTGGTGCAGTCCTGCCCGCCCCTGCGCCGCCACGATCCCGAACTCGGCCAGATGGCCCCTGAGCGCGTTCGCCGCCATCGTACGCTGGCGCACCACAAGCTCGCGCGCGCGATGCAGCACGAGCACCGCCTGCTGGGCCGCGCTCTTGATCGGAACAACCGACACCCCGACACGGCGCACCGCCTCGCACAGCGCCGCCGCATCCGCCGCGTCCGTCTTGTTCCCTCTCACATAGGCCTTCACGTCGCGCGGCGGCACCAGGCGGACCTCGTGACCCAAAGCGACAAGCTCTCTCGCCCAGTAATGAGCCGTGGAACAGGCTTCCAGCGCGATCAGCGTCGCTGGCAACCCCGAGAAAAAGCTCAAGACCGAGCCCCGACGAAGTCGCCGCCCAACAACCATCACGCCCCTCGCGTCGACCCCGTGAACCTGAAAAACCTGCTTGGCGATATCCAGCCCAATCGTCGAAACTTCCATGGTGGACGGCTCCCTCATCATGCGGTCATTACCCACGACCACATTGGCACATTGCGATGCCGTAGAGCCGGGGCCGTCCACACCATCAAGTCGGGCCATGACGAACAACAAAATAAGGACGGCGCTACCCCTTCATTTGTCGTCCTCCGGCGCGCCGAAGGTGTGACCGGGGGACCCACGATTCAGCAGACGCGGGCCGATGGATTCTCGGGTCGCTGCGGACAGTGCTCGAGAATGACGGAATGAAGAAGGGCTACGCCGCCGCGGCACCGACACGATTGAAAGCAGCGAGCGAGCGCTCGATCAACGCGCCATCCATGTCATCGACGATGAACACGATGTGCGAGCGCCGGTCGGCCTCGGGCCACGCGGCCAGATGAATCGGCGGGTGCACGATGTGCTGCACCCCGTTAACGATCACCGGCGCGTCCACCCCCTTGACGTTCAGGATGCCCTTGACGCGCAGCACGCGCTGGCCGTGACGATGGAGGAGCATCGTCAGCCAGATGCCGAACGCGGTCCAATCGAGCGGCTGATCAATGGTCACGACATGGGCGCGGATATGCGCATCGTGCCGGTTGACGTCGCGCTTCGCGTGCTTGCCGGGCGCGTGATCGTGATCATGCGCCGCGCCATGGGCCGACAGCGCCTCGAGGTCGAGCCAATGCTTGACCTCCGCCACCTTCTTCGACGGATCATAGACGTCGGCGCGCAGCACGCGGCGCACGTCGATCTTGCCGAAGCGCCCGAACATGGTGTCCGCGGTCGGGTTGATGCGCTTCAGCCGCGCCTCGAGCCGCGCGAGCTCAGCCGGTTCGGCAAGGTCGCTCTTGGTGATGACCACGCGGTCCGCGACGGTCGCCTGACGCACGGATTCGACGTGGCGGTCGAGCTGGCGCATGCCGTTCACCGCATCGACCGTGGTGATCACGCCGCCGAGCCGATAATGATGGCGCAGCACCGGGTCTGACATCAGCGTGAACAGTATCGGCGTCGGGTCGGCCAGGCCGGTCGTCTCGACGATCATGCGCCGATAGCGTGGCACCTCGCCCCGCTCGCGCTTGCCATTGAGCTCGAGGATCGCGCTCTTCAGATCGTCGCGTATGGCACAGCACAAACAGCCGGACGCCAGCAGCACGGTGTTCTCATCGACCGGCTTGACCAGAAAATGGTCGAGCCCGACCGCGCCGAACTCGTTGATCAGCACCGCCGCATCCTTGAGCGAGGGATGACGCAGCATGTGGTTCAGGAGCGTCGTCTTGCCACTGCCGAGAAAGCCGGTGACGACGAAAATGGGAATGAGCGTGCTGTAGGCGACCATGGCGCGCGGCTCAGAGCGATACCGGCTCGGCCTTTTCCAGCCGCTTGATCAGGTCCTCATCGAGCGGGTCGGCCGCGACCCCCGCCACCTGCTCGACCGCGCGCCAGAGCTGCGGCAGGCTCATCACCACCTCGGCCGCGCCATTCGGGCTGCGCACGATGTATTGCCCGCCGGTCCAATCCTCCGAGCGGCAGTGATAGCGCTCGAGCACGCGATTGATGAGCCGCACGCGATAGGCGCGCTCGAGATAACGCTGGCGCCCGCTCGCGGGCTCGGCATTGCGCGCGACATCGGTGCCCGTCTCGCTCCAGTGCGGGCCTTCCATCAACGTGCCGCAGAGACCACACATGCTTGATCCACTACCTCAGTCGTCATGGCCCGGCTCGACCGGGGGATCCAGAGCCACCGCAGGGTCAGCGCTCGCGGCTCTGGATCCCCCGGTCAAGCCGGGGGATGACGACCCAAAGAGGCGGTTTCTAACTGGCAACCGCCGCGACATCCGCCCTACTTCTTCTTCGCCTTCACCGGGCCCTTATACGGGTTGCGCTTGGCGTAATCCGCCGCGATCTCCTCGAAGGTGCACCACTTCACGCCCGGGTGGCTCGAGACATAGGAGAAGATGCGCTCGAGCATGAGCAAAACCTGCGGCCGGCCCGAAATGTCCGGGTGGATGGTGAAGGTGAAGACCGCGTAGTCCATCTCGCGATAGACCCAGTCGAACTGGTCGCGCCACCACTCCTCGATATCGCGCGGATTGGTCCAGCCGCCGCTGTTCGGCACCTTCTTCATGAACATCATGGGCGGCAGGTCGTCGAGATACCAGCTGCCCGGGATCTGCACGATCGGCACGGTCGAGCCGAGGTCCATCGGCTCCATCCAGTTCTTCGGGTGCTTCGAATAGTCGATCAGCTTCCACTTCTCACCAACCCTCATCCAATAGGGCGTGAAGTCGTCGTGCATCTGGCTGTGGTCGTACTTGATGCCGCGGTCCATCAGGAGCCGGGGCGTCGCCGCGCTCATTTCCCACCAAGGCGCCACATAGCCGACCGGCGGGCGGCGCCACAGTTTCTCGACCAGCGTGAAGGTCTTGTCGAGGATCGCCTCCTCCTGCTCGGGCGTCATGGCGATCGGGTTCTCATGCGTGTAGCCGTGCATGCCGATCTCGTGGCCGGCGTCCGCCACCATCTTCATCTGCTTCGGGAACGATTCGATGGTGTGGCCGGGGATGAACCAGCTCGTCTTCATGCCGAGCTTGTCGAACAGCTTGACCAGCCTGGGCGAACCGACCTCGGCTGCGAAAATGCCACGCGAAATGTCGCTCGGGCTGTCGCCGCCGGCATAGGAGCCGATCTGTCCCGCCACGGCATCGACGTCGATGCCGACGCCGCAGAAGATTTCTTTCTTGGCCATCGAGGCCTCCCTTGGGTGGAGCGAATGGCCGGACTTTAAGGGGCCGGGCGCGCCGTCGCAACGGTACAGCCTTGGGAAGGTGCCCTCATCCTTCGACAGGCTCAGGATGAGGATAGAAACCCGAGCCCTCATGCTGAGCTTGTCGAAGCATGAGCTTCCTCGCCCTGAGTTTGTCGAAGGGCGAAGCTTGAGGGCAGAGCCGGCTACAACCGCCGCTCTTCACGCGGCCGTGCGCGGGCGCGCACGACATTGCACGAAAGCGTCAGAGGAAATTGCTCGGGTTTCTGCCATCATGGCGGGGTCGCAAGCGCGGGGTGATTCGGTGCAGAAACGCATCCGGCTATGGTCGGGGCTGGTGCTGCTGTTTTACGTGGCAACGCACCTTTTGAACCATTCGCTCGGGCTCGCCTCGCTCGATGTGCTCGAGGGCGGGCGGGACGTGTTCATCGGCTTCTGGCTCAGCTGGGTGGGCATCGTGCTGCTCTATGGCTCGTTGATGGCGCATCTTGGGCTCGCGCTCTGGTCGCTCTATCAGCGCCGGACGCTCCGCGTGAAGCCGCTCGAATACGCACAGGTGCTGTTGGGATTGACAGTGCCGTTCCTGATGATCGAGCACGTCATTGGCACGCGCCTGCTCAACATCCTCTACGGCGTGCAGGACAACTACTACTACATCGTCCTCGTACTCTGGGTGTTCGTGCCCTGGCTCGGCATTCTGCAGAACATCTTCCTGGTCATCGCCTGGGCGCATGGCGTGATCGGCCTGCACTATTGGCTCAAGCTCAAGCCCTGGTTCCCGCGCTTTGCGCCGGTGTTCTACGGGCTCGCGCTTCTTCTGCCGGTGTGCGCGATCGTCGGCTTCGTCGCGGCGGGGCGGGAAATTTCCCTGCTCGCGCAGTCGCAGATGTGGCTCGACGAGATGGCGATGATGATCCGCCTGCCGAACGAGGAGGCGGTCGCGGTTGCCAAGCATTGGACCGTGGTCGGCCGCTACGCCATGGGCGGGCTGATCGCGGCCGTGCTGATCGCGCGCTGGGTGCGCCTGATGATCGAGCGCACCAAACGACGCGTGGTACTGACCTATCCCAATGGCCGCAAGGTCGAGATCGTGCCGGGCATGACCGTGCTCGAGGCGAGCCGCGAGGCCAATATCCCGCACGCCTCGGTCTGCGGCGGGCGCGGGCGCTGCTCGACCTGCCGGGTGCGCTGCGGCCCGGGGGCTGAGCATCTGCCCGAGCCCTCGGCCGAGGAGGCCAAGGTGCTGAGCCGCGTCGGCGCGCCCGAGGGCGTGCGCCTCGCCTGCCAGATCAGGCCGTCGCAGAGCCTCGCGATCACGCCGCTGTTGCCCGCGACCACCGGCCCCAAGGCCGCCTGGAAGCAGCCGCCGCACATGCAGGGCAGCGAGCGCGAAATCTGCGTCATGTTCGCCGACATCCGCTCGTTCACCCGCTTCTCGGAGACCAAGCTGCCCTACGACGTGGTGTTCGTGCTGAACCGCTATTTCCGCGCCATGGGCGATGCGATCCAAGGCTCCGGCGGGCAGATCGACAAGTTCATCGGCGATGGCGTGATGGCGCTCTTTGGCGCCGACACCGAGCCGGACGAGGCCTGCCGACGCGCGCTCGCCGCCGCGAAGGCGATGGGCGCCGCGCTCGATGAGCTCAACCACTCGTTGGCGCACGACCTGCCCGAACCGTTCCGCATGGGCATCGGCATCCATTTCGGCTCGGTCATCGTGGGCGAGATGGGCTATGGCAAGGCGATCTCGTTCACCGCGATCGGCGACGTGGTCAACACCGCCGCGCGGCTCGAGGCCGCGTGCAAGGAATACACCTGCCAGCTGATCGTCTCGGAGGCCTTGGCGGCACGCGCCGGCGTCGACCTCTCGCGCTTTCCGCACCAGGAGATCGAGGTGCGCGCGCGCGAGGCCGGGGTCGGCATCCGCACCATCAACCTCGCGACCGAGCTGCCGGACGTCGAGACCCAGTTCATGCGCAAAAAGCGCCGCGGCGCGGCCGAGACCGCGCAGCCGGCGGGGGCGGGCTAAGAGCCTGTTTAAGAATTCGTCATTCCCGCGACAGCGGGAACCCATCGCGCCACGTGCGCGTGCGGAACCAAGGTGGATACCGGCTCGCAAGGCTCGCTGGCGGAAGTCTTTGGCCTCCGGCTCACCTGGCGGCCGGTATGACAATCGAATGGCTGGCCGACACCCCCCGCGTGTCACCCCGGCGAAAGCCGGGGTCCATCATTCCCGCAGATCTGATCACCCCACCTCATCGCGTGCGGTGAAGCCTTTGCTCGGCCTTGCGTCGGGCACCGGCAGGTACGCGAGCATGGACGCAACGATCGAGAGCGCGAAGAAGCCGAACACGGCGCGATAGCCGTCCTCGCTCAATTTGCCGCCGTCGTGCGGGAACATGTCCGCGATCCCGCCCGAGACCGCCTGCATCAGCGCCGGCCCGCCCATCAGCGCGATCGCGACCATCGCCATGCCCCGCCCGGCCAGCCGATCAGGGAACAGCGAGCGGGCGTGGCCGGCCAGCACCACGTTGTAGCAGGAGACGCCGCCGATCACGGTGAGGAGCAGCGCCGATAGAGCGAGCGGCAGGCCCGGCACGATACCGAGGATCGCAAGCGCCACCAGCACGACCCCGGCGCAGCCGAGCGAGAGCCATTTGCGCGTGTCGAGTCTGCGCTCCAGGGGGCCGATCACGAGATTGGCGCCGATCAGCGCGAGCCCCATGATCAAGACGATGCCGCCGGCCGCCTTGGCGTCGAGGCCATAGACGTCCATGAGGTATGGCGGCGCCCAGAGCCCGATCAGGCTGATGTTGATCGGGTAGGATACGAGGCACATGGCGAGGATGGGTTTCAGCCTTGGCGTCGCGATCACATCGCGCACGCCCTCGAGGCTCGCGCGCCAGCTCTCTGGTTTGCGCGCGAGCACCGGGTGGCCGTGTGGCGCATCGCGCGCCATGGTGAGCACCAGGGCCGAGGCGCCGAGCGTCAAGGCCGCGCCACCGAAGCAGGCCGCGCGCCAGCCAATCGCCTCAGCGAGCGCGGCCAGGGGCGCGGTCGCGAGCAGGCCGCCGGCGCCGCCGAGCGCGATCATGCGTCCCATCCAGGTGCCGTAGCGGTCGGCCGCGAACCAGCGCGAGAACACGAGGAGCGAGCCCATCAGCACGCCGGCGAAGCCCACGCCCTGCAGCACGCGGCCGAGATAGAGCACGGCGAGATTGGGCGCGGCGCCATAGAGGAGCGCGCCCACGACCGCGATCAGGAGCGCGGTCGCGACGCTGCGGCGCGGCCCGAAGCGGTCGAACATGATGCCGATCGGGATCTGCGCCACGCCGAAGGCGATGAAGAAGCAGGCGGTGAGAAAGGCGAGCCCGCCTGGGCTCAGCAGGAACTCGTTCGACAGGTCCTTCGCCAGCACGCCATTGAGCGCGCGGAAGAACTGGCTCATCACGAAGGCCGCGCCGAACGCCGCGAACACGGCGAGCGCGCCCCGCCGATCCGGCGTCGCACGCGCCTGCCTGTCGACCGACTCGCTTTCAGGGCTCATGATGGGCGGTCTCGGGTCGAGTCGGGCGGGGCTATGAACTGGATATGAACGATGAGCTTTCCTAACATGATGACGAGCGGCACAATAGATCACCGAGTCACATCGCTGGGGTTGGCATGACGGGCACCGGGGGCCGGCCTTTCGGCGGCGAACGTCGACGGCATCGATTCATCGGCGCGCTGATCGGCGCGGGCCTTTTGCTCGGCGCGACGCCGGCGCTCGCCACCTTCGAGTCAGGCGCCAAGGCCTATCTCGACGGCGATTTCGAGACCGCGCTCGCCGAATGGCGCCCGCTCGCCGAAAAGGGTGTCGCGGCCGCGCAGTTCGGCCTCGGCCTCGCCTATGAGAACGGCCGCGGGGTCACGCGCGATGTTGTCGAGGCCTCGGTCTGGTATCGCAAGGCGGCCGAACAGGGCCTGGCCGACGCGCAATACAATCTCGGCAATCTCTATTTCCAGGGCGTCGAGGTGACGCGCGACCCGGTCGAGGCGGTGCGCCTGTTCCGCGCCGCGGCCGAGCAGGACATGCTCCACGCCCAGGTCAATCTCGGCTACGCCTATGAGACCGGCACCGGCGTGACCAAGGACGAGGCCGAGGCGGTGCGCTGGTATCGCCGCGCGGCAGAGCAGGATTTTCCGCCCGCGCAGTACTACCTCGCCGCCGCCTATGAGCGCGGCATGGGCGTCAACAAGGACCCCGGCATCGCCGCCGCGTGGTATGAGCGCGCCGCCGCCTGTGGCATCGCCCATGCCGAGAACCGGCGCGTCCTGTTGCAGTCGCAGGGCGTGCAGGCGACCGCGGGTCAAGTGCCGAGCGGCGCACCCAAATGCGAGGAAGGCACGGTCAACCAGCAGGTGGTGGCCATCGACACGGCGGGTGCGCCCGCGAGCGGCGGCGAAGCCAAGCCTGCCGAGCCAGCACCGGCCGAGGAGACGCCCGTCACGGCCGCGGAACCGGAGAAGCCGGCCGAGCCCGAGAAACCCGCCGAGGCGGAACCGGCGAAGCCTGTCGACGTCGAGCCGGCGACGCCCGCCGAGCCCGAGGCGGCCAAGGCGCCGGAGACACCGAAGCCGCCCGAGAAACCGGCAGTCGTCGAGGACGCGAAGCCGGCCGAGGAGCCGCCCCCTGCCGAGCCACCGGTCGCCGAGCCCGCGCCGGCGCCCGTGGAGGAGAAGCCTGCTGTGGCCGCTGAAGAGAAGCCGGCGGAGCCCGAGGCGAAGCCAGCGGACGAAGGCGCGAAGGTCTCCTCGCTGGCCGGCAAGCATCGCATCCGCCTGGCCGCGTTCAAGCTCGAGGAGGCCGCGGTCAAGGGCTGGACCAAGCTCGGCAAGAAGCACCCGGGCGTGCTCGGCGGCCTGTCTCACGCCATCACCAAGGCGGACCTTGGCGAGAAGGGCATCTTCTATCGGCTCGAGGCCGGGCCGTTTGACTCATCGAAGGCCGCCAAGGCCGCGTGCAACGCGATCATCAAGGCGGGCGACAACTGCGCGGTCATCGCGCCATGAGGATGGTATCGGGCCGGCTCACGGGCGTACGCTGATTCCGTGAGCGAATCGGCGGCAGCCCGCCGGCCGGAAGGCTGGCTCCAGGCGCGAGAGGAAGGCGGTGCGCTCGCCATCGCGGCGGGCGGGCAGTGGAATTTGCGCACCGCCCAGCGCATGGAGCGCGACGTCGCCAGGTTCGCGAGCTTCAAGGGCAAGAGCGCGACCATCGACCTTGGCGCGGTCGAGACGCTGGATACCGCCGGCGCCTGGCTCGTCCATCGCCTCACCGACACGCTGAAGGCGGCCGGCGCGAGCGTGCAGCTCATCAATGTCGGCGAGGCGCAGCACGCGCTGCTCGAGCGTCTGAGCCAGTTGAACGCCCATGTCGAGATCGAGCCGCCCCGCCGCAACGTCTTCCTGCTGATCTTCGAGCGGGTGGGCGAAGGCGCGCACGAGATCTGGATCGAGGTCATCGAAGCGCTCTCGTTCCTCGGGCTGGCGATGATCTCGCTCGCCAAGCTGCTCATCCACCCGCGCCAGTTCCGCGCCCGCGCGGTCGTCTACCACATGGAGCAGGCCGGGCTGAACGCGATCCCGATCGTCGCGCTGATCGCCTTTCTGATTGGCGTGGTGCTCGCCTATCAGGGCTCGATGCAGCTCACCCGCTTCGGCGCCGAGGTGTTCGTGGTCGACCTTGTCGCGGTCTCGGTGCTGCGCGAGCTTGGCATCCTGCTCACCGCGATCATCGTCGCCGGCCGCTCGGGCAGCGCCTTCACCGCGCAGATCGGCTCGATGAAGATCAACGAGGAGATCGACGCGATGCGCACCATCGGGCTCGACCCGATGCAGGTGCTGGTCGTGCCGCGCATGCTGGCACTGATGATCACCCTCCCCCTCCTCGGCTTCATCGCCGACATCATGGGGCTTCTGGGCGGCGCGGTGATGGCCAATATCGAGCTCGGCGTCTCGCCCGGCGTGTTCGTCGAGCGGCTGGGCGACGCCTTCAGCCCGTGGTCGTTCGGCGTCGGGCTGATCAAGGCGCCGGTCTTCGCCGGCATCATCGCGCTCACCGGCTGCTATATGGGCCTCAAGGTCACCGGCAGCGCCGAGAGCGTCGGCCGCTACACCACGCGCTCCGTGGTGCACGCGATTTTCGCCGTCATCGTCGTCGATGCGGTGTTCTCCGTCTTTTTCGCGTATATCGGAATCTGAGCACGGCGATGGATTCGGCGGGCGACATAGCGATCCGGGTGCGTGGGCTGACGGTTCGGTTCGGCCGCGCGACCATTCTCGAGAATCTCGACCTCGACGTGCGTCAGGGCGAGACGCTGGGCTTTGTCGGCCCATCGGGCTCGGGCAAGTCCGTGCTGCTGCGCACCATCGTCGGCCTCGTGCCGCACCAGGTGGGCACGATCGAGGTGCTCGGCACCGAGCTTGATTCGGCTTCGACCAAGGAGCGCGAACGGATCGAGCAGCGCTGGGGCATCCTGTTTCAGAACGGCGCGCTGTTCTCCTCGCTCACCGTGGCGCAGAACATCGAGGTGCCGCTCAAAGAGCACACCAAGCTCTCGCGCGGCCTGATCGATGAGCTCTCGGCGCTCAAGATCGGCCTGGTCGGCCTTGCCCCCGAGGCGGCCGACAAATATCCCTCGCAGCTCTCGGGCGGCATGAAGAAGCGCGCCGGCCTCGCGCGCGCGCTCGCGCTCGACCCCGAGATCCTGTTTCTCGATGAGCCGACCGCCGGGCTCGACCCGATCGGCGCCGCCGCATTCGACCAGCTCATCCTGAGCCTCCACTGGAACCTGCACCTCACCGTCTTCATGGTGACGCACGATCTCGACAGCCTGATGACGATTTGCGACCGCATCGCCGTGCTGGGCAAGAAGCGCGTCATCGCGATCGGCACGGTGGACGAGCTGCTGCGCCACGACGACCCCTGGATCCGCGAATATTTCCACGGGCCGCGCGGGCGCGCGGCGAGCGCGGCGGAGTAGCCGATGGAAACCCGCACCAGCTACATCCTGGTCGGCGCCTTCCTGATCGCGGCGGTCGCGGGCCTGATCGGCTTCATCATCTGGGCGGTCAAGAGCGACGCCGACACCCAATACACGCTCTATCGCAGCTATTTCACCGGCTCGGTCTCCGGCCTGAACGAGACCAGCGATGTGCGCTATCGCGGCATCCCGATCGGCCAGGTCACCGACATTCGCATCGACCCCGACAATGTCGAGCGCATCAGGGTCACGATGAGGATTGTGGCGAGCACGCCGATCAAGGAGGATTCGATCGCCTCGGTCGAGCAGCAGGGCATCACCGGCGTCGCCTATATCCAGATCAGTGGCGGCAGCCAGGCCTCGCCGCTGCTCGAAGCCAAGGGCGACCAGAAATTTCCGGTGATCATCGCCAAGCGCTCGCAGCTCGAAGCATTGTTCGCGGATACGCCAGAGCTGATCAACCGGATCATGAAGCTGACGGACCGGGTCGCGCTGCTGTTCGACGACCGCAACCTCGTCTCCATCTCGGAGACGCTCACCAATTTGCAGACCCTCACTGCCGCGCTCGCGGACTCGTCGCAAAAGATCGCCGAACTGATCGACGACACCGCGGCGTTCGCGGGCGACCTCAGAATGGCCGGCAAGGAAATCGACGGTCTCATGAAGGACGCGCGCGGCGCGGTCGGTCAGGTCGGCACCATCGTCGATGACGTCAGCGGATTAGTGAAAGACGCGCGCGGCGGCCTCGCCCGCATCGAAGGCGGTGCAACGACCATGTTGGCCAGCGCCCAGAGCGCGCTCGAGGCGATCGACGGCCAGATCGTCTCGATCAGCGACGAGGCCAAGGCGATGCTGAAGGAGTTCAACGCGACCGCGCGCTCATTCGGCCAAACCAGCGATGCCCTGAACGCGACCATCGATGAGAACCGCAAGCCCTTGCGCGATTTCATGGGCGAGGGCCTGTATGACTTCTCCCGTCTTCTGGTCGAGATGCGCAGCCTGGTCTCGAGCCTGAGCCGCATCGCCGAGCGGCTCGAGACCGACCCCTCCCTTTTCCTGTTCGGCGGCACCGAGAAGGGGTTTGAAGCCAAATGATGCGACACGGAATCGCGCGCTTGCGAGCCCTCGTCTTGAGCGCCCTGATCGCGGCCGGCGCCGCCGGCTGCAGCCTGATCCCGGTGCCGGAGGACCCGCCGGTCCTCTTCACGCTCTCGCCCAAGAACACGTTCGACGAGACCCTGCCCGTCATCTCGAAGCAGCTCGTGATCGAGGTGCCGGTCGCCGCCGAAGGGCTCAACAGCCACCGCATCGCGCTCAGCCGCGAGGCGCTTTCGCTTGACTACTACGCCAAGGCGCGCTGGACCGAGCGCGCGCCCCTCCTCGTGCAGACGCTGCTCGTCGAATCGTTCGAGAACACAGGGCGCATCGTCTCGGTCGCGCGCGAGGGCACGGATCTGCGCGCCGATTTCGCGCTGAAGACCGAGCTGCGCGAATTCCAGGCCGAGTATCCGGATCCTGACGGGCCGCCCGAGATCAACGTGCGCATCATCGCGAAGCTGATCAAGCTGCCCGAGCGCGCCATCATCTCGGCCGAGTCATTTGGCACGACCTTTGAGTCCACCGGCACCGCGATGCCCGAAATCGTGGTCGCGTTCGACGAGGCGTTCGGCAAGGTGCTGAAGCGCATCGTCACCTGGGCCATGCCGCAGCTGACGAACTGAGGTCGGACGATAGATCCCGGCTTTAGCCGGGATGACAGCCGCGTTCCCTGATCGTCATCCCGGGCGTTAGGCGAGCCGACGATCGAAGATCGTCGCGTGCGAGCCTTGCGACCCGGGATCCAGAGCCGCAGGCATGCGCCATGCGGTTTCCCTGGATGGCCCGATCAAGTCGGGCCATGACGATGAGGCGAAGCGCGCCGCCCGAGACGCGCGGCGATGATGGCTCAGGCCGGGAAGGTCATTAGGGTTGAGACCGGCACGTCGAGCCTGGCGCGGCCACCAAGGCCATCAAGCTCGACGATGAAGCTGCCGCGCACCACCTCGCCGCCCATCTTGCGGATGAGCGCGGTCGCGGCCGCGGCGGTGCCACCGGTGGCGAGCAGATCGTCCAACACCACGACGCGCTGGCGCGGCGTGATCGCGTCCGCCTGCACCTCGATCGTGTCGGTGCCGTATTCGAGCGCGTATTGGTGCGCGATGGTGGCGCCCGGTAGCTTGCCGCGCTTCCTCACCATGATGAAGCCGCAGCCGAGCCGGAGCGCGAGCGGCGCCGCCACCAGAAAGCCGCGCGCCTCGATGCCGGCGAGCAGATCCGGCTTGTCGCCGGCCAGGCTTTCGGCCATGCGGTCGACCGCGACCGACCAGGCCTTCGGGTGCCGTAAAAGCGTCGAGATGTCATAGAAAAGGATCCCGGGCTTGGGAAAGTCCGGGATCCTTCGGATGTGGTCTTCGAGGCGCAGCGTCACGATGTGCGCCGTGTTATCAAGCGCGGGCTCACTGCGCCGGCATCGCGGCCTTTTTCAGATAGGCGATGACGGCTTGCTGGTCTTCCACCTGAGCGAGGCCCTTGAACGCCATCTTGTTGCCCGGGATGTAGCCCTTCGGGTCGGCGATGTAGGCCATGAGCTTCTCCTCATCCCACACGATCGCCGCGTTCTTCATGGCGTCGGAGTACTTGAAGTCGGCGAAGGTGCCCGAGGTGCGCCCGAAAATGCCGAACAGATTCGGCCCGGTCTTGCTCTTGCCGCCCTCTTCCAGCGTGTGACAGGCCTTGCACTTCTTGAAGACCTTCTCGCCCGCCTCATAGGCTGCATCTTCATCGGCGAAGGCGGGAGCGGCGATGCCGATGGCCGCGACAGCGCCGAGGGCGGCAAACCACGTCCGTAGTTTCATGGCTAGACTCCAGTGCTGGTTGATTGGGGCCGGGCGTCGATCGATTTCGGCCGGGAGGATAAGGCGATGGGTACGGTCGTTCAAGGATGGTGGACTAGAAATATGTTCAAAGCGCGTCAACTTGCCGTGGCCTTCCGTGCGTTCCTCTGCGTCATTGTGGCGCAGGGGGCGCTTTGGCTCGCGCCGGCCTTGGGCTTCGACGCTCCCGCGACCGTGAACGTGCCTGAGGGCGCGTTCATCGCGGGCTCAAACGAGGCCGAGCGCAACGATGCCTATGCGCACGATGAGACGGCTTACGGCCATGCGCGCACGCGCGAATCCCAATGGCACGCGAGCGAGCGCACACGGGCTGAGGCGACGACCGGGGCCTTTGCGATCACCATCACGCCTATTACCAACGCACAATATGGCGATTTCCTGCGCGCCACCGGTCGCGCCGCGCCGGGCGTCGACGAGCCGACCTGGAAACGCTATGGCTTCGTTCACCCCTTCGAGCGCACCCGCCGGCACGTTTGGGTTGACGGCAAGCCGCCCGCGGGCCGCGAGGCCCACCCGGTCGTGCTGGTGAGCCATGACGATGCCGAAGCCTATGCCGCCTGGCTCAGCGCCGAGACCGGAAGGCGCTGGCGGCTCCCGACCGAGCTCGAATGGGAGAAGGCCGCGCGCGGCACGGACGGGCGACGATTCCCCTGGGGCGACGCCTTCGATCCGTCGCGCCTCAACAGCCATGATGCCGGCCCGTTCGATACGATGGCGGTCGGCTCCTTCCCGTCCGGCGCCAGCCCCTATGGCGCGCTCGACATGGCGGGCCAGGTGTTCGAGTGGACCGCGAGCGAGGGCAATCCCGGGCGCTTCATCGTCAAGGGCGGCTCGTGGGACGACAAGGGTTGCGGCGTCTGCCGCGCCGCCGCGCGCCACACGCGACCCGCCGAGGTGCGCCACATCCTGATCGGCTTTCGCCTGGTGCTGAACCCCGACTAGGGCACTGTTCCAATCGTCCCGGTCGGCTACATTAAGAGACGACGCGCACCCATCGGAATCCGACGCGATGCCCCAACGTCCCGCCAAAGCCGCCGCCAGGCCGCGCAAGGCCGCCCGCACCGAAGCCACCAAATATCTCGATCTCGCCGCATTGCCGCGCGAGCGGCTGGAGCGCATGGCGGCGGCGGGGCGCGAGGTGATCGAGGTCTTGCGCGTGCTCTGCCGCACTAATGACAACGTGGTCGGCGAGATCCTGCGCCACCAGGGCACGTTCTATGAGTGGAACCACTACCCGAAGGGCGACGTCTACGACGACAAGAGCCACGCGCAGTATTTTTACCACGCGCACCCGATGGGCCAGCGCGACGACGAGCACGGCCACTTCCACACATTCGTGCGCGCGGCCGGCATGCCGGCGCACATCGCGCCGGCCAAACGTAAGGAGACCAGCCAGTGGCCCAAGGGCGATGAGGCGCTCAGCCACGTCATCGGCATTTCGATGGATCCGCGCGGCAACCCCTTGAGGCTGTTCGCCGCCAATCGCTGGGTGACTGGCGAGGCCTGGTACAAGGCCGATGATGTGTGCGAGCTGATCGATCGCTTCTCGATCGATCACGCCCAGCCGTCCTGGCCGACCAATCGCTGGGTGAGCGGCATGGTCGCGCTGTTCTGGCCGCAGGTGATAACCCTGTTGCAAGCGCGGGATACGACCATCGCCACCTGGGAGGATGCCAACCCCGGCGCCGATGTGCTGGAGGATCGGCGACTCGAGGTTACCTCGCAGGTCGACATCTCGGTCGATCAGCAGATGAGGGCGGTCGAGGCCGCGCTCGGCGCAAGGCGCATCACGGAGCGAATGCCGGCGCCAAAGACGACGAAGAAGAAGCCGAGCCGGCGCCCATGACCGCCACAAACAGAAACCGCCCCGACGCGCGTGGCGCCGGGGCGGCATCCGTTTGGCAACCGTCGGCTGGAACCAGCCGGCCGGTGGATTGCTACAAGACTACTCTTTCTTCGCCGCGCACGGGTTGCACGGATTGCACGGGTTCTTGGCCGCGCACGGGTTGCACGGGTTGCAGGCCGCCTTCTTGGCCGCGCATGGGTTGCACGGGTTGCAGGCATTACAGGCCGCGATCACGATCTCCTCGCTCGCCTGGGCCGCGATCGGCAGCGCCGCACCGGCAGCTGCGGTCACGACGGTCATGGCGATGATGGTTTCCTTCAACATGGT
>Ga0194131_10006540_pt1 | contig 16158 bp, 13 predicted proteins | sample TA2KigO120mmetaG_FD_148631 | JGI IMG/M metagenome (GOLD analysis project Ga0194131, IMG submission 148631) | Freshwater microbial communities from Lake Tanganyika, Tanzania - TA2015053 Kigoma Offshore 120m | ecosystem: Environmental > Aquatic > Freshwater > Lake | place: Tanzania: Lake... | reverse complement strand
ACCCCCGGCACCCATCTACCGATCCTTCCGCCCGAAGCATTGTTGGAGCGGAAGCCGGACTATGTGCTCCTGCTCACCTGGAATTTTGCCGAAGAGATTCTGGCGCAACAGGCGGGCTATTGCGCTCTGGGCGGCCGGTTCATCATTCCGGTGCCGGTCCCGCAGGTGGTTTGACAGGAACGATGATTTTCACGGAGCTGGCGCTCAAGGGAGTCTATCTGATCGAGCCGGAACGGCAGGAAGACGAGCGCGGATTTTTTGCGCGCACATTCTGCGTCGAGGAATTTTCGGATCACGGTTTGGATGCTGCCGTCGCACAGTGCAACGTGTCGTACAACCGCCTGCGGGGCACGTTGCGCGGACTGCATTACCAGGTGTCTCCGCACGAGGAAGTGAAGCTGGTGCGATGCACGGCGGGCACAGTGTTCGATGTCGTCGTGGACATCCGGCCCGGCTCGCCGACCTTCAGGCAGTGGCTCGGCGTCGAGTTGTCGGCCGGGAACCGCAAAATGCTTTACATTCCGGAAGGTTTCGCCCACGGCTTCCAGACGCTCGAAGACGACACCGAGTTGTTCTATCAGATGTCGAAAGTGCACGTGCCGGAGGCGGCACGCGGTATCAAATGGGACGATCCGGCCATCGGCATCACATGGCCGATGGCGCCGCTGGTCGTATCGGGGCGAGATCAAAACTATCCGAAGTTGCCGACCCTATCGTGATGTTCACCGTTCTGGGAAGTGCAGGATTCATAGGCAGCAGGCTGGTCGAGGCCTTGCAACGGCAGGGGCACGACGTCCACGCCCCTGCGCGCGGCGAGCAGGAGCTGTTCCGGCGCGATCTCGGCGACGTGATTTACGCGGTCGGGACGACCGCGGATTTCCGCAGCCGGCCCTTCGACACAGTCGAAGCCCACGTGTGCCTGCTGCGGCAGGTCCTGCAATCAGGAGAATTCCGATCTCTCCTGTATCTGTCATCGACCCGTGTCTACAGCCGTGATGCCAGGGCGGAAGAGGGCCAGCGGGTCACCGTCGATCCGGCGAACCCGGACGAGCTCTACAACCTCTCCAAGCTGATGGGCGAATCGCTGTGTCTGGCAACCGGCCGGGACACGGTGCGGATTGCGAGGCTGTCGAACGTGTATGGCGGCGACTTCGAATCGCAGAACTTTCTCGCCGAGGTGATCCGTCAGGCGGTCCGCCAGGGGCGCGTGCGGCTGCGCACCGCCCTCAGCTCGGCAAAGGATTATGTCGGCATTGCGGACGTCGTCGCCGTTTTGCCGCGCATTGCCATGTCCGGCAAAGAGCGGCTGTACAACATCGCGAGCGGGCGCAACGTCAGTCATGATGAACTGCTGGCCGGCCTGTCCCGCCTGGTACCACTGACCGTCGAAGTCGAGGGGGGGGCGCCGGAGGTGGTCTTTCCGCCGATTTCCATCGAGCGGGCAAGGCATGAATTCGGCTTCGCGCCAAAAAACATCATGGAAGACCTGCCGGATCTGGTTGCCGGCTTCAAAAAGGCGGTATCGGTCGAATGATTCAGATTGACCTGGAAGGCGGCACGGTTACGGTCACCGGCAAGGATGGCACACACAGCCACCCGTTGGCTTCGCCGGAAGCGTTTGCGGCAATCTCGGAGGCGTGGCTGCGCTGCGGCTGGGATACCAAGTATGTGTACGGGTTCACCTGGCTCGGCCGTCCGATCATCCAATTGCCGGAAGACATCATTCGTGTGCAGGAGGTTGTCTATCAGGTCAAGCCTGAAGTGATCGTGGAAACCGGCGTGGCCCACGGCGGAGGACAGGTTTTCTTCGCGTCGTTGTGCAAGGCCATGGGCAAGGGGCGCGTGATCGGGGTGGATATCGAGATCCGGCCGCACAATCGCGCGGCGATCGAGACCCACGAACTTTCTCCATTGATCACGCTGATCGAGGGGTCGTCAACCGACCCGGTGGTAATCAAGAAAGTGAAAGACCATATCCGGCCCGGCGAGAAAGTTCTTGTTCTGCTTGATGCCAATCACACGAAAGACCATGTTCTCAGGGAATTGGAGGCCTTCGGCCCGCTGGTCGGTGTGGGGTCCTATATCATCGCTGCCGACGGCATCATGAAGCAGGTCGTCGGCGCGCCGCGTACCAAACCGGAATGGGCCTGGGACAATCCCGTCAGCGCGGTCGGCGAGTTCCTTTCCCGGCACCCAGAGTTCAAGGCGGAGCCGCCGCCGCAACCGTTCAACGAAGGCATGATCAGTCGGCCTGTGACCTACTGGCCGGACGGCTATCTGAGGCGGATCAGGTGAGCGACTCGATTCGGACCACCACGCCAAGCGGGGCAGAAGTAGAGTTGGCCTCTGAGACCTTGGCGAAACTTGCCGGAGCGATCCGTTCGTTCGGCGCCGATGAACGCACGCGTGATAGGGTGGTGGCCTTGTGCAGGGCCGTGGAACGCCGGATCGGACTGGGTCACGGCGACGTGCGCGAAACGATCACGGGCCCGATCGTGGACGCGTTGCACGTCCCCGGCATGATGCTGAGAAAGGAACTTGCCGATGGCGCCGTGTTCGACTTCACGTATCGCTCCAAGATCGCCCGCGACTTCGTGCTGTCGCCGGACGAAAAACCGGACCACGTGTGGGAGCCGCAGACGACCCGCCTGCTCATGCATTTTGCCGGCCGGGCAAGGCAGGTGGTGATCGGTGGCGGGTACATCGGCGACCATGCGGTCCTGGTCGCGCGGACCATGCAGGCTCGCGGCGGCGTCTGTCATGCCTTCGAGCCGAATCCTGAATCAGCGGGTCTGATGCGCCGCAATGCCGGCAATAATCATGTGACGAATCTTAAGGTTCGTGAGCTCGGCCTGTGGAAGGAAGACGATGGCCATCTAATGCTGGTCGGCGACGACAGCCACGCCCATCCAGTCCCTGCAAAGGCCTCGGATGATGCGGAAAAGTTTGCGACCGTCACACTCGATTCCTACGGCAAGGCACAGGGGATCGAACGCCTGGATCTGCTGATGCTGGATATTGAAGGAGGGGAACAGGCCGCCTTGGAAGGAGCCGCCGGATTTCTCGGGCGCCCAAAGGGAGAGGCGCCCGTCGTGGTATTTGAAATCCATCGCTCGTATGTGGACTGGTCAAACGGGCTCGATCAAACTCCGCTGGTTCGTATGGTGGCGAAGGCGGGTTATACAATTTTTGCCGTTCGCGATTTCCAGTCGAACGTTCCCATGACTGGGTGCCTGATCGAGCTCCTGCCGCTGGATGCCGTGTATCTCGAAGGACCGCCGCACGGCTTCAATATGCTGGCAGTGAAGGACGAGGCACTGCTCGATCCTGCAACATTCCGGTTGTGCCGGCAGAAGAGCCCGAAGCTGCTGCTCTATAAGTCTCCGGCCTTGCACCACCCGACAGAATGGCTCACGCGCTTGCCTGATTGGCTCAACGAAGGCGAGTGAATTCCATGACCTTGCCCAAGTTCTCGGTTGTTATTCCTACCGTTGACCGGCACGAACTCCTAGAGAAGACGATCGCCGGGTGTCTATTGTCGTCGTATCCGAATCTCGAGGTGTTGGTATCGGACAATTATTCCACGCCGGAAACGGCCAAAGTAGTCGAAAGCTTTCTCAGTGACCCACGGGTGCACTATGTGCGCACGACTCGGCGCTTGTCCATGCCGGACCACTGGGAATTTGCATGGCAGCAGTCCAAGGGCGATTACATCATTATTAACGGCGATGACGACGCGCTGTCGCCACGTCTTGTCGGTCAATTGGCAGTGATTGCAATGACACTCAATGTGGGCCTGATGTCCTGGGATGCCGGCCTCTATTATCATCCAGACTGGAAATTGTCCGATCGGAACACCTTTGTCTTCATGAGCCGTCACTCTCACTTGCTGTTCGACATCAATCCGCACGCCGTGTTTGCCGGCTATGCCCGTCTGGAGATTCCATCCTTTTTCCCTCAGGGGACCCGCATCTGCTTCTCACGCCGACTTGCCGACCGGGCGGTGGCCAAAACCGGGAGAGTGTTTTGGCCACCCTATTCAGACTACAGCGCACCACTGCTGCTGCTGGGTCTGCTGCAAGGCGAGCGATATATATACTGGGATGCTCTGATGGGTTATGGTGGCAGATCATTACATTCGAACGCAGCTTCGTTAGAGAAAGAGGGTAAAAAGTCCGTAAATGAGCAACGTCTTCGTCAGTACTATAAAGAATTTGCCAAGCAGGATCTTTATCCACATCAAGAGTTGAAGATTCGATCCCTATGGAATGGCCACGCGGCGACTTTGAACCTGCTCCGTCATATTCTGCCAGAAGCATTTGCCAACCACCATGTTGATCTGGTTGCGTTAATTGTGGCGATCGAATGCGAATTCCGTGGCATCAATATTCATAACCCTTTGCTGGGACAACAGGAACGGATCGCTTTTGATGCGTTCTTGAAGAATCAGGATGCTGCGATCATCAATAGAGCCATGGAAATCGTGAGGAAAAGAGGGGTAGATGATATCATCGAAGCCTGGAGGTCAGGCCGTTCTCCCATTGCATGGCCTGTAATTGTCTATTTACTCGGTCATTTCCGTCCGCGGGCCCTTTGGATCATCTTATTGAGGGCAGTGAAGTCGTTGTATTTCCGATGCCGGCATTCAGCGTCCTCCCTGCCCCCCAATCCTTCAAAAAACACTGTGGCAGTAGTTGTAAAGCAGCGAGGTGCGAATGTTTGGGCGGATTGCTCAAGTGCTGGAGTCCATAACGGTCTGGATTTGGTTCGAAAATTTGATGATATCGTAGCCACCTGTGACCGCAGGGATTTGGCAAATGTTATCGATTTCTTCATCAAGGGAATTATACGGGCGGCCCATGAGCCGCCTCCTGCAAACGCGGCTAATCTCGAGAAGATTGCAGAATGAATCATTCGAGGGACCGTTCGTAACATGACAGAAAGACCTTCTGCCAAAGTGTCCTGGCCCGGCCGGTTCGACTGGCTGGCAGCTTTCACTGTCGCTCTCCTGGTGTTTGCCTTGGAGGCCTATGTGGCGACTGCCATCGGACGAACACATAGTCTCGCCTATGACGGACTCGGCTATGCGGCCCACGCAAGGGTGCAATATTTTCAACTTGGCAACCTGCTGCATCATCCGGTGCAATATCTGAGCGGATTCTTTAGTTTCATCGCTGGTCTTTGGTCGGCCTTTCTTGTTCTCACTTTCGCCATCGTCGGAGTCGGGGAGGGCCAGAGCTTCTTCGCGTGGTTCTGGTATCTCTTCTTTCTCCTGCTGCTTGTGGTCTGGATCGCGCGAGTGACCGGCGGCCGAAAAATCGCCGTCCTGCTGGCGATATGCACAGCCCTGCTGCCGCTCTGCAGCCCCATGTTGTCGCTGGCCATTCACTACCAACTCGGTCTTGACTGGCAGGACGTCATGGAGGCCAATCTGGCGGACGGCCGCCCGGATCCTCTGGCTCATGTCTTCATGCTCTGGTCGGTGGTGCCGCTGCTTCTGCATGGCCGTCAGGCCCATGCCAAGACATTTGTTTTTACCGCGGTTGCAGCCGCCGCGAGCGTTTTGACCAAGGGTACCACTGCACCATTGACAGTCGGTTGTTGGGGCCTGGCCATGCTGTATGTAGCCTGGCTGCAGCGTGATAGACGTCGTCAGGTTCTAAAATGGGCTGCCTGGGGCGGACTAACTTTCTCAGTCTTACTGTTGCCGTGGACGATGGCAGGCGGGCTGTCCTCAGTGTTGAACTACATACGAGACGCCTATGCTTGGCAGCCGTTTTACAAACAGGGAGGTGATGTCAGCAAGTTCATCCATTTTCCATTCTGGCATTACTTTCTGATGATCGAATATTATTTCACATGGCCAGTTGTCGCATTGATGACGGCCATGACTCTACTGGGGACGATTCGCATCTTGAGAGGGAACGACCGCTCTACTCAAGTCTTACTCGTGGGGCTTGTGTTGGTTGCCGCAGGTATCCTGCTGCCTCTGTATCTGCAGACTCTCCGTAATCATGCCATTGGGATGCCGCTTTATCTCACGTTGTGGCTTATCGTTGTGGTCTCGGCCGCGTTCGTTTGGCGACTCAAAGTCAACAGCAGGAGGTTGCGATTGTCTCTGGCAGGTGTCCTTGCGACGTGTTTTTCGGCAATAGCCATGACCGCGCTCCTTGGCGCTTGGAACTGGCCGCAGGACGATCTGCGCCGGCTGCTTGAGGGACGCCAGTTGATCCAGCAGGTTGCAGCCGACATCAAGGCACAACTGACCGTCCGCGATACTTTTGGTGGGTTGGTTTTGACCTCAGGTTGGCCGCTGATTTTACAGTTTCATATGACGACGGACGCAACGGGCTATCCGGCAAGTTTCAGGTTCTGGCCTCCCGATGGTCCTGCCATTGCCACTCAGCCCGAAGCCAGGAAGAAATTCATCGGCGAATTGGAAGCCCAGGCCAAGCTGATTGTGACGTTCAAAGAGCCGCCTGAAATGGTTTACAGGCAGGCCCGGATGTCGGAATTCTGGCTGCCGCACTTCAATGCGCTCTATGAGTATTTGAATGGTAACCAGAGCCGCTATCGGCCGGTGAAGGAGTATGCCTTTCCCGAGCCGGGGCGGTTGTTTTTCCCGCCAGCGGCCGGCACGGTCGTGATGTACCTGAGAGACGACGTCCCCAACCAGTTTTGACCTACATTCCACATTCATAGTGCTTCCCATAAAGCGTTCGATCTACAACAGCCTTGATGGGATGGTTGTCGTTTCCCTGATTTAACCAGCCCTACGAAAGAAGCGGTCATGATAAGTCGATTTAGCCTGAACGAAACGAAGTCGGCCCATGGATGGCCCTGCTTATTTGACTGGATGGCGGCGTTTGTTATCGCGGTTGCTCTGTTTGCTTTGGAGGCCTATGTGGCGACTGCCATCGGGCAGGCCGAAAATCTTGCTTTTGACGGGCTCGCCTACGCCAATCATGCGCGCTTTCAGTATTACGGACTGTTAATAAGTCCGCGCGACCATTTTCTAGAATTTTATAACTACATTGCCGGGCTGTGGTCAGGATTCATCGTTCTCACATATGCCTTGGTTGGAGTCGGAGAAACACAAGCCTATTTCAGCGGATTTTGGCCGACTTTTGCTTTGGTCTTTCTCGTTGTTTGGGTGGTGCGAATATATGGTGGTCGGGCCATCGCAGTCCTGTTAGGTGCGGCTACTGCGTTGCTGCCGTTCAACAGTCCGAGCATCAGTATGGCCATTGCGTGGCTTCTTGGTTCTGAATCTGATGTGCTCAGGCGTTCGCTCATGGCCGACATGGCACGCCCGGACCGGATGGCACATGTCTTCATGCTCTGGTCGGTCCTGCCGTTGTTGCTTCATGGCCAAGCTGCACGCTGGTCCACCTTCGCCCTGGCAGGACTGGCTGCGGCTGCCAGCGTGTTGACCAAAGGGACCACCGCACCGTTGACGGTCGGGTGTTGGGGGCTGGCGATGCTCTATACAATCTGGCTGCAGTGGGCTCAATCGGGTGATGTGTCCAGGTTGGCCAGGCACGTGCTCGTTAGTTGTGTGTTCTTTCTACTCCCCCTGGTACCCTGGTTTATGGCAGGCGGATTTTCAAAAGTGTTGGATTATGTGCACGAAACCTACATGTTAAAACCGTTCACAACGTCGCGTCTTCAGCATTTTCCTGTTCGTGATTACTTTCTATTAGTCGATCACTTCTTTACGTGGCCTGTGTTCGGCTTGCTTCTTATTGTTGTAAGTGGGGGGGTTGTAGGTGCCGTACGGTCAAGAGCGAAGATGATTTTACAAATATTGATGGGCCTTGCTTTGGTTGGCGGAGGCATTCTTCTGGCTCTTTGGGTACCATCATTAAGCAACGTGTACTTGGCCTTGCCGTTCTATCTCGTGCTATGGATGATTTTTGTAGTTGCCGCAGCGTCTCTTTGGACCCGGCATGGGGTTAAGACGAGATTTGCAAGAGTTGTCATCACGGGTGGTGCACTCGGTCCGATTGTCGTTGCCGGCACGGCTCTGGTAGGGGCGTTGACGTGGCCGCAAGACGACTTGCAGCGTCAGCTTCAAAGCCGTGCGCTGCTTCGCGACATCGCCAGCGATATCAGAATGCATTTAACTAATAGGGATATGTTCGCGGGCCTAACCCTTTCGTCAGGCCTCCCGCTGATTTTACAGTTTCATATGATGACGGATGCGCCGGGCTACCCGGATAGTTTCCGTATCTGGGTGCCAGATGGCCCAGGTATTGTCAGCGATCCGGAGGCACGGCGACGGTTCATCACTGATCTTGAAACTCAAACCAAACTGATCCTCACGTTCAAAGAACCGCCAGAAGAATTGTACTACGGGAATCATAAAATGTCTGATTACGTCTTCCCGCACTGGAACGCCATCTACGAATATCTGCACAGCAGCCAGAACCGCTATCGGCCGGTGAGAGAATATGTCTTTCCCGAGCCGGGACGATTGTTTATTTCACCAGTGCCCGGTACGGCGGTGATGTATCTGAGGGATGACGTTCCCAGCCGTTTCTGACCAGCCATTGTGGTTATGAATAGCATCAGTATTATTATCCCGGCCTATAACGCTCGCAAGACTATTGCGGACTGCGTCGAGAGCGCGCTGTCTGGTGCGGTCAAACCGCTTGAAGTCATTGTGGTCGATGACTGTTCCACTGACGACACTGTCTCCATCATAGAGGCAGTTATTGCGCGTCATCCGGGTATGGTCAAACTTATCCGTGCGTCGGTCAACGCCGGCCCCGCTTGTGCCCGGAATCTCGGCGCCTCGGCTGCCAAGGGTGACTACTTTTTCTTCATTGATAGCGATACGGTCATGCTGCCGGACACCCTTGAGAATTTTCTGAAGCGCATTCAGGAATGTGATGCCGTCAGCGGCATCTATCACCCGGAACCGTTGAATGAAGGAGCCGTACCACGCTACAAGGCCTACCAGTTAGCCTATTTTTTCGGTCGCCGGGGCGTATTTGAGCATGATGTCTTCATCGCGTCATCTGCCGGTATTCGGGCCAAAGTCTTTCACGCTGTTAGCGGGTTCAACGAGAAACTTCCCTGGGGAATGGATGTCGAAAACGAAGAGTTCGGCAATCGCATTACTGCGAAGTACCTGATTCTCATGGATCCATCGGTCAACGTGCGGCATCACTTTCCGGGATTTGGAAAGCTTTCACGGACATACTTCCATCGCGTGTCGCTCTGGATGGAGTTATTCCTCAGGCGGGGGCACTTCGAAAAGGGCGGCAACGCCACCATGGGAACCGGTCTGAGTACTGCTGCTGCCACTGCTGCTGCGCTGACTCTGCCGCTTCCTTGGCTTCACGCAGGGTCATGGCCGGTACCAGTGCTTTTTCTTGTCTGGCATTTGGCTGGGTATGCCGGATACTTCAGTTATGTGGTCAGACGGCGACCGTTTTTCCTCGTCATGGCCTTCTTGCTCAATTACTGGTTTTCAATTGTGCTGACGGCCGGCGCCGCGTACGGAGCCTTACGGGGATTGGCAGGGCTAGGGCGGTTACCCGGCAAGGTACACGAGGCGTAATTGCCTTGCGCGGCAACTTCAACGCTTCTACACTAACGTATGTCGATTAGCAGGAAAATTGAGCGCGGGGTAGGGCTGACACGTGCCTATCTCGACCCGCACCAGGTCGGGTTCCTGATTTTCTACGTCACCAACCGGTGCAACTTCCGTTGCAAGTTCTGCTTCTACGGAGCGGAAATCGAAAAGGGTCTGAAGCCGGACGAGATGACGGTGGACGAAATCCGCAGGATGGCGGACAAGCTTGGCCCGCTGTTGCAACTCTCCCTGACCGGCGGCGAACCGTTTCTCCGGCAGGAGCTGACGGAGATCACCCGGATTTTCCTCGACCGCACGGGCGCACGGTACGTGACGATCCCCACCAACGCATCGGTCACGGACCGCATGGTGAGCTATCTCGAGGAGATGCTGCCTGCCTACCCGGACACCTATTTCCGCATGTCCATCTCGATCGAAGGCATCGAGGGCGAGCACGATGCGATCCGCGACATGCCCGGATCCTTCCAGCGGATTCGGGAAACCTTCAAGGCGATCGAGCCATTGCGCGCCAAATACGGCAATCTCGTGATTGATTCCAACTCCGTCTACACCGCCCGCAGCGAGAACACGCTTCTGGAGACGTTGAAGTATCTCGACAAGGAGTTCACATTCGACAACATGTCCGTGACATTGGCGCGCGGAGAGGTTCCGGACCCCGAGCTCAAGAAGGTGTCCCATGGGCACTACATCGAGATCAACGAATTCCTGGAGTCCGTGAAGCGGCGGAAAGAAAAACGTCTGCTGTATCCGCTCTGGCGCGGCGTCCGCGACGTCTCGCGGCAGAACCTCATCCGCACGGTGTTTTACGATGAATTCGTGACGCCATGCGTGGCCGGACGGAAGCTAGTGATCGTGTACGAGACCGGCGACGTCTATCCCTGCGAAATACTCGGCAAAAAAATGGCCAACCTGCGCGACTTCGACTTCGATCTCCACGCGGTGCTGCGCACTCGCGAGAGCAAGGAACTGGTCAACTGGATCGTGGACACCAAATGCAAGTGTTCGTTCGAATGCGCGTTGGCTGCAAACGTGGTGTGGAACGCATCCACCTATCCGAAACTGGCGGTCTCTGCTATCAAGAACATCGGCCGCGACTAGCGCAGAGATGTTGGATTCTCAAGTTCAGTCATCCCCAGCTAATGCCGACCGTTCCGAGGCGTTGCCTATTCCACCGGAATGGCGCGTGGTGGCGCCGTGGTACGGCCTGCTCGCGACCCTCCGCATTCTGGGCGGGTTCTGGTTGATCGTCATTGCCACTCCCTGGGCCGTGCTCTATGGCTCTCCGTGGGCTTTAGTGATCCTCGCCCCATTATTGGGCATCATGGCGTACCAATTGTCAATATTAATCCATGATTGCAGCCACAAGACCCTCTTCCGTAATCCCGAATCAAACCGGATCATTGGCGAGATCTCATCTGGCATCCTTGCCACTGACTTTCGGCAATTCACCCGCATCCACTGGTTGCATCACCAGAATCTCGGTGCCATCGAAGATCCTCAGCGGCCCGACTATGTCAATCTCCGTGAGGCAACGCCAGGTGGCATCCTCTGGCATCTTTTTCGTCCGTTGATCGGCTATAACATGTTTTTCAAGCTGATTCAGTACAACATCGGCAAGATGATCCGCTCTTCCGGCGGCAGGATCGCGGAAGGGGAGAGAACCCGCCCGCATATTCTCCCAATTATTGTTGCCCAGACCATGATCGTTGTACTTATCACGGGATTCGGGAAGGTCTGGTGGCTGTTTTTCTTTTACCCGGCTTGCGCGGGCGCGATCGGTTTGTTTCTGTCGCAGACCCGCGGATTCGTCGAGCACATCGCACCGGCAGGCGCTGCCAGCGATGTCTTCGTGCGTACGCATCTCCCGAATCTCGTTGATCGAGCCATCTTTTACCCCCTTTATTTTAATTACCATTTGGAACATCACTTGCGCCCGTCTATTCCGAGTTGCTATCTGCCGCAGTTCCATCAATTGGTTCGGCCGACACATCACACTGCCGACACCCTCTCGTCGGGAACTCTCGCAACCATCAGGAAGCGTCTTCAACAGGCCCGCCGCTACCATGCTCCCAAAGTAGCCACCGCGTGCGCAGGCAATGCCGACTGACGACCGGTGCAGAGTTTGCGGCTCGAACGACTGGCGCGTTGAAATTTCAGGCATACGCGACTGGGAGTACGAGCTCGGCGGCAGTTATGAGTATCGTCGCTGCAATCGGTGCGGGATAGTTCAGATCGCACCGTTCCCCTCTCTCCAAGAGTTGGTCACGGCCTATCAGATTGATTACCACGGCTATGCCGAAGCGACCGATAAGGGCCCGTTCTACCGGATTCTGTTTGCCGCCAACGACTGGCTGTTTACGAAACGGCTGAAGTCCATCGTTGCGCCCGGCGCCGCCGTGCTCGACCTCGGATGCGGCAACGGCGCATTTCTCCAGCGTGTGCGGTCGCTTGGAGCCGGTCTTGTGGAGGGGATTGATTTCAGCGAACAGGCGGTCGGGGCCGCAGCGAAGCGGGGCATTCGGGTGTTCCATGGCGTCCTGGGAGACTTCGAGCGCCCGCCTGCCACGTACGATGTGATCTTTATGAACAATTACCTTGAGCACACCTCCGATCCTCTGGCCGAGCTCCGAAAATGCCGGCAACTGCTGAAGCCCCACGGCCGTCTTGTCGGAGAGGTTCCGAACTTCGACTCGTTCGACCGGCGTCTGTTCGGCCGCTATTGGGGAGGCAACCACGTGCCGCGGCATACCTTCCAGTTCGATCCTCCCGCCTTGCGGGTGCTGCTTACGCGCGCCGGCTTCACGGGTCCCTGGACGTCCTGCGAGCTGAACACGGCACACCTGGTCCTGTCGGTGCAAAATCTGCTGCAACGGAACCGGCCAGACCTGCGGTGCAATCCGGCCTTGAAGCATGGGCGGGCAGCATACTACGGTCTGCTGCTTCTGGTTTTTCTACCGGTGAACTTTTTCTTCGCCGCAGCCGGCAAGGCTGGCGTGATGAAGTTCTATGCCACGGCCTGATGGCGTGGCTGGCGGGCCATACCTCGAAATGACCGGTTACTGATTCGGCTTTTCCGCCATGCCGATGACTTGCAAGCCGGCATGCCGCAAGGGCGGCAGACTCACCGTCCAATCATCGAATCTGGCCATCGCACGGGTCAATTGTCTGATGCCCGGCAGGAAACGGAAGGCCCTGTTGAAGACCAGCACGTCGCTGTTGAGCAGCAGCGCGCCGCCGAGAAATCCGTAGGTCCGCCAGATCCTGGAGCGAAAGCCGGCCTGCTCCAATACCGGGACAGTTTCAGCATAAAGCAGGGGCCGCTCGGTGTCGGCATCCAGGGCCGGCGAGATCCGGTAAATGATCGCCCGCAGCCAGCGCCACAGGAAGAAGTCGCTGACCGGCTCGCGATAGATGAAACGCCCTCCCGGCTTGAGGATACGGAAGACTTCCTGAAACAGCGTCCGGCGGTCGTTGACGTGATGAATTCCACCGAGCATGAACACGTGGTCGAAGCGGTTCGATTGCAGCGGCAGCATCGTGGCGTCGCCCTGGGCGAACAGCAGGGTGGGCCGGCGCAAGTCCCGCTGCGCTTCCTCCAGCATGGCCAGCGAGATGTCCACGCCGATGCCGCAGGCGATGCGATGCCCGATCAGCCGTATCGCTTCGCCGCGGCCGCAGCAGATTTCAGCCATGGCGCCGAGAGGGCCGTCTCCGGCCACCGCCAGAAGGGCGTCATCGAGGTAGCGGAAATATTCCTGGGTATGGGGATAGACGAGATTCTTCAGATAGGCCGATGCAACCTTGTCGTAGTGCTGCTGCTGCTGCCTGGCTTCCGGCGAACAGGACTCCCCGGCGAACAGCGGGATGCCGGATGCCGAAACCGGATAGCGGTGCCGGCCGGACACCGTCACCAACACGTCGCCTTCACGGTGCAACGGTTCGTGCGATACCGGGCATCTCAGGTAATCGAGCAGTTCCACGAAGTGTGCCCCTCCGCTTAACGATTCCGCACGGTCTCTTGCTGGACATGGTACTGGAGCACGTAGCAGCACCACAGAAACTGCCGATGATCGGCGTCACCGGAGAGATGCGAACTCCAGCGATGCGCCCACACGTTCTCATCGATGAACGGAATGCCGGACTTGGAGCTTTGCGGGGGCAGGGCCCGCATCCACTCGGTCAGCGGTATACCGAAACCCTTCTTGGGCCTGTCAATGATGCCGGCGGGAAGCAGCGGCCTGAGCGCCTCTTTCAGTAGATATTTGCGCCGGCCGTCCCGGATCTTGTAGCGGCTGGGCAGGCGCCGGACGAACTCGACCAGGTCATTGTCGAGGAACGGCGCCCGCACTTCCAGCGAATGCATCATGCTGGCTTGATCCACCTTGGTCAGGATGTTGTCCTGCAGGTAAAAGCGGGTGTAGAACTCCAGGGTTTTGTCGACGGGATCCGCCGATGGGGCCTCGCGCCAGGCGGCGATGGCCTCGGCATAGACCTCTTCCGCCCGTACCTTCTCCTGAAACAAATCCGCGATTTCAGCGGGATCCAGCGGACCGAGCCAGGACGGATTCCAGCATTCAGGAGGGTACGAGACGCCTCGCAGCGCACGGCGCACCTTGAAATCCAGGCTCATGTTGGCGGAGGAGTGCGGCAGCAGGTCGGCCAGCCGGCGAAGGCCGCGATGGAGCGGCCCGCGGACCAGGCGCCGGTACCATTCGGCCGGGCGGAGGGCGGCGAACGGATCGTATCCCGCGAACAACTCGTCGCCGCCGTCGCCGCTCAACGCCACGGTGACCGACCGGCGGGCGAAGCGGCTCAAGAGCCAGGTCGGCAGGACCGAAGGGTCGGCAATCGGCTCGTCGAGCCGGCCGAGAACCTCCGGCACGAGCGCACGCGCATCGTCGAGGCTGAGCATTTCGAGGTGATGACGGCTGCCGGCGGCATCGGCCATCAACCGGGCAAACCCCGATTCGTCGTACGAGGGCTCGTGGAATCCGATGGCGAACGTGTCGATTTCATCCGGCGGGCGATGCTGCGCCGCCATCGCCAGTATTGCGCTCGAGTCGATGCCGCCGCTGAGAAAGATGCCGAGCGGCACGTCGCTCATCAGCCTCCGGCGGACCGCCTCGGAAAGCCGCGCGCGCAATTCTTCGGCGAGTTCGGAGTCTGGCCGGCCCGGCTCTTCCGGTTCGACGGCAAAACGCCAGTAGGTTCGTCCGGTCAGGGTTCCATCCGTCAGGCTGTACGTCAGCGACTTGCCGGCCGGCAGCTTGCGAATGTTTTTGTACAGGGTGAGGGGAGCCGGCAGGAAGCCGTAGGCGAACAGCTTCATCAAGGCCGCCCGCTCGATTGCGGTGCGGCCGGCCGGATGGCGGCGCAGCGCGTCCAACTCAGAGGCAAACGCCAGCCCGCCGTTCACATGGGCGTAATAGAGCGGCTTCTCTCCGAATCGGTCTCGAGCCAGAAACAGTGTGCCGCGCCTCCGGTCGTATATGACGAAGGCGAACATGCCGTTCAACCGGTGCGGAAGACCCTCGCCCCATTCGGTAAATCCATGCACCAGCACTTCGGTGTCGGAGTGGTCCGTCCGGAAGCGGTACCCCTTCGCTTGAAGCTGCCTGCGCAATTCGAGGTGATTGTAGATTTCGCCGTTGAAGACGACGCCGATGCGGCCGTCCGCGTCGAACATCGGCTGATGGCCACCTTCGATGTCGATAATCGAAAGACGCCGGTGGCCCAGAAACAGGCGCCGGTCGGGATCGGTCCACTGGCCGGCGTCGTCTGGACCGCGGTGCACGAGGGCAGCCATCATGGCTTCCAGATCGCGCCGATCCCCTTTGCCGACAAAACCGCAGATTCCACACATCGGCGGTTAATCGATGTTGAGCCGGCTGCGGATCATGTAGACGCTCTTGCCCTGGGATTCGAAGTAGGTCCGCATCACCAGTTCAGCCAGCAGGCCGAGGAGGATGCTCATGAACCCGGTGATGAAGCAAAGTGCAGCGAGCAGCGGGAGGGGCGATCGGATAAAATGGATGCCTTCGACGAATTTCAAATACAGTGCCCCGGCGGCAGCCAGCAGTGACAGCGCAATGGTTACTATGCCGAATACACCGAAGAGATGGATTGGCCTCGTGCCGTAGCGATCAAGAAAAGTCACCACGATAATGTCGAGCACGACTTTCAAAACACGCTCTAAGCCGTAGTTTGATTTTCCATGGATTCTGGCATTGTGTCGGACGGGTATCTCAGCAACTTTTCCTCCTAGCCAAGCGCAATAGATTGGTACAAACCTATGCATCTCGCCGTACAGTCTGATGCCTTTAATAATTTCCTGGCGGTAAGCTTTTAACGTGCAGCCGTAATCGCGAAGGTGTACTCCTGAGATCCATGAAATCAGGCGATTGGCGATGAAACTCGGAAGCTTCCGGGTCAAAGCAAGGTCCTTGCGGTCTTTCCGCCAGCCTGACACCACGTCGAAGCCTTCGTCCAATTTTGCCAGCAGCATTGGAATATCGCGCGGGTCGTTCTGCTGGTCGCCGTCCATCAGAATGATG
>Ga0194131_10006535_pt1 | contig 16170 bp, 12 predicted proteins | sample TA2KigO120mmetaG_FD_148631 | JGI IMG/M metagenome (GOLD analysis project Ga0194131, IMG submission 148631) | Freshwater microbial communities from Lake Tanganyika, Tanzania - TA2015053 Kigoma Offshore 120m | ecosystem: Environmental > Aquatic > Freshwater > Lake | place: Tanzania: Lake... | reverse complement strand
GCGGCGCGTCGTCCCTCGACACTTACATGGTGTCCGGGCAGTTGCGCTGGGATGCGAAGTGGAGCCCGAAGTGGCAGACGACGCTTGGCTTCGCGGGGCTTGCGATCAGCGGCAAGGACAGCCTGACCATTGCCAACGGCCAGCTCAACATCGGCGAGGGCAACACGCGCATCGGCGGCACTTCGGCAGGCGCGCCGGCTTACAATTTCAACCCGTTCATCGTGGATGCCGGCATTACCTATGTCGTGCCCGAGGTGAGCTTCTACAAGGGCGCGTTCCCCATCCGCCTTTCGGGCGAGTTCCTCCACAACCCGGCCGCGCCACGTGACAACGAGGCGTATTCGCTCAAGCTGACGATGGGCAAGGCTGGCAAGAAAGGCTTGTGGGAAACCAGCTACGAGCTGCGCGAAGTGCAGGCGGACTCGATCTACGAAGAGCTGCCCGAGTCGGACTTCAACGCATTCACCCAGGCGGCGCGCATGACCGGCGGCACGGCGGGCTTCATCGGCGGCACGAACGTGCGCGGTCATATCTTCCGCGTCGGCTACACGCCCTTCGACTCGCTCACATTGGGCGTGACGCTTTGGGTGACCGACGCGGTTCATGAGACGCCCGTCGGCTCGGCGGCTGGGGCAACGCGCATCCAGGTGGACGCCTTGTGGAAGTTCTAACCTGACTTGTCACGCAATCGTCACCTCGCCGCTGCCGGTTCGTCATTTGGCCGCCACACTCTCGCCGCGAAACAACCGAAACCACACCGACCCCACTATGTTCTCGCTCCAAAAAATCCTTGGGAAGGAAGACGTCTTCTTCACCCTGCTTGAAGCCAGCGCCGAGGAGGCGCGATCCAGCGCCGCCGCGCTGCTCAAGCTCAGCCGCAACCCGGACCCGGCGCTCATGAGCGAGTTCGTCCAATCGCGCCGCAAGGACAAGAAGATCACAGAGGAGATCAGCGAGAAGGTCTGCACCACCTTTGTCACCGCGCTGGAACGCGAGGACATCGAGGCGCTCTCCAACGCGCTCTACAAGATTCCCAAGACCATCGAGAAGTTTGCCGAGCGGATGCTCGTCGCGCCGCACCTCGTCACGGGCGCGGACTTCTCCCAGCAGGGGGCCTTGCTCGACCAGGCCGCCGAGACACTCGTGTCGCTCGTCAAGTGCCTGCGCCGCGCGGCGAGTCTCGAGGAAGTCAAGTCGCTCAACGACAAGCTGCAAAAGCTTGAGGGCGAGGCCGACAAGGCGATCCTCGATCTGTTGCGCGACCTTTACAGCGGCAAACACGATCCGCTGAAAGTTTACGTGCTGAAGGACCTGTTCGAGTTGCTCGAACGGGTCATCGACCGCTGCCGCGACGCCGGCAACGTGGTCGTCCACATCATGCTCAAGCACGCGTGACGCGCCATGACGCTTATCCTCACGGTTGTCATCGTCGCGTTGGTGTTCGAATACATCAACGGCTTTCACGACACGGCGAATTCGATCGCCACAGTCGTTTCCACCAAGGTCCTCACGCCGCGTCAGGCGATCATCCTTGCGGCGACGACCAACCTTGTCGGCGCGATGGCCGGCACGGCCGTGGCCAAGACGATTTCCTCGGGCCTGGTGGATGCGAAGTTTGTCACATCGCACACCATTATTTGCGCTCTGCTTGGCGGCATCATCTGGAACCTGATTACGTGGTGGTTCGGGCTGCCTAGCAGCTCGACGCACGCGATGGTGGGCGGGCTTTGCGGCGCGACGCTCGCTTCAGCGGACACGCAATGGTCCGCGCTCATCTGGTCCAAGCCCGCCGCCGGGGGGCAGATTTGGGAAGGCAGCGGCCTGCTTTACAAAGTGGTCATCCCGATGGTCAGTTCGCCGGTGCTGGGGCTCCTTGTCGGGTTCCTCGTGATGACCACGCTTTATTACCTGTTGCGAAACTGGAAGCCGCACACCGTCAACATGCTCTTCGGCAAGATGCAGCTCGTGAGCGCCGGCTACATGGGCTTCAGCCACGGCTCGAACGACGCGCAAAAGACAATGGGCATCATCGCGCTTGCGCTCGTTGCCGCCACCAAGGCCGGGGAATTGGAGGGCTTGCCCGACTGGTTGGGATTCCTCCGCATCGAGTCCCTCGGGCCGAAGAGCGACCACATCCCGATGTGGATCAAGATCACGTGTGCAATCGTCATGGCCGCCGGGACTGCCGCGGGTGGCTGGCGCATCATCAAGACACTTGGGCATAAGATGGTGAAACTCCAGCCCGTGCATGGCTTCGCCGCCGAGACTACTGCGGCAAGCGTGCTGATGGTCGCGGCAAAGCTAGGCATGCCCGTCTCCACCACGCACGCCATCACCACGAGCATCATGGGTGTTGGTTGCGCGAAGCGTTTCAGCGCACTGAAACTGGGCGTCGTCGAGCGCATCCTCTGGGCGTGGGTCCTGACCCTGCCCATGACCGGGCTCCTAGCCTATGGGATGCTCCGCGGCGCGAAGCTCATCGGCTGGGTGCCGTGAGCGCGCCGAGCGGCCCGGCGACCGCTGCCTGATCTCTTCCAGCGCCTGCTTGGCCATCAGCGCCACCAACCCGTCGGCATCGCGGCTCGCGGCCTCGAGCGCGGGGACGCTTCGCGTGGAGCCGACGACTTTCAGGATTTGACACGCGTCGCGGCGCACCTCGGCACTTTTTCTTGTGTGCACAGGCCCGTGCCGTGCCCATACTTCGCGTCTATGTCGTTTGACGCACTGGGGCTCGACGCCCACATCCTGACTGCCATCCGCGAAGCCAGATACACCGAGCCCACGCCCATCCAAGTTGCGGCCATCCCGCTCGTCCTCGCGGGGCAGGACATCATCGGCATCGCGCAGACCGGCACGGGCAAGACGGCGGCCTTTACGCTGCCCATTCTCACCAGGCTCGCCGCGAAGCTTGCGGGCCAGCAACGCCGCACGCGCGTGCTGGTCCTCGCGCCGACACGCGAGCTCGTGGTGCAAATTGACGAGAACGTGCGCGCCTATGGCCGGCATCTGCCGTTGCGAATCGCCACGGTGTTCGGCGGGGTGGGGGAGACGCCGCAGATCGCGGCGTTGCGGTCGGGCGTGGACATCATCATTGCCACGCCGGGACGGTTGCTGGATTTGATGGGGCGCGGCTGCGCGGATTTCACCGGCTTGACGCACTTGGTGCTGGACGAGGCGGACCGGATGCTCGACATGGGCTTCCTGCCCGACATCCGGCGGATCATCCGGCAACTGCCCAAGCACCGGCAGACGCTGATGTTCTCGGCCACGCTGTCACGTGAGATCGAGGGGTTGACGCACGAGTTCCAGCGCTCGCCGAAGGTGGTGCAGATCGGCCGGCGCGCGAATCCCGCCGAGACGGTCACGCAGTTCGTTTTTGAAATCCCGGCGCGGCTCAAGGTGGCGCTCCTGCAGCACCTGTTGCAGGACCACCGGATGAACATGGTGCTGGTGTTCGTGCGGATGAAACACGCCGCCGACCGGCTGGCGAAGCAACTCGAACGCGGCGGCATCCGCACGGCCACGCTCCATTCAAACCGTTCGCAGAACCAGCGGCTCCGCGCGCTGCGCGACTTCAAGGACGGCGACGTGCGTGTGCTGGTGGCGACGGACATCGCCGCGCGCGGCATTGACGTGGACGGCATCTCGCACGTGGTCAACTTCGATTTCCCGATGCACCCGGAGGATTACGTGCACCGCATCGGCCGCACGGGGCGCGCCCACGCGGTGGGGGACGCGATCAGCTTCGTGACGCCGGACGACCAGTCGGAACTTCGCGCGCTTGAGCGCTTCATCAACCGCGGCCTCGTGCGCAAGCGCGCCGAGGGGTTCAACTACAATGCGCCGCCGCCGCCGATGATGGAGAATGAACGCGACTCCAGTCACAGTCCAGAGCGCCGGCACGGAGCCGGGCGACACGCGCGGGAGGACGGCCAGCACTCGGCCTTCCACGGAGTGTCGAGGCGGTCCGGGTTTGAAAAGCGACGGAAGCGGTTTGGCCACCAATGGGCCCGTTGAGTGTCGGCCCGGCAGCGGCGGGCCTCAACGCGCGAGCCAGACGATGACGGCGAGTTGAGCCGCGATGAGCGCACCGAGGAATCCCCAAATCAGCCGCTCGCGGGCGACTTGGTCGCGTTGGATGGCTTGAGCGAGCCAGAAGCGGAGTGTGGCGGAGCCCAGTTGGAGCGTGTCTCCGTTGCGCAACCGCGCAGTGGCGAGCGGTTCGCCGTTGAGTGTCGCAAGCGCGGGGCTGAGGACACGTGCCTCGACGCCGTCTCCGCGGAGTTCAAGTTCGAGGTGATGATCCCATACTCCGGCGTCTGCGAGACGGAGGTGCGCGGCTTCGGCGCGGCCGATGGAGAACGGGAAGCGCGAGACGGCGACGCGTGTGCCAACGCTCGCGCCCGCGAGGATTTGGAGCTGGATCAAGCGTTCAGGCAGAGTCGCTGACGGGGCAGTCACGAATCTGCCCGCGCCGTGGCGGTCGATTCACGAAAACCGGCGCCGGACGTGGACTTTCTCGCCGGGCAGCACTTTCAGGTCGTAGGCGGGGTTCTTCTCCGCGACCTTGCCGTTGATGGTGTGCTTCTTGCCGTTGAAGATGGTGAGTTCAATTTCAGTGCGATCCGCAAAATCCGTGAATCCGCCGGCCGTGGCGATGGCTTTGAGGACGGTCAAATCCTGCGTGTAAGTGAATCGCCCGGATTGGCGGACTTCGCCGTAGACGAAGAAGTAACGCTCCTGAATGCGGACCACGGGCGAGAGCGTAAGCCAGATGCTCGGGACGTAGAGCGGTTTGATGGCTTGCTGCACCTCGGTCGTGGTCCTGCCTTTGACGGACACTGACTTGTTGTAGGGCAGGGCGATGGTGCCATCGTCGGGGACGGCACCGTCAAAGGCGAGCTGGCTCCCGCCCGCGACGGACGGAACATCATTGAAGACAATGACGATCCTGTCCTCGGCGCGAATCTGGTCGGTCGGGAACACGTCGCGGACGACGACCGGGCCTGGTTTCGTATTCTCGCACCCGCCGGCGAAGGCTCCCGCGGCGCCGCTCGCGAGCAGTGAGAGGAACTTGGTTCGATTCATCGCGGGAAAGTTACCAGTCTGAAAGCTCGCGTGCGACCTAGTATTTGGAGTGAAGGCCAGGACCCTCGGGCGCGGGCTTGGTTTTCTTCCGCTCGGCATTGAACGCGTCGTCTACGGGCGCCGTGGCTGAAGGCGGATGGCCGTTCTTGTCGGTTTGTGGGGCGGCGGGTTTCGACTCCGACGTTGCGCGGTCGCGGCTGGACTTGTTGTAATAACCGTAGTAGTCGCCGCCGTAGTAGTAGTAGCCGGCGTCCTGCGAGACGTTGATGTTGTTGAGGACGACGCCGAGGAGGTTGTGGCCGTATTTCTCGATCATCTGTCGTGCGCGGATGGCCATGCTCTGCGGGTATTTCCGGTATTGGATGACCATGATCGCAACGTCGACCTCGCTGATGAGGATGGAGGCGTCGCTCACGCCCATGATGGGAGGCGAGTCGAAGAAGACGTAGTCGTAGCGGCTTTTCACGTTCGCGATGAAGTCGCGCATCTGTTGCGTGTTGAGGATGCTCATCGCGCTGGCGGGCAGTTTGCCGCTGGGCAGGAAGTCGAGCCCCGGGACGCTTGTGGTCTGGATGACCTCCTTCAACTCGCTCTGCTTGAGGAGGAAGTTGGTGAGGCCGACCTGGTTCGACAGGTTGAGGCGCCGGTGCAGGCTGGGCCGCCGCAGGTCGGAATCCACGAGCAGCACGCGCGCGCCCTGCTGCGCAAACGTGACCGCAAGGTTGAGCACGGTGGTGGATTTGCCCTCGCCCGCGCCGCCGCTCACGACGGTGAGCGCGTTGAGCTTCTGGTCCTTGCGAGAGAAGAGAACGTTGGTGCGCAGGATGCGATACGCCTCGGAATTGGGGCTTTCGGGGCCCTCGTCGCCGAGGAAACCGACATCCTGCGGAATGACGCCGAGCACCGGCGACTGGAGCGAGTGCTCGATGTCGTCGATGGTTTTCACGCTCGTGTCGAGATATTCGATGAAGAACGCGAGCCCGACGCCGACCAGGAGGCCGAAGATGATGCCGAGCGCGATGTTCAGGGGAATCTTCGGCAGCACGGGCCGGTCCATGATCTCCGCCGGGTCGGTGATCTCGACGGTGGCCGGGCTGTAGAGTTTGGCGTCGCTCTCCTCCTGGAAAATCTTCAACTCAATCACGTCGCGGACGCGCTTGAGCTTCTCGTGGTTGTCGAGGGCGTCGAGATACTCGCGGCTCTTGCGGGCGGCCTCGCGGCTGCGAAGTTTCGCGGCCTCGAGCGTGACCTTCAGGGAATCACGCTGGGCGCGAAGGGATTCGAGCTCGTTTTGCATGCCCTCGAGGTTGCCTTTCACGCGCGCGTCCACCTGGCGGTCCACGGCGTCGAGGATGCTCTGGGCCTTTTTGTAGTCCGGGTTGTCCACACCGAGCGTGGCCTTGCGCGCGGCGAGTTCCTGTTCGGCCTGGGTGTGCGTGGCGATGAGGCGGGCGAGGATTTCATCGGGCACGAAAATGTGAATCGAGGAACGGAGCTGGGCGACCGACTTGTTGGTGAGCCCGGCGAGAATCTTCTCCTTGCCGACGAGCTTGGTGCTGTCGTTGTTGAACTGCACTTCGAGTTGCCGGACTGTTTCGACCTCGAGGGTCAGTGTGCCCGCCGCCGTCTCGGGCGTGATGATGTCGAGGTTCAGGTTGGTGCGGACCTGGTCGAGGTGGATCTTGGCTTGGACGACTTCGTTGCTCTTGGATGCAAGCTGGCCACGGAGTTCGTTGAGTCCCTGCGTGGTCTGAAGGTCACGGGCCTTGGCGCGGTTGGATTTGTAGACATCGGCGATCTTGTTCGCGATCTCGGCGGCTTCCTCCTTGAGCTCGCTGTAGACGCGGATCTCGATGATCGACGTGTTGCGGACCTGCCGCGGGTCGATGCGTTTCTTGAGCAGCGTCTCCGTGTCGGTCTTCTTCATCGGCTCCGGCATGTTCTGCCGTCGCGCCCAGCGCTCCTGCAGCCGGAGATCCTCGATGACTTTGTGCAGCACGTCCTTGGACTGGATGCGCTCAAATTGCGTCTGCACGAAGAACGGATCAAAGACATTCATCGTCGGTTGTCCGCTGAGCTTCGAGAGCATGGTCTCGTCTTTCTTCACGTCCATGCGGACGCTGCTCATGTAGGTTTTGGGAAGCCAGTAGGTGACGAGCGTGGTGGTGAGCGTGATGAGCAGGAAGACCGTGAGGATGACGAGCTTGCGGACGCGGATGATGCGCCAGTAGTCCAGAAAGTGCAGCCTCGACTCCCCGGAAGGTTGGGATTGTTCGGGATCCATCGCTAAAAAAAAGGAGGCTGGACTCGATTACATCCAGCCTCCAGTTGGAAGAGAAGATGGCGGCTCAGTAGCTGGCTTTCAATCCGATATACACCCGATGCCGGAAGAGGCTGCGGCCGGCGATGTCGGAGTCGACGCGGTCGTAATTGTAGCCCGCCTCGGCCGACAGCCGGTTCTTGATGATCTCGTAACTGGCGTTCAAGCCCGCGAGGAACAAATTGTCCGAAAGCGTGTCGAACAAGCCACCGCGGAAGCTCGAGTTCTGATACTGCACGATCAGGCTGGTCTTCAGCACGGAGGCGATGTTGTGGCTGATGGACCCGTAGACCGTGGTGCTTTCAGCGTCTTGCGCGCCGCTGGAGACGTCCGTCTGGTTGCGGCTGTGCTTGATGCCGAGTTGCACGGTGCCGTCCTGCGTGTATTCCCACGTCCCGCTGATATCCACGTAAGGGCTCGTCGAACTGCTGACGAGTCCCGCCGGGGCGCTCGGATACTCGGTGTATTGGAAGCCGAGGCGCGCGCTGCCCTGCACCTGCGGCGTGAAGAAGTGATCGGCTCCCACGTAGAAGTATTGCGAACGCGCATCGCGGACGCTCGCCGGCTGGCCGGGCGGCGTGGCCGTGGTGGTGATCTGGTCCGTGCTGGTCTGGTCGTTGTAACCGAATTGGTAGCCGAGGATTCCCACGAGGTCCGTGCGGGCGTTCCAGCGCAAGTCGAGCCGCGCGAGGTGCTCGGTGCGGTCGAGCAACGCCGAGCGGCTGTCCGTGCCGGTGTCCTGATAATCGTAAAAACTGTTGCTGTAACCTGCGACCAGGCTGAACAGCGGCGTGAGCTCTGCGCCCAAATTCAAGCTGACCGTGTTGCGGATGTTGTTGCCGTTCGACCGGAATGGCGTGGTCACGTTCGCGGGGTCCAGCACGCCGGGTTCCTGCGACGACGCGAACGAATCGGTGAGTTGCAGCGAGTAGCGCTCGGGGAACTTGTGCTCGAGCTTCACGTCGGCGAGGTGGCTGTGGTCGGCGTTATTGCTCGGGCGGCTTTCGAAATACTTGATCCCGTAGGTGTAGCTGCCGGTCAGCGTCGTGGGGCCCGTGGCGTGCTTGTAGCCGAGCGTGGGACTCAGTTCGAATCCGTAGCTGCTCTGGCGCAAGCCCGTGCCGCTCGGCGCGGTGTTCCAGTTGTCGTCGTAAAATCCGCGCAGCAAGCCGGAGACGCTCCACGGCTTGGTGTCATCTTGTGCGGAGGCTGGCGCGGCGGCAACGGCCCCGAGCGCGATCAAGCCTGCGGAAGTGGCGATTCGATTCATAAGAAGTGTCTGGCTAGGAGTCCTTTTAGAAAATCAGCCCCGTGAGGTCAAACACTAAAACTTGCGCACTGGCGGAACACGCGACGATTTTGATCTGCCGGGGTGTCGTCGTGGGAGGATCGGCTCGTCCAGCAATACTGTGCTGGGATCGGTGTTTTTCACGCCACCAGCCCATTGACATGGGCGGTCGATGATGACATCAACTTCGGCACCTCAATCCATGATCTCGCCGAACTCATCCCTCGTGCGCACCCGCCCGTCGCCTCGTGCGTTTACGTTGATTGAGCTGCTCGTCGTCATCGCCATCATCGCCATCCTCGCGGCGATGCTTCTGCCCGCGCTTTCCAAGGCCAAGGAAAAGGCGCACCGCACCACGTGCTTGAACAACCACAAGCAGATCGGCACCTACTTCCAACTTTACACCGACGAATACGACGACCGGTATCCGGACCACCGGAACAACGCCAGCCAGCAGCCGAGCAGCGTCACCATTCTGACCGACTGGTGGGGGCCGGCGATCATGGGGCGGGACAACAACTCGAACATCTTTCGCTGCCCTGTGCTCAAAGGCGGCGGCACGCGCACGGATCAGGGCGTGACTTGGCAATGGGCTTACGACGTTCACTTCGCGGGCTACGGCTACAACGGTTTTTTTCACGGCCCGTTCCCCAATGCTCAGAGCACGCTGACTCTCGCCGGGGTGGTTTTTCGCAGCACTTACCGATTCAGGCGTTTGGATGTCATGAAACCGGAAGAGAGCCTTGTCGCTGGCGAGGCGATGCCGACGGCCGCCCGGAGGTGGAGCACAAGCCTTTGGTATCCGGCCTCGGGCATGAACCAGAGCGTGGCACCGGCCAGCTTCGAGGGGATCGACCACAGCCGCCACGCCGGGCGCGGAATCGTCCTCTTCAACGATGGGCACACTGAGGCGCGCAAGGACGATGAGATCAACCCGCCGATGAACCCCAGTTCCGGAAACGCGCTTGCCATCAAGAACGCCCGCTACTGGGACCCTCGCCGCGCTTCGACGCAATAGCGATTCCGCCCGGCGGCCTCAGTCGAACATCTTCCCCGGATTCAAAATCCCGTTCGGATCGAGCGCGCGACGCAGTTCGCGCATCACACGCATCTGGGCGGTGCCGGCAAACTTCGGCAGGAAGTCCTTCTTCGCCACACCCACGCCGTGCTCGCCTGTGATGGTGCCGCCGAGCCGGATGGCTTCGTCGAAGATTTCCTTGAACGCCTCGTGGATGCGCTGCATCTCCTCCTCGTTGCGTTCGTCGGTCAGGAACGTCGGGTGCAGGTTGCCATCGCCCATGTGGCCGAACGTGCCGATGCGCAGCCGGTGCCTCTTCGCGACGGCCTCGACAAAGCGGATCATCCGCGCCAGCTCGCTGCGGGGCACCGTGGCGTCCTCAAGGATGGTCGTGGGAGAAACCCGCGCGAGCGCGCTGAACGCGCTGCGGCGGGCGGCGGCGAGTTTCGTGGCTTCGTCGTCATCCTTCGCCACGCGCACTTCCATCGCCCCGTTCTTCCTCGCCAGCTCGACCATCTTTGCGGCTTCGTCGTCCACCGCGGCGGGGTGGCCGTCCGTCTCCATGAGCAGCAACGCCTCGCAGTCGAGCGGCAGGCCGACCTTCGCGTAATCCTCGACGCAATGAATGGTCGTGCGGTCGAGGAACTCCAGCGTGCAAGGGATGATCTGCGCGGCGATGATGTCACTGACGGTCTGCGCCGCGGCGTCCATCGCCCCAAACGTGGCGACCATCGTCTTCTTTGCGGCGGGCTTGGGAATGAGCTTGAGCAGGACTTGCGTGATGACGCCGAGCGTGCCCTCCGAGCCGATGAACAGGTCGCGCAGCGAGTAGCCTGCCACGTCCTTCACGCATTTGTTGCCCGTCCACAGCACTTCGCCGTCGGGCAGCACGACTTCGAGGCCCATCACGTAATTGCGCGTGATGCCGTATTTCAGCCCGCGCAAACCGCCCGAGTTTTCGGCCACGTTCCCGCCGATCGTGGAGATTTTCATCGAGCCGGGATCGGGCGGATAAAACAGCCCGGCGGCAGCCGCGGCGTCGGCGACGGCGAGCGTGGTGACGCCGGGTTCGACCAGCATCGTGAGGTTGGCGCGGTCCACCTCAAGGATGCGGTTCATCTTCACCGTGCACAGCACGAGGCAATCCGGAGACGGCAGGCTCCCGCCGCTGAGTCCGGTGCCGGAGCCGCGCGTGACCACGGGGATGCGGCGGTCGTTCGCAAGTTTGAGCACGTCGGCCACCTGCCGGCCGTTTGCGGCGAACACCACGCAACCGGGCATCTGCGAGAGCGCCGCCGTGCCGTCGAAAGCGTAGGGAATCAGGTCTTCCTTGGAACTCAGCACCGATTCAGCGCCAACGCAGCCGCGCAATTCGTTGATCGTGTCGGGAGTCAGGGCCATGTTCGAAAGCGCGCGGAGAATGCGTCGCGGGCCATGGTCGGTCAAGCGTGGCTGGGGCGCGCCGGGTTCTGGACCCGTGCCTGATGACAGCGGTGTGGGTGCCTGCTTCTGCGACTCGACGCGCGAATCCCGCTGCACTTGCCCGTTGCCGTGCGCACTCGCCTTCGGCACGCTCACGCCGTGCTCACGCTCGAACACCTCGCCGAGTTGCTGGATTCGCACCGCGCGGATGCTTCCGCCCGGGTGCAGGAGTTCGCCATCGGCGGCCGGCACTTCGCCTTCAATTCGCGCAAGTCCATCATGGGCGTCGTCAACCTGTCCGCCGACTCGTGGTATCGCGAGAGCGTCTGCTTGTCCTCGGACGCCGCCATCGAGCGCGGCCGGGTGCTCGCGGCACAGGGCGCGGACCTCGTGGACGTGGGCGCGGAATCCACGCTCGCGAACGCGGGTCGCGCGGACGCGGCCATGCAAAGCAGCAGGCTGTTGCCGGTGGTGCGCGCGCTGCGGGCATCGGGAGTCCTTGTGTCCGTTGAAACGTATTCGCCGGCCGTGGCTCGCGCGTGTGTCGAGGCCGGCGCCCACGTGCTGAACCTCACCGGCAATTTCACCGACGAGGAGATGTTCCGCATGGCCGCGGCAAACGGCGCGGCCGTGATCCTCTGCCACGTGCAGGGCGAGAACGTCCGTGAAGTGGGCGACTTCGATCCTGGCACGGACCCCGTCGCCGCGATGCGGGAACAGTTCGCCCGGCAAATCGAAATCGCGACGCGCTGCGGCGTCTCTCGCATCCTTGTGGACCCCGGGCTCGGCTTCTATTATCGCAACCTGCAGGACAGCGCGGTGCGCGTGCGTCACCAGATGGGTGTGTTCCTCAACACATTTCGCCTCCGCTCACTCGGCTGGCCGGTGTGCCACGCATTGCCGCACGCGTTCGAGTATTTCCGCGACGAGGTGCGCTGCGCCGAACCGTTCTTCGCCGTGCTCGCCGCGCTCGGAAAGACCGACGTGTTCCGCACCCACGAGGTCCCGCGCACGCGCGCCGTGCTGGCCACGCTCGGCGTATTCTGAGGCGTGAGCCTTGTGGACTGCGCGTGAACAACTCCCGCGTTCACCGGGTTGACAGGCACACATTCAGCGGCATAGTCGCGCCATGAACATCGACATCTCAACCCTGCTGGAACACTGGGATTACCAGCCCGGGCAGGTCGTGGTGCGCAAGTTCACGGCCAAGGATGGCTCCGAGAAACTCCAGCTCCGGGTGGACCTCGGCATTCTCCAGATGAATCTCACCGGCCGCCCCGACGGCAAGCGCCCGCGCGGCCACGAGTCGTGGTTCCTCTATTACAAATCCCAGGCCGAGCACAATCAGGCCGGTGACGGCGGCGAGTCCAAGTTCAAGCTCAAGCCCGAGGACGTCGCGCGCCTCCAGCAGGAAGCCATCCAATATCACCACCGATACATCTGCCTCTACCAACTTGAGGACTTCGACGGCGTCGATCGCGACACCGCACGCAACCTGCAGGTGTTCGACTTCGCGTCCGAGTTCGCCGCGTCGGGCGAGCTGGCGTGGTCGCTCCAACAGTTCCGCCCGCAACTCCTCCTGATGCGCTATCGCGCGCTCGGCACGAAGCTCCTGCGTGAGCCCAACCACGAGAAGGCCGCGGGTCTCATCGAGGAAGGCATCGAGCAACTGCGCTCATTCTACCGCGAGCACGAACGGCCCGAGCTCATCGAGCACAGCGGCGAAATCACCTCGCTCGAACTCTGGCTCAATGACATCCGCTCCAAGCGCCCGCTGTCCGAGCGCGAGAAACTCGAGATCGCCTTGAACGAAGCTGTCGCCGCGGAAGACTACGAGAAGGCGGCGCGTGTCCGCGACGCGCTGAAGAAATTGCAGGCTTAGCAGCCAGGGGAGGCCGCATTCTCGCGCGGATGTGCCGGGGGTTCTTCAAGACCGGGTGCTGTGCGCTTCAGCCGGATGCACGGGGCCCCGGGTCCGTTCAACGCGACGAAGTCTTCACCGGCCCGCGGGATTTCTCGATGCCGTGCAGCGCGGAGGTCGTCGCGATGTCCACCAGCAGGCTTTGGATGTTGAACGAAGCGCCGGCGAACGATTTCCGCAATCGGTCCATCGTCCCTGCGCCGTAGGCGGACATGGGCTGCTTCACCGTGTGGTGGAAGAGGAGTTCGACGAACGCCGCGTGCGCCTGCTCGTTTCCCGCGGCGAATTCGGCCACATCGCGCGCGCCCGCGAGGCGCACCGTGTTGCCGTCGTCGGTCGCGTAATCGCTCGCGGCATTCACGGGGCGGCCGTTGTCCTGCGTCCGGAATCGGCCCACCGCGTCGAACTGTTCGAGGCTGAACCCGAGCGGGTTGATGACCGAGTGGCAGCCCTGGCACGCCTTCGGCCGCGTCAACTCGGTGATCTTCTCGCGCATCGTGAGGTCCGGGGCGAAGTCGGAATCCTTGAACGCCACGGCCATCGCCGGCTCGCGCAGGGCCCGGCCAACGATGTTGCGCGTGAGAAACACCCCGCGATGAATCGGCGAGCTCGACTTGGGATAGGCAAACGTCGCCAGCAGATACGGGTGCGTCACCACGCCCGCGCGCTGCTTCGCGTCGAGCGCGACCTTCACAAAGTCCCCGGCCGTGTCCGCCTCGATGCCGTAAAATGTCGCGAGCCGGTCGTTGACGAACATGTGGTCCGCGAGCAGGAGCTTCCGGTAGTCCGCGCCATCCTTCCACAGGATGTCGTCGAGAAACAGGTTCAACGAGACGCGCAAGTCCGCCGCGAGTTCCGCCGTGAACCCGGGGAACAGCGCCCCGTCCTTTGGCACGAACTCGGTCTGGCTCATCTGGAGCCAGTGGTGGAAAAAGCCCTGCATTTTCAGCCTCGCGCGCGGGTCGGCCAGCATCCTCTGCGCCTGCGCCGCCACTTGCTCGCGCGTCCGCAACTGCCCCGCCGCCGCGGCCTTCAGCAGCCCGGCGTCCGGCAATGAGTCCCACAGCGCGAACGAAAGCCGTTCGGCCGCGGTGAAGTCGTCCGGCTTCGACCCTTCGAGCCCGAGGAACAGGAACCGCGGCGACTTGAGCGCAAGCAGCACGACGCGCTTCACGCCATCCTCGACTTTCGCGGCGCCTTTCAGCGGCACGGAAACCGCGGGCAGCTTTTGCTCCGCTGTGAGCGGACGCCGGAACGCCGCCTCGACAAACTCGCTGCAAAACGCCTCCACCTTCTCCGCGCGATCGGCGTCGGCCGGCTTGCTGCGGCTCAGGCGGTCGAGGTTTTTCACCACATGCCCCGCGACCTCGATCGCCGCCTGCGTCGTCGCGTCGTCCCATGCCTTGGACACGGACACGCCGCGCTCGTAGCCCACGCTGCTGTCGTCCGGCGGGAACGGTGTCGCGAGCACGAATGAGGCCGGTGCGTGTCCCGTCACGAGATTGCGCGCGGGGATCGGTTCGCGCGCCCCGTGCGGTGGTTTCCATTGGAGGGCGATGGCGGATGTCGCGTCCTTGGGCCGGACGAAGTTGTAGGGCGTCTTGAAGTATTCGAGTTGCAGCGGATACGCGCGCCCGCCGATCAAGCGCAGCGTCGCCCTCGGTGCGTTGCCTTCGCCGGACGCGACCGAGCCGTCCACGAGCGGCGTCTCGTCGTCGTTCAGCCAGAGCCGCGCGCCATTGGGTGTCTTGAGGCTGAACTCGTATTCGCCGGTTTCCTCCGCGATGACGGAGCCGCGCCAGTTGATGGCGAAACCGTTGGTGCCGGCCGGCAGGCCGGGAGGGAAATTCGTGCCGAAGTTGAAATTGACCTGCGGGTCCACCCGCTGAATGGCCGCGTCTCCACGCCGGATGTTCCGTGACTTGTAGTAAGAGGCCTGGAGGCCGCGCGCAGTGGACACCGGGGATTCAGCGCCCGTGAACCGCTGGATCAAGTCCGATGCGGCGTTGATGTATTGGCGATTCGTGAGCCGCACGAGTTCGACGCGCGCCGGCCGCAACCGCGCCTGCGCCTCGCGCGAGTAGAACGCGCCGTGGATGTATTGCGCGACCTTCGCCGCGTTCTCGCCGCCGCAGGTGCCGGGTTTGTCCTCCGGCATGTTCTTGGAGATGTAGCGAGCAAGCTTCTCCACGGACCAGTCGCCTGTGAGCGCGTCCTTGTATTTGTCCTTTACGCCCTCGCCCTTCAGGCCGTGGCACTTCGCGCACTGGCTGCGAAAAATCTGCTCGCCGCTCGCGCCCACGGCGCGCGGCGCGGGCGAGAGGGCAAACGGGAGCAACGCGAGAACGGCGGCGACGCGGCCTCGCGTAGTCACTCGCCAGGAAACGGTCGGCCGCATGGATTTCACTGGTTCAGCTTACCAGCCGCGATGCGCTGTGGAAGCCTCATCGTGCGGGTTCGGCTCGAACTCAACGCCGCCGCGTCACGCGATGACATCTTTCACCACATTGCCGAAGACGTCGGTCAGCCGGTAGTCGCGGCCTGCGTGGCGGTAGGTCAGGCGCGTGTGGTCGAAGCCCAGCAAGTGCAGCATCGTGGCGTGGAAGTCGTGGACGTGGACGCCGTTGGTCGCGACCGCGTTGCCGTGCTCGTCGGTTTCGCCGTAGCTAAAGCCGCCCTTTACGCCGCCACCGGCCAGCCAGCAGGTGAACGCCTGCGCGTGATGCTCGCGGCCCTTCGCGTCCTTCGCCGTGTTGAACGGCGTGCGGCCAAACTCCGTGGCCCACACGACGAGCGTGTCTTTCAACATGTCGCGGCTCTTCAAGTCCTTCAGCAGCGCGGCCATCGGCTGGTCCACGTTCTTGGCGAGCGGACCGTGGGCGGACATGTCGCCGTGCGAGTCCCAGTTGCCGGACGCGCCGGTGTCAATCAGCTCGATGAACCGCACGCCGCGCTCCGCGAGCCGGCGAGCGATGAGACATTGCCACGCGAAACCCTTCGTGCTGCCACGCGGCAGGCCGTAAAGCGCCAGCGTCGCGTCGGTTTCCTTCGCGAGGTCGAAGGCTTCCGGCGCGGCGGCTTGCATGCCGTGCGCGGTCTCAAAGGCCTTGATG
>Ga0194131_10006534_pt1 | contig 16171 bp, 14 predicted proteins | sample TA2KigO120mmetaG_FD_148631 | JGI IMG/M metagenome (GOLD analysis project Ga0194131, IMG submission 148631) | Freshwater microbial communities from Lake Tanganyika, Tanzania - TA2015053 Kigoma Offshore 120m | ecosystem: Environmental > Aquatic > Freshwater > Lake | place: Tanzania: Lake... | reverse complement strand
TATGATGATTGCGATTTTACAAACTCAATGTAAACAAGTATGTTGCTGTCATTTTGACTCACTAACACTGTTTTTTGTTAATAATCAGACACTTAACAAGAAATTCCACCTACAGACTAGACTCTATTCTATTTCGCAGCTAATCCGGCACATTTCGATGTGCACGGGATTGAAGAGCCAAGGGAGGATTGCCGTGACTAGAGGATTAAAAAAACAAAAAGTCGCCCTTTTGATCATTGAACACGTGACTCTTCTTTCTAAAAAAGAGATAGAAGGACTATAGTTGTGTTTCGAAAATACTGAAAACATAGAAAACCCAGGGAGAAATTTATGATGACCGTTACACTCCATGGCAAGCCCTTCGCATTGCGAGGAGTCCTGCCCCAAGTAGGAAAAAAAGTACAAGACTTTCTCTTGATCGATAGCCAGCTTCAAGAGAAGCACCTAAGTGATTTTTCTAAGAAAAAGCTCGTCGTTGTGGTTCCAAGCCTCGATACAGAAGTTTGTTCCCTTAGTAGTAAGAAATTCAGTGATCAAGTCAAGACAAAGGATATAGATTTCCTCATCATTTCCGCTGATCTCCCTTTTGCGCAAAAGCGCTACTGTGGGGCGCAAGGGGTTCCTAATGCGACGACATTGTCGATGATGAGAGATAAGTCGTTTGCTGAAGACTTTGGCGTCTTGATTGCTGAGGGTCCTTTGCAAGGTCTTTGCGCACGAGCAGTCTTTGTGCTTGATAAAGATAACACCCTCCTTTATGCAGAACTTGTTCGCGAGATTTCTCAAGAACCAAGCTATGATCAAGCATTGACTTATCTATAAGGTTGTAAGAAGAAAAGAGGGGTTTTCTATGTGCTCTTTTACTTTTAATAAAAAGAGCACAGCATCCTTACCGTCGATCATGCGGTGATCGTAGCTTAAAGCAAGGTACATCATAGGGCGGATGACTACTTTGTCTTCTATAGCCACAGGGCGTTTTTGTATGGCGTGCATACCCAAAATTCCACTTTGAGGAGGATTGAGAATCGGTGTAGAGAGCAGAGAACCAAAAACTCCTCCGTTGGTCACAGTGAAGGTCCCTCCTCTCAAGTCGTCTAAAGAAAGAGAGCCTCCTCGAGCTTTTTGCGTGTAAACTACGATTTCCTGTTCGATCGTGCTTAAGGTTTTTTCATGGCAACGTCGAATGACAGGAACAACTAGACCGTGATCTGTAGAGATCGCTACTCCAAGGTCATAGGAACTAGGAGTGACAATGTCGTCTCCTTCTAGATAAGAATTCAACAAGGGAAACTGCTGTAAAGCAAGTGCTGTAGCCTTTAAAAAGGGCGACATCAACCCAAACTTTACTCCATATTGCTTAAAAAACGATTCTTTTCGCTCTTCTCGCAGAGCTTGCAGAGCTGTCATGTCCACCTCATTGAACGTTGTGAGCATCGCTGTTTTATTCTTTGCTTCAACAAGCCTCGCAGAGAGAGTTCGTCGTAAAGTGGACATCTTTTGTTTTGTACATGGAATTTCCAGTTTTGGTTGTCCTTGAGGCATGCGTTTTGAAGCGGAAGATACCTCCCTAAGCTCAATATTGCCGATCGTATCCCCTACATTGACAGTATCACCAACAGACTTATACCAAGAAACTATACCACTTACCTCTGCAGTGAGTGTTTGATTGACTTTATCTGTTTCTAGTTCCAAGAGATCTTGACCTTCATGCACAGGACTACCTTCAGGGATAAGGAGTGCTACAATGACCGCTTTGGAGATTGACTCTCCAAGGAGGGGAACTCTGATTTCTTGCTGCATCATCTACTCCTCTTGCAATGCTCTTTGTAGGAGATTTTCTTGTTCTTGTTTATGCCTGGCGTAAGAGCCAACGGCTGGGGAGGCTCCCTCTTTCCTTCCTATATATCTCAACTGCGGCTTTTGTGGATAGTATTCCGCCCAAAGACCCTGTAAGTAGTGCCAGGCTCCCATATTCTTTGGTTCTTCTTGTACCCAGAAGATCTCCTTAGCTTCTGGATAGCTAGTAAGTAGTCTATCTAGTTCTTCCTTAGGAAAAGGATAAAGCTGCTCAATGCGCAAGATTGCTGTACGCGAAGAAGAACGTTTGCCTCGTTCTTCGAGCAAGTCATAAAAAACTTTCCCTGAGCAAAGAAGGATCTTTCGTGCGTTGAGATCACTACTGACATCAGGTAAGCACTCCATAAACCGTCCAGAAGACAGCTCTTCCATGGAGCTCGTGCATGAAGGATGACGAAGAAGGGATTTAGGAGTGAAGACGATGAGGGGTCTTCTTTGCTCAAGATGACCTTGTCTTCTGAGAAGATGATAGAATTGCGCTGGGGTTGTGCAGTTTACGACAAAGAGATTATCCTCAGCACAAAGCTGTAAGAAACGCTCCATACGCGCTGAGGAATGCTCCGGTCCTTTCCCTTCATAGCCATGAGGAAGCAGTAGAGTGATCGAGCTTCTTGCTCCCCACTTCTGTTCGGAGCATGCAAGATACTGGTCAATGATGACTTGCGCTTCATTGGCAAAATCTCCAAATTGTGCTTCCCATAGCACAAGGGATTGTTGGCGAGTAAAGCTATACCCAAGTTCAAACCCAAGTACAGCAAATTCTGAAAGAGGAGAATTGTAGATCGAGTAGGAAGCCCCTGTCAACTGTGCTAAAGGGAACCACTTCTTTTCTGATTGTTGATCCACAAAAAAAGCGTGTCTTTGTGAAAAAGTGCCACGGCAAGCATCCTGTCCTGACATCCTGATATTCATTCCTTCATGGAGTAAAGAAGCCTGAGCAAGCTGCTCCGCATAGGCCCAAGAGATATGCTCTAAGTCTTTGCGTTCTTGAAGTAGCTTCTGGATTTTTGGATGTAAAATAAACTTTTGAGGGATCGTTGTAAGATCACTTGCGATCTTGCACAAAAGCTCATAAGAGAGCAATGGGACTAAAGAATCTAGTGCTTTGTTATGACTAGAAGGCACTACAAGTTTTTCTTCTTGCAATATACGAGTAAGAGTTTCCTGGAATCCCTGCAGGAGCTCTCTTTCCTTTTCCTCTACTCGTTCTCTTGTCATTAAGCCTTGCGCTACAATCCTTTCTTCCAAGATTTTTCGAATACTCGTCTTTTGCTTGATCTTTTGATAAGACACGGGCTGTGTAAATAAAGGTTCATCCCCTTCATTATGACCATACTTTCTATAGCATCCAAGATCAATAAATACATCTTGCGCATAAGCAGTACGCATACGCATAGCAAGCTTACCTACATAGAAACTATCTTCTGGGTACTCTGCTTGCATGTGGATGACAAGGGAACCAAAAGTTTTTGCAATATCCGTACAATGAGCTGTAGATCTTCCCTCTTCAGGCGTTGTCGTATAGCCTATATGATTATTCAAGACGATATGGACAGTACCACCCGTTGTATATCCTTCAAGTTTGCTTAGTTGCAATGTCTCATAGACAACTCCCTGCCCTGCAAGAGCTGCATCTCCATGAACGAGAATAGCTAGAGATTTTTTTCCTTCTTCCTGAAGAGCACGAACTTGGCCTTCTACCACAGATCCTACTGATTCTAGATGACTTGGATTAGGACAGAGCGTAACCTTGATGGAATGCCCTGAAGAAGTTAAGACATGTGCAAAAGCTCCTTTATGATATTTGACATCATAAGCGCGATCATAGACAGCATGGTTTTCAAACTCCAAGAAAATGCTGGTACAAGAAGTTTCTATGATATTCGCAATGACATTGAGTCTACCTCGATGAGACATACCAAGCACTACTTCTGTAATCCCAAGTTCTGCAGCTTCTTCTATGCACGTCCATAATAAGGGAATGAGGGTCTCCGCTCCTTCAAGAGAAAAGCGCAGTTGTCCTGGATATCTTCCTTGTAGGAATTGTTCAAAAAGCTCAGCACGTAAGAGTTGATCCCATAGAGGTAAAAAAGGCACTTGAGGGACTGCAACATCACAGATCCATGTCTTCTGCTCTTTTGTGAGAGTCTCCATCTCTAAGCCCACTCTTGCACAAAATCGCTGTTCCAGAACTTGAATCAGTTCTTGTAAAGGAACCCTTTCTTCTTGTAAAAAACCAAACGTGGGGACCTGGGAAGAAAGATCTTCTTCCGATAGTCCCCATGTCTCTAAAGCGAGCTCTTGCACGTGCTTGCCCTCTGGCTGCAGAGGGTTATAGCTAATTTTCCTATAACCATAACATATATAAGCCTGCACAAGAAGATAGACACGCAAGTCTCCTTCTTGTCCTGCTGTTTGTTTAGAAAAAGCGAATCCGTCGAAGAATCCTCTCCAAGAACTGTGAAGAGAAGATGGGTCTTGCAGATAGCGAGCATATAGCTCACTGATAAAGCGATCACTCGCAAGAAGGCAAGCATCTCCTAGCATGAATCTCTCCCTACATGATTATTTCGCACTGTAATCAAGTCAAGTATTCATGTAAATTTTTTTTGCAATACTATGGCTATCAATAGAGTCCTAACTGATATGCCTTGTTCAGAGAATATACTTTCCAGTTTTCTTGATGGCTTCGTACATGGCATCAGGAGCTAAATCTAAATTACCTGGCCAAGTAACAGCTCCACAGTCAACATATACTTGTCTGAAGAAATGAACATCACGTAAGACGACAAATACACCAGGGTTTTGTTCGCAAACAAGCTTCGAAAGATCTGCTAGTCCCTTAAGTCCATCCATGAATCGAACTGATAAGCAGTAGTTATCAAGCGGTGTCATACTATATATCCTCCAAGGAGCAGAAGGCGTCAGTCCAATCTCGGCATTTGTCATTTTTCCCGTATCACAAAAGATCTCCCTCATTGTGTTCATGCAAAAGCATTATTTCCAATGCCTTTTTAAGGTTGTATGGCTATACGTAAAATTTTGCTGAAAAAAAATCACAAGACGATCATAATTCCTTGTTTTTATGAGTTGGATTGCGTAAAAAAAACTTTTTTAGTAAACAGACAAATGTTGAAAAACTTATAACCCTCACCTATTTGGAGTTGGATTTTTATGAACATCAAGAGCGAACGGCTGAAGAAGCTAGAAATTGAACTCGGTGACCTTGAGCGATGGTTGATTCTTGATCTTGTTCCCAAGAAAGACCTGCAAAAGCACAAAGAAGAAATTAAAATCCTACGAGATAAGATTGAAGAAGAAAAAAGTCGTTTACGTTTTTTAAAAGAAAGTGGGGAGATGGAAGAGTTCGCCCTGCCGAAAAAACCAACCCATCCAAGGCAGGCTTTCCAAGAAACTCACAGCTTACCTGATATCGATATCGGAGAAGAAGGTATGACTGACATGGATCTCGATATGGAAACAGAGTCTTTTGACGCCGACTCCACAACAGCAGAGGAGACTCTTGAACACGATGAAGAGTACCCCCCTGAAGAAGGAGAAGAGGAAGATGAAGAAGATCCTTTCAGCGACAGGAACCGCTGGAAACGAGGCATCCTAGAAGACCCTGAGCTCAATGACTGGTAGAAAAGGATCGTGCAGTCTTTACGTTCATGTCCCCTTCTGTACGAAAAAATGTCCATATTGCCATTTCTTTGTTCTCAAAGACACCCCAGAAGGGCAGGATCTTTTTTTTCAAGCACTATGTAGAGAATGGAAGCAACGGCAACAAGAGCTTAGCGACCTGGAGCTTGTTTCTATCTACTTAGGAGGGGGAACTCCTTCTCTTCTTTCTCCTTCTCGGATCGAAGAATTCCTCATACAAGTAGCTTCCTCTATGTCTCTTTCTCCTGATTGTGAGATCACATTAGAGGCTAACCCAGAAAGAGTAACCCTTATAAATATGCAGGCGTTTGCTAAAGCTGGGGTGAACCGTATAAGCCTTGGGGTTCAATCGTTTGATGATGGATTATTACAAAGGCTTGGTAGAACGCATGGAAGCTTAAGCGCTAAGAAGGCTGTTGAAAACACCTATGCATCGGGTATTGCGAATATCTCGATTGACCTCCTCTATGAGGTGCCAGGGCAGTCCGTCAAGCAGTTTGAAGAAAGCCTAGCACAAGCCTGTCTCTTACCCATTAAGCATCTTTCTCTTTATAATCTTGTACTTGAACCTGGCACACCCTTTCATAGACAGAGAAAAATTCTGTTACCGATCCTCCCCTCAGAAGAAGACTCATTGACAATGCTTCATCAAGCCGTAGCTATCCTCAAGGAGGGAGGCTTTACTCGTTATGAGATTTCTGCTTTTGCAAAAGAGGGAAAGGTTTCCCAGCATAATGTTGGATATTGGACAGCAAGACCTTTCTTAGGGCTTGGCCCTTCAGCCTTCAGCTATCTACAAGGTAGACGCACGCAAAACATGAGCCACTTACGAAAGTGGGCAGAGGCTGTACAAGCAGGACAAAATCCTGAAGGCTTTGCTGAAGAACTAGGTCCCTATGCTCGGCAAAAAGAGCTACTTGCTGTAGAACTTCGCATGCTAGGAGGAGTGGACCTCACAGGCTTTGTTAAAAAGCAAGGCACGTTGCATGAAGATCTCACTCAAGCCATCGCGCATTTGATCAAAAGAGGCCTCTTACAAAGAGTCCAAAATATCCTCACCCTTACGGAAGAAGGAAAACTCTTTTACGACACAGTCGCAACCGAGCTCATGTAAGTTTTTAAAAAAAATCTTTCCATAAAAAAACTCTTCTTCTATAGGTGAAGGAAAGAGGAGGCTCTCATGAAAACATTACTAAGTTTACTCATCTGTACAGGAACTTTACTTGCTGATGATTCTTCTATGCAGCAGCAGATGGAACAAAAATACCAAATGCTTGTGAATTTGGATGAGCAGATTGAGGGCATTGTAAAGCAAATGCTTCAATTGGAAGGACAAATTGCTCAACATATGCAAAGAGAAGAGACTGCAATTCGCCCAATGGTGGATTTGCGTCAGCAAGAAGCTATCGCAGGCTTAAAGCAACAGTTGCAAGGTTTAGGGGCACAACTCCAGCAGTTAGAAGGTCAAAGGTCTGCACTCCTCCTTACGTTGAAGCAACCATAAACTTTTGTGGAGAGGCTCTCTCAGTTTTTTATAGGGCGTGTATCGCCAACTTCAATAGCTTCCGCAGATACCAGGAGTCGTTCCTCATCTACAGCAGGAGACCTCTATCAAATGCATGTAGCAGATACACGCTCGCCCCTGAGACAAGTATGGGACATGTTCGCTCGAGGAACAGCCACACTGCAAGGACATATTATCTCTGGAAATATACGAGAAGCAAAAGTTGCAGCACAAGAACTACAAAAGACCCTTTCCCTTGCACAAAAAGAAGCCCATTCTAGCACAGTCCAAAAAGCTCAAAATTATGTCCGCAGCATCTTGCAAGGGCTACAGAACAATGATATAGATACTGTTGTAAAACAGTATACGATGTTCTTACAGATTACAGCAAATATCCCCTCTGACGCTCTACATACTCTAAAAAAAAGAGACCATTGTTTTACAGAATATGATGGAAAAAACTCCATCTCAAGAAGAGCTTACCCTACAAGTAAAGCTTCTTCGTACAAGTGTAGACACTCTCTTAACCTCCAATGAAGTAGCAAGAAAAGAGATCGATCCCATCGATAAAAAACTTCAACAAATCGAAAACATCTTGAACATTCCAGGAGGAGTTGAAATCTCGGCTCTAAAAAAATTGATCAGTGAGCTCCAACCATTCACAAGCGCACTAGAAAGACTTCCTGTCATCGATAGGCTATCTCTTGCTCAAGATCGTCTTATATTACTTCAGGCTTCTTGGAACAACACCACTAGTTTTGCTAAAGAGCTTACACAGGAGCAGTTACAAGAGCAAGTACGAACTTATAAAGGAGAAATCCAGGAGATCCGGAATCAATATACAAGCTGTCTCCTTGACTTAGGAAGTCAGGGGAAGCCTTTACAACAGATACAAGCAAAACTAGATCAACTAGTGATAGCTTGCACGAATCTCCTAGAAGGGGGAGTAATCAATCTACAAAAAGTTGGTAAACAGCTCAATGGGATTGTGACAGCTTCTCAAGAAATCACACAAAATTCCATCTCTAACTATAAGCGCGAAGTAACTCAACTCTTACGTCAAGAACAGAAAACTTTTGCAAAAACCCGTAATAGAGAAGATTGCATTAAACGCCTTCAAGAGGGTGTGTCTCGTATCAGCAAAAGTTTATTAGGCAAGGACCACGCCATTGAAATCTTTCAAAAAGGCCTAGCAAATATGAAGCATACGATCACAAAAGCAGGTGTTATGGCTGAGCAAAAAGGCCAAGATGGAGAGCTTGCTATGGATAATAAGTTGCGAGAACTTTTAAACACCCTTCTTTCCTCTCTAACCATCAAAGAAAAGAGTGTGCCTAAGCTCAACATACAGGAAATACAAGGAGTAAGCCCTCCTCCTGCGGCAGTTTCCGATGAAATCACTAACTTACAAGAGGCCCTAGAGTATGCTTGCCCTCTGCAGGATGTAGAAAATAAAGGGAAGCAAGCCATAGAACTCCTCTTTGATGATGTATTCGAACTTGTGGAACAGCGTCTTTCGAACGATGAGATCAAGAAGCGCTTGCAGGATTCTGTTCATCAACCGCCCATACCTGAAGAAATCTCTTGGGAGGAATTTCATAACACTCCAGATCATCTGCGAGGAGGGGCCTTTGGAAAAAACAAAGAGTTTCAAACTCACTTGCAAGACTATGTACAGAAGATCTGGAAGCCAGGAGAAAAAAGGGCCTTTACACCACTTGTGGACGAACGGATCCTTGGACTGCAAGACCAAGCGATCGAGCAGATGTTCGCAAGCCAAAAAGTGCTCGACGCCATAGAAGCGTATAGAGAGACTCTTACGCCCTAAATAGAAAGATTGTTTCTTTCTTATGCAGGTCAAGGGGAGGTCATTTTCTTCCATAAACGAATAGGTAGCGTGATCGTCATTTCATCAGGGTATGTAAGCCTTGTTGACACAGAGAGTTGTGTGCTTTCTTCTAGTGTCTCTAATAGAGTCGTTAGCAAAGCAGCAGAACGGTAAGGCGCTTCAATAAAAACCTGCGTCATCCCCTTTTGTTTGGATTCTTTTTCCAGTTGTTTGATGGCAAAGCGCCTTTTCTCAACGTCTTTATCTAAATATCCAAGAAAGGAAAACTTCTGTGCAGAAAGACCGGAGAGCATCAAGGCAAGGATAAGAGAAGAAGGACCCGGAATAGCTTCCACCTCAATGTCCTTTTGTCTTGCGAGGAATACAAGAGGCGCGCCAGGATCTGCAAGGCAAGGAAGCCCTGCGTCGGAGATCAATCCAAGTGTTTTTCCCTGTAAAAGAGGCTCTAATAAAGAGGTGATCTCTTCTTGCTTCGTATGCTCATTGAGTAGATAGATGGGAACCTCTTGAAAGCGTCGTCCCTCAGGAAAGGGAAATTTTTTTAGGTAACGCCTAGCTCCCTTTTCACTTTCTGCGATCAGCCCATCAAGAGAGGGGACGATCTCTCCTACCCTACTTGGCATGGAGCGTAGAGGGCATTCATCTTCTTCCGTCAGGAGGTTAGGGAGCAGGAATAGTTTACCGGGCATGAGTCTTCCTCGCTTTTGCAAAGCGCAAACGCAAAAGATCAAGAAGAAACTTAGGCGCAAGCACACTGTTTTTTACCTGAAATTCTACATCGTAGAGGATATCCAGGCCAAGGGCAAAGTAAGAACTCTCATAAGGGCGTAGGCGCTCTAAGAGTTTTTGACAAGCAAAGGGTTTCAGTCGGAGAAGCTTGCTCATTTCCTCTTCGCTTCTTTGTTCTTCTAGTAAGCAAGAAGCTTGCCTTGCTTGCTGTAGGATAAAACGCATCTGACCAAGCAGACCCAAAAGGAAAGAAAGATCCACCTCTGCATGAGAAAAGATTCCTCCCCAGATGAGGCTCTCTGCTTGATGCCAACCTGCTTGATGTAGGGGCTTAGCCCCGATAGTTGTAACATCTTGTTCTCCGATCTCTTTACGCTCACCCACATAGAGAACAAGTTTTTGTATCTCAGAAGAAAGAAGGGACTCCTCTCCTTCTACGGAACTAAAGAGTTTCTCAAGAGCTCCTGGTGAAAGGCTTTTACCAAGATTTCTGCATGCAGCTATCGCTTCGTGCTTGAGACGTTTTTCTTTTTCCCAAGGCTTTTCTTCTGTGAGGTCTAAAGTTAGGAGCTCCTTATCCAGAAAAGAAAAAGTCTTAAGAGACTCCCCACCAAGAATCAAATAGGCGCAAGGGGATGGTCTTTGCATATAGGAAAGAATCATGGCTTGATCCTCTTTTTGAGGTCCTCCCCCTACATCCCATAGAACAATTTCTTCTTCTCCAAAAAGAGAAGGCGATAATAGAGTACTAGCTACGGAACTCCAGTTCCCTCCTTCCTTATAAGTAAGTTGTCCCCGTACAAGCGCTTCTATGTGTTTACCAAGACGCTCAAGAGTTCTCTTTCTCTCTTCTTTAGAAGATTGTAAGACGAGCAAGCATCTAGGAATCTTCCCTGGGGTGATTTGTTGTTGCAAAGCAGTCACTTGTCGAAATGTTGGCACCCTCGCCTCCTTAGTCACGAGAGATCCTATCACTTTTGCATCTATTTACAAAAACATTTTATGGGCATTCCCAGGCAACCGATCATTATATCAATTTCTTGAATTTCTTGTGCCCTGTTTTTATCCAGTTTTTTCAGCGGGAATTGCTGCTGTTACAAGCCCCATGACTGTATGATTTTTCCTTGTACCCGCTCCGTTGTATGATAAATGCGCTCATCCCAAGATTTTTGAAGATTGGGATCAAAGAGAATAAGGTGACCTTCTGTGGCTCCTGACTTGTCCATATAGTCTGCTGTCTGCTCAAGACCCATGGCGAGATCGGAGGGTTTTCTCTTGATTTTAAGCTCCAGAACAAAGCGCTGTAACTTCCAATCGATGCGGAGATCGACACGCTTTCTTCCTAAAGCATATTCTCGATAAATACGTCCCCCTCCATTGATAATGCGCTGCAAAAAAGCAAGAAGGAGGATGTGAGGTCCCGATTCTTTGTAGGCAAATTTTTCTAGCCACACATCGGAGTGCTCCCGATAGAATGTAGTGAAGTTTTGCAAGAGTTTTGTCATGTCAAGAGAGCCATCGGGACGCCGATACCAAGCAGTTTCTTGAACGATTGTTTCTTGATTACTACAGGCAAGGGCTCTTGGAACAATCTCTTGGTAGATGGGATTAGCAATGCAGAGTTTATCTCTATGGATTAATCCTAAGTCTCGTACATAGGAAAGGTCATCGGCAGGGAAAATAGCACCTTCATTTCCACTAAAAAGGATGTCGATAATGTTGCGAACTCGTGGTTCTTGAAGCCTATCTAACAAGACATCCATATGCGTATCGCAACGCTTGATGAGTGCTTCTTTGGCGTCATCTAAAATATCTTTGGTAATGGGGATAGAACGATCGAGAACATCGCGAAAACAAGCTTGGTAAGCAAGAGCATTCACAAGCCACGGCTGTCCTCCTGTTTGCTCAAAAGCATAGTGGATAGCTTCCTTTGTAAATATTTGCCCCGTCTCTTTAGTGTGTTGTTCGTATAGGGAATGGATATCTTCAAGAGAAAAGTTTGCAAGGATAAGGGACTCCGCTTTAATATTAAAAGCACTGCCTCCTAGAATCGTTGCCTGTTCCTTGTCGGACCAAATGCGATAATCCCTGACATCACGAACCCCAAAAAGACAAATGGACTTAGGAAATGCATCCGGACGAGACGTGTAGCCATCACGCAGCTGTCGTAGCACAGAAATGAGAGTATCTCCTACAAGAGCATCGATTTCATCGATGAAGAGCACAAGTGATTTTTTTTCCTGTTCATGGGTGGCTTTTGCCCAGTTATGTAAGAAACTATATAGGGCATTGCCAGAAAATTTTCTCTCATCAATAGCTTTTTGTAGATGGGCAAGACCGGGGTCTTTGTTGCCAAAAACATGAAGAACGCCGTCATAGAAACGATTGAGAAGGGTTTCCATCCCTTTTTCCACATCACTTCTTGCTGCTTGTGCAGATTCTACATTGATATAAAAAGCCTTATACTTCCCCTCACGGTTCAGTGCCTTAACCCATTCTAAAATAGCTGTAGTTTTGCCACTTTGTCTTGGAGCGTGGAGGATAAAGTAGTATTCTTTTTCTATAAAATTTCGCAATTGCCCCCAATCAAGACGATGAGGCAAGAAATAGTGTTTTTTGGGAGTGGTCACGCCCGCTGTATTAAAAAACCTCATTAAAGTCCCCATGATTGTATGATTTTTCCTTGTACCTGTTTATTACGGCAGATGCGTTCTCTCCAAGATTCTTGAGGGTTGGGACCAAAAGGGATGGAGTGCTGTTCCGCGCCTTCTGACTTGTTCACAAGGCTAACACAACTCATATTTTTTTGATCGGAATTTACAAAATAAAAACACACTCTACTTTTGCTAGTCGAAACTTGATTGTAATTATATTTTACTTATAATGACATTACTTTTGTATATAAGTATAAAAAAAATCTACAATAAGTTTGATGATAATGAGTTGTCAAAAAAAATAAATCATCGAAATAATTTTGCAAAATTTAAAAAAGAGAAAGAGCTGAAAGTAATGTGGTGCTGCGCACACTCTTGTCCCCTTAACTGAGAAAACAAATCAGAGTTTCTTGCAGGCAAGGAGAAGAGTATTTATATTTTGATATGATCCAAGCTATACCACTATCTCAAGCGCTTCTTTTCCTTCCCAAGTTCTTATAGAAAAATAGAAAATCGTCTATCTTGTAAAATTCCCCAAAAGTTGTTATAAGTGAAGGCCTCACATATAACAAATTTGGAGTATCTATGCTATCAGTGGATTTACGGGGAAAAAGAGCATTTGTAGCTGGCATTGGTGATGATCAAGGATATGGTTTTGCTATTGCTAAGGCTTTAGCAGAAGCAGGAGCTGAAATCTTCATTGGCACATGGACTCCTGTGGTTAAGATTTTTACCACGGCGTGGTCTATGGGAAAATTTGATGCTTCTAGAAAATTATCGAATGGATCTCTCATGGAGTATAAAAAAGTCTATTCATTGGATGCTGCTTTTGACTTCCCAGAAGATGTTCCCCAGGAGATAAGAGAAAACAAACGCTATCAAGATACTACGGGATATACGGTCTCTGAAGTGGCACGCGCTTTGCAAGAAGATGTGGGTACTATTGACATCCTCATCCATGCACTGGCTAACGCTCCTGAGGTAAAAAAACCTCTTTTAGAAACCTCTAGGGCTGGATATCTGGCAGCTCTTAGTGCCTCTTCATACTCTCTTGTAAGCTTACTTGCGCACTTCGGACCTCTTATGAATCGAGGAGGAGCGGCCCTTTCGCTTTCTTATCTTGCTTCTGAAAGAGCTGTTCCAGGTTATGGGGGAGGTATGAGCTCCGCCAAGGCAGCACTCGAGAGCGACACACGAACTCTTGCTTGGGAAGCCGGGCGTAAGTGGGGGGTGCGGGTGAATACTCTATCAGCAGGTCCTCTACGCAGTAGAGCCGCAAAAGCCATTGGTTTTATCGATCACATGATTGCCTATTCTCAAGCCAATGCTCCTCTACAAGAGGAACTCACTGCTGCAGAAGTAGGACAGATGGCAGCTGTTCTTTCCTCTTCGATAGCATCAGGTGTTACAGGCTCTGTTATTTTTGTAGATCACGGTCTTCACAGCATGGGTGTAGCTGTTGATAGTCCTTCTTACTGCGGGAAAGAGGTTTCTTCATGAGGAAGACTCTTTGCTGTCTTGCAGCTTTTTTTTTTCTATTTCTTGTCAATCAAGCTTGTAAGGACAGAGCTTCGGACTTATCAGCTGGCCGCATAGTCCAAGTAGCCCCGCTGGAATTTTCCCAGGGAATACTACCTTCTCCTTCGCAAGAGATCCTCACTCTTTTGCAACAAAAATATTCCTATCTCGGGTGTGGAAAACAAGCCATCGCTTTTGTCTCGGAAGATGGGGATCATGTACTTAAGCTGTTTAAACGGCGCTTTCCTAAGATCTCCTTTTCTCTTTTTGGTCAGGAGGTCTCTATGGGTTTTTCTAAGTTCCCCTTAGGACGAACGATTATAGCACGACTATATCAAGAAGAAATCAAGCAACAGACGCTTCGGGACTTTCAAAGCTATACAAATGCCTTTACCCTCTTTCCTAAAGAAACGCTTCTTGAGTATATCCATTTGACAAAAACAGAGGAACTACAAGGACAATTACATATCTACGATCAAAGAAAAAAAGAACATCTTCTCGATATAGATACAACATGTTTTCTCCTACAAAAAAGAACAAAGCTCCTTTATCCTACGATGAGAACACTCGTGCAGGAACAAAAACTTGAAGAAGCAAAAGCCCTTCTCAGTGCCTTTGTTTGCCTGGCTTATAAACTTGCTGAGCAAAATATCGCCCGTCCAACAGTTGTGGAAGACAACTACGGCTGTATAGGGCAGGATGTTTTTCTGATCGATGTGGGTCGTGTGCTCAGAGAGGACAACCCTAAGACAAGCCTTATAGAGCGCGTACGAGGAACAGTGGAACCTATGAAAAACTGGCTTACCATTTACTGCCCTGCCCTTATGCCGGAGCTTGAACAAGCCATACAAGCAATATCTGGAAGTTCTCCATGCCCCTCATTTTAGGTTCGCATTCTCCAAGACGCAAAGAGATCCTACAGTTTTTTTCTGTGCCCTTTACACAAGTTGTCTCTTCTTTCCCTGAAGAAGAAGTCCCTTTTTTAGGGGATCCCGTTGCTTATGTAACAGAGCTTGCTCTTGCTAAAGGATCCACACTTGCTAAGCAGCATCCAGGAGATGCCATTCTAACAGCAGATACGGTTGTGTTTTATCAGGGCAACGTCTATAACAAGCCAAAAGACAGGGAAGAAGCCGTTCGCTTTCTAACGGAACTCTCGGGTCAGTGGCATTCTGTTTTCACGGCTGTTGCTCTTTCTTTTCAGCAAGAGCAGCAAGCCCTTGTGGAGGAGACGAAATTATTGTTTCATACCCTCACTTCCCAGCAGATTGCACACTACCTAGATCATGTGAATTTTCTGGATAAAGCCGGAGGGTTTGCTGTGCAACAGGGAGGGGCTTTGATTGTCAAAAGAATCGAGGGTTGCTATTACAATGTGCTAGGGCTTCCCCTTACCCCCCTCTGCAATCTTTTAGCTCGAATAGGCATTGATCTATGGGAACGACTCTCTATCTTATAATCTTCTTACTCCTGCAGGTGTTCCCTCTTTTAGCAGGAGAAGAAAAAAACCAATCAAGAGAGCACCTTAAAAAGCAAATTCTCTACGCTGCGCCTCAAGGAGAGCGCTCTAAGACGATCTCTCTTTACCGCGACTACCAAAAACTCCTTGGCCGCCATGACTTCGAAGTTCTTCAAGCTCTCGCTACTCTATGGATCGAGCAAGAAGCGAGGAGCCCTTCCGTAGAAAAGCAACTCCTTGCTCTTTTTGCTTATGACCTTTGTCATTTGCAAGTGCCAACGGATCTACTAGAAAATGGTCTAGCAAGTACAAGTCCTCAAGTACAAAGAGCTTCTCTTGCTCTTATCCACAAAGGACAGGAGGATCTTGCTGATTTTTTACTCAACAAAGCTATGTCTTCTTCTTTCCTCCCTATACGACTAGAAGCAGCTTTTCATATGGCTCATCGCAAATCGCCAAGTGTTACAGGGCAACTCGAATCTCTCATGCATAGGCTCCCAGCTCCTCTTCATTATTTTTTTCCTGAATTTTTTGCTCTGATTGGCACTAGTGACGCCGTGCATGTTCTTCGCCATCTTATTGATGACCCTATGCCGGCTACAAGAGTAGAAGCGATCTTGAGTGCAGCAAGACACGGTAGAGATGACCTACTCCCCTCTATCCGCGCCGCGGCCACCCATCAGGACTATGCAGAGCAAGAAGCTGCAGCCTTTGCTCTTGGACAGCTTCGGGATTCTCTATCGACTAAAAAACTACAAAAGCTTGCCAAAAGCCCTACAACCTCTGTGCAGCTTGCTGCTTGTTATGCTCTTTATCTCCTTGGACAGACTCAAGGTGTGCAAGTCATCCTTCAAGAAGCAAAGCAGGGAAATGTATTTGCGATGATTCTTCTTGGAGAGATCCCTGAGCAAGAACAGACTCTTTTACCCCTACTTAGT
>Ga0194131_10006530_pt1 | contig 16178 bp, 11 predicted proteins | sample TA2KigO120mmetaG_FD_148631 | JGI IMG/M metagenome (GOLD analysis project Ga0194131, IMG submission 148631) | Freshwater microbial communities from Lake Tanganyika, Tanzania - TA2015053 Kigoma Offshore 120m | ecosystem: Environmental > Aquatic > Freshwater > Lake | place: Tanzania: Lake... | reverse complement strand
AAGCGATCGTCCGTGTCGGAGCGCGCCATTGTGGACCCACTTTGGAACAGCCCGGCAGCGATTTTGGTGATGTTTACGCTGATCTTTGCGGAACTTGTTGGGCGTCGTTTCTTGCGTCTTGCGTAGGATTTTCGATACTTCATCATGTCCGAATCCACCACCCTGATCCGCAACCTCGACGCGGCGGCTCGTCGCATCAGGCGCATCCGTGTTGGTGCTGCGACGGCTGCGTTGGTTCGGGCCCTGATCGCCGTCGGCTCGGCGTGTGTCCTGATCGATGCTGCGTTCCGCTTCCCATCCGTCATGCGTTGGCTCGTGCTGGGCGCACTCGTCGCGTTCGGCGTGTGGCGCTTTCGCCGAAAGGTTCGTCCCGCGCTGCTGCCGCCACCTGGGCGCGTTCATCTCGCGCTCGAACTTGAACGCCAACTGCCCGCGGCGAGCGGCATCATCGCATCGGGTGTCGAGTTTTCCACCGATCCACGCTGGCAACAGAATCCGTTCGCTATGTCTGTCGCGCAGGCTTCGGCTCGTCAGGTGCCAAACGATGCGGTGCACGCATTGGTCCGAACAAAGAGGCTGAAGCGAGAGTTGCAGTTGTTGGTGTTGTTGATTGTCGCATGGGGATGTGCGGCATTCGTCGCACCACAGTTCGCGATGACGGGTGCTGTTCGACTCTTGGCTCCGTGGATCGCGATGGATTGGCCAGCACGGACCGAACTGCGATCGGCCGTCACTGCAACGCACCACCCGCGCGAGATCGCCCTGCCGCTTGCGGTCGAGCTTGTGCGCGGCAACGTGGACGAAGACCCGGTGTGGGTTCGACTTCGGCGCATGCGTGGCGAGACGGTGGGACCCTGGGAACGGATCGCCATGATCCATCAGGGGCAGCGTCGCTTTGAACGGATGGTCGAAGCGGGTGTCGATGCGGTGGAGTTCCAATTCTTGACCGCCGACGTGGAGACGCCCCTGCAGCGGATCGACCTTCGCGATGCGCCACGCATTGCGGAAGCGTCCATCGTGGTCACCCCACCTCCCTATGCCGCGACACTTCCGATCATTCGTCAATCACTCGGCGATTGCACGGGGCGCCAGGGTCGTCTCCTCGAGCCCGTTCTTGCCGGGTCGACGTGCGAACTGACGATTCGGCCGACGGCATCAACGGTCGTGCCAGAGGACTCTGATGACGCACGCGCCGCGTGGTTGAAGTCGTCGGTCGAGTGCACACATCCAGACGGCAAGGCGGCTGGGGTGCCAGCGGATCTGCTGCTTGCTCGCGCGGGTGAGGCGTGGACCGTGCAGTGGACTGCGCGCGAGAGCATTGTGTTCGACTGGATGCTGCGCGACGAGCACCAGGTGTCCAATGTCACGCCAATCGAAATCACGGTTGATGTACGGACCGATCAGCCGCCCGAACCATTGATGACGCTTCCCGAAGCGGACGAAACGGTGCTCGCGAGCGCATCGATACCCCTCCGGGGAGTGGTTCGTGACGATGTTGGTGTGTTCGAACTGCACATTGACGCATCGCTCGGCACAGTCTGGCAGCAGCGTTTGACGACCACTGTGGGCGATGGCCAGCGGGAGGTCGAGGCATCGACGGTGCTCGATGTTTCCTCATCAGGCGGCAAGGCTGGCGATGTCATTGAGGTCGTTGCCGTTGCCGTGGACTCACTGCTGACCGATGGACTTCGTCGAGCGCCGGTGCCGTCGGGTCCGCGTCGTCTGAAGATCATCAGCGAAGAACAGTTCTCCGAAGAGACGCGGAGCGTGTTGGCGGCGATCCGTCAAGCAGCGCAGCGGGCTGGTGAACGCCAGCGAGCCTTGGTTGAGCGTGACGATGACGCCTCGGCCGAAGTTCGACCGCAGGCCGAGGTTGGTGAGCGCATTGGATCGCTCGCAAGAATGCTCGCCTCACTTCGCGCGAGGCTCGAGCAGAACAATGCGGATGACGACGCCACCGAAAGCCTGCTCGATGCAGCTGGAGACATCACAGAGGTCGCACAGGCGCAGAGTGACCGAGCGAGGAATGCCCTGCAGGAAGCGAGCAAGCAAGGGGCGGAGGCGCCGGAATCAGGCGAGGTAGCCGGACTCATGGAGCAGGCGAAGGCGGCGCAGCAGGAAGTGGACTCAGAGCTTGGGGATCTCTCTGAATTGCTTGACCGCGACCGCGAATCATTCGCCGCCACGCAGCGGCTGCAGCGGGTTGCGGATGCGATAGCCAAGGCGGATGCCGAACGAACACGCGCTGCAGCGAAGACGATCGGAAGGAGTGAAGCAGAACTTGGTGCGGAAGAACTCGCGGGTCTTGAGCGCGCAGCCCAGGCAACGCGCGATGCGGCGCAGGCTGCACGCGAGGCGATGGAGGATCTCCGCCAACGAGCAGAGCGGGTCAGCGGTGATGACCCCGTGCGCGCACAGAGCTTGCGACAGGCGGCGCAGCGAGGCGAGAGCGAATCCCTGCAGTCTCGGATGGAGCAGGCCGAGCGTTCAACCCGTGCCAACAAGATGGACGCAGCGCAGCAGGCATCGGCGAGCGCCATGCAGACGGTGCAGCGCATGATGCAGGATCTTGAGGAGAGCGACACGAATCGCGCCCAGTCGCTCAAGCGGCGGCTTGCGACGGTTGCGCAAGCACTCGAGCAGATCATCCGAGAGGCAGAGAGCGCACAAGAGAGCGTCATCGGCCTTGTTGCAGCAAGTTCAGAGGATGTGGCAAGCGGATCTCCGGCGGCCGCGCGTCAGGCGTCGGATGTCGCGGTGAACGCAGCAGCCGTTGCGGACCAGGCACGGATGGGTGGATCGAGCATGCAGCGAATTGTGAGGCTTGTCGAGCGGGGATCAGAGGCTGAAATCCGTGCCGCTGAGGCGCTCGGCGCTTCGCCCGTTGAGGTCGGCGTTGGCCAAGAGCAAACAGTCCGTGCAACACAGTTGTTCCGAGAGGCGCTCGATGCGGTACGCCAGCAGGAGCGGCGAGCGGAAGAACAGGAGCGCCAACAGCGAGCAGAGGAACTTGCCAAGAAGTTCAGGGAATTGGCGGAGCGCCAAGAGGGTGTTTGGACCGCATCAAGTGCGCTTGTTGGGGTCACTGGTGATCGCCGTGCACTTGTCGAGGCACGGCGGCTCGGTGTCGATCAGGAGCAAATCGGCCAGATGATTCGTGAGATTGTGAACGCATCGGACGATGTCAAGAAGTCTGCGGCGTTTGTGGAGGCACTGGATGTTGCGGGAGAAAGTTCCTCCGATGCCGCAGAGGACCTGCGCAAGGGTCTTCCGACGCAGGCGACCACTCAGGCTCAGCGCGAAGTGCTTCAGACGGTTCGCGAGATCGCAGACGCCCTTGGGCAGTCTGGAAAGAAGAAGAAGGATCCATTCGCGGACGAGGGCACCCAAGCGGGCGGCGGCGGTGGCGGTGGGAGCGGTGGCGACAAGCCGGCGATCCCGCCGCTTGCCGAACTGAAGGTCATTCGCTCCCTGCAGCAGCGCATCTACGACCGCACGAAGACCGCAGCAAGCACACCGGAGCAGGTGGAGCGAGCCGCCCAGTTGATGAGGCGACAGGAGTCGGTGGCGGCACTTGCCGACGAGCTTCGCCGCGAAGTGGAGCGGCAGATGCAGGAACGGGGCGCGACGATCGTTCCACCGAAAGAAGACGCGAGCGACGCGAGCGACGAGGAGGCACCATGAAGATCGGCACATACATGGGTGCTTGGGTCGTCGTGTGTGTCGCCACCCCCTGTGTTCTCGCACAGACTCCGCGAACCGATCCACCACCGATGCCGCCAGCTGCGGCGACGCAACAGGATCCGAAGCCGCCCACAGCGGATGGAGAGCGCTCACTCGATGAACTTCTTGGAATCGGCGAAGGTGATGGAGCGAAATCCGCGCAGGAGAGCGCACGCGACCGATCAAGCAATCTCAAGAGAGTCCTGACCGAGCAGGAGGCAAAGAACACGCTAGAAGCTGCCATCGAGGGAATGCGGCGAAGCGGCGTGCTGCTTGGCGAGCGTGATTTTGGTACAGCTGTCCAGCGTGTCCAGGAGGACGTGCTCGCTCGGCTTGATGCGCTGATCAACACGGCAGAGCAGCAACAGCAGCAACAGCAGCAACAACAGTCCAGTTCAAGCAGCTCCAGTCGTTCCAGCAGTTCGTCATCAGACCAACAGCAGCAACAAGGCGGGAAGGATCAGAGGCCAGGCGAGACGGCAGAGCAGGCCGCCGAACGACGTCGTCGCGAGGAGGCGCAGCGCCGCGCTGGGCGCGAGGCACAGCAGGGAAACCAGCAGCGCCAGCAGAGCGGAGATGGGAACACCCCCGGCGAGTTGCCGGAGCAGGTTGATCCGATTGAAGGGGGTGCGCTTTCTGAGACCGATTCGGAGTGGGGCAACTTGCCACCGCGAACACGTGACATGGTGCAGCAAGGCGTTCGCGAGAAGATGTCATCCGTGTATCGGCGCTGGACAGAGGCCTACTACCGCCGCATCGCAGAGGAGGCAAAGCGATGAGGGCGATGAAGTGGTTTGGCGCAGCGTCATTGCAGGCGTGGTCGGCAGCGTGTTTGTGCGGGGGCGTGGTGGTGGTTGGCGCAGCGGCGTCCCAAGATGCGAAGCAGGTCACGCCGCGCGCAGCGGATCCCTCGGCACAACGCGGAGCGGCGGTGGGCGCGGAAAACAGGCCAGCAGAGGATGAGATCAACCCAGCGCAGCAGAAGGCGATCGAGCGCGGGCTCGCGTATCTCGCAGAGGTGCAGAATGAGGATGGTTCGTTTGGGCGCGGTCGGTACGGTCGTCATATCGCCGTCGCGGCGCTCGGTGGGTTGGCATTCATGGCCGATGGCAATCTGCCAGGACGCGGTCGTTACGGCGAACAGGTTGCGAAGGCTCTGGAGTTCGTACTCCGAAACACGGCAGAGAGCGGTCTTCTGGCGACCGATGGAACGACGGGACCGATGTACGGGCACGGCTTCGCCACGCTCTTTCTCGGCGAGATCTATGGCATGAATCCGAGTGATGGTCGTGTGCGTGACGCGCTTGTTCGCGCGATTGATCTGATCATCAACAGTCAGAACGACGAGGGTGGTTGGCGATACAACCCAGTTCCCTATGACGCGGATGTCTCCGTGACGATCTGCGAAGTGATGGCACTTCGCAGCGCACGCAACGCCGGCATCAAGGTGCCGCGCGAGTCGATTGATCGCGCGGTTCGTTATGTGCGCGATTGTCAGAACCCCGATGGCGGCTTCCGCTACATGCGGCAGCCGGGCACGAGCGCGTGGCCGCGTACCGCGGCGGGTGTCGCAAGCCTGTTCTATGCGGGCATCTACGAGGACGACTCGATTGAACGCGGCTTGGATTACCTCGAGGGCAATGCGGGCGTCGGCGCGATTGGCGGCCCGCAGTCGCAGGCGCACTACTACTACGGGCAGTACTACACGACGCAGGCGATGTATCTGGCGGGCGGCGATCGGTGGCAGAACTGGTGGCGCCGCGCGCGGGCCGAACTTGTTGAAGAGCAGAGTGGCGACGGATCGTGGATGGACCATCAGGCCGGCGAGTCGTATGCAACATCGATGGCACTCATCGTGCTTCAGATGCCCGGGCGGTACCTTCCCATTTTCCAGCGCTGAACCATGCTTGCAGTTCTCCTCGCATCACTTCTCGCGGTTGCTCGGCCGCAGGCGGCACAGACCCCCACCGAAATCGATGTGCTTGCCGCAAACGGTTCGTGGCAAGCCGGAGTTCTCGACGCGACCGGTGCTGTGCGTGGAACAGATGGATCAGACTTGTTGCAGGGCGCGATTGGTTGGATCCCAAGACGCGATCGTGCATCGCCGCAGCGACGTCCATTCGCGCTCGCGCAGCTTGCCGATGGACAGATATTGGTCGGATCATTCGGAGGTTTTGCGGAGGCCGAGAGCGGGAGTGTCTCCCGTTGGAAGCACGCCGGTCTTGGGGTGGTCTCGTTGCCGGTCGATCAGACGGCACTGATCCAGTTCGAGCCGCTTCCAACCGCACTCGTGGCCTCCGAGTCTGATGTGATTGTGCTCCGCAATGGCGACCGAGTTTGTGGATTTGTGAAGTCGGTGGGCGCCGAGGTTGAGATGGAGGTTCAGGGCAGCGTTCAGCGTGTGCCCGTTGAACGAATTGCCGGGATTGCACTCGTGCACGCGGCGCAGAAGGGCGGACCGATTCGAGTGTGGCTCGACGATGGGTCGGTTTTGGATGCGGCGCGGATCGACGGCGGGTTCGCGGGCGGCTTTGCACTGCGTGGTCTCACGCTCGTCGCGGGCAAGTCGAACTTGCCATTGATGCCCGACGACATCGAAGGCGTCGCGTTGCAACCCGCGCGGATTCGATCTCTTGCCGATCAAGCGCCTCGGGTTGAAAATCCAACGGCCGCGGCGCTCCCGCGTGCGCACCGCGAACCGCCGCTGGTTGCAGATGTGCGGAGCGCCCCCCTCTCGGCGGCAACCATCACACTTCGGGGGCCGATACGGCTCGTCTACGAAGTCCCCGAGGGGTTCACCACCCTGTCGGCGACGGCGGAGATTCCACTCGCACTGCGTCGATGGAGCGATGTGGTGTTCGTTGTCCGTCAGGGAGGAAGGGAATTGCTTCGTCAGCCGATGTCCGGCACCAATCCGCGTCTTCCGATCACGCTGCCAGTCGTTGCGGGTGCGCTTGAAATCGAAGTCGAAGAAGCTGGGAATGGACCAGCGGGCGATACCGTCATGCTCGCGCGGCCCCTGCTCATCAACGCCAACTGAATCTGGCCCCATCGGCAGCCGAATGTCCGTGGCACTCCATGTGTAGCGAGTGCCTTCCCACCGCCCGACATGAAGAAGTCCCGCGTTGTCGAGGAGCACCGCGCACGCACGGTCGCGTGCCGTCACGAGCCGAATGGAGCCGTCAAGCAACGGCTCCCAGCGATCCCCCTGCCAGCGCTGTTGACCCGTGGACTGCAGCACAACCGGCGCATGGATGCGCTCAACCAGCGCCGCGGCCGCCGGCTGAAAGCTGCCATGGTGTGGCAGTTCAAGCACGTGGACGCCGGAGAGCATCTCTTCACCCGATGCGAGCAGGAGTGGGCAACCCTTTCGCGCAAGGTCGCCCGTCATCAGAATGGAAACAGCCCCCGCATCGACGCGGATGACCAAACTGCCATCATTCGCATCAAGCGAACGATCATCCCCCGGCGGATGAATCACAGACACCCTCATCACACCAAGCGATGCGACATCACCGGCCCGCACACAGCGAATGGGTACCCGCGCGTCTCCCACCGCTCGAACCGCGGCAGCCACAGGCCCATCCTCTTGGTCCGACCACCGGAGGAACGCATCCGACACGATGACCTCCCCCACATCGATGCCGCGCACGATTTCGGGAAGCGCGCCGAAGTGATCAATGTTCGGGTGGGAGATGATCACACAGTCGATGCTTTCAACGCCGAGAGCAAAGAGCGCGGGGAGAACGGTTCGTGAGCCGGCCGCCGTCGCCCCAAGACTGCCGCAGTCGTACAAGACACAGGCGCCGTCACATCGAATCAGGTGGCATGAACCGTTGCCGACATCAAGCATGTCGATTCGAACGCGCCACGGAATCTCATCCTTGATGGCCCAACCACGAGCTGGCGTTGGAAGAGCACCCGGCCACTGCGCGGTCTCGCGTGCAATCCCAAGCACAAGCCGCGCATCGAGAACGGCCGCCTGCCCAACCACGTGTCCGCCCCACCGCCAGATCGGATCGAGCGCGACCGCTGCGTTTGCAAGAACGATCATCAACGCGAAGGCGGGAGACAGAAGCAGCGTGCATGGAATGCACAGGAGCGGCACCGAACCGAAGTGCATCCAGATCACGGGTAGTGTGGCGGTCCATGCGCCGATGGCAGCCCAAAGCGGCTGCAGTACGCGCCGAAGCAACACCATCGTGAGGTGTGGTCCTCGCAGAACACGGCTCATCCACCGCTGCACATGTTCGGCGCCGATGCGGAGTCCAAGGATCGCCGCGAAACTCAGTTGCAGTCCAGGATCGCGTGCCGAGAGCGGATCGGCGATCAGCAGCAGCATGAGGCTGATCGACAGCACGACCGAGAACGGCACTCGCCTCCCAAGGACACCCATGAGTGCGACACACCCACCCATCCAGGCAGCGCGCAGCGAGGACACTTCCGGCTCGATGGAGAGCACGAACAGGGCAGCCAGTGCAATCAGCACAACGCCCACCAAGCGTGGTGGAGCACGGAAGACGCCGAGGCAACACATCACGGCGCCCGAAAGCACGGCAAAGTTGAAGCCAGAGATCGCCACGAGGTGCTGAATGCCGCACGCGGCGAATGTGCGCGCAACGCTCCGAAGCCCCGGCAGTGAAGCGCCCGTTGTGGATGCAGCCACGAGAGCCGATGCATCAAGGTGGTCGCTCGCGACCGCGCGCCGCAGCGATTCATCAACCGCACCACGCCAGCGCGCCACCCACGCGTTCAGGGTGTGCCCCTGCCCCACCGATTGGATCAGATCAGCGCGTTCGACCTGGAGAGACCCGGCGATGCGGCGATCGTGGGCCCATCCCACCATGTCGAATCCTCCAGGATTCCTCGGCGGCCCAAACCCACGCAGCCATCCATGAATGCGGATGCGTTCACCGGGAGTGCACGGAACCGCACTCGCAGACACAACGACCTGCACGAGGGCATCGACAGGCAAGGTCCCGTCCTCGCCGATGGAACGCTCCGCGTGCAGCAGGAAGCGTGTCGATGGCTCGCTTGGAACGAACCGTGCGAGGACATCCTCATCGAGCGCACCGCACGCGAGCAATTCGTGGCGGAAGGCCCGTTCATCCGTACGAGGCGTGGAAGCAACGATCCCTTCGAGATGCACAAGGTGCCGCTGTGTGAAGTCTGTTGTTCCACACCGCACCAACACCGACTCCCACGCCACAGCATCACGAAGTACGCCGAGCCATCCGCCGAGCGCACAGAGAGCGACCATCATCCAAAGACCAATCAAGCGCCTCGAAACTGACGCGCATATGAGCACGCTGATCGCAACAACAAGCGAGACGGCGGCGATCCCTCTGGTGTTTGTGCCAAACAGAGTTCCGCACCAACAGCCGCAGAAGAGTGCCACTGTGGCAATCGGAAACAGCGGCACGCGGCGCACATGCCCACCCCCCGTTTGGCGCGACATGTGCCCAAAGTAGGGTGCAGCGCGGTGCGGACCGCGCCATCAACCCAAACTTCAGCTTCCCGGCAGATTGTTCGAAACGGCAAACGGCAGGTTCGCTGACCGCACACCCTGATGCACTTCCCGCAGGAGGTCGCGCCGCAATGTCACAACATCTGCGGATGGTCCCCACACATACACCAACCAAACGACACCAAGCGCGGTGATGTCCTGAATGAAGGCGTCGGGCGCCCCATCGGAACGACCTTGCACCTGCTGCGCTGCTCGCAAAAGCACGGTGCGTGCGCTGTCAGAATCGACATCATGCTGCAGGATCACCTGCACCTCGATCCGTCGAAGGGGATTGGCACTGTTGTTGGTAATGACAGCACCGAAGATCATGCTGTTGGGAACGAAGATCCGTCGGTTGTCGACCGTATCAATCGTCGTGGAAAAGAGGTCGACCTCATCGACCGTACCGGTTTGACCCGCCGCATGGATCGTGTCGCCAATCTTGTATGGACGAAGCACCATCAACATCACTCCTGCAGCAAAGTTCGACAGTGTCCCTTGGAACGCAAGGCTGACCGCAAGACCGATGGCGCCAAGAAGCACCGAGAAACTGGCCGTCTCGAAGCCGAAGCGGTTGAGCACGAACGTGACCGCGACGATCAGGATCAACCAGCGCGTCAACTTGGCAAAGAAGCGCGCGAGCGTCTTGTCGATCTCGGCGCGTTCACAGGCACGGAGCACAATGCGACGACCCCATGACGAGAGGAAGTACGCGACAACCAAGATGATGCAGGAAGCGATCAGTGGTGCCGCGTACTGCTGAATGATGGCAAGCGCTTCACGGTCCACAACGGAATCGGCGCTCGTTGGTGGGGAAGCGACGGTAAGCATTCGGGTTGCGAGGATACGGGGCGGCGCCCCTGGTTAGGCCAGTGCTTGCCCGGTATCAGCCATTCGCAACGGCGACAAGACGATCCAACGCCGCTTCGGCGGCTCCCGACGCGATGGACTTCCGCGCCAAGCCCACGCCTTCCGCAAGGCTCGCTGCGCAGCCCCCAGCCACGAAGGCGGCCGCGGCGTTCAACACAGCCATCTCCATGGCAGTGGTTGCAGCGCGTCCGACCAGCACATCACGAAACAGTCGTGCTGCGTCGGCAAGGCTTGCGGGTGCAACCGAGAGTGGATTGCCATGCCGCACGCCTACTGACTCAGGCGTGACCTCGCGCAGACGAACAGAACCACCTTGCGCGGTGCGTGTGACTTCTGCGACAAGCGTGGGTGCGCCCGTGGTCATCTCGTCGAGCCCATCAAGACCGTGGTACACGAGCGCGTGTTCCGTGCCGAGTTCACGAAGCACTTCGGCGATCAGCGGAACGAACGCGCGGTCATACACCCCCACCACTTGCCTGCGTGCGTGCGCGGGATTGGTGAGGGGCCCCACGAGATTGAAAATGGTTGGAAATCCGAGCGCCTTGCGAATGGGCATGGCATGCCGCGCGGCCGGATTGTGGTTCGGTGCGAAGCAGAACGTGAAGTGTGCTTGCTCGAGGCATCGGCGCTGACCTTCAAGTCCAAGTTCAAGCGGTATGCCAAGCATTTCAAGAACTTCCGCGGAACCACGACCTGTGCGCGATCGATTTCCGTTCTTGGCGACAGGAACACCTTGCGAAGCGGCGATCACCGCCGAGAGCGTGCTGGCGTTGAACGCCTTCGGCGCGCCACCCGTTCCCGCGGTATCGAGGATGCGCGCAGGATCGATGGAAGTCTCGAGTGCGGTCATATGGGAACGCATGACCAAGACTGCACCCGTCAGCTCCTCCACCGTCGGCAGGCGACGCGCGAGCAGTGCCAACAGCGCGCCAACCTCTGCGGGATGCGACTGCCCACCCATCAGTTCGCCGAATGCGGCCTGCGCCTGTTCGGTCGTGAGCGTGTTTCCCGCGATCAGCAGTCGCAAGAAGGGTGTGAGATCGCCCTCGCGTTCAGGGCGCGAAAACTCGCTCGGCTGCAATGGCGTGACTGGCGTTCCCATGCGGAAGTGGAGATGCTACGGGGGTGATTGCATCCATCGTGCACCAGTTGAGTCCCATGGCGATCGAGATCTCGCCAGGCGTTGGCGTGCGTTGGTACGGACTCTCCTATCTGCTCGGCTTTCTCTGTGGCTGGCTGCTGCTGCGAACGCTCGCGCAGCGCGGGCGCATCCTGCTCTCCACCGCGCAAGTTGCGGACCTGATGACCTACATCATCATCGGTGTCGTTGCAGGCGGGCGCCTCGGGCACGTTCTCTTCTATGAACCGCGACTGCTTGTCACTTTCCACGAGGCGTTGCCGTGGTGGGGGCTGCTCGACATTCACAAGGGAGGGATGGCCAGTCACGGCGGCATCATTGGCACCGTGGTCGCAGGTGTCCTGTTCGCACGTCGGCGCGGCATCTCGGTTGCGCATGTGAGTGACTGCATGGCGTTCTCTGCGCCACCAGGTCTGTGCTTCGGTCGACTCGCCAACTGGGTGAACGGTGAACTGTGGGGGAAGGCGCTGCCCGCATCGATGCAAGCGAATCCTCCGTGGTGGTCCGTGAAGTATCCGCAGGAAGTGTTGGAGCCGAACTTCCCAGTGCAATCTCTGCAGCCCCTTGCGTCACTCGTCGATCCATCACAGCCGCTGCCGACCGCCATTGTGGATGCCGCGTACAACCACCGCGCCGATGTCATCGTGCGGCTCGAGCCGCTTCTCACCGCCTATTGGCCCAACAACTTCATCCAAGCGGCGACGGATGGCCCCCTGCTGCTTGGAGTCCTCACGCTTGTGTGGCTGCGACCGCGCCGCCCCGGGGTGATCGCCGGCGCGTTCCTCGTCACATACGGTGCAGCGCGACTTTTCAGCGAGCAGCTTCGGCAAGCGGATGACGGCGTCTTCGCGGTTGGCGTCTTCACGCTGCCGATGCTGCTCTCCATCGGCATGATGCTGCTCGGCGCAGCGGTGTTGTGGCGCATCGGTCGCTCGAATGCGCCACGCATTGGCGGACTTCTCTCCCTCAGCGGTCGTACACAGGAACCGAGTTCGCCCACTCCTGCTCCCAAAGCCTGAAGCCGCCGAGGAACGCATTCGCGTTGTCGCCGAGCCTGCAGTTGTCGGGAATCTTCTTCAGGTTTGCCGAGTTGCCGCCACCGATCACCACATAGTCGGGCAGCAGTGCCGCGGAGAGGATCTCCACGACCTTGTGCACGTCCTTCTCCCAGCGCTTTCGTCCATGCTTCTTGAGCGCCTTCTTCCCGACAGAGTCCTCGAACGCCATGCCCTTCTTGTACGGCATGTGCGCGAGCTCGGTGGGGATGATCACATGCTGCACGATGAGACACGACCCAAGCCCAGTGCCGAGCCCGAGAAAGAGCATGCGTCCGCCCTCATAGGAACCGACCGCCTGCATCGCCGCATCGTTGATCAGCTTGACCGGCTTTGCAAAGCCGTTGTCGTAGTCAAAGTCCTTCCACCCGGTGCCGAGGTTGACGGGGTCGCGCGCGGGCTGGTTCTTCACAATCGGTGCGGGCAAGCCGATGGACACCGCGCTGTAATCCCAGTCCTTCGCAAGTTCCTTCACGCCGTCCAGCATCTGCTGCGGCGTCAGCGTTGGTCCCGATGGAAACGCCCGCTTCTGCGGATCGGACTCGATGCGAATCTTCACATTCGTCCCGCCAATATCGATGGCCAGCACTTTCTTTGCCATGCACGAAGCGTAGCGGAAAGCTGTTTGGTGTCGCCGCGCGCGCGGCGCGCGGGCTCCATCACTTCGTCGCGGCAAGTGCGACTGGGAGATGCACCTCACTCCACTTGTCAGCGTTGCGAACAGATGGTCCGTTGTATGAAAACTGTCGCGGCTCGCCGACGACCGTCCAGCCCGGATGCGCATCAAGCCACTCGCGCAACAAGCGCAGCCCCTCATTGGTCCGCTTCATGCCATACGCGCCCTTGAGTCCGACGCTCAGAACCGTCACGGGCTTCGTATCGACCACCGCAATCTGACCATCCTTGCCCACGGGACCGAGGTCCGCCTCGCGGTACAGAAACGACATCGTCCAGTTTCCCTTTCGGTCGTCGAGCAGTCCATCGGTCTCGCGGGTCATCTCGCGGTAGTCCATCTCGACAGGGCTCGTCATCGCGATCTCGCGCTCCTTGATGTGGTTGAAGAGCGGCCAAAATGCACCAAAGGAACCCGCGCCCGAGTTTCCCGTTGATGAGAATTCCGCGCGGCGGACGGAGGGATACGCCTTGATCTCGATGGCACCCGGCGGCGTTGGAGTCGGATATCCCACGGGCAGCGGCGCCTCGATTTGGCAGCGACCGCACTGCCAGAACTCGCCATCCAGTTGCGGTTCAGCGGAAGGGCCATTGCCGTAAGTGCCCACGCGCATCACAGAGCCTGCCTTCGGCAGCAGTGGCGAGCGGTCCGCGGGCGCGGCTTGCAGTAGAACGAGCAGAACGGCAGCGGAAGTGGTCGGGCAAATCATTGGCGTTTCCTGGTGGAATGAAGTGTGGTTCGCGCAGAGCGCCCTTGGGAACACCCTTCGCTCGAGCCTGAGTCATGCGATACTAGGCGCATGACCCTCTCGAAACCATCGTGGGAGTACGCGCCCGCGCCCGAATCGCTGAAGGTCGATATCGCGCCCGAGTATGGGCTGTTCATCGATGGTGCCTTCCGTGTACCGCGGTCGGGGCGGATGTTTGCCACCATCAATCCCGCGACAGAAGAACCGCTTGCGCAGGTCGCCGAAGCAGATGCAGCGGACGTGAACGATGCGGTGGTCGCTGCGCGCAAGGCGCTCAAGGGTTGGCGGAAGCTGCCCGCACTGGAGCGCGCGAAGTACCTGTACCGAATTGCGCGGCGCATTCAAGAACGCGCGCGGGAACTCGCGGTGCTCGAGACGATGGACAACGGCAAGCCCATTCGCGAGACGCGAGATGAGGATGTGCCGCTTGCGGCCGCGCACTTCTTCCATCACGCCGGCTGGTGCGACAAGCTTCGCTATGCGCTGCCGACCGCCACGGGCGCGGATCCGCGGCCCATTGGCGTGTGTGGTCAGGTGATCCCATGGAACTTCCCACTCCTCATGGCGGCGTGGAAGATCGCGCCTGCGCTTGCCTGCGGGAACACCGTCGTTCTCAAGCCTGCGGAAACAACCCCGCTCACCGCCCTTCGGCTTGCCGAGATTCTTCAGGAAGTGGATTTGCCGCGCGGTGTCGTCAACATCGTCACGGGTGCGGGAGCGACGGGGCGTGAACTTGTCCACCACGCCGATGTGGACAAGGTGGCGTTCACGGGGTCGACGGATGTTGGGCGTGCCATTGCCACGGCGGTCGCGGGCACATCGAAGCGATTGACGCTGGAACTCGGTGGAAAGAGCCCCAACATCATCTTTGCCGACGCGCCGATCGATCAGGCGGTGGAGGGCATCGTGTCGGCGATTTGGGTCAATCAGGGGCAAGTCTGTTGCGCAGGCAGTCGGCTGCTCGTGGAGGAAAGCATCGTCGATGAGGTGATCGAAAAGCTGCGGCATCGCATGCGCAGCTTGCGAGTCGGCAATCCGCTCGACAAGAACACCGATGTCGGGGCAATCAACAGTCGCGCGCAGCTTGAGCGAATCGAGGGGTACATCCGCACGGCCGCATCGGAGGGCGCCACACACAACTCCGTATCCGATGCGGCGCTTCCCTCACGCGGATTCTGGTGCCACCCCTGTTTTTTCACGGGTGTGCAGCCCGCACACACGATTGCGCGGGAGGAAATCTTTGGTCCCGTGCTTGCAGTGATGACATTCCGCACACCAGACGAAGCGGTCGCACGCGCCAACAACACGATGTACGGATTGAGCGCGGGCATTTGGACAAGCCGCGGATCGAAGGCATACGAGATTGCAAGGCAGATCAAGGCAGGCGTCGTGTGGTGCAACACCTTCAACCAGTTCGATGCTGCTGCGCCATTCGGTGGCTACCGCGAGTCAGGCTTCGGCCGCGAAGGCGGGCGTGCAGGACTCGCCGCGTATCTCGCATGATCACTCCAAGGAGCATTCCATGACAGACCGCGCGGAAATCACGAAGACCTGGAAGCTCTTTATCGGTGGCGCGTACCCACGCAGCGAGTCGGGGCGCGTTCTGCCTGTGCATGATGTGAACGGTCACGCGGGTGGTCGTGCCATCGCGTATGCGGCGCACGCCTCCCGCAAGGACTTGCGCGATGCGGTCGAAGCTGCCCGCGCGTCGCAAGAACGCTGGGCCGCATCGAGTGGGCTGCTTCGCGGTCAGATTCTCTATCGATTGGCCGAGATGTTGGATGGCCGTCGCGCCGAGTTGGTTGAGGCCGTACGCATGGGTGGTCGGCTTGGTCGCGGCAAGGCGCGGCTTGAAGTGGAACTGAGTCTTGATCGCATCGTGTCGTTCGCCGGGTGGTGCGACAAGCTGGAGAGCGTGATGGGTGGTCGCAATCCTGTTGCCGGACCGTTCCATTGCTTCTCTCAGATCGAGCCGGTCGGTGTCGTTGCTGTCTTTGCGCCCGATGAGCATCCACTGCTCGGGTTTCTTTCACTCATACTGCCCCCGCTTGCATGCGGGTGCTCTGTGGTTGCGATTCCAAGCGCAAGCGAACCAGTCCCCGCGTTGATCGTGTCCGAGGCGGCGCCCAGTTCGGATATTCCCGCTGGTGTGCTCAACGTGTTGACGGGATCACACGAGGAGCTCGTGCCAGTTGCGGCTGCGCACCGCGATATCGATGCCGTAGTCGCCGCGGTGCCTGCGGAACTCGCCACGACCCTGCAGGTCGGCGTCGCCGAAAACATGAAGCGAGTTCGGTTGATTGACCCACAGGCAGCGTTCATGGATGAAGATGGCTGGAACGACCCACGGGCGTTCACGGGCGTGACCGAAGTGAAGACGGTCTGGCACCCAATTGGTATCTGACGGCACTCGACCGCCGGTGCGCTGCGCGATGGACTCGCCGCGCTCGACTCCCCTGCTCACA
>Ga0194131_10006528_pt1 | contig 16184 bp, 19 predicted proteins | sample TA2KigO120mmetaG_FD_148631 | JGI IMG/M metagenome (GOLD analysis project Ga0194131, IMG submission 148631) | Freshwater microbial communities from Lake Tanganyika, Tanzania - TA2015053 Kigoma Offshore 120m | ecosystem: Environmental > Aquatic > Freshwater > Lake | place: Tanzania: Lake... | reverse complement strand
CGCTGCGCAGCTGCTCCGGGCGCGGATTCCAGACTACGAACGGCGCACCGGCGCCTTGCGCGATAAAGACCCTGACGATCTCGTCCAGGCCGTCGCGCAGCAGCCCTTCGGTCCAGGCCGCGGTCCGGTCCCAGTCGATCGCCGAAGTCGCCGGCGTCAGCCGCCGCATTTCAATCATAGGCCCCCATGACGTTCTGGTCGAAGTCGATGAGCGAGCCGGTCATCATCTCGGAGGCGTCCGAAAGCAGATAGACCGAGGCCGTGGCCACGTCGGAGGGCTTGATCAGCCGGCCGAAGGGCTGCTTGGGCTCGGCCTTCTCCAGCCAGTCCCTGGGATTGCCGTCGCGGCCCTGGATGACATGCTCGCCGGGCGTGTCGGTCCAGCCGATATTGAGCCCGTTCACCCGGATACGCGCCCGGCGCAGCGCGTGCGCCGTATTCTTGGTCAGGATGGCGAGCGCCCCCTTGGACGAGGCGTAGGCTGTGAGGAAGGGCTGTCCGCCATGGCTCGACATGGTGATGATGTTGACGATGCTGCCCGGACGCTTGGCGGCCTTGGCCCGGCGCACCAGCTCCTGTGTCAGGATGAAGGGGGCACGCACATTGACTGCAAACAGCCGGTCCCAGAGCTCGACGCTGGTGTCGTCGATATGGCCGCGGTCGGTGAGGCCGGCGGCGTTGACCAGGCCGTCGATGCGGCCGAAGCGCTTGTCCGCCTCGGCCATGATGTTGCGGCAGTCCTTTTCGTCGCCCAATTCGGCAGCGACGAAGATGGTCGGCGTGCCTTTCTTGGCGATGTCGGCGGCCACCGCGTCGCCGCGCTGCTTGTTGCGGCCGGTGATGCACAGGCCGGCCGCCCCGGCCTCGGCCGCACCCCGGGCGATGGCCTCGCCGACACCCTGAGTGCCGCCGGTGACGACGACGACCTTGTCCTTGAGCGAGAGCTGGATCACTTGGCGCCTCCAGCGATCTCGGCGACCTTGACCGGGCGCTTCTCCTTGTAGGAGCGCAGCGCGCATTCGGCGAGCACCAGGGCGAGCCGGCCGTCCTCGGCGCCGACCGGCATTTTCTTCTTCTTGGTGACGGCCTCGACGAAGACGTTGAGCTCGGCCTTGTAGGCCTCGGCATAGCGCTCAAGGAAGAAGTAGAGCGGCTTGTCGGCGCTCACAGCATCGCCGTTGGCGAGCTCTACGGTGGTCGGTGTGTGGTTGCCGGCCATCAGCCGGCCTTTCTCGCCATGCACCTCGATGCGCTGGTCGTAGCCGTAGGAGGCGCGGCGGCTGTTGTTGATATGGCAGAGCTTCCCCGAGGCCGTACGCATGACGATCATCGTGGAATCGATGTCGCCGGCCTGGGCCACCGCCTTGTCGACCAGGCAGGAGCCGTAGGCGAAGACCTCCGCCGGTTCCTCGCCGAGCAGGAAACGCGCCATGTCGAAATCGTGGATGGTCATGTCGCGGAACTGGCCGCCCGAGACCTTGAGATAGGCGAGGGGCGGCAGGCCGGGGTCGCGGCTCGAGATGATGACCTGCTCGACCTTGCCGATCTCGCCCTTGGCGATACGCGCCTGCAGCGCGCGGAAGCTCGGGTCGAAGCGGCGGTTGAAGCCTACGAACATCGGTACTCCGGCCTTCTTCACCGCGGCAAGGCAGGCATCGACGCGCTTGAGCGACAGGTCGATCGGCTTCTCGCAGAAGATGGCCTTTCCGGCCTTGGCGGAGGCGATGGCGAGGTCGGCATGGGTGTCGGTCGAGGAGGCGATGATCACCGCATCCACGTCCTTGTCGGCCAGCGCCGTCTTTACGTCGCTGACCTTGGCGCCGTGCTTCTTGGCGAGCGCCTTGGCCGCGTCGGCGTTGACGTCGACGACATAGCGGATGGCCGTGCCGCCGTTGGCGGCGAGATTGGCGGCATGAATCTGGCCGATACGGCCGGCGCCGAACTGGGCGAATCTGAGCATGGGGGGTTCCTGGGCTATCGGGGCAGGTGAGTCCTGCCTTGATTGGGGGTGTCACATTTCCGTAATGTTTGCGAACGCGTCAACTGCTAAACAACGCGCCAGCGCATCTATTCGGAATATAGAGGAAACGCCGGTATGGCGAGCATCCGCCTGACCGCGGCCGAGGCCGCGATTCGTTACCTTGCCGCCCAGTACACCGAGATCGACGGCCGGACCGTGCCGCTGTTCGGCGGGGTCTGGGCCATCTTCGGCCATGGCAACGTGGCCGGGCTGGGGCCGGCCCTGGAGGCGGCGCGCAAGGATCTGCCGACCTTCCGGGCCCACAACGAGCAGGCCATGGCCCATGCCGCCATCGCCTATGCCAAGACCCATGCCCGCCGGCGGATGATGGCCTGCACCACCTCGATCGGCCCCGGCGCCACCAACATGGTGACAGCCGCGGCCGTAGCCCATGTCAACCGCCTGCCGGTGCTTTTCCTGCCCGGCGACGTCTTCGCCAACCGCCGCCCGGACCCCGTGCTGCAGCAGGTCGAGGATTTCGGCGACGGCACCGTCTCGGCCAATGACTGTTTCCGGCCGGTGTCCCGCTACTGGGACCGCATCACCAGGCCCGAGCAGCTGCTCAACGCCCTGCCGGCGGCCCTGCGAGTGCTGACCGACCCGGTCGAATGCGGCCCCGTCACCCTGGCCTTCCCGCAGGACGTCCAGCCCGAGAGCTACGACTACCCGGCCGAGTTCTTCGAGCGGCGTGTCCATCGTCTGCGCCGCCCGGAGCCCGACGCCGGCGAGCTGCGCGATGCCATCAAGGCCCTCAAGGGTGCCAGCCGGCCGCTGATCCTGGCAGGCGGCGGCGTGAAGTACTCGCTGGCGGAGGGGGTGCTGGCCGAGTTCGCGGCCAAGCGCGGCATCCCGGTCTGCGAGACCCAGGCCGGCAAGGGCAGCCTCGCCTGGGACCACGCGATGAACGTGGGTTCGATCGGCGTTACCGGTTCTAGCGCGGCCAATGCGCTGGCCGCCGACGCCGACATGGCCTTGGTGGTCGGCAGCCGGCTCAGCGACTTCGCCTCGGCCTCGCGCACCATTTTTCCCGAGGTGCGGCTGATCGGCCTCAATGTCGGCGGTTTCGATGCCGCCAAGCACGGGTCGCAGCCGCTGGTCGCCGATGCACGCGCCGGGATCGAGGCATTGGCCGGAGGGCTGGGTTCCTGGAAGGCAGGCAGCAGCTGGACGGCCAGGGCCACGGATCTCACCCGCAAGTGGAATGCCATCGTCGACAGGGTGACGGCCGCCCCGGCGCGCGACCGCAACGTGCTGCCGACCGACGCGCAGGTGCTGGGTGCGGTCAACCGTCAGGCCGGCGACGACGCCATCGTGGTCTGCGCTGCCGGCGGCCTGCCGGGCGAGCTGCATAAGCTGTGGCGTGCGCCGGATGCGGCCGGCTACCACCTCGAATACGGCTACTCCTGCATGGGCTACGAGATCGCCGGCGGGCTGGGCGTCAAGCTGGCCGCGCCCGAGCGCGAGGTCATCGTCATGGTCGGCGATGGCAGCTACCTGATGATGAACTCGGAGATCGCCACCTCGGTAGCGCTGGACGCGAAGCTGACCATCGTGCTGCTCGACAATCGCGGCTTCGGTTGCATCAACCGGCTGCAGAAGGGTACCGGTGGCGAGCCGTTCAACAACCTGCTCGACGACAAGGCGCCGGCCGTCGACTTCGCCGCCCACGCTCATGCGCTGGGCGCCGAGGCGGTCAAGGTCGGCAGCATCGCCGAGCTCGAGCCGGCGGTACGGCGGGCGCGCAAGGCGCGGCGCACCACGGTCATCGTCATCGACACCGATCCGCAGATCTCCACGGCCGAAGGCGGCACATGGTGGGACGTGCCGGTGAGCGAGGCGCCGCGCTCCGCCGCCCAGCGCAAGGCCCGCAAGGCCTACGAGACCAACCGCCGCCGGCAGAGGCTGGCGTAACTCCCCATCGATAGTCAGGAACACCGACACCATGGCCATCCGCATCGGCATCAATCCGCTCACCTGGAGCAACGACGACATGCCCGAGCTCGGCGGCGAGACGCCGCTCGAGACCTGCCTGAAAGAAGCCAAGCAGGCCGGCTATGCCGGGGTCGAGCTCGGCAACAAGTTCCCGCGCAAGGCGCATGAGCTGCGGCCGATCCTGGTGAGGCACGATCTCGACCTGGTGTCGGGCTGGTATTCCTCGCGCCTGCTCGAACGTTCGGTCGAAGCGGAGAAGGAGGCGGTCGCCGGCCATCTGACCCTGCTCGCCGACATGGGGTGCCAGGTCATGGTCTATGCCGAGGTCTCCGGTTGCGTGCATGGCGAGCGCGGCACGCCGGTGTCGAAGCGGCCGAAGATGCCCGAGAATCGCTGGAAGGATTACGGCCGCCATCTGACGGAGATGGGCCGCTATCTCGAGCGCCGCGGCCTGAAGCTCGCCTATCACCACCACATGGGCACGGTGATTGAGAGCGAGGCCGAGATCGACCGCCTGTTGGCCGAGACCGGCCCGGAGGTTGGGCTGCTGCTCGACACGGGGCACCTGACCTATGCCGGTGGCGACCCGGCCGCCGTGGCCAAGCGCCACGCGCAGCGCATCGTCCATGTCCACTGCAAGGACGTGCGCGCCCCGGTGCTCAGGCAGGCGAGGCAGCAGGACATGAGCTTCCTCGACTCCGTGCTCGAAGGCGTTTTCACCGTGCCGGGCGACGGCAGCGTCGAGTACAAGTCGGTGCTCAAGCCGCTGGCCGAGGCCGGCTACCACGGCTGGCTGGTGGTCGAGGCGGAGCAGGATCCGGCCAAGGCGCACCCGCTGACCTACGCCAGGATGGGCTACGACAACCTCTCGGCGCTGGCCGGGAACGCGGGGTTTTAGGCATGGCCGCGGCGGGGTGCGGAACAGCCGGTTGAGGTTGAGGGCGTCGCTTCAGGCTGGAGACATCGTTTCCCGCCGGCTGCCGGTCTTAGTATCCTGACGCCCATGACATTGGAGATCTCCGTGCGGCTGCCCCGGCGCCTCGCTGCCGTCGCGTTCGCCATCCTTGGCCTTGCGGCGGCGCCGCTCCCGGCGGCGGGACAGAGCGCCGGCGTGGTGATTTTCGCGGCGGCCAGCCTCAAGAGCGCCCTCGACGAGATCAACGCACAATGGCAGCACGAGAGCGGCAGGAAGGCGGTGATCTCCTACGCCGCCAGCCCGGCCCTGGCCCGGCAGATCGAGCAGGGAGCGCCGGCCGACATTTTCATCTCGGCCGATCTCGACTGGATGGACTATGTCCAGCAACGGAACCTGATTCGCACAGACACGCGTTCCAACCTGCTCGGCAACCGGCTGGTGCTGATCGCGCCTCGGGAATCGCGTGTCTCGCTCACGATCGGTCCGGGCATCGATCTGGCGCGGCTGCTCGGCAACGGCCGCCTGGCCATGGCAGACACCAGCTCGGTCCCGGCCGGCCGGTACGGCAAGGCGGCGCTCGAGAGGCTCGGCGTGTGGCCGTCGCTGCAGCAGCGGACCGCCCAGAGCGAGAACGTGCGCGCCGCCCTGCTGCTGGTGTCGCGCGGCGAGGCGCCGCTGGGCATCGTCTACCGGACCGATGCGGCGGCCGATCCCGGCGTGAGGATCGTCGATACGTTTCCGGAGGCGGCGCATCCGGCGATCGTCTACCCGCTCGCCCTCACGGCCGTGAGCCGGCATGCCGATGCAGCTGCTGTCCTCGCCTATCTCGGATCGGCGAAGGCGAGGCCGCTGTGGGAGAAGCAGGGTTTCATTGTGATCGGGGCAGGCCGGCTCGGCAGCTCGTGATCTCCATCGAGTTCCGGGTAGAGAATCGTCCATAATCCGTCCGTGTTCGACGCGCTCTCGCCCGAGGAATGGACGGCCGTCCGTCTCAGCCTGCGTGTCGCCTTCTGGGCGACGCTGGTCAGCCTGCCGTTCGGCATTGCCGTGGCCTATGTGCTGGCGCGTGGGCGCTTCTGGGGCCACGCGCTCCTCAACGGCATCGTTCACCTGCCGCTGATCCTGCCGCCGGTGGTGACCGGCTACGTCCTGCTGTTGCTCTTCGGGCGGCGCACCCCGGTCGGCGCCTTTCTCGAGGAGACCTTCGGCATCGTCTTCGCCTTCCGCTGGACGGGGGCGGCGCTGGCCGGCGGCATCATGGGGTTTCCGCTGCTGGTGCGGGCCATCAGGCTGTCGCTGGAGGCCGTCGACCGGCGGCTTGAGGATGCGGCCGGCACGCTGGGTGCCAGCCCGGCCTGGGTCTTCCTCACCGTCACCCTGCCGCTCATCCTGCCCGGCATCGTCGCTGGCATGATCCTCTGCTTCGCCAAGGCGATGGGCGAGTTCGGCGCCACCATCACCTTCGTCTCCAACATCCCCGGCGAGACGCAGACGCTGCCTTCGGCCATCTACACCTTCACCCAGGTGCCGGGCGGCGATGCCGGGGCGCTGCGGCTCACCGCCATCTCGGTCGTCGTCTCGATGGCCGCACTGCTCGGCTCCGAGCTGCTGGCCCGGCGCATCGGCCGGAGAATGTCGCATGAGGCGGTCGGATGAGCCTCTCGCTCGACATCCGCCACCGCCTGGGCGGTTTTGCCCTCGACGTCCGCTTCGAGAGCGAAGGCCGCCTTACCGCGTTGTTCGGCCGCTCGGGTGCGGGCAAGACCTCGCTGGTCAACATCATCGCCGGCCTGATCCGGCCGGACGAGGGCCGTGTCACGGTCGACGGCGAGGCGCTGGTCGACACCGCTGCGGGCATCTTCGTGCCCAAGCACCGGCGGCGGGTCGGCTACGTCTTTCAGGAAGGCAGGCTGTTTCCGCATCTCTCGGTGCGCGCCAACCTGCTCTACGGCAGGTGGTTCACCCCGGCGGCGCAGCGCTACGAGACGCTCGACCAGGCGGTCGAGTTGCTGGGCCTCGGTCCGCTTCTCGACCGCCGGCCGGGCTCGCTCTCCGGCGGCGAGAAGCAGCGCGTGGCCATCGGCCGGGCGCTGCTCGCCAGTCCGCGGCTGCTGCTGTTGGACGAGCCGCTGGCCTCGCTCGACGAGGCGCGCAGGCAGGAGATCCTGCCCTATATCGAGCGGCTGCGCGACGTGACCAAAATCCCCATCGTCTATGTCAGCCACTCGGTCGCCGAGGTGACGCGGCTCGCCACCACCGTTGTCGTGCTGTCGCACGGCAAGGCGGCGGCGGTGGGCGGCACGGCCGAGATCATGGGCCGGCTCGATCTTTTCCCGTTCACCGGCCGGGGCGAGGCGGGAGCGGTCATCGAAGCGCAGGTTGCAGCACACGATGCCGCTTCGGGGTTGACCATGCTGGAATGCCCGGCCGGCATCTTGCGCATGCCGCACACTGACCTCGCGCCAGGCAGCGCCGTACGCGTGCGCATCCGGGCGCGCGACGTGCTGCTGGCCGTCAAGAAGCCGGAGGGCCTCAGCGCGCTCAACGTGCTGGGCGGTGTGGTGCGCGAGATCGGTGCGGAGAGCGGGCCGATCGCCGAGATCCGGCTCGACTGCGGCGGTCAGACGCTGCTAGCCCGCATCACCCGTCATTCGGTCGCGGCACTGGGCCTCGCCCCCGGTACGCCGGCTTATGCCGTGATCAAGGCCATTGCCCTCGACCGCCGCAGCCTGGGTGGCCCGCTTCAGGAGTTCGACGCGGCGGACCTCGACGCGGACGTGGGCTGAACGGCGGAGTAGCTCAGCGCTCAGCCAAGGCGAGCCTGGCGCCCAGCACTGCGAAGGCGCCGGCGAAGCTGCGGCGCATCCAGGTCAGAACGTAGGGGCGGGAGATGACATGCTCGCGCACCGCAGCGGCGAAGAGCCCGTAAACCACGAAGACGGCGAAGGTCATCAGCATGAAGACTCCGCTCAGGGTCAGCATGGCGGCCAGCGGCTGCGCCTCGTCGGCGGCGATGAACTGCGGCAGGAAGGCGAGGAAGAAGATCGACAGCTTGGGATTGAGGATGTTGATCAGGATGGCATGGGCCGTCACTTGCAGCGCCGAGCGGGCGCTGACTTCTTTCTCGATGCGCAGCGCCCCCTGCTCGCGCAGCGTGCTCCAGCCCATCCACAGCAGGTAGCCGACACCCAGATACTTGAAGATCTCGAAGGCCAGCGCGCTGGCGTGGAGCAGCGCGGCAAGGCCGAGGATGGCCGCGGCCATGTGCGGCACGATGCCCAAGGTGCAGCCGAAGGCGGCCACCGTGCTGGCGCGGCTGCCGCGGGCGAGGCCGGCAGCCAGCGTGTAGAGCACGCCCGTCCCCGGCGAGGCGACGACGATGAAAGAGGTGATGAGGAATTCGAGGCTCATGCATGGCTCCCTGCGTGGGAAGCCAGCATAGGCGGGCCTGTCACCCCCGGCCAGCTATGCGCCGGTCCGGGGTGACAGCAGGGGGTGGCGTCTAGAATCTCTTGAACGAGTTGTAGACGTTGCGGGTGTGGCCGATGCCGTGCTGCTCGTTGTTCTGCCAGGTGGCGTTGAGGTCGGCGAGCGGCTTCAGCGCCAACACCTCCTGCTCGCTCTTGCCCTCGTTGAACAGCTTCTCGATGCGGTCGCGCGAGGTCACCAGCATCTGGTGGAAGACGTGCAGGTCGGCCTTGGTGGCCAGCGGCCCGTGGCCGGGCACGATCTTGGTCTGGTCGTTGGACACCCGGATGTAGGTCTCCAGCGCCCGGATCATGCCGCGCACGTCGCCGCCGTTGCCGAAGTCGATGTTCTGGTAACGCTTGAGGTTGTTGAAGGTGTCGCCGGTCGACAGCACGTTGGCATCGGCCAGATAGACCCAGGTATCGCCGTCGGTATGGGCGTTGGCCACGTGGGTGAGCTGCGCCTTGCGCCCGCCGACCTCGAGGGTCAGCGAGCCGCCGACATAGGTCTCCTTGGGCAGCGCGTCGGGGGCACGCGGCGGCACGGTGGCGCCGGTCAGCATGTTGCGGGTCCCGGCGGCGAGGCGCACGCGGATGTTGTCGTGCGCCACGATGGTCGTGCCGTCCTTGGCGAAGTTGTCATTCCCGCCGGTGTGGTCGCCGTGATAGTGCGTGTTGACCAGGTACTTGATGGGCAGGGGCGAGATCGCCTTGATCGCCGCCTTGATCTTGTCGGAGAGCGGCGCGAACTGCCCGTCGACCATGAGGATGGCGTCGCTGCCCACGACCACCGTGATGTTTCCGCCCTGGCCTTCCAGCATGTAGGTGTTGTTGCCCAGAGCGGTGGTCCTGATCTGGATGCTCGCCCAATCGATCATCGGCGGGGCGGGCGGGGCGGCGGGGGCCTGGGCGTAGGCTGTCTGGACCAGAGCGCTTCCGGCCAGCAGCGCGCCGGCGGCGAGTGCCGCCAGGGCCGGGTTTTTCATCGTTCTAGGCATGCTGGTCATGGACAGGGCTCCCTTCCCTGGCTTGGGTCTTTGATTATCAACCCCCGGCGCCTTTCGCGTATTCCCGGGGTGCAGGGTGTGTTAACGGCGGGCTGCATTATACGCTTGGGTATTCGCGGGAAGCCTTGTATCCATGGCGCGGGCGAAGGCGAGCGGGCCCGGAGGCCCCATGATCCTGGTGATTGAGGACAACGAGAGTGAGCGCACCTTGCTCCGCAAGATGCTGGAGTCGGAAGGCTTTACGGTCTGCGAGGCCGGCGACGGCGAGGCCGGGCTGGCGCAGTTCGAGGCGCAGCGGCCTACGCTGGTGATCTGCGACCTGATGATGCCGGTGAAGAACGGTTTCGAGACCATCCCCGCGATCCGCGACCGCGCGCCCGATATGCCGATCATTGCCATCTCCGGTTTCCTCTTCGGCGTCCCCAGGCGGCGATGCGCGAGAACCTGGGCGTGGCGGCCCTGGTGGAGAAGCCCTTCCGCAAGGCGCACCTGCTGGACGTCGTGCGCCAGGTCACCGCGGTCGGCCGCTAGAGCCGCCCGGCCGTCTCCGGCATGCCCGCCACCATTCTGGTGATCGACGACAGCGACCCGGAGCGCGGGCTGATCCGCAAGCTGCTGGAGGCGGAAGGCTACTCGGTGATCGAGGCGGCCAGCGGTGGCGAGGGGCTGGCGCTGTTCCGGGAGAAGAAGCCGGACCTGGTGCTTTGCGACCTCATGCTGCCCGACCGCAGCGGCTTCGAAACCCTGCACGCCATCCGCGCCGTCAACCTCTCCGCCCGCATGGTGGCGGTTTCCGGCACCCTCTCGGGGGTCGGCGATCACGAGGTCATGGTGAAGCGGCTCAACCTTGCCGGCGTGGTCGAAAAGCCCTTTCGCCCCGGGCAGCTCCTCGAGGTGGTGCGCAAGGCGCTGGTCTGACGGACGCGGCGGACGGTCCCTCAGGCCGCAGCGTTGGTGCCCGGCCGGCCAGCCGACCGCTTCACCACCTCGGCTCTGAGCTCCAGCACCTCCACAGGGCATTCGGTCCAGTTGTGCTCCCAGCAGACGATCAGGTCGCAGCCGGCCGGGTCGTGCCCGTGCTTCAGGAAGTTGCCGCTCTCGAACTCGAATTCGATACGCGCCCGCTGCCAGCCTTCGGCCGTGCGCCTCTTGGCCTCGCAGTCGGGGAAGGCGCTGACCACGCGTTCGACGGCGAAGCCGAGATCCTGCGCCATGGCGCCGAACAGCATGACCACTCCGGCCTCGTTGATCGGCTCGTGCAGGATGCCGCGGAAGTTGATCGGCGCGCCGTAGCGCGGCGCGGCCACGGGCTTCGGCAGAAGACAGGGCCGCGCGTCCGGCCCGCCGGTGGGCAGGGCGGCGAGATAGGGGAAATCGGGATCGTGCGTCTCGATCCAGTCGCGCAGCGCCACCAACGCGTTCCGCCAGATTCCCCACCGCCGGATATAGGCGCTGGCGCTGCGGCCGCCGTGGCGCCGCACCTTCAGGGCGCTGACGGCGCCTCCTGCGGCGAGGCAAGCATCGCGCAGCGCGCGCAGCAGCGTGTCGTCGTCGAGATGCGCGTTCTTGGCCTCGACCAGACCCGCGGCGCGCAGGAAAGCGCCGTAGGTCTCGAAGCGCTGGAAGACATGGTAGCGGCTGAAGCCGGTGCGGCGTTCGAACTCGCGGCGGTTGACGTGGCGCTGGCCGGTCGTGCGGGCGATGGCCTGCAGGTGCTCGATTAGCGTCTCGCGGCTGGGGATGGGCTGTGTGGCGGCCATGGATGCTCTCCTGACCGGCGATATGGGGGCTGCCCCCCGCTTTGTCTAGGGACCGAAACGTCTATAGACGTTTGCGATTTTCAGGGTGTTGAGAGCGTTAGAGAAAGCGCCGATGCCGCAGACTTATCCCCAGCGCGACACGCAAGGCGTGTCGCGCGGACAACGCCGCAGCGCAATCGTCGCGATTGCGCGAGAGGCGCTCTTTGTCCCACCCGGGTTTGTCCGTTGCCTCACCCGGCAGGCCGCCTGAGCGGATGCGGGAGCGCCGTGGCCCGCCGGGTCGGCGTTCAGGCCGCCCGTGGGCGGATGGCGGCAAGCTCGCGCCCGATCTCGCGGCGGCGCTCCATCAGCTCGTAGTCGGCCTGCAGCCCCATCCAGAACCCCTCCGAAAGGCCGAAGAAGCGCGCCAGCCGGAGGTCCGTGTCGGCCGTGACGGCGCGGCGGCCCAGCACGATCTCGTTGATCCGCCGCGGCGGCACGCGGATAGCCCGTGCCAGCGCGTTCTGGCTCAGGCCCATCGGCTCCAGGAACTCCCGCGCCAGGATTTCGCCCGGCGACGGGTTCGGGATGCGCCTAGTGGTAGTCGACGATCTCGACATCGAACGGTCCTCCTTCAGACCAGCGGAAGCAGACCCGCCACTGATCGTTGACGCGAATGCTGTATTGGCCTTTCCGGCTTCCGACAAGAGCTTCAAGGCGGTTGTTGGGCGGTATTCGAAGGTCGGAAAGCCGTTGCGCGTTGTTGAGAAGTCGAAGCTTGCGCAGGGCCACGGCCTGAATGTCGTGCGGCAGCCGCCGACTGAACTCGCCGTGCCATATCCGCTCGGTCTCGGCGGATCGAAAGGATTTGATCACGCCAGAGCGTATCCGGTTGTAGGCCATAACGCAAGACGTTATGCGTTATAGTATGTGACCGCGGCAGGGTCTCGCTCGCCGCGGGGCTTCGCGTTTCGTCCTGTTGCGCTACCGAGACCGGCGGGCCCAAATTGAATAGACTCTGCCGACCTCTGAATAGGGGTTGGAGCACAGGTCAACAGCGTGGAGCCCCGGCGCTAATGCGAGGGCGATCGTGAACCGCTTCTGCCGGCCGGTCGGTGGCTGCGCGCATTGACTCGATCTCAGTCAACAGGCTCAATCGCCTGACGGGGCAGGGGAGATTCGGCGATGCGTAAGCTCGTATTTTCGGCAATTTGCGTGCTGGCGCTCGGTGCTGCATCCGCCGCCGCCCAGCCCAATCCTCAGAGCCGGGGCACGCTCAACATCTACAACTGGAACGACTACATCGACGAGACCACGATCGCCGCCTTCGAGAAGGAGAGCGGCATCAAGGTGCGCTACGACGTCTACGACGCCAACGAGGTGCTCGACGCCAAGCTGCGCGCCGGCCGCTCGGGCTACGACCTCGTGGTGCCCACCGCCTCGCCGTTCCTGGCGCAGCAGATCCCGGCCAAGCTCTACCGCCCGGTCGAGCGCGACAGGCTGACCAACTATAAGAACCTCGACCCGGCGCTGATGCAGCAGCTCGCCAAGTACGATCCCGACAACCGCCACGCCATCCCCTGGATGTGGGGCACGACCGGCATCGGCTACAACACGCGCACCCTGATGCGCGCCATGCCCGACGCGCCGGTCTACAGCCTCAAGGTGCTGTTCGATCCGGCCATCGTCCAGCGTTTCAAGAGCTGCGGCGTCGTCGTCCTCGACTCCGCGACCGACGTCATCCCGGCGGCGCTGGCCTATCTCGGCCGCAACCCGGACAGCCACTCGATCGAGGATCTCGAGGCGGCGGCCAAGGTGCTGCAGGCCATCAGGCCCTTCGTGCGCAAATGGCACTCCTCCGAGTACATCAACGACCTCGCCAACGGCGATGCCTGCCTCGCCTTCGGCTACTCGGGCGACATCAAGCAGGCGGGCAAGCGCGCTGCCGAGGCGAAGAAGAATTTCACCGTCGAGTATGCCATCCCGCAGGAGGGCGCCCTGGTGTGGATCGACACCTGGGCGATCCCCGCGGATTCGCGTAACGCCGACGCGGCGCACCGTTTCCTAGATTTCGTGCTGCGGCCCGACGTCGTGGCGAAAAACAGCAACTTCATCGGCTACGCCAACGCCGTGCCGGCCTCGCTGCCGCTGCTCGACGCCGAGGTGCGCGGCGACCCCACCATCTATCCGCCCGACGAGCTGCGCCAGCGTTTCTACACAATCACCGCGCCGCAACGCGCCTACGAGCGCCAGCGTACCCGTGCCTGGACCCGCATCACCACGGGGCGGTGACGGCCGACACAGCGGGGCCGGGTGAGGTGCCCATGACCGCACCTCTCATCTCCCTCGACGGCGTCTTGAAGCGCTTCGGCGAGGTCGTCGCCGCGGACGATGTCAGCCTCACGGTCGAGCCGGGCGAGTTCCTGGCGCTGCTCGGGCCCTCGGGCTGCGGCAAGACCACCCTGCTGCGGCTGATCGCCGGTTTCGACAGGCCCGACGCAGGCCGCATCGTCATCGACGGCATGGACGTGACCGATCTGCCGCCCTGGCAGCGGCCGGTGAACACCGTGTTCCAGTCCTACGCGCTGTTTCCGCATCTGAGCGTGGCGGCGAACATCGCCTTCGGCCTCAAACAGGACAGGCTGCCGAAATGGGAGATCGAGCTGCGCATTGCCGAGATGCTGGCCCTGGTGCGGCTCGAAGGCGAGGCGCGGCGCAAGCCGCACCAGCTCTCCGGCGGTCAGCGCCAGCGCGTGGCGCTCGCCCGCGCCCTGGCCAAGCGGCCCAAGGCGTTGCTGCTCGACGAGCCGCTCTCGGCCCTCGACCGCAAGCTGCGCGAGGAGATGCGCGGCGAGCTCGCGGCGCTGCAGAAGCGCCTGGGTATCGCCTTCGTCTTCGTCACCCACGATCAGGACGAGGCCATGAGCCTGGCCGGCCGGCTGGCAGTCATGCGCGAAGCACGCCTCGAGCAGGAGGGCCCGCCGCGCGAGGTCTACGAACGGCCGCAATCGCGCTACGTCGCCGATTTCCTCGGCCGGGCCAACCTGATCCACGGCCGCGTCGCCGGGCGCGAGGGCGGGCGGCTGCTGATCGAGAGCGTGTCGGGCGCGCTGCGCCTGCGCGCGCCTGACGATCCGGCGCTCGCGGACGGCACGGAGGTCTGGCTCGCCGTCAGGCCGGAGAATATCGGCCTCGATACGCACGGTAGCCCGAACACGTTGCGCGGCACGGTGCGCGAGGCCGTCTACGCCGGCGATGTTTCGCGCTACGTCGTCGAGATCGCCGAAGGGGTCCACCTGCGCCTCAGCCAGCCCAACCGGGCCGGCGAGCCCGGCGCGCGGCCAGCCGCCGGCGCGGAGGTCGCGATCGCCTGGCCGGAAGAGGCCGGCGCAGTGCTCACACGATGATGCGCCGGCTGTTCATCGGCGCTCCGCTCGTCTGGCTGCTGGCTTTCTTTGCCGCGCCCTTCGTCATCGTCGCCGGCATCAGCCTCGTCCCGGCGCTCGATGCCGTGCCGCCCTTCGCCTCGCCGCTCAACCCGGCGAACTGGACGCTCGATTCCTACCGGCTGCTGATCCACGACGACCTCTACGTCGCCGCTTTCGCCAATGCGCTGCGCATCGCCTTTACGGCGACCGCGATCGCCCTGCTGATCGGCTACCCGATGGCCTACGCCATGGCGCGCGCTCCGGAGCGCTGGCGTGGCCTCCTGGTCATGCTGGTCATCGTGCCGTTCTGGACCTCGTTCCTCATCCGGGTCTACGCCTGGATGCTGCTGCTGCGGCCGAGCGGGCTGATCAACTCGGCCCTGATGGGGCTGGGCATCGTCGCCGAGCCGCTACCGCTCGACGCCGGCGAGTTCGCCGTGCATCTCGGCCTCGTTTACTCCTACCTGCCCTTCATGGTGCTGCCGCTCTACGCCACACTGGAGCGGCTCGACCCCGCCCTGCTCGAGGCGGCGCACGATCTCGGCGCGCGGCCGTGGAACGCCTTCCTGCGCGTAACACTACCGCTGTCGCTACCGGGTATTGCCGCCGGCTCGCTGCTCGTCTTCATTCCATCGGTCGGAGAGTTCATTATTCCCGATCTCCTGGGCGGCGCCGACAGCCCGATGATCGGCAAGATCCTCTGGACCGAATTCTTCAACAACCGCGACTGGCCGGCGGCCTCGGCGCTGGCGGTCGGGCTGCTGGCGCTGCTGCTGGCGCCGATCCTGGCCTTCCAGGCGATCGAGAAGCGGGCGGCCTCGTCATGAAGCGCAACCCGCCCGTTCTGCTTGCCGCCCTGGGATTCGGCTATGCCTTCCTCTATCTGCCCGTGCTGCTGCTCATCGTCTTCTCCTTCAACGAATCGCGGCTGGTGACAGTATGGGCCGGGTTCTCGACCAGGTGGTACGGCGAGCTGGCGCGCAACGAGCGCATCCTCGATGCCGCCTGGCTGAGCCTGGGCGTGGCGGCAACCAGCGCCACCCTGGCCACACTGCTCGGCCTCGCCGGCGGCATGGCGCTGGCGCGTTTCGGCCGCTTCCGCGGCCGCTTGTTGCTGACGGGATTGCTCGCCGCCCCGCTGGTCATGCCCGAGGTGCTTTCCGGCCTCTCGCTGCTGCTGCTGTTTGTGTCACTGGATCAAATGATCGGTTGGCCGGGCGAGCGTGGCTTCCTCACCATCGTCATCGCCCACGCGACCTTCGCCACCGCCTATGTGGCGGTGATCGTCCAGGCGCGGCTCAGGCTGCTCGATCCGGCGCTGGAGGAGGCAGCCCACGATCTCGGCGCGCCGCCGGGGCGGGCGTTCCTCGGCGTCACCCTGCCGCTGCTCGTGCCGGCGCTGGCGGCGGGCTGGCTGCTCGCCTTCACGCTCTCGCTCGACGATCTGGTGATCGCCAGCTTCACCGCGGGCCCGGGGGCGACGACCTTGCCGATGGTGGTGTTTTCGAGCGTGCGCCTCGGCCTCTCGCCGCAGGTCAACGCGCTCGCCTCGCTCTTCGTACTGGCCGCGCTGCTGCTGGTGGCGGCAGCGCTCTGGCTTACGAGACGCGGCGCTTCCGGTACTCGACGATGACCGGCTTGCGCGGGGCGGCGGCTACGGCCGGGAAAGCGGGCC